>ERZ1066122.612-NODE-612-length-36411-cov-6.797255_pt1 | contig 36411 bp, 31 predicted proteins | sample MGYA00382769_ERZ1066122 | MGnify/ENA primary metagenome ERZ1066122 (study PRJEB33369, sample SAMEA5778352) | biofilm metagenome | biome: Industrial cooling water; feature: Water cooling tower basin; material: Biofilm | place: United Arab Emirates | collected... | reverse complement strand
CCGGTCGCCCGCCAGCCGATTGCCAGACCCAGCGCCGCGCCGCAATCCCTGACCAAAGAAAACAGACGCTCGGCGCGCGCATCGAGTGGTTTGGGCGGGCGGTTGAACCCGCCATGGATGTGAGTATGCACGCCGTGGTCGCGTTCAACCGCCGCTATGGCGCCTCGCATGGCCGCTTCCGCATCGCGCATTGCTTCCGGCGTGACGGGGCGGAGATTGACGCGCAGGATTGCACTGTCGGGCACGACATTGTTCGGCCCGCCGCCGTCGATGCGCGCCGGATTGACCTTCAGCACGTCGGACTTCATTGCGTTCAGCCGCAGTGCCAGATCGGCGGCGGCGACCAGCGCGTTGCGCCCATCCTCCGGATTGCGCCCGGCGTGCGCACTGACACCGTGGATCAGCACCGAAAAATTGCCGCTGCCGGGCCGCGCGCCGGCCAGGGTGCCGTCGGGCAGTGCGGGTTCATAGGTCAGCGCCGCGACCTTTCCCCGCGCCAATTCGGCGATCAGCGCGGCCGACGCATGGCTGCCCGTTTCCTCATCCGAATTGATAAGCACGTCATAGCCGACCCGCGCCGCCAGCGGGGATTCCTCCAGCGCGGTCAGGGCCGCAAGCATGACCGAGATTCCACCCTTCATATCGGCTGTGCCCGGGCCATTCAGCACGCCATCCTCCCGCCAGGTCAGTGCCTGGAACGGGTGATCGGCCGCAAACACCGTATCCATGTGGCCGGTCAGCAGAAAGCGCATGGGCGCGTCCGGGCGCACCGACAGGTGCAGGTGCGATCCGCGTTCGACGCCATCGACCGTCCCGTCGGCGCGCACCGCTTCGACAGGATCGGGCGCGACCAGCCGGATGTCGCCCGGCAGCGCGGCAAAGCCATCGGCCAGCATCCCCGCCACCGTCCTGAGGCCCGCAAGATTGCCGGTCCCGCTGTTGATTGCCGCCCATTGTTCGACCTGTGCCAGCATCGGCGCGGCGGCAGCAATGTCGAGGGCGGTGCGGTCGGCGGGGGATAGCGGGGTCATGGCCTGCGTATAGCCGGGGGGACGGGCTTGTGCACCCCCATTGCCTTGACCCGCGAATCCCGTCATAGCGCGGCACCCTTCCTCCCCGGAATGTGCAGCTTGTCGTTCGCAAAAGGGTAAATCATGACCGCATATGTTGGCCGCGCCGGCCTGTCCGTCGATCCGCTGCTCGCTCGCTTCGTGGAGGAAAGAGCGCTGCCCGGCACGGGGATCGACGCCGCGCTCTTTTGGACGGGCTTTGCTGCGATCATCAACGGGTTTACGCCAGAAAACCGGGCGCTACTCGGCAAACGCCACGAATTGCAACAGCATATCGACGACTGGCACCGCGCCCATGCGGGGCGGGGGCACGATGGTGCGGCCTATCGCGCGTTCCTGACCGATATCGGCTACCTCGTTTCCGAACCCGCGCCCTTCACGGTGGGTACCGCGAACGTCGATCCCGAAATCGCCACGCTTGCCGGACCGCAGCTGGTCGTGCCCGCGCTCAACGCCCGGTTCGCGCTCAATGCCGCCAATGCGCGCTGGGGTAGCCTTTATGATGCGCTGTACGGGACCGACGCGCTCGATGCGCCCCCGGCCCGCCCCGGCGGCTATGACCCGGATCGCGGGGCCGCCGTCATTGCGCGGGCCAAGGCGTTTCTGGACGATGCGGTCCCGTTGACATCCGGCACGTGGGCAGAGTGGCAGGGCGGGCAGCTGATTCTTGCTAATCCGGCGCAATGGGTGGGCAGCAAGCCCGGCGGTATATTGCTCTGCCGCCACGGCCTGCATATCGAACTGGTGATCGATCCGGACAGCGCCATCGGGCGCACCGACCCGGCCGGGATCGCCGATGTCATCCTCGAATCCGCGCTGACGACGATCATCGATCTGGAGGACAGCGTCGCTGCGGTCGACGGGGCCGACAAAGTGCTGGGCTATACCAATTGGCTTGGCCTGATGCGCGGCGACCTGACCGAGAGTTTTGACAAGGGCGGGCGGACGACGACCCGTGCGATGGCGCCGGATCGCAGCTGGACCGCGCCGGACGGTACGCCGTTCACTCTGCCGGGGCGCAGCGTCATGTTCGTGCGCAACGTCGGTCATCTGATGACGACGCCGATGGTCCGTCTGGCGGATGGCAGCGAAGCGCCGGAGGGGCTGTGCGATGCCGTCATCACCAGCCTGTGTGCGCTGCACGACCTAAAAGGCCTCGGCACGCTCGCCAATAGTCGCACGGGCAGCATCTATATCGTCAAGCCCAAGCAGCATGGACCCGATGAATGTGCCTTTACCGACCGGCTGTTCGACGCGGTGGAGGATATGCTGGGCCTTGCACGGCACACGATCAAGGTCGGGGTGATGGACGAGGAACGCCGCACCAGCTCCAATCTGGCGGCCTGTATCCATGCGGTGCGCGACCGCATCGTCTTTATCAACACCGGCTTTCTCGACCGCACTGGTGATGAAATCCACACCTCGATGCATGCGGGACCGATGGTGCCCAAGGGCGAGATGAAAGTAAGCCGCTGGATCCAATCCTATGAGGACCGCAATGTCCGCATCGGCCTTGCCTGCGGTTTGTCGGGCCGCGCGCAGATCGGCAAGGGCATGTGGGCCATGCCCGACCTGATGGCCGCGATGCTTGAGCAAAAGATTTCCCACCCCATGAGCGGGGCGAACACCGCATGGGTGCCGTCGCCCACGGCGGCGACGCTCCACGCGATGCACTATCACGCTGTCGATGTGTTTGCGCGGCAACGCGAGATCGCAGGCGAGGCCGTGCCGCCGCTTGCCGACCTTCTCACCATTCCCGTCGCCAGTGGGCGCAACTGGGATGCGGCTAAGGTCGAGCGCGAACTCGACAATAATTGTCAGGGCATATTGGGCTATGTCGTGCGCTGGGTGGATCAGGGTGTGGGTTGTTCCAAGGTTCCCGACATCCACGATATCGGCTTGATGGAGGATCGCGCGACGCTGCGTATCGCCAGCCAGGCGCTCGCCAACTGGCTGCTGCACGGTGTATGTACGGCGGCTCAGGTCGATGACGCGCTGAAGCGGATGGCGGCAAAGGTCGATGCACAGAATGCTGCCGATCCGCTGTATCGCAAACTGACTTCAGACAGCGCGGCATTCCAGGCTGCCCGCGACCTGATTTTCCAAGGCGTGGCGCAGCCATCTGGCTATACTGAACCCCTGCTCCACACCTGGCGCGCAAGGGTGAAGGCAGGGTAAGACTCAGCCCGCCATTAAGCCATGTTCACAGTCGCAGCCCTTTATCATTTCGCACCATTCGACGACCCCGTCGCCCTGCGCGAGCCACTGCTCCGCCTGTGCGACATGCATGGCATTTGCGGGACGATCCTGCTGGCGGGGGAGGGGGTGAACGGCACGATTGCGGGCAGTGAGGACGGCATTGCTGCCGTGATCGGCCATATTCGCGGGCTACCCGGTTGCGATGGGCTGGACGTCAAATACAGCACCGCCGCCGCGCGCCCGTTCCGGCGGATGAAGGTGCGGCTGAAATGCGAAATCGTCACACTGAGGGTGCCCGGTATTGACCCGGCGCGCGATGTCGGCACCTATGTCGATCCGGCGGACTGGAACGCGGTGGTTGACGATCCCGGCACGGTGGTCATCGACACACGCAATGCCTTTGAAGTCGGCTATGGCAGCTTTGCCGGCGCGGTCGACCCCGGCACCACCAGCTTCGGGGAGTTTCCCGAATGGTGGCGCGCCAATGCGGCGCGGTTTGCGGGCAAGCGCGTCGCCATGTTCTGCACCGGCGGCATCCGCTGTGAAAAATCGACCGCCTTTCTGCGTGCCGAGGGGGTGGCCGATGTCGTCCATCTCAAGGGCGGGATATTAAACTATCTGGAAAAGATACCCGCCGGTGAAAGCCGCTGGCATGGCAGCTGCTTCGTATTCGACGAACGGGTCAGCGTGGGGCATGGGTTGGTAGAGGTCGGGATTAAGGACTGATCACCCCTCCGCCCGCGCAGTGCCATATTCGACCCACGCCATCGGCTTGGGTGATTTGGGCATATACCCCGTGCCCATCCGGTCCACTGCAAAGCCTGCCGCGCGATACGTGTCGCAAACGGGCCGGGTCAGATGACAATTGCCCCCGATGCGCTTCCACAGCGGTTCGATTCGCCGCTGCCAGCGTGCAACATCCGTATCCGGTGCACGCCCATGTTCCAGAAACAGCGCTGTGCCGCCAGGCCGCAGCACGCGCCGGATTTCGGCCAGCACCGCTGCCGGATCCTGCACCGAACAGAGGGTGAAGGTCGTTACCACCGTGTCAAAGCTGGCATCGGCAAAGGGCATCATTTCCCCCACACCGCCCTCGATCCGCGCATCGATGCCGCATGCGGCAGCGGCGGCGCGGGTCATCTCCAGCAATTTTGGCGAGGGATCGATCCCGGTCAGCCGCGTCACCCGTGCGGGATCGTAAAACTCCATGTTGATACCGCCGCCGCAGCCCAGTTCGAGCACCTCGCCCGCTGCCAGCGGCACCACCTTGCTACGCAGCTTCATGACCTGTCCTTGCGAACAGGCGCATTTGATCAGACGTGGCACGACATGACGATCCCACCAGCCGGTCATATTCGCTCTCCCTCTTGGCCAGCATGATGCCAGTTGCTAGCGCGCTTGGCGAGCGGGCAGACTCGCCCCATATCGCGCACGTTAGGAAAAGCATGGCCACCACCCATACCACTCGCTGCCTCATCATCGGTTCCGGCCCGGCGGGATATACTGCGGCCATTTACGCCGCGCGCGCCGGTATGGCCCCAACTGTCGTGCAGGGAATCCAGCCGGGCGGCCAGCTGACAATCACAACAGATGTCGAAAACTACCCCGGCTTTCGCAGCGTTATCCAAGGCCCATGGCTGATGGAGGAGATGCAGGCACAGGCCGAACATGTCGGGACCAAGGTGATATGGGACACCATTGTTGATGTTGACCTGTCGCAGCGGCCGTTCCGTGCGCGCGGCGATGGCGGCGACCTGTATCTGGGCGACACGCTGATCATTGCAACGGGTGCGCAGGCGAAATGGCTGGGCGTTCCAGGCGAGATGGAGCTGGGCGGGAAGGGCGTGTCGGCCTGTGCCACCTGTGATGGATTTTTCTATCGCGGGAAAAAGGTCGTGGTGATTGGGGGCGGGAATACCGCGGTTGAAGAGGCATTATATCTTACGAACCATAGCGATGATGTGACCCTGATCCACCGGCGCGACAGCCTGCGCTGTGAGAAGATTCTTGCCGATCGGCTGTTTGCTCATCCCAAGATTTCTGTCTTGTGGAACAAGCGCGTCGACCGCTTTGTCGCGGGAGAGGGGACGGCTGGCCTGATTGGCCTCGACCTAATCGACACGGTCACCGGCGCGCCAAGTCACGAGCCGACCGACGGGGCCTTTGTGGCCATTGGGCACAAGCCGTCGACGGAATTGTTCGCCGGCAAGCTGCCCATGGATGACAGCGGATATCTTGACGTTGCTGCCGGGACGGCGCGTACCGTGGTTCCGGGCGTCTTTGCGGCTGGGGACGTCGCTGACCATGTATATCGTCAGGCCGTGACCGCAGCCGGCATGGGTTGCATGGCGGCGCTGGATGCCGAACGTTTTCTGGCGGAAGCGGAATTTACGGCGGCGTAAACGCGCAAATGATGAAAAAATGGTCCCCTTTGAGCACAAGGCGCAAAGGGGACCGAATGTCCGACGACCGGGTCGCGTTGCCCGCCGGACAGTAAATCATGCGTTCCGTCACGACATTTCTAGGTGCCACACGATTCTCATGATTTACGTAGCAATGTTATGTATCATCTCTTTGCAACCCGTCAAGCCTCTGGTAGTTGGTTAAATGGAACCGGAACACCGGTCGTCGCAGGAGAGTTGATATGGCACGGCGTAGTGCAGCCGATGCGGCCGCGACCCGGGCTCGAATCTTGTCGGCGGGGCGAATGCAATTTGCAACAGAGGGCTATTCCGGGGCAGCGGCGCGCGATATTGCGGCGGACGCGGGCGTAACCGTTGGCGCGTTGTTCCATCATTTCGGGTCGAAGGCTGGTCTGTTTCGTGCCGTGTTCGAAGAAATGATCGGTGAATTGAACGACGCCGCAATGGCGGCGTTTCGCGCAGCGAAAAACAACAATCCGCTCGATGCAATGGTGACGGGCATGACAACTGCACTTGGCTTTGCAAAAATGCCGGATTTTCACCGTATTGTGACGGTAGATGGTCCGGTCGTATTGGGTGCGGATGAATGGCGCAAAATCGATTCGCGCATGGGCCTTCAGACCATTGTCGCGGGCGTAAGAATGCTGAAGGCGAGTGGGATCATCGAAGACTTGCCAACGGTGCCGACCGCAGTGCTTCTGATGGGGGCGATGAACAATGCCGGATTTGCGCTCGCGCGCGCCGAAGATGGGGTCGACGTCGACAATCTGACCAAGGGCTTTCGCCGCCTTGTCGAGGGGTTGGCACCGCGCGGTTAATCTCGCTGCGACAACACAGCCATCAGCATGCCGCGCAGCCAGTCGGCGTCTTTGCCTGCAAAGCTGTGACCGGTACTGTCCAGCTCTGACACCGTGACATTGGGTGCGTTGGTCGCCTGCCAATGATCGATAAAAATCTGAGCTGTGCGATCGCCGGTCGCCAGTAGCAGGGTAATCGGGTGAGAGATGGCGGCAATTGCATCCACGACGCGGCTGCCAAGCGAACCCGCGGTAGTTGCGCGGCGACGGGGTAGTAGCTTTGCGATCCCCTTGCCAAGCTTGCTAAGGTCAACTTCACCGCGCACCAAACGAGCGAGACTGGCAGGATCACGAAGCCGCGCCCAATACCTCGCCTTTATTGCCGCCGCAGGGGGCAGGGCGGACATCTCGTTCCCGGCCACCTGTTCAATCGTCCAGGGATTTGCGATCACAAGGGCGTCCACAGCCAGCGGTTGATGCAGGGCCAGAGCGCTAGCGGCATCGCAATTTCCAAACGCGACCACCCGCCTCATGCCGGGACAGGCAGCGCGAAAAGCGGCAATCGCAGCGACAATGTCATCGCGGCTGTGCAGAAAGCCTCGATTTTCACCTTCGCTATCGCCAATGCCGCGCCGGTCAAAGCGCATGACGGGATGACCGGCGCCCGCAATGTCGCTGGCAAGCGCTGCCATCCCCCGATGCGCGCCGCTGCGGATTTCATTGCCGCCCGACACGATCAGCAACCCGGTCGAGCCGTCGGCTTCGTCAAGCGTTCCAGCCAGCGCGGCGCCACAGCAATCAAATTGGATCAGGCGGCGCATGTTTTCATCCATGCGGCAATATCGTCAGCCATGGAATGCGCGAGTGCCGCATCTTCGCCTGGCTCCGCCCTCAGCCATAGCGGCGACCCCGCTATCTGTTCCTCACCATCGCCCAACGTGACGATGCGGCAAGGAGCGGTAGGCGCAGGCTGTGCTGCTTGTAACCCGGCGATCATTGTAGGTGAGAGTAGATTGCCCACCAGCAACAACGGCATTTCCTTGGCGTCGGTGACCAGCGTGTCCATGCTGGTTGTCAGGCCAGCCTCCCTATCGCTCGCGACACGAGCGCGCAGCATGGTGCGCAAGAGAGACGCACCCGTCGCCGGTGCAAGCCGCCACCAGCCGACAGCCGGTGACAAATTGTCGATCAACGCGCCTCCTCGCAGGCTGGCAATCAGCACGGGCGCGGCTTCTGCGCTTACAATGTGGGCAAGCGCGGTGCGCCAGACGTCAAGATCGACTGCCACGGTTGCCACCAAGCTGTCGTTCTGCCCCGGAAGATCAGGGAGCAGCGATCCGATACCACGCGCTGCCAACATGCGCATGGCCATGACGATCGTCCTGCGCACCCGGTTGGCCTCCTCGAATAGCGGGGGGACAAACAAGATGCGCGGTCCGCCGTCATCGGGGCCAATGCGTAGGCAGAGTTCGGCCACTCTCAGGGTCTGCCCTGACTTACGCAGTCTGCTTCATACGGCAAAAAGCCAAGAGATTGCCGAAGGTGGCAAAGGTTTCGCTGTCGATGTCGTCATCATCCACTATGATGTTCAGCCTGTCCTCCAGTTCGGTGATGACGACCGCAACCGCCATCGAGTCAAATTCGGGCAGTGCTCCGAACAATTCGCTGTCATGATCCAGCGCGGCCGCGCGCGCGCTTCCGAGCCCCAGCACGTCCGCCATGACGGCACGCAGAACGGTTTCAGTTTGATCCATTGATGCAGTCTTTCCGATTGTCGCGCCAGTCAGCGAGCGCTTGGCGTAGTGCTGGCAACCATGCCGAAAGTCGCGAAGGGTTATACGCTTCGATCCGCCACAGGCGGTTGTGGCGGTTCATCCAGTCGCGCTTGTACCGATCGTTACCGGTGCCGAAATCGACACGGCGAACTTTGTCGATCGTGATTACCTGGCGGAACATGGCAGCCATCAGCAGTGTCCCGGGTGACGCGCGGGCCGTGTCCTCCACATGTGCCAGCTTGTGTATATAGGCGCAGCGATTTTCCACAGTCCAGAATTGCGCCGCAACGTTTCTGCCGTCAATCAAGGCGAGACCAAGCCGCAGACGGCCAGTTGCCCCCTCGGCCCGCGCCATATCGTGCAGCAGCCGGGCATCGCCCTCCTCGGGTTTCCAGCTGGCCGCATAAACATGCTCGAAAGCTTGCCACGTCTCGGGATCGAACCGGTCGGCGATTGTGACCGTCACCCCACAGTTGCGCGACTTGCGGACGACGGTGCTGCGCAGTTCGCCCGGTCGTGATTGCCACCATTTATCATGGTCGAGCCCGTCCATGTCCAGCCAGTGACTGTCGCCCGCAGCCTGTCGGTGGACCCGCCAGCCGGCATCGCGCAACGCCGCGCAGACCATGGCGGCAGACCCATCGGCGTCTGGCACAGGATAAAGGGTGATCTGTGCCGCCTCACGCCGCACTCGTCCGAACAGATCCGTCAGCGCCAGCCTTTGGGCCGCGAGGTCACGCGAGCCGGAGAAGAGCGGCCGATGAACAAAGCTGTACCAGTTGGCGAGGCTCACCCGATGGCCACGGCGCGGCTCGACCAGCGGCAGCCAAGCCTCTGCGCCGCCAGCAATACCGTGGGCGTCCGCCCGTGGGACGCCCGCCCAGTGCAGTGCTTCAAGCCGGTCGAACCAGTCGGCGCGATCGAACGGCCCGGCAAGGCCCAACGGCGTCGCCGCTGGTGCCGCCGTACCACCGTCGTTAGCGCGATATTCACCGTTCCAGCCCATAGCGGAGGGATGCTTAGCATACAGGTTCCTAACAGCCGATGACCACCAGCCCCTTGTCTCTGCCGCTTGATCATCTGCCGTTGCGCGGGTGCCCCGATGCTCCTGCCTTGCTGATCGGCGAACGTACCACCAGTTTCGAGGCGCTGGAAAAGGAAGTGGGCAGGCTGGCGGCATGGCTAGTGTCGCGGGTCCAGATTCCCGGCGCGCGGGTGGCTAGCTGGACCGCGAAAAACCGGGTTGCGAGCTTGCTCCCTCTTGCAGCGGCGCGAGCCGGATTGGTGCATGTCCCCATTAACCCTCTGTTGAAAGGGCCGCAGGTTGACCACATTCTGACCGACAGCGGGGCGTCATTGCTGCTGACCAACGCCGCGCGGGCGGCGGCACTGACGGCCGCCACGAATCTAGCGATCTGCGATCTTGACGAAGCAGAGGCGGCTATCGACAACTTTGACGCCATGATGTCGCCGTCATCAGCGGCGCCAAGCGATTTAGCGGCCATACTCTATACCAGCGGATCGACGGGACGACCCAAAGGCGTGATGCTGAGCCACGCCAATCTCTGGCTGGGTGCCGAGAGCGTGGCGACCTATCTTGGCCTTGCTCCGATCGACCGCGTACTGGCCCTGCTGCCGCTGAGCTTCGACTATGGGCAAAACCAGCTGCTGTCGGCGTGGTATGCCGGTGCGGCAGTGGTGCCGTTTGACTTTCTGATGCCGCGCGACGTTGTGCGCGCGGTAGAACGCCATGCGATCACCACGCTCGCAGGGGTGCCGCCCCTGTGGGTGCAACTGGTGGAATCCGATTGGCTCGATGATGCCGGTTGCAGCCTGCGCCGCCTGACGAACAGCGGCGGGGCGCTTATCCCGGCTTTGATCGCGTCGTTGCGTCAGACTTTTCCGGCGGCGGACATCTGGCCGATGTATGGGCTGACCGAAGCATTCCGATCGACATATTTGCCGCCCGATCTGGTGGACGCGCATCCCACCTCGATGGGACGGGCCATCCCGCATGCCGAGATATTGGTGTGCCGTCCCGACGGCACTGTTTGCGCAGACGATGAAGCTGGTGAGCTTGTCCACTGCGGCCCGCTCGTGGCGCAGGGATATTGGCAGGATAGTGAGCGGACGGCGGCTCGGTTCCGGCCAGCGCCGTCCGCGTCAAGGCATCGCGGTACGGCAGTATGGTCTGGCGATACGGTGCGCCGGGACGCGGCAGGCCTGCATTATTTCGTTGGCCGCGATGATGCTATGATCAAGACATCCGGCAACCGCGTCAGCCCCACGGAGATTGAGGAAGCCGCTATCGCGTCCGGTTTTTCAAGCGAGGCGGTGGCGTTCGGCGTGCCGGATGCGCGGCTTGGCGCGGCGATCATTCTTGTCGTGCGAGGGGATGGCGGCGCGGACGCGGATTTGCGCGCCGCTCTGCGCGTCGCACTGCCCAATTTCATGCAGCCCCGCGAAATCGTTTGGCAACGCGTGTTGCCGCGCAATCCCAACGGAAAGCTCGACCGCGTTGCCATTGCCGCCGCCTGGCACAGCGAGCAGGCCGCATGAAACCGATGGGTGCGATCCCCGCAGGCTGGCGTTCCGATGCCGACGGCATGTTACTTGTCGGCGGACAACGCGCCAATATGCTGGTCGCGGCGGCAGGTGATACGCCGCTGTTCCTTTATGACGGCGCACTGCTGACCGCCCGGGTTGCGGCGCTAAGGGCGGCGATGCCGACGGGATTGTCCATCCATTACGCGATGAAAGCCAATCCCTTTGCGCCGCTCGTTGCACATATGGCGACGCTGGTCGACGGTATCGACATCGCCTCTGGCGGCGAACTCCATATGGCCGTTGCGGCCGGGATTTCGCCCCAGCACATCAGTTTTGCCGGCCCTGGCAAGCGCGACCGCGAGCTTCATGCTGCCATTGCCGCTGGCGTCACGGTTAATCTCGAATCGACCGGGGAGGCCGACCGTGCCCTTCATATTGCTGCAACCCTGGGCGTAACCCCGCGCCTTGCCGTCCGCGTCAATCCGAGCTTCGATCTTAAGGGTTCGGGCATGAAAATGGGGGGCGGAGCCAAGCCATTTGGAGTTGACGCAGACAGCGTTCCTGCGCTCGTCCGGCGGCTGATTGCCGCCGGGGCGGAATGGCGCGGTTTGCATATTTTTGCCGGATCGCAAGCGCTTGATACAGCAGCGATTATCGAAACCCAGGCCGCGACCGTCGCACTCGCCGGCAAGCTTGCCGAGGCTGTAGGCACGGCTCCGCCACTGGTCAATCTGGGCGGCGGGCTGGGTGTACCCTATTTCCCGAACGAGGTCCCGGTCAACATCCTGGCCGTCGGCACAGCGCTTGACGAGGCGTTGATCCGGCGCGCCGATGCGCTGTCCTCCAGCCGTTTCGCGCTTGAACTGGGACGCTGGCTGGTGGCGGAGGCAGGGGTCTATCTCTGCCGCATTGTGGATCGCAAGATCAGCCATGGAGAAACCTACCTCGTCACCGACGGCGGCCTCCACCATCAACTCGCCGCCAGCGGCAATTTCGGCACGGTTGTTCGTCGCAACTACCCGCTCGCCATCGCGGGACGCTTTGAGGCAGAGCCAGAAGAGGTCGTGTCAGTCGTTGGATGCCTCTGCACTCCGCTTGACCGGTTGGGCGACCAAATCTACGTCCCTCGCGCCAATGTGGGCGATCTGGTCGCGGTTTTCATGGCCGGAGCTTATGGTGCCAGTGCCAGCCCTTCATCTTTTCTCGGCCACGGTCCCGCTTTGGAACGGCTGGTCTGACAAGCGTTAATATCGCGGAATTTCTCTGTGTTTGACAGCGCTCGGTCAAGTAATCCTAACTCTATCTTCACCAATTTTCGTCAAGGCGAACCATGGCTGCTGGTTCGTGTGCGACGTCTGTCGCTGCGCAAGCAATCGAATGTGATCGATGGAAGGTTTGGGTCATGGCAGGATTTTCGCGACGACAGGCGATCCGCACGGTGCTGGTGTGCGGCGCGGCGTCCGCGGTCCTCACGGGGTGCGCGGGCGGTGCCGCCAATGGTGCGTCACAGCTGCCCGCCGCCAATTTCGTGATGGGACAGGAAGGGCCAGGCGACGAATATGTCATCGGCCCGCTCGACGAGCTTAAAATTTTCGTATGGCGCAATCCGGAACTGGGCGGGACGGTACAGGTGCGGCCCGACGGGCGCATCACCACACCGCTGATCACCGACATGCCCGCGGTCGGAAAAACGCCGACGATGCTGCAGCAGGATATCAAGCTGCAGCTTAGCCAGTTCATCAAAGACCCGATCGTCAGCGTGATCGTCACCAGCTTCAACAGCACTTTTTCGCAGCAGGTTCGCGTGGTCGGTGCGACCGAAAAGCCCGCGTCCATCCCGTTTCGCGCCAACATGACCGTGCTCGACGCGATGATCGCGGTCGGCGGGCTCAGCGAATATGCGGCAGGCAACAAGGCCCGTCTGGTCCGCTACGAACGCGGGACGGGCAAGCAGAGCGAATATGCCCTGCGCCTGGGCGACCTCATCAAGCGCGGCGACATCAAGGCGAATGTCCGGCTTCAGCCTGGCGACGTCATCATCATTCCTGAAAGCATGTTTTGAACAGCGGCGCCCAAATAGCTGTCTTGAAAGCATAAAATGAACGGTCTTTACGACGAATTGCGGGTTGCCATTCACAGCGTGTGGACGCGTCGCTGGCTGGCGCTGGCGGTTGCATGGGCGATCTGCATCCTCGGTTGGCTGATGATTGCGATGATCCCCAATAGCTATGAATCGCGGGCCCGCATCGTTGTGCAAATCAACGATATCCTGCCCGATCAAGCGGGGGCAGGATTGTCGCAGCAGCAGCAGATCGACCAGATCCGCCAGACACTGACCAGTGCGCGCAACATGGAAAAGGTTGCGGTGGCGACCGGGCTGATCCCCGCTGGGGCGAGTGACCGGGACAAGCAGGACGCGGTCGCGATGCTGCAAAAGAATATCAAGGTTATTGCCCAGCAGGACAATATCTTCGAACTGATCGCCACCGTGGGCGTCGGCAGCCTTTCCGACGCGGACAATGCGAAGCTTGCAAGCGGCGTGCTCGACAGCTTGATTACGGTGTTTCGCGACGAGCAACTGCGTGGCGGCCGGATGAACGCGCGCGAGGGGTTGAAGTTTCTCGACACCCAGATTGCTGACCGGGAAAAAGCGCTGCGCGATGCCGAGGCAAAACGCGCGGCGTTCGAAGCGCAGAATATCGGCATGATCCCCGGCGGCGTCGGATCGCCCGCAATGCGGTTGGAACAGGCACGCAGTGAACTGACCCAGATCGAGGCGCAAATGGCGGCGGCGCAGGGGGCGCTGGCGGCCGCGAACGGCCAGCTGGCGGGCACGCCTGCCACCATCGCTGCGCCCGGCCTCAATGCCACGGGCGGCGGCGTTGCGCGGCAGCAGCTCGCCGGCGCGCGTAGTGAATTGTCGTCGATGCGGGCACGCGGACTGACCGATGCACACCCTGACGTCATCGCATTGAAGGCCCAGATCGATGCCTTGACCGCGCAGGCAGCCCGCGAGGGCAACGGCGGTGGCGGCGGGATGACCCAAAACCCCGCATATGCTTCCCTCGCGGCGATGCGGGCAGAGCGACAGGCGACAGTAAGTGCGCTGTCGGCACGGCGGGGCCAGCTGAATGCCGAAATCGCCCAGGTCATGGCCAAACGGATCGCCGAGCCGGGTATCGCCGCGGAATATGAACGGCTGAATGGCGATTACCGGGTGCTTAAGGACCAATATGACAAGCTGCTCGCCCAGCGCGAACAGGTGCGCCTGCGCGGCCAGGTGGAAACCCAGACCGATGCGATCCGCGTCGACCTCACCGATCCGCCGACGAAGCCGCGTTCGCCCGTTGCTCCGAACCGCCCGCTCTTCCTGGCCATCGTGCTTGTCGCCGGCATTGGCGGCGGCATCGGTGCGGCATTTGGGCTTGGTCAGTTTCATGCCAGCTATCCGACGGCAGCGAAGCTTGAGCGCGCGAGCGGCCTTTCCGTCATCGGTTCGATTACCGAGGCGCTGACGCCCGCGCGTCATATTGAACGCAAGCGCAAGCTTGTGTGGCTGGTCGGCGGCGGTGCGGCACTGGTTGGGCTGTTCGCGCTGCTGCTGGTGGTGGAATTCATCCAGCGCGGCATGGTCGCTTGATTGCGGGGGACAAAGACATGACCGACCACCGCCCCGTCAAGAAAGCCAGTTCCATATTGGAGCGCGCGGCCGACATCTTTGGCACCGATCCGCTGGCCAATGCGCCAACCATCGATGTGGCGAAGCTGCCGCCTGCCAAGGTCCGGCGTTCACGCGCAAGTGCGGATCGGCCCGACGTGGCGCAAGCCATCGTCACCGCTGCCCCCGTCGAGGTGCCTGCGGACATTCTGCCGGTCCCGGTGCGTGACCCGGGCCGCGCCGCCCCCGCGATCGTGCCGGGGCGACAGGGCAGCATCGACACGGCGCGGCTGGCGGAAGCGGGCATGGTCGTTCCCGGCAGCGCGGTGACCGGTATCGCCGAGGAATATCGCATCGTTAAGCGCGAGCTGATCCGTAACATCCATGGCGGGCCTGGCCGCCCGATCATGGCGCGCGGCCACCGTGTCCTGATCGCATCGGCCAACCCCGGTGAAGGCAAGACGTTCAGTGCTGTCAACCTTGCGCTCAGTCTGGCGGCAGAAGCCGATCATGATGTCCTGTTGATCGACGCCGACATTGCAAAACCCAGTGTCCTTGCGCGGCTGGGGCTGGAGGACGGACCTGGGCTGATGGACGCCCTCGCCGATCCGCATCTGCCGATGCGCGATTGTCTGATTCAAACGGATTTGCCGCGGTTAAAGGTGATGCCCGCCGGGTCGTCGACGATTGATGACACCGAGCTGCTGGCCTCCGCGCGGACCGAGAGCTTGCTGGCGGCACTGGAAGCCGGAGCGCCGGGGCGCATCATCCTGATCGATTCGCCGCCGATCCTGGCAGCGTCCCCTGCAACGGTGCTTGCCGGTCATGTGGGACAGCTCATCATGGTCGTGCGTGCCGACGAAACCCGCGAGGCGGCATTGCGGGACGCTGTCGGCCTCGTTGGAGCATGTCCGCACATCCAGCTGCTCTTGAACGGCGTCAAATTCTCGCCCGGCGGCCGCCGCTTCGGTACTTATTACGGACAGGGAGGCGCTGCATGATGCGCAACCATTATCATCGTCTGGCGGCCGCAGCGTTGCTGGTGAGCGCGACCGCTCCGGCGGTTCAGGCCCAAGATTTTGGTGGTCCTGCGGCAGAGCCGTCCACCGATCGCGCATCCGATGCGACCGTCCAGCCCGCCGATGCCCGCCGCCAGCGGGAAACCCGCGTCGATATCACGCCCTATCTGGAGGTTGGTGCAATTCTGTCGGCCAACCTGTCCGGCGGCGGCGATGTGCTGACGTACAGCACGCTTGCGGCTGGGGTGGAGGCCACCATCGCCACCCGTCGCGCCGAACTGGCGGCCAGCACCCGCTATGAACGCCGTATCGGATTGTCGGGCGGATTGTCGGATCAGGATGTTGTTTCGGGGCTGGTGCGTGGCCGCTACGAACTGGCACGCGGTTTCAACCTTGAGGCAGGCGGACTGGCCAGCCGGACGCGTGCGGACGTCGCAGGTGCAGCGAACGCAATCGTTGTGGGCGATCTCAGCAACGTCGCCAATGTTTACAGCGTTTATGCCGGGCCGACCTTGACCCAGCGGGTGGCCGGGCTTGATGTTGGGGCGGGCTATCGCTTTGGCTATACCAAGGTCGACGTCGAAAGCCCGGCCATCCTGCTGCCGGGTGCTGTAGCCGCTGACGTGTTTGACGACGCGACCAGCCATGCTGCCTGGGCCAGCATAGGCCAGCGGCCCGGCAATCTGCCATTCGGGTGGCAAGTTTCCGGCGGCTGGGAGCGCGAGGACGCAAGCCAGCTCGACCAGCGCTTCGAGGGCCAATATGTCCGCGCCGACGTGACCGTGCCGGTTGGCTATTCCGTCGCGTTGCTTGGCGGTGTCGGCTATGAGGATATCGAGATTGGCCAGCGCGAACCGCTGCTGGATGCAGGCGGCGTTCCGGTTCGCGATGCGAGCGGTCGATTCGTGACCGATCCGGCAAGCCCGCGTCAGCTGTCTTTCGACATCGATGGCTTGATCTGGGACGTCGGCGTGATGTGGCAGCCAAGCCGCCGCACATCGCTGACGGCCAAGGTTGGACGACGCTATGGCGACACGATCGTTACCGGGTCCTTCGCCTATCGCCCCAATCATGCAACGCAGATTCAAGTTGGCGTCTATGATGGCATTTCCAGTTTTGGCCGGTCGCTGTCCGGCGGGCTGGCTGCACTACCCACCGATTTCGAAGTCAGCCGCAATCCGATCGACGGCGGCATCGGCAGCTGCGCTTTCGGGGCGCAAGGCGGCGGATGCCTGAACAATGCGCTAGGCAGCGCAACCGCGACACAGTTCCGCAATCGCGGTATTCAGGCGCTGGTATCGCGGCGGAACGGTGGCTGGAATTTCGGTGTCGGCGGCGGATACGATCGGCGGCGACTGCTGACCCCGGCCGGTTCGGTGCTGGCGGCACTGAACGGCGTTACTGATGAAAATTACTACGCCTTCCTTTCAGCGGCGCGGCAGCTGGACAGTCGCAGCGACCTGTCGGGGTCGGTTTATGTCAATTATTTCGACAATGGCGCGCCGACGGCAGGCGATGTGACATCGCTGGGCGGGACAGTCACCTATAGCCGCCGGATTTGGCGCACGCTCAACGGCACCGCCAGCGCTGCGCTTAACAGTTTTGACCAGGAAGGCTTCAACAGCGAGCTGATCGGCTCCGCTTTGGTTGGCCTGCGCTACAGTTTTTAAGGGAAATCAGCATGTACGATCAGTTTTACGGATTGTCGGGCCGCCCCTTTCAGCTGACCCCGGACCCGCATTTCTATTTCGAGAGCGGCACGCACCGCAAAGCAATGTCCTATCTTGGCTACGGGCTGGCCCAGGGGGAGGGGTTCATCGTCATCACCGGCGACATTGGCGCGGGCAAGACCACGCTGGTCGGCCATCTGATGAACACCATCGATCCAAACCGGTTAACCGCGGTCAAGCTGGTGTCGACGGCGGTCAGTGGCGATGCGCTGCTGCAGCTGGTGGCGGAACAATTTGGTCTGGATTGGGAAGGCAAGGGCAAGGCGGAACTGCTGTCCGATATCGAGGCATTTTTGCGTGAAGAAGCGCGGGCCGGGCGCCGAACGCTGCTGATCGTCGATGAGGGTCAAAATCTGCCCATCGCCGCGGTCGAAGAATTGCGCATGCTTTCCAACTTTCAGCTGGGCGGCCATTCGCTGCTGCAAATCTTCCTGCTGGGTCAGCCGGAGTTTCGTACCACCTTGTTCCAATCCCCTTCGCTGGAGCAATTGCGCCAGCGGGTGATTGCAACGCACCATCTTGACCCGATGGAGCCGGAGGAGGTTGAACCCTATATCCTCCATCGCCTTGGCAAGGTGGGGTGGCAGGGAAATCCCAGCTTTGCGCCCGATGTCTTTGCGCTGCTCTATGACCATAGCGACGGGGTGCCGCGCCGCCTTAACGTGCTCGTCAGCCGCGTGTTGCTCTATGGCGCGGTCGAACAGCTGACGCGCATCACCGCGTCGCACGTTCGGCTGGTTGTGGCCGAAATGTCGGCCGATGGCGGTTTTGCGCAGGCAAGACCGATTGCGGCCCCTGTCGATGCGGCTGCGGCAGTTTCGGTGCCGTCGGCAGCGGCGGATCTGGATGAGCTGGTCCTCGATCAGCCCGCGCCCAGTATAACGCCGGAGGTCGTCCCGCTGCGCTTTACGCCAATGGCAACCGATCCCGATGTCAGTCCGGCAGCGGCAGAATCCGATGAATTTGCCCGTGCACGCTCGCTGTTGGCTGAACAACTACGCGTATCCGCGGCTGATCCTGAGACGGATGTAGGCGCGGTGGATAGCGTCACCGTCGCTGCGCTTCAGGATCAGATCGCCAATCTTGAGGCCCGCCTGAGCGAGCAGGACGACGCGCTGCGCCGGGTGCTTGATCTGTTGATCGAATGGGTCGAACGCGATCCCGTCGGTGCACCAGCCGCGCGCGAATGGGCCGCCTGAACGCGAGACATGCAATGATAATCAATGGCCTGTCCGTCGATATTGAGGATTGGTTTCAGGTCGGTGCGTTTGAAAACAGCATTGATCGCAACAACTGGTCCTCACTCGAATGCCGCGTGGAGGCCAATTGCGACGCTGTACTCGCACTGTTTGCGGAGGCTGGGGTGCGCGGCACGTTCTTTACGCTTGGTTGGGTGGCGGAACGCCATCCTGCGCTGATCGGCCGCATCGTCGCTGCAGGACATGAGCTTGCCAGCCATGGTTATGATCATGCCCGCGTATTTACGCTTACAGCCGCCGAATTTGCCGAGGATTTGCGCAAAAGCCGTGCGATCCTGGAGGATGCTGGCGGTGTTGCTGTTACCGGATACCGGGCGCCGAGCTTCTCCATCGATCCGCGCACGCCCTGGGCGCACAGGATTTTGGCGGAACAGGGCTATCGCTATTCTTCTAGCGTCGCGCCGGTTGTCCATGATCATTATGGCTGGCCGGACAGTCCGCGTCATCCCTGGCAACCGGTGGCTGGCGCCGAGCTGATTGAATGGCCGGTAACGACCGCGCGCATCGCCGGGCGCAGCCTTGCCGCCGGAGGGGGCTTCATGCGTGTGTTGCCTTATGGCGTCACGCGCTGGGCCATCCAGCGGATGAATGATGAAGGCTTCCCGGCAATTCTTTATTTTCATCCGTGGGAGATTGACCCGGGTCAGCCGCGCGTGAGCGATGCGCCGCTACGATCGAAACTTCGGCATTACAGCGGCTTGTCGGCGATGGCTGGCAAGCTTCGCAGGATGCTCGCCGACTTTGCGTGGGACCGTGTCGACCATCTGGTGCCCGGCCTGAATATCACCGAAACAGCGCGCGCCGCATGAATGCGCCCATGTTTCTTCGCACGCCCCCGATCGTCACCACTGATCTGACGGCAAAGCAATGGGATGCCTTTGTCGCAGATTGTGCCGCGGCAACCCCATTTCAGACACGCGGGTGGAGCGAGGCGGTCAGCGCAGCGATAGGGCACCATGCTCATGTTCTGGCAGCACGGGATGCGGGCGGAACAGTGGTGGGTTTGCTGCCGCTGCATCACGTCAAATCCCCGCTGTTCGGACAAGCACTGGTCGGCAGCGCGTTCGCCGTCGATGGCGGTGTGCTGGCTGAAGACGCGGCGACGGCGTCCGCTCTCGCTGATGCGGCTATGATGCTGGCGGTACGGCTTGGCGCTGGAACGGTCGAATTGCGTGGCGGGGCCTTGCCGGAAGCGGCCGGTTGGCACCGGGAGGAAGGTATTTATGCAGGGTTCGTGCGCGACCTTGCTGCTGACGATAATGCCGAATTGCTGGCCATTCCGCGCAAGCAACGGGCGGAGGTGCGCAAGGCGCTTGACAGCGGCTTGACGGTCACGACCGGCACCGACGTCGCCGAGCGAAGAGACCATTATGACGTCTATGCAACCAGCGTGCGCAACCTTGGGACGCCGGTATTCCCACGCGCACTGTTCACCGAAGTGCTAAACCGCTTGGGGCCGGAGACGGCCGATATATTGACCGTGCGCGATGGCGGGCGACCGGTCGCGAGCGTCCTCAGCCTGTATTGGCGCGGCACCGTCATGCCCTATTGGGGCGGCGGTCTTGCTGAGGCGCGGCGCAGCCGGGCGAACGAGCTAATGTATTTTGCGCTGATGCGTCACGCCCGCGAGCGTGGGTGCGCCCGCTTCGATTTTGGGCGGTCGAAACTGGGCACGGGCCCTTTTGCCTATAAAAAAAACTGGGGTTTCCAGCCGCAACCACTGACCTATGCCCGCTGGCTGGGGCCAGGCGAGGCGGCGCGCGACACCAACCCCAACAGCGCCCGCTATCAGTTGCTAGTCGATCTATGGAAGCGCTTGCCCTTGTGGCTGGCCAACGCCGTCGGCCCGCATATCGCGCGCGGACTGGGGTAGCCAATTGCCCGAAATCTTATTCCTGGCGCACCGGGCGCCCTGGCCGCCGGACCGGGGGGACCGCGTCCGCAGCTGGCACCTGCTCGATGCGCTGATGCGCCTAGCGCCGGTGCATGTCGCGGCATTGTGTGACACCGAATATGACGCAGCGCAGGCGCAGGCCAAACTCGGGCCGCTTTGTGCCAGCATCAAACTGAAAGTAAGGCGGCGTTCCCGTCCAGTGGCGATGCTCGACGCGCTGGCACGAAATGAGCCAGCAAGCGCGGCGATGTTTCGCAGCGCTGCCTTGGCGCGCCACATCGATGGACTGACCCAGGGCACACAGATCACCCATATCGTCGGCTTTTCCAGCCAGATGGGGCAATATATCCCTCCGCCTAGCCGCTTTGCAGGCCGCGTCGTGATGGATTTCGTCGATGTCGATTCGGCCAAATTCGCGGCCTATGCCGACACCGACACAAATGGGCCGATGCGCTGGATTCACAAGCGTGAGGCTCGCTTGCTGGCCGCGCATGAAGCAAAGCTGTCCCAGCGCGCCGATGCCAGCCTGTTCGTCAGTGAGGCGGAAGCGGCGCTGTTCCGCGCCCGCTGCGGCCTTGGCACCGATCAGATCCACGCGCTGGAAAACGGGATCGACACGGTGCGGTTCGATCCGGAGGGGGATTTTGCGCCTTTGCCGCATCAGGGTGGTCCGCTGCTCGTTTTCACCGGGCAAATGGATTATCGGCCCAATATCGACGCCGTTCGGTGGTTTGCGCATAATGTCCTGCCACTGATCCGTGCAGCAGCGCCGGGAGCGCGGTTCGCGATCGTCGGACGTGCGCCCACGGCGCCGGTTCACGCGCTTGCGGCGCTGCCGGGTGTCATGGTGACTGGCGAGGTGCCCGATGTGCGCCCCTGGCTGGCGGCGGCGGCCGTCGTTGTTGCGCCGTTGCTGCTCGCGCGCGGGGTGCAGAACAAGCTGCTGGAAGCAATGGCGATGGCGCGTCCGGTTGTTGCTAGCCCTGCCGCAGCCGAAGGGGTCGATGCCGAACCGGGGGGGCAGGCCCTGATAGTGGCGGACGGCGCTTCGGCGATGGCGGATGCGGTCCGCGCGCTGCTGGCCGATACGCGCCATGCGGCCGCCCTCGGCAGCGCTGCCCGGCAGCGTATGATCGACCGTTATGGCTGGGATGCGCGGCTTGCTCCGCTTCCAGCGCTTTTGGGGCTGACGCGGTGACAGCGGTGCCCGACCATTGGCGTGGGCCGCTGTTGCTGCTGGGACTGTGGTGGACGGCCATCACCATTTTCTTTCACCGTGACGCGGCCCACATGCTCAGCATCTGGTGGTCCAGTTCGACCTATAATCACATTATGATCATTCCCCCGCTGATCGCCTGGCTGGTCGCGCAGCGGGCAGCGCTGATCGCGGCGCTGCGGCCCGTGCCCTGGTGGCCTGGGGCAGGGCTGGTGGCCACTGCCGGTCTTGTCTGGATGGCGGGGGCGGCAACCGACATCGCGCTGCTGCGGCACTCAGGGACTGTGCTGATGCTGCTGGCCGCCGTCGCTGCGGCCCTTGGTCCCATATTGGTGCGTGCGCTCGCCTTTCCGCTTGGCTATGCGCTGTTCCTTATTCCGTTCGGAGACGAGGTCGTGCCGCATTTCCAGCATGGTACGGCGCAGATGTGCATGCTGTTGTTAAAGCTGGCGGGCATACCGGCCTCGCTCGACGGATTGTTCATCACTGCGCCAAGCGGGCAATTCGTCGTGGCAGAGGCCTGTTCCGGCGTCATGTTTCTGGTGGCGATGGCGGCCTTTGCCACGCTTGCCGCGCATCTGTGCTTTCGCAGCTGGAAGCGACGGCTTGTCTTTGTTGGAGCAGCGCTGGCAACAACCGTCATTGCCAATGGCCTGCGAGCATTTGGGACCATATTGATTGCCGAAAACCTTGGGCATGAATATGCGCGCGGGGCGGATCATCTGGTTTATGGCTGGGTCTTTTTCGCTTGTGTTCTGGTGGCCGTGATGCTGGTTGCGCGCCGCTGGTTCGATCGCCCTGCCGATGACGCGGCGATTGATATCGGCGGACTGAATAGCACCCCGCGCTTCGTAGCGGGGAAAGTGGCCATTGCTGCGGTCGTCCTTGGGGTGCTGGCGATGGTGTTGATCAGTGGCAGCGCCGCGGCGGGCGGAGCGCGCGCGATAGCTGACCGCGTCATCGAAACGCGCTAGAGCCGTCGCCATGTGCGGTATCGCAGGTCTTTATCATATTGAAACGGCAAAGCCGGTCGATCCCGCGCGGGTCCGGGCAATGCTGGCCCCGATGGGCCATCGCGGTCCCGACGGATCGGGAGTCTGGACCGCGCCCGGCGTCGGATTGGGCCATTTGCGTCTGTCGATCATCGACATCGAGGGCAGTCCGCAGCCGATGCACAGCGATGATGAAGCGGTGACGATCAGCTACAACGGCGAAATCTATAATTTTCGGGAACTGCGCGCTGAGCTGGAAGGACGGGGGCATCGCTTTCGCACCACGGGCGACACCGAGGTCATTGTGGCGGCATGGCGGCAATGGGGGGCCGATTGCCTGACGCGGCTCAACGGCATGTTCGCCTTTGCAATCCATGACGCCGCGCGCGGATGCCTGTTTCTGGCGCGGGACCGATTGGGGGTAAAGCCCCTGCACTATGCGCGCTTGTCCGATGGCTCGCTTGGCTTTGCGAGCGAATTGAAAGGTCTGCTGGCGCATCCCCTGTTGCGGCGTGAGCCGCTGTTGACGGCGGTCGAGGATTTTCTGGCACTAGGCTATGTTCCTGACGACACTTCGATTGTGGCGGGCGTTGAGAAACTGGCCGCCGGGCATTTCCTGCTGATTGAGCGTGGCAAGCCCGCCGCAGCGCCGACCTGTTGGTGGCGTCCCGATTTTTCGCGGCGGGTGCGAGCGTCTGAGGGTGAATGCGCTGAACAGTTGCTGCACCTGATGCGCGGCGCCGTGCGCGACCGGATGGTCGCGGACGTGCCGCTGGGCGCCTTCCTGTCCGGCGGCGTCGATTCGAGCAGCGTCGTCGCCTTAATGGCCGAGGCGAGCGGCAAAGCGGTCAAAACCTGTTCGATCGGCTTTGACGAAGCGGCGCTCGACGAGACCGCCTATGCCCGCGAAATCGCACGGCGTTTTGCGACCGACCATCGCGAACGCCTTGTGGCGGCCGATGATTTTACGCTGATCGACCGCATCGCCGATCATTTCGATGAACCCTTTGCCGATGCCAGCGCGCTGCCGACCTTCAGGGTCTGCGAATTGGCGCGCGAGCAGGTCACGGTGGCGCTGTCGGGCGACGGGGCTGACGAGGCGCTGGCGGGTTATCGCCGGCATGTGTTCCAGCATCAGGAGGAACGCGTGCGCGGCATGATCCCGGCCGCACTGCGCCGCAGCCTGCTAGGCCCGCTCGCGCGGATATGGCCGCAGATGGACTGGGCGCCGCGTCCGTTGCGCGCACGCGCTACATTGGCCAGCCTCGCGCGCGATGGAGCGCAGGGCTATGCCGAAGCGGTGGGGGTCACGCCGCCGGCGATGCGCGCGCGATTGTTCAGCGGTCATGCGCAAACGGCGCTTGGCGATCATGTCGCCGAGGCGCGCTATTGGCAGGCGATGGCCGAGGCCCCGGCCCGCGAGCCACTGGACCGCGCGCAATATGCCGACCTCAAAATCTGGCTTCCGGGCGACATATTGACCAAGATCGACCGAATGAGCATGGCCGTCAGCCTGGAAGCGCGCGAGCCGTTGCTCGATTACCGGTTGGTCGAGTTTTCCGCGAGCCTGCCAGCGGCGATGCGCGTTCGCGGTGGGCAGGGGAAGGCGATCATGAAGCGCGCGATGGAGCCCTATCTGCCGCGCGACATATTGTACCGGCCGAAGATGGGCTTTGTGACTCCGGTGTCGACATGGTTTCGTGGCGCGCTGGCCAAGGAGGCGCACGCGCTTCAGACATCGGCCACGCTCACACGCACGGGATGGTTCGACATGGGCGAGATCGGCCGGATCGTCGTATCCCATCAATCGGGCCGCCGCGACCATGGCCGATTGATCTGGCAGTTGGTCATGCTCGAAAAATCGCTCGTGCGCCTGTTCGGGATTTAGGGGCACGTTGTTACGTTGGCCTGCGGGCGTCCCCTGGTGAAATCCGCCGTTGCGCGAAAAGCCGGTGGCCATTTGCATGGCGGCCTTCGCACGCGATCTTAACCCCTTGGTCCTATGCGCGTGGCTATGGTTTACCACCACGCCCACAGCCAGACGGACAGCGGACCGGTTACCGTGCGCGTGGTCGATCCGCTCGCGCTGGATCCAGACTTGGCCGCAGCGTGGGACGCACTTGCCGATTGCGCAAGCGAGCCCAATGCCTTTGCCGAGCGCTGGTGCCTTGCCCCGGCGCTGCAGCTGCTTGATAGCGAGCGGACGGCGCGCCTGCTTGGCATTGAGGGACAGGGCACACTGATCGGGATTGTCGCGCTCGGCACGGCGTCACGTTACGGTCCGCTGCCGGTGCGGCATAGCGTCGGTTGGACGCATGCCAATCATTTCCATGGCGCGCCGCTTGTCCGCGCGGGGTACGAGTTCGCGTTCTGGCAGGCGCTCCTCGGTTGGTGTGATGGCGATCCGCGCCGGGGCGCGCTTTTGCAATTTCGGCAGCTGACCGTGGGCGGACCCCTTGTACGCGCGCTGTACGAGGTCACGGAATTGCGGGGCCATGCACCCGTCGCCGTGCATCGGGAAGGCCGCGCGCTGCTGCAAAGCACTTTGTCTCCGCAAACCTATTGGGAGGCAGCGGTTCGGCCGAAAAAGCGCAAGGAATTGCGGCGCCAGACAAGCCGCCTGGCTGAAGCAGGCGTGCTTGAGCAGCGCCGCTGGCAGACCGGCGAGCCGACCGCGCCGTGGATCGAGGCATTTCTGGCGATCGAGGCGAACGGCTGGAAAGGGCAGGAGGGTAGCGCCCTGGCGAGCCATCCCGCGACCCAGGCCTGGGCGCGGACCATCATCACGGCCGCCGCCGCCGCCGGGCGGCTCGACATGCGGATGCTCGCGCAAAATGGCACGCCGCTCGCCATGCTCATCAATTTTCTGTGCCCGCCGGGCGGATTCTCGTTCAAGACTGCTTACGACGAAGTCGCGTCCCGCTATTCACCGGGCGTCCTGCTGCAACAGGCCAATCTCGATCTTTTGGAACGCCCGGAAGTTGACTGGGTGGACAGCTGCGCCGCGCCCGACCATCCGATGATCGAGAGCATCTGGCGCGAACGCCGCGAACTGCTGTGGGTCAACGTCGCCATTGGCACGCGCCGCGACCGCACGCGATTTGCGATGCTGATGCGCTGCGAGCGGCTGTGGCGGCGGCTCAGGGGACGCGGGCCGATGATCACGGGCGTCGGCAAATGACCGGCCTCCAGCCTGCGGCACGCATCATTTTCGATGCCGATGCGCGGCGAGCGTTCGCGGACCTGTACCCCGAAACAGCGGGGCCGCTTCGCCACAATCTGGCTGGGCACCCGTTGTTGACGTTGGACGCGCTGGCGGAGCTGGGTGAGGCGCTGCCTCCCGGACAGGTCGAATACAACCAAAGCCGTCTGCCTGTGGGCATCGCGCCAGAGGATGTGCCGGCCAACGGGCTGGGCATCGGCGAGACGATCCGGACCATTGCCGCAAACCAAAGCTGGGTGGTGATCAAGAATATCGAGGCGGTGCCCACCTATCGCGCATTGCTGATAGATTTGCTGGATGAGCTTGCCGCGACCGTTGCCCCGCGAACGGGGCCGATGCTGACGCCGCAGGGGTTTGTCTTCATCTCTTCGCCTCGGTCGATCACGCCGTTTCACTTCGATCCCGAACATAACATCTTGCTCAACATCTGGGGCGACAAGGTGATGCACGTCTGGCCAGGCGGCGACGAGCGTTTTGCCCCGGCACGCGAACATGAACGCTACCACGCCGGAGGGCATCGCAACCTGCCGTGGAGCGACGCCTTTGCCAGGCAGGAACTGGCGGTGCCCTTAGGGCCGGGTGATGCCGTGCATATGCCGGTTATGGCCCCGCACTATGTTGAGGTCGACGACGCCCCGGCGCTGTCGCTGTCGATCACGTGGCGCAGCGCCTGGAGCTATCGCGAGGCGGAAGCTCATGCCGCCAATCGCTGGCTGCGCAGATTTGGACTTAATCCGCCGATGCCGCCGCGCTGGCCGAGCCACGCGCGCGGGCGGTCATGGCTCTGGCGTATTCTGCGCCGCATGGGGCAGGGTTGAGACATTCTAGGTCATTGGGGCCGCGAATTACGACCATAGCTTCGAGTTCAGGCTGCTCGTTAGCGACGCGGCTCCGGATAGGTGATTGCCATCACTTCCCATTCCTTCGCGCCGCCGGGCAGCTGCACCGTGCGCAGGTCGCCAACTGCCGCGCCGCGCAGGGCACGGGCGAGCGGGCTGGTCCATCCGATGCGGCCGGCCCCCGCGTCAGCCTCGTCATTGCCGACCAGCGTGATGATGCGGCGCGCGTCATCCTGGTCGGCGAGTTCCGCAGTCGCGCCGAACCAGACGCGCGACCGATCGGGCTGATCCGCCGGATCGACGATGCGCGAGGCCTTCATCCGGCGCGCAAGGAAGGCCAGCCGCCGGTCGATTTCCCGCAATTTCTTGCGGCCATAGATATAATCGCCATTCTCGCTGCGGTCGCCATTGCCAGCGGCCCAGCTGATCACCTCGACAAGTTTGGGCCGCGCATCGCCCAGCAGCGCGTCATATTCGGCGCGCAGTGCCGCGTAACCCGCCGGGGTGATGGGATCCGTGCGCTCGGGCGGTTTCACCCCGGCGTGCGCTTGCCGAGATAGAACGACAAAGGTGCCTTGGGGATCGCGCGCCCTTCCGGATGCAGCATGTCATAGACCACGGCGTTTTCCAGCACGCGATGGACATAATCGCGGGTTTCGAAAATCGGAATCGCCTCAATCCATTGCAGGATATCGACATCGCCGCGGCGCGGATCGCCGTTTGCGCGCAGCCATTTGTTAACATTGCCGGGACCTGCGTTATAGGCGGCAACGGCCAGCGGATAGCTGCCGCCGTAATAGCTCAGCATCTGCTGAAAATAGGTCGAGCCGAGCTGAATATTATATCCCGTATTCGTCGTCAGACCGGAGGCGTCATAGGCGAGGCCGAGCTTGGTTGATACCTCCCGCGCCGTGCCGGGCATCAGCTGCATCAGGCCGCGTGCGCCGGCATGGCTTATAGCTTCGCGGTCGAACTGGCTTTCCTGCCGCGCGATGGCGTGGATGAAGGTCCAGTTGTTCTGATGCCCATCCGGCACTCGGATCGTCGGGAAACCGGCGACGGCGACAGCGTCAATGTTGTTCGCCTGCGCGCTGCGACCGATCATGACGCCAAGGTCGATACGCCCGATGGCACCTGCCAACTCGCCGGCGAGCGCATGGTCGGCGGGGGTTGATGCCCGTTGGCTGATTGCGCGCAGGAATAGCGACTGATCCCGCCACGCACCCATTTCGCCGAGCACCCGCGCCGCGCGGACGAGGCGATCGTCCATGAAACGGCGACGGTCGTCGTCCGTCACGGCAATCGCGGCCGCACGGTCCGGACGCCGCATTGGCAGGCCAAGCCGTTCGCGCGCTAGTTGTCCGTAAAATTGATCATAATGTTGCGCGGCGGCCGCGAGGTGCCGCTGAGCGCTGGTGCTGTCACCCGCGGCTTCGGCGGCGCGGCCCGCCCAGTAAAACCCCTTGGTGCGCGTCTGAGCCGACCGCGCCCCTTGGGCATAAAGGTCGTAGAGATGTACCGCCTCACCCGGTTTGCCAAGCTGGCGATTGGCGGTGTGCGCGGCAAGCCAGGCAAGGCTGGTGTAATCGTCGCGGATGCTGAGCGGGAGTTCACGGACCACCGTTCCCGCCGGGAAACTGTCGTCGATCTGGCGCGCGATGGCAAAGGTGGTGGCAGGGTCGCCCGCGCTCGCCGCGCCGCGCGCATTGGTCAGCAGCGTTTCGAGCCACTCCTCCGCATCGGTCGGCGGCGCGCTGAGTTGACGCGGGGCGGCCAGCAGCGCGCGCGCTTCGCTCACCCGGCCCGATGTGCGCAGCCAAGTCGCCTTGTCGGTGATATAGCCCGCGTCGCGGCGGGTGAGACCGGGGTCTGCCGCTTCGACGGCAGCGGCTTGCAACGCAGCGTCGACCGCCTTGCTGCGCATTGCGAGGCGCGCGGCGAAATAGGCGCGGCGGCTCTGCGAGGTGAGGGCGAGCTGGCGGGTAGCCGCGCGCGTTGCCCCGCTCCACAGCAGTCGGTCCATCCGCGCGTCATGATCGGCGGGGGTCAGCGCGGAGGGGAAGATGGCAAAGACGCGCGCCTCCTCCATCTCGTCCAGCGTTCCGGTCGTCCAGGCCCGGCGCAGCGCCGCGCGTGCCGCATCGCGCTGGCCGCTGGCATTCAGTGCGAGGGCATGGCGCAATTCGCCGCTGGCGCTACGCGGCGGGTTGACGGCGAAATAGGCGAGCGCGGTGCGCGGGTCGAAATTGTCGATGGCCAACGCCTTTTCGGCGCGCGCGCGCATCCGGTCTGCATTGGGCCACCCCGGATTGCTGATCAGAAAACGGGCAAGTTGGTCGAACCCCGCATATTCATTGGCGTTGAGCGCGCGCCATTCCACCACCGCATCGCCCACGCTGTTGCGCTGCGGCGCTGGCACGGCATTTTGCTGAAGCCCCATCTGGGCGCGATACCAGGCGCGCTGTTCAGGCGTGAGTTCGCTGGCCGAAGCGCTGCTCGGCAGCATAAGGGCGATGACGAGCGCCAAGCGGGACAGTTCCGTTGTCGTCTTCATAATGCCCATGATGCGCCTATATTCCTTGCCCAGTGGTGAATGGCGCGCCTATGAGGCGCAGCGCCGCCATGGTCTTGGAGTCCGGGTGTTGGCTTGTAAAGGGATGACACAATGTTTTCGGGTTCCATCCCCGCTCTAGTGACGCCGTTTCGCGATGGGATGTTCGACGCGGCGGCCTTTGCCCGTCTGGTCGATTGGCAAATCGGCGAGGGGTCGAGCGCGCTGGTTCCGTGCGGCACCACTGGCGAAAGCGCGACGCTGGGGTTTGACGAACATTATGAGGTGATCGACGCCTGTATCGCTGCCGCCGATGGGCGCGTGCCGGTGATCCCCGGCTGCGGGTCGAACGATACCGCCACCGCCGTCCGGCATATGAAATTTGCCAAGGCCGCAGGGGCCGCCGCTGCGCTGATCGTCGCGCCCTATTACAACCGGCCGAGCCAGGAGGGCATAGTTGCTCATTTTCATGCGCTAGCCGATGCCAGCGATCTGCCGATGGTGGTCTATAATGTGCCGGGTCGGACGGTGACGGACATCCTGCCCGAAACGCTGATCGCGCTGGCGGACATCCCCTCGGTCGTTGCCATCAAGGATGCGAGCGGCGATCTTGCACGGGTGACGCAGCAGCGGTTGGCGCTGGGGGCGCAATTTTGTCAGCTGTCCGGGAATGACGATCTGTGGCTGGCTCATGCGGCCATGGGCGGCGTCGGGGCGATTTCGGTGACGGCCAATGTGGCACCGCGCCTGTGCGCCGATTTTGCCGCGGCCTGTGAGGGCGGCGAGTGGGCAACGGCGCTTGCGCTGCACGACCGGCTGTTTCCGCTGCATAAGGCGATGTTCGCCGATGCGAGCCCAGCGCCGTGCAAATATGCGCTGGCGCGGCTGCACGATTGGTTCGACCCCGAAGTACGGCTGCCCATTGTGGCGGCAAATGACGACGCACGCGGCGCGGTTGATTCAGCGCTCGTCAAGGCTGGGTTTATATAGGCGCCATTATGTCCCGTCCCCAGTCCGCCCCTGCCTTCGACAAGAAGAAGATCGTCGCCGAAAACCGGCGTGCGCGTTTCGACTATGCCATCGACGATGTGTTCGAAGCTGGCATTGCGCTCCAGGGGACCGAGGTCAAATCGCTGCGCTTTGGCGAGGGCAATATCGCCGAAAGCTATGCTGAGGTGAAGGATGGGCAGGTGTGGCTGGTCAATGCCAACATCCCCGAATTCAGCCATGGCAACCGGTTCAACCATGAACCGAAGCGGCCGCGAAAATTGCTGTTGTCGGCGCGCGAGATCAACAAGATGTACGGCGCTGTGGCGCGACAGGGGATGACGCTGGTCCCGCTAACCGTGTATTTCAACTCGCGCGGGCGGGCCAAGGTCGAACTGGCACTGGCCAAGGGACGCAAGGCCCCCGATAAGCGCGAATATATCAAGGAGCGCGACTGGAAGCGCGAGCAGCAGCGATTGATGAAGGATCGCGGCTGATGGCCCGCAGCAAGACCGCGTTGATGGACTGGATCCGCCGCAATTCGCCACGACGCGAGGAATTGCTGGAAAGCCGCTGGATCAAGCCGTTCGCGCACCGGGTCGCGCATAGCCATTTGTGGCGCTTTACCCGCACTTCGGTGCCGCGCGGCGTGGCGCTGGGGCTGTTCGTCGGCATCTTCCTGCTGATCCCTGGCGTACAGATTATCGGAGTCGCGCTGCTCGCCCTGCCGGTGCGGGCGAATATTCCCATCGGTGCGGCGATGACCTTTCTGTCCAACCCGGCGACGACGCCGTTGATCCTTGCCTCGTCGGTGTGGGTTGGCAACTGGACCTTCGGGCTGAAGGCCGACATTTCGACGTTCAAGGCGCTGTGGGCCAAAAAGGCGGCGGCGACCGAGTGGATTGACTGGTTCCTGTCCGACACCGCCCCGGCCATGCTGGCGGGGCTGTTCATCATCTCGGCGGTTTCGGCACTGCTGGGCTATGTGCTGGGCTCGGTCATCTGGGACAACTGGATTCGGCTGCGCTGGCGGCGGCGGATCAACCGGTCGCGGGGCGACCAACGCCCGTAATGTTTCGATCAATGCGCGGTCTGCGGATTGCCTGATCATCGCCGGTGATTATGGTGCGGCGCCATGGATGCGGCGACGCTGGCGTTTGTCGCGACAAATCGGGGATATGATGGCATGACGATCAATTCATCGCGGGCGGCACTGTTGCTCGCTTCGTCCGGGGCGCTGCTGCTGGCCGGATGTGTCGGTAGTTATGGAGCAGAAGCGCCGAGCGCCGCCGCCGCACCGGCATCCGCCGCGCCCGCACCTGCCGCAAAACCCGCGATCGGCAGCTTTGGATTCGACACGGCGGGCATGGACCGCACGGTCGCGCCCGGCGACGACTTTTATGCCTATGCCAACGGCACCTGGGCGCGCACCACCGTCATTCCGGCCGACCGGTCCAATTACGGCATGTTCACCGTACTCGACGATCTGTCAAAGGAACGCACCCGCCTGATCCTGGACGAAGCAAAGGGCAACCCGGACAGCAAGATCGGCCGCGCCTATGCCGCCTATCTCGACACGGCGACGGTCGAGGCCCGCGGTCTGTCGCCGATCCGGCCTTGGCTCGACAAGATTCGCCGGACCGATAAGGCGGCGATGCCCGCGCTGATGGCAGAGGCCGACCGCAACGGCGTTGGGCATCTGTTCGGTGGTTATGTGGGGCAGGACGACAAGAATCCGGACGTTTACATCTATAGCCTGTATCAGGGCGGGATCGGCATGCCCGACCGTGACTATTACCTCAAAGAAGGCGAGCGCTTCGCCAAGCTGCGCGCGGATTATGTGAAGCATCTGGAAAATGTCCTGACGCTGGCGGGCGAAAGCAATGCGGCGGCGCGGGCGGCAGCGCTCTATGCCTTTGAACGGCAGATCGCGGATGTGCATTGGGACAAGAACGACAGCAGCGACGCCACCAAAGTCTATAACAAGATGACCATCGCCGAACTGGCGAAGGCGGCACCTGGTTTTGACTTCACGACGCTGATTCGCGGTGTCGGGGTAAAGGAGGACAGCGTGCTGGTCGCCCAGCCGAGCGCCTTTACCGGGATTGCCAAGGCCTTTGCCGGAGCGCCCGTCGGCGTGCTGCGCGATATGCTGCTGGTGCGCTCGCTCGACAGTTTTTCGGGCGTCCTGCCCGATGCGGTCGCGAAACAGACGTTCAGTTTCTATTCCACCGCCCTGTCGGGTACGCCGGAAATGCAACCGCGCTGGAAACGCGCCGTCGATTTCACGACCGGCAATCTGGGCGAAGCCGTCGGGCAGGATTATGTCGCCCGCTATTTCCCCCCGGAAACCAAGGCGGTGATGGACGGGCTGGTCAAGAATGTGCTTGCCGCCATGGGCCGACGGATCGACGCGCTTGAATGGATGCAGCCGCAGACCAAGGTCAAAGCGCGGGTGAAGCTGGCCAATTTCACCACCAAGATCGGCTACCCCGACCGGTGGAAGGATTATTCTGCGCTCGACATCCGGGCGGACGACCTGTTCGGCAATGCCCTGCGCGCGCGGCATTTCGCGCATGACGACAATATCAGTCGGCTGGGCGGACCGATCCGCCGCTGGGAATGGGGCATGACGCCGATGGAGGTCAATGCCTATGCCAATTTCGGCATGAATGAGATTGTGTTTCCCGCGGCAATTCTTCAGCCACCCTTTTTCGACGTCAATGCCGATCCGGCGATCAACTATGGCGGCATTGGCGCCGTGATCGGGCACGAGATCAGTCATCATTTCGACGATCAGGGCGCAAAATATGACGAAAACGGCCGACTGGCCGACTGGTGGACTCCCGCCGACGTCGCGGCCTTCGAAAAGGCGGGTGAGGCGTTGATCGCCCAATATGCCGCCTATGAACCGCTGCCCGGAGAGTTTCTGGACGGCAAGTTGACGCTGGGCGAGAATATTGGCGATCTGGCCGGGCTGGCGGTCGCCTATGACGCCTATCAGGCGTCGCTAGGCGGGAAGCCGGCGCCGGTGATCGACGGAATGACCGGCGACCAGCGCTTCTTTCTGGGCTGGGCGCAGGTGTGGCGGCGCAACCATCGTGAGGCCGATTTGTCGCGCAGGATCACAACAGGGCCGCATTCGCCGTCGATTCAACGCACTTGGGTGATGCGTAACCTTGACGCGTGGTATGATGCCTATCAGGTGAAGCCCGATCAGAAGCTCTATCTGGCCCCCGACAAGCGGGTCCGCATCTGGTAGCAGCGCTACGCCAACGGGAACGCCTTTGACCGTATCGACCCCGACAAGATTGTTGACGATGTTTGGGGGCGATACGCCTGCCGCTGCCTTGGGCGGGGGCGGCCCGGCACTGCGCTCATGGGAATGTGCAGTGGTGGCGGTCGCCTCGGCGGCATCGGCAGCGCTGCTCCTGTGGACGACGGCCAGTGCGGCGCTGGCGGCCGGATTTCTGGCAGGGCTATGCGTGCTGGTCGTTGCAGCGGTGGTGCTGCGCCGGTTATTGCCGCAGGCCGTCGGCGAAGCGGTGGCGCAGCCGGATTGGACGATGCTCCGTGAAGCGATCGACCATGTTGATGTCGCCATTGCCGTGACCGACCGGGCTGGTCGCCTGATCTGTGCTAATGACCTTTATGCCAGTTGGTTTGGCGGTTTCGTGACGCCGCCGGGCCTGCCGGTGGACGCAAGATCGGTTGAGGTATTGAAGGCGGCCGGTAGGGCGGCATGGCGCGACGGCAGCGGCGCAGCAGATGACCTGCGCGTGGGCGCACTGCGGTTCGATGGCGAGATCCGCCGTGCCGGGCGCGCGGATGACTATCTCGTCTGGCGTTTTGCCGCCATCCGCAGCAGCGACATTGCCGCCGCCACGGCGCGTATCATCGATGGTAATGGCGGAATGGCACTCGGCCATGCGGGCATGATGGCCGCGCTGGTCGGTCCCGATGGCCGGATTCGATCCGCCAACAGTGCCTTTGCCGTCCGCGCACTGGGCAGCGGCGGTGAGAGCCAAGCCGGGGTGGTCGGCCGCGATGTCGCCAAACTGCTGCGGATCGACGACGCTGGCACAATTTACTTCGATGCCGAGGGGGCTAGCGCCACCCCTGTCCGGCTGGTCCAGGTGCCGCTGGCCGCAGCCGATACGGCCTCGCCCGTACTGCTGCTGATGCTGGACGAGGAGGGGCGCACGATCGAGCGCGGGGTTGGCCAGAATTATATCGAGACGCTACTCTCGCTCCTGCCCTTCGGCCTTGGCATGGTGGACCGCGACGGCCGGTTCCTGTTCGTCAATCGCGCCTTTTGCCGGGCGGCAGGGATGCCGCCGGGCAAGGTGCCGCGCTATCCCGGCGATATCGTGGTGACAGAGGACAAGGGGCCGCTCGCCGACATGATCCGGCGGCACAGCGTTGGCCAGCAGGCAGGCGGCGACATGTCGGTACGCCTCGCGGCTCAACCTGATGAGCCAGTGTCGCTCCGGATCGCTGGGGTTCGAGGGTTGGGCGAGGCGACAGTGCTTCTATCGCTGCGTGATAGCAGCGAGGAATCAAAGTTGAAGCGGCAGGTGGCGCAGGCGACAAAGATGCAGGCGGTCGGCCAGCTTGCGGGCGGCGTGGCACATGACTTCAACAACATATTGACGGCAATTCTGGGCTGCTGCGACCTGATGTTGATGCGGCACACGCCGGGCGACGGCGACTATGACGACATCCAGCAAATCCGCAGCAACGCCAACCGCGCCGCCAGCCTGACCCGGCAGCTGCTCGCCTTTTCGCGGCAACAGACGCTGCGGCCCCAAATTCTGCAACTGCCCGACGTAATTTCCGAGGTTTCGCACCTGCTCAAGCGCCTGATCGGAGAGCCGATTACGCTGGCGGTACGACATGGACGCGGGTTGGGAGCCGTCCGTGCCGACCCCGGCCAGCTGGAGCAGGTGATCGTGAACCTGGCGGTCAATGCGCGCGACGCGATGCCCAACGGCGGCACGCTGACCATCGAGACTTTTCCAGTGACCGCGGCCGAGGTGCGCACGATGGGCGGCGAGGTCATGCCCCCCGCCGATTATAGCGCGCTGAGGGTGTCGGACACCGGGGCTGGTATTCCGGCCGACGTTCTGCCCAAAATCTTTGAGCCCTTTTTCACCACCAAGGAGGTCGGGAAGGGGACCGGGCTTGGACTGTCGACCGTTTATGGCATCATCAAGCAGTCGGCGGGTTATATTTTTGCCGACACCGCCGCAGGCAAGGGATCCAGCTTCACGGTGTATCTGCCCGTCCACCGCGATGCGGCCGGCAAGATCGCGGCACCCGTGCCTGCGCCGCCCAAGCGCAAGCGCGACGAATGGGGCACGGGCACCATCTTGCTGGTCGAGGATGAAGACATGGTTCGCGCCGTTGCCGAACGCGCGCTGACGCGGGCGGGTTATACCGTTATCACGGCCACGCAGGGCGAGGAAGGGCTGGAACGTTACGCCACGAGCGAAGCAATCGACCTTGTAGTGTCAGACGTCGTCATGCCGACGATGGACGGGCCGACGATGGTGCGCGCATTGCGCCAGAAACGGCCATTGCTGCCCATATTGTTCATGTCGGGATATGCCGAGGAGCAGCTGCGCCAGTCGATCGGCATTGCGGACGTCGATTTCCTCCCCAAGCCCTTTTCGGTAGTCCAACTGACCGACGCTGTTGCCGACGCGCTAGCCCGTGCTGGCGGGGTGCGCGCCGATGGCTGATGCTGACGGGCAGGTCCGCATCCTGCTGGTCGAGGATGACGCAATGATCGCGATGCTGGTTGCTGATCAGTGCGATGCCCTGGGTTATGGTGAGCCGGTGCACGCTGCCACGGTTGCTGACGCGCTTGCCGAGATCGCAGGCGGCGGCATCGGCGCTGCCTTGCTCGACGTCAATGTCGGCGACGAGGCCGTATGGCCCGTTGCGGACGCCTTGGTCGCCGCACAGGTGCCGTTCGTGCTGATGACCGGCGGTGGTGCCAAGGTGCCCCGTTCGCATATTCATGTGCCGACCCTGACCAAGCCGTTCCGCATCGCACAACTGGATTCCGTCCTGTCACGGATGATTCGGACCGGTATCGATCAAGATTCGGAAAAATAATGATGTTCCCCTCTTGTTCTTCAAGAACAAAGGTAATACATGGTGCCCATTGCGGTGCTTCGAATCCGCGTTTAGGGACGGAAGGGAACGGTCATGGCCGGTCAATTGT
>ERZ1066122.611-NODE-611-length-36418-cov-15.404670_pt1 | contig 36418 bp, 29 predicted proteins | sample MGYA00382769_ERZ1066122 | MGnify/ENA primary metagenome ERZ1066122 (study PRJEB33369, sample SAMEA5778352) | biofilm metagenome | biome: Industrial cooling water; feature: Water cooling tower basin; material: Biofilm | place: United Arab Emirates | collected... | reverse complement strand
GCTACCCACCCACTCAGATCTATCGATCGATCAGGTCCCTGCTAGATACAAGGATAAGAGAGGCGGGCGTCGGGGGACTCCGCTGCTGTGAGTCCCCCGACGCCCGCCCCTGCAATCCTCGGATCCTTCGATCCTCACACCTTCTGTTCAGTCGAGCTGGCGGCTACACGAGAAGCCAGCCCAGACGCGATATCAGTTGGCCGGCTTCGGCGCGTTGAGCGCGATGTCCCACTGGACCTGCACGTCCTTCTGAATCGGGTTGAGCTTCGAATCGTAGGACACGCCGTAGGCCATGCGGTCGATGACGAAGCTGCCCTTGAAGCGACCCGCGCCCTCCTCGTAGAACACCATCGACGCCGGCACGGTGATGCGCTTGGTCGTGCCACGCACGGTGAGATCACCCGTGATTTCGAGCGTGTTGGCGGCGGCCTGCTTCACGCTCACCGACTTGAAGGTGATGGTGGGGTGCTTCTCGACGTCAAAGAAGTCCGCGCTGCGCAGGTGACCGTCACGGCGCTCGTTGCGCGTGTTGATCGAGGCGGCATCGATGCTGATGCTGACCGAGGACGCCGACCAGTTGGTCGGGTCGAGCTTCACGTCGGCGTCCCACTTGCCGAAGAAGCCGTGGGCGGAGAGCAGACGCGAGTCGGCGACGAAGTTGATTTCGCTGTGGGCCTTGTCGACCACGTGCGGCTTGGCGTCGGGCAGCGGACGGGCGGCGGCCAGCATGGGCAGTGCGAGAGCGAGCGCCGCGAGGCGGAAGGAGCGCGTCGTGATGGTCATGGGGACTCCTGAAGACGTGTGTTTGTGGGACTGATAAGCGGCAAAGCAACTGTTCATAACTGAGATATAGTGAAACCAACTGAGGTGCGCAAGGGGCGGGCCTGTTGGGGGGGGACGCAGTCGGCGATTTTACAAGAATGTTGAGGGAACGAGCCCCGTTCCCCCACGCTGTTCCCCGACCTCGGTATAGATGAGCGTTCCGGTTTCTGACGTGTCCGAAGACCAGGTGGTGCCGCCGGCACCGTATGTCCCCGACCGGGCCGACGCGCCGGTGTCGGAGGTGACGGAGCGGTTTCTGCGGGCGGTGATTGCGGAGGTGCCGCTCGAACTGATCGAGGAGCTGCACCTGTTTTCGCCGCTGCGGCAGGGGACGGTGGAGACGGGGATCGCGGTGCTGGCAGCGCGGAAGGCGGCGCCCGTGGTGGAGGAGCAGCTGGAGTTGGCTGAGGAACAGCAAGCCGCGGCCGACGATGCGCCGGAAGCCGTGACTGCAGAAGCCACGGAGCCGGAAGCCGAGGAACAGCAAACCGCGATAGCCGAGTCGCCGGAAGCTGAAGCGGCAGAACAGCAAACAGCGATAGCCGCAGAAGCAGAAGCCATTGAGCCGGAAGCCGGAGTAGCAGAAGCCGAAGGGGCAGAACCCGCCGTTGAGGCTCCTGCCGTTGAGGCTCCTGCCGTTGAGGCTCCTGCCGTTGAGGCTACTGATGTCGAGGCTGCTGAAGTCCCGGCTGCCGCTGTTTCGCCCCGACCGCTGTCGACCCAGCGTCACACCGTGTTCACGGCTCGCTACCGCTACGTCATCAAGGGACCGGAGCGCGGCAAGTGGGAGGCGAGTCTCAAGGCGGAAGCCGACGCGCCACTCATCACGGTGGAGACGGTGGTGCGCGGAGTGCAGCGTCGCGCCGGCGAGGAGTCGGAGATCGTCCGCTATTCGGCGGCGCAGATCGCGCGCGCGCTGCGCGTGCCGCTCGCCAACTGACGTCATGAGTCACGAGAGTGACGCGGCCGCCATCGAGGCTGATCGCGAGGCGTTCCGCAGCTACCTGCGCGATCACAACCTGCCGGCCACGGCACAGCGGCTGGTCATTGCCGACGTGGTCCTGGGTACCGATCGTCATCTCTCGGCGGAGGACGTGGCCACTGAAGTGAGGGCCCGTGGTGCGAGTGCGGGCACCGCCACCGTGTACCGCACGCTCGATGTGCTGGTGCGCAGCGGACTCGTGGTGGAACGCGACTTTGGTGAGGGCTTCAAGCGCTACGAAGCCTCGCGTGGCGTGCCCAATCACGAGCATCTCATCTGCACCGTGTGCGGGCGAGTCACCGAGTTCCGCGACGAACGCCTCGAGCGCATGACCACGCTGCTGGCCGAAGCGCACGACTACTCACGGCAGCGGCACCGGCTGGTGATCTACGGGCTCTGCGGCGACTGTCGCCGCGGCCCGGCGCGCTGATTGCCGATCGCTGAACGCTGATCTGCGACGCGACCCGCGTTATCCACTCTGCTCCAGACCCATCGCATGGCCCCCGAGTCCCTCTCACTCTTCGTTGCCTTCAGCGCCGGGCTTCTCAGCTTCCTGAGCCCCTGTGTGCTGCCGCTGGTGCCGAGCTACGTCACGTTCATCACGGGCATGGGGCTCGACGACGTGTCGCGCGCGCGGCGCACGGCGCTTGTGCACGCGTTGCTCTTTGTGCTGGGCTTCACGTTCATCTTCGTGGCGCTTGGTGCGGGAGCCAGCGCCTTCGGCCAGTTGCTGCGCGAGTACCGCGTCTGGATTGCGCGCGTGGGTGGCGTGCTCATGGTGCTGATGGGCCTCTGGATGCTCGGCGTCATTCGCATCGGTGCGCTGCAGCAGGAACGCCGCATGCACCTGAGCGACAAGCCGCTGGGCTATCTCGGCACCGTCGTGGTGGGCATCGCGTTCGGCGCCGGCTGGACGCCCTGCCTCGGACCCACGCTCGGGGCCATCCTGCTACTCGCTGCCAACGAGTCGGAACTGGCCAAGGGCATCACGCTGCTCATTGCGTATTCTCTGGGCCTCGCGGTGCCCTTCCTGCTCAGCGCGCTGCTGCTCGACCGCTTCCTGGGCTTCTTCCAGAAGTTCAAGCACAACATCGGACGCGTGAACCGCATCGCGGGCATTCTGCTCGTGCTGGTGGGCATCCTGATGTTCACGGGCTGGTTCGAGCGACTCGCGGCGTGGCTGCAGCCGCTTACGCCGGCCTTCCTCGTCGAGCGCATCTGAACCGCGCCACGGCAGGCCACACGCAGACAGGGCAGACCACCGCGAGGTGATCTGCCCTGTGGCATTTGAGGCGTGATCGGAGTGTCGTCTGGCAATCAGGCCAGGAACGGCGTCACGATCGCGGTGACCTGTTCCTTGGTGAGCGGCTCATCAAAGGCTTCCGTGGCGGCCATCACTCCGCCGTTTGCCGAGAAGCCCGGCAGGGACGACAGCGCCACACCGCCCTGCGTGGCAACGTCCTCGCCGTCATAGATGCCCTGCGTAAAGGCCGGCAGATCCTCGCGGCTGTTGCCCACGATCCACCCCTTCTTTCCGCGCAGACGACGCACCTGCGCCGCGTGACGCGCCTCGACCGAGTGAATGGACAGTGCCGCACTCAACGCGGCCTTGTCACTGATGAGCCGCGCCGCCTGACCCTTGTAGGCCCGCACCCCCGTGTCCTCGAAGGCCATGGCCAGCGCCTTGAAGGTTTCGTACTGACCGGTCGCGAAGGCGAAGCCCGGCAGCGCGCCCTTGGCGGTGTAGTCGAACGTGGGCTTGGCAATGGGCGTGGCGCCCTTGGCGCTGATCACGGCCTGCAGCGCCTGCACGTGCACGGCCTCATGCTCGGCGATGGTGCCGAAGACGACACGATCGGCCGTCGGAATGAGACCGGAAGCCGCCACTCCGCGCTGGTAGAAGTCGGCTTCGAGATACTCGAGCAACAGCGCGAACTGCAGCACATCGAGCACATCCGACGGATTGCTGGCGCTGTCGAGAACGGAGGCAAGAGAAGGAGCCATGGTCGTCATCACCCGTTGTTGTTGGGCCCCTGCACAAACGTGCCGGGCGCGTTGGCAAATCCGAGGCGGTCCACGACGAAGCCCTGCGCGGCACCGGCCACCTTGGCGGGTGAGAACACGTCGTCGAAGGCCGTGGGTGAGAAGGCATTGGTGCCGGGTGCCAGCAGGTCGCGAATGACGGCCGCGTGGCGCGCTTCCACACTCACGATCTTGCCGGCGAGTGTGAGGAAGGTGCCCGAGGCGAGATACTGACCGGCGCCGTTGTAGGCGGCCACACCCAGGTCCTCGAAAGTTCGCGCGGCAGTAAGCACCGATACCCGGTCGCGGAAATTCACACCCGGATAGGTGGGGGACAGCGTGAAATCGTTGCTGCTGCCCAGCGCCGCCTTGAACAGCTCGCGGTGCTGCACTTCGTGATACTTGATGTCGAGCAGGATGGCCTTTTCCACCGCCGTCAGATTCGACTGATCGAAGGCCGCCACGGCCCGCGTGTAGAAGTCCGCCTCGAGCTGTTCGAGCGCGTAGGCGAACTGCAGCACTGCGACATCGCCCTTGGCAAAATCGATCGTCAGTGGTGAGCCGCTGCTCGGGGCCGACGGCATTTCAGGCGACATGGGATTGTCGTCGCTGCAGCCGATGAGTGCCGTGGGCAGGAGCACGAGGCTGCCGCCCATGGCCATGAGCTTGAGCACTTCGCGGCGCGAACGGAGGCTGCCGAGGCTTCCGGCGTCGCCGACAGTGAGAGAGGGTCGCGTGGACATGCACACTCCGGGGTAGCAAGTCGCGTCAACACAGGCGCAATGCCTGCTGAACGCATGGGCTACGCCGGATTGCGCCGGCCGGATTTATGCGACTTGCGGGAGGCTCAGCTCATGCGGCCTCGATGTCCTCGAGCCACTGCTGGCGCTGCAGCAGGTCCGCATAGCGCCCCCCCTCACGCAGGAGTTGCTCGTGCGTGCCCGACTGCACCACACGGCCCCCGTCGAGCACGATGATGTGCTCGGCGTCACGCACGGCACTGAGGCGATGCGACGCCACCAGCGCCGTGCGGCTTGCGAGCGCGTCCCGTAGCCCGTGCAGAATGGCGGCTTCCGTCTGCGTGTCCACCGCAGACAGGGCATCGTCGAGCAGCACCACCGAGGGATTGCGTGCGAGAGCGCGGGCGAGGGCCGTGCGCTGTTTCTGTCCGCCCGAGAGATTGATGCCGCGCTCGCCGAGTCGGGTGGCAAAGCCGTCGGGCAGGGCCGTGATGGTCTCGAGCAACTGCGCGGTGCGTGCGGCCTCTGAAATGCGGGCCAGCACGTCGTCACCCTGCGGGTACTGATCGTGACGCGTGAGGCCATAGGCCACGTTCTCGCCGATGGTCTCGCTGAAGAGCAGGGCCTCCTGCGGCACGGCGCCGAGTTCCGCCCGCCAGGGGCCGAGGGCCAGTTCGGTGAGCGGAACGTCGTCCACGAGTATCTCACCTTCCTGCGGATCGTAGGCGCGGGTGACGAGATCGAGCAGGGCGCTCTTGCCCGAGCCCGTCGCGCCGACAATGGCCAGCGTGGTGCCTGCGGGTACGTCGAAGGTGAGATCGCGCAGCACCCAGCGTGGGGCGGCGCCATCGGCCACCGGATAGTGAAAGCCCACACCGCGAAAGCTCAGGCGACGTCCCACGCTGGTGGGAGGCAGCACCCGCGTGCCGCGATCGTGCACGAGTACGGGTTCGGTATCGAGCAGTTCGAGCACACGCGCTAGGCTGGCCGCACCGCGCTGGAACAGATTGGTGGTCCAGCCGAGGGCAATCAGTGGCCAGGTGAGCATGGCGAGGTAGATGCCGAAGGCCACGAACTCACCCACGGTGATGCGGCCCTCGAGCAACTGCGCACCGCCCACGCCCACCGTGATGGCACCGCCCAATCCGGCCAGCAGCGCAAAACCGGGACTCATGAGACCATTGAGCCGGGCGAGGCGCATGTTGCTGGCCAGATACGTCTCGCCGAGGGCGCGGAAGCGGGCGACCTCGGCGTCCTCCTGCCGGAACGCGCGCACCACGCGCACACCGGAGAGGTTCTCCTGGGCGCGCGTGGTGAGCTGCGCAAACTCCTGTTGTACCGCTTCGAAGCGGGCATGCACCAGACGGCCGAGGCGCAGCATGAGCAGCGGCAGGCCGACCATGGGCAGCAGGGCCCAGAGGGTGAGCGAGGGGCTGAGGCGCAGCATCATACCGAGGGCAAAGAGCCCGCCGGCCACGGTGTTGACGAAGTACATGAGGGCCGGGCCGGCCGCCATGCGCACGGCACTCAGGTCATTGGTGAGGCGCGCCATGAGGTCGCCGGTGCGCCAACGGGCATACCAGGCGGCGTCGAGCCCCGTGAGTCGGGCAAAGAGATCGCGCCGGAGATCGGTTTCGATGCGCCGACTGAGCCCGTTGAGCAGCTCCCGCATGACGAAGCGCAGGACGCCGGCCGCCAGGGCCGTGGCCAGCATCAGCAATGCCGGTCGCATCACCTCGCGAGTGTGCGCTCCGTCACGAAGTGCGTCGATCCCGCGCTGCAGGAAGCCCGGAACGAGGGTAGATAAGGCAGCCGCGACTACAACTGAGGCGAGGCCGACCGCAACCTGCCCGCGATACGGGTGGTAATACGGGAGGAGACGCCGAAGGACCTGCGGCGACCGCACTGTTGGCATCCGGGCCCGCGTCCCCTTAATTCGAGGGAGTGGCGCGAACGGCCCCTGCCGGCAGCCCCTCTACTGCGACCCTTTTCATCCGGAGTGCGCTCATGCGTCAATATACCCGACCGATCCGTACCGCGACGCTGTTGTCCACGGTGACCCTGCTCACGTTGGCGGCCTGCGGTGGAAAGGCCGACGAGGGTGACGGACTGGCCAGCGACACGGCGCTTGGCCGTGATCTCGCCATGGCGCAGCAGGATTCGGTGCAGCCGCAGTTGCAAGATGTGCCGCCGGCCGCCGAGCCCACCACGCCGCCGCCGACCACGACGACGCCGCGCCCCAGTGCGCCGCGTCCGGCCGCGCCGCGTCCGAGTGCGCCGGCGCCTTCGCGCCCGACCACGGGCGGCACCACGCCCGCGCCGACGCCCGCCGCTGAAGTCACCGGTACGGTGGCGAGCGGTACGGCCATGCGCTTTGCGTCCAACGCCAAGGTGTGCACGAACGGCACCAGCGTGGGCGAGAAGTTCACGGCCTCGCTGAGCGAAGCGGTGCCGGCCAGCAATGGCATCTCCATTCCGGAGGGCGCGACCGGCACCTTCGAGGTGGTCGAGGCGAAGAACGCCAAGAACTCCAACGACAACACCTATCTGCGTGTGCGGCTGGTGTCGGTGACGTTCGGTGGCAAGACGTATCCGGTGGAGGCCACGGTGCAGACGGCCAGCACGGAGCGCGTGCGCGCGGCCACCAAGGGTGACGACGCGAAGAAGGTGGCCGGTGGTGCGATCCTCGGCGCCATTGCCGGTCAGGTGATCGGCAAGAACACCAAGGGCACGGTGATCGGTGCGGCGGCGGGTGCTGCGGCCGGTACGGCGGCGGCTGCGGCCACGGCCGACTACGCCACCTGCCTCAACAGCGGTGCCACGGTGGCCGTGACGCTCGATGGTCCCATCACGGTGCGCCCCGCGGCGACGCCGTAACGCCTTGCAGTCCGGGGTCATCCCAACCGATTACCACGGATTTCGCTGAAACAAACGGAAACGACACGGATACTGCCGCAGTATCCGTGTCGTTTCTGTTTTGTTGTCCGAGTGATCCGTGGTGATCGGTTGGTCGCCACCAATCGAATGGTGGAGCGTTCAGTACCCCACCGCGCCGCCACTGCGGCGTGGCTCGGGCACGCCTTCCCAGCCGCCCTTCACGCGCATGATGGCGTTGACGTTCACGAGCGCGCGCAGCTGACGCATGGCGTGTCCCATGCTGCGCAGTGAGTCGAGCACGGGTGGCGCAATGCCACCGGCTTCGAAGGTGAGCGAGTCGGGCAGGGCCTGATGATGAATGCGCGGCGCGCGCATGGCATCCATGAGCGTCATGCGATGCTGAATGACGTTGAGGATGACCTGACTGGTTCCCGTGATGATGGTGGGGCCGCCGGCCGCACCCACCACCAGCAGCACCTGATTGTCGCGATCGAGCACTATGGTGGGCGACATGGCGCTCAGCATGCGCTTGCCGGGCTGGATGGCGTTCTGCTCGCCCTGCACGAGCCCGAACATGTTGGGCGTGCCGGGCTGCGCTGCGAAGTCATCCATTTCGTCGTTGAGCATGAAGCCCGCGCCACGCACCCACACGCCACTGCCCCAGGAGTTGTTGAGCGTGGTGGTGGTGGCCACCGCGTTGCCCTGGGCATCCACCACCGAGTAGTGCGTGGTGTGCTCGGGTTCGCGCGGCAACGCCTGCATGCGTGGCTCGAGCTCACGGGTGGGCGTGGCCCGCGTCTCGCTGATGGTGCCCTGCAACTGCCGCGCGTAGGTCTTGCTGGTGAGCTGCGCGAGCGGCACCGGCACAAAGGCCGGATCGGCCAGCTTGGCGTTGCGATCAATGAAAGCCCGCTGATAGGCGCTGCCCACGAGGTGGAACCAGCGCGTGCTGCCGTAGGAAGGCAGCGCGGGATACTGCTCGAGAATGTTGAGGGACTCGGCCGTCGTCACACCGCCCGACGATGAGGGCGGCATGGACAGCAGCGTGTATTCGCGAAAGTTCGTGCGGATGGGCGCGCGCCAGACGGGCGTGTAGCGCGACAGGTCCTCATGGGTGATGATGCCCTCGCCGCGTCGCATTTCGGCCACCAGCGAGTCGGCCACCCAGCCCTTGTAGAAGCCGGCCGCTCCGTACTGCGCGATGGCTTCGAGTGTGCGCGCGAGATCGGGCTGCACGAGACGCGCGCCGGCGGCCAGCGGCTGGCCATTCGGGAAGTATGGCGTGGAGCGCTGAAAGCGCGTCACCATGCCGCGGGCACGCGCAATGGAACCGGCAAGGGCGGTGTCCACCACGAATCCTTCGCGCGCGAGACGAATGGCGGGCTGCATGACGCGGGACAGCGGCATCGTGCCGTAGCGTTCGAGCAGCGCGCTCAGGCCAGCCACGGCGCCCGGCACACCCGAGGCCAGGTGGCCATACACGCTCTTGTCCGTGAGCTTGCCGTTGGCGTCGAGATACATGTCGCGCGTGGCCGCGAGCGGCGCAATTTCACGGTAGTCGATCGCGGCCACCCGTCCGTCAGCGAGACGCACCACCGAATACCCGCCGCCACCAATGTTGCCCGCCTCCGGCCAGGTCACCGCCAGCGCGAAGCCCAGCGCCACTGCCGCGTCCACCGCATTGCCACCGGCGCGCATGATTTCCGTGGCGGCTGCCGACGCTGCGGGGCTGTTGCTCACCGCCATCACCTGCGGCGCAAACGTGGCCGGCTGACCCGCCGGCAATCGCCAACCCGCGGGAAACACTGGGGCCACGCGTGCGGGAATGGCCGGATCACCCGGCGGGCCGGCCGGTGGCAGACGCACATCGCTGGCGCCGGTGCCACCCGGGCCACGCGAGCAGGCGGCGAGCAGAAGCGAAAGCACAACACGCGGTGCGACCTGCAGAATCGAACGCGGGAACGGCGAAGACATCATGGGGAGTGTCGTTGCGTGAAGAATCAGAACGCGAAGCGCAGCGACGCGCGCGTGTTGCGCATGCGCCAGGTGCGTTCAAGCGAGGAGGGCAGATCGGCCTTGCTGTGCCAGCCCATGCCGAAATCCTGCACGATGGCCACGTCGAAGCCGTTGGACAGGCCATAGCCGACGCCGAACCCGAGCGCGCCGGAGAGATCGATCTGCTGCGTCTTGCTGCCGATGGGCAGCGCGTCGCCGCGTGTGCGCAGATTGCGGAACACGGTCACGCCGCCCTGTGCCTCGAACACGGAGTGAAATCCCGGCCCGCCGCCGGAGCGGAATTGCCCCATGGCCGTCCACAGTTCCACCTGCGCTTCGCAGCCGTTGAGGCAGGCCGCGTCGGGGCGCTCCGGTACCGCAGCGTCGGCAAAGGGCGTGAGCGTCACGTCCACCATGCCATACCCCGCCGTCACTCCCAGCGTGGAGCGTCCCTCGAGCACCTTCTCCAGCGAAGCCCGCAGCTGCCAGAGCGGGTCATTGCCGAAGCTCCAGGTGGACTGTGACTGTCCGTCATTGATGTTGCCAAGGACCACGCCCGACGCGCCGCCGCTGAACCACCAGCCAGGCGCTCCACTTTGTCGCGGAGGCATGCTGGTGGGGGAGCGGCCCCGTATCTGGGCGCCCGCGACGGGCGCGTACCGGGTGTTGGCCAGCACGAAAGCCGCGGCGAACAGCGCAGCGAGGCCGGTCGGGCGGAGGACGCGCGACAGCGAGCGTTGGAGCATGGCAGGGAGGAGGGACGAAGGGCAGGGCACACGCGACGCCAGGGCGGGTTGCTTCCGGCTCACGACGGTTCCTAGCTTTGGGGATACCGCGCACCGATGCCTGCACGACACGCGCTGAATACTCGCCGCGCGCGTGGCATTCCGCGACCCCGGCCCCCTCTTTCCTCGCACTGTCGTGTCCGCACCGCCGCTCGATCCCCGCATCACCGAACGCCGCAATCCGCGCACCGTCGACATCGATCTTGCCTCGCCGCTCGGCATCGTCGAACTCATGTCGGCCGAAGACCGCAGTGTGGCCGACGCCGTGGCCAGCCAGCGTGAGGTCATTGCCGAGGCCATCGCGACCATCGAATCGAGCTTCCGCCGCGGCGGCCGGCTGTTTTATGTCGGAGCCGGGACATCGGGACGGCTGGGTGTGCTGGATGCCAGCGAGTGTCCGCCCACGTTCGGCACACCGCCCGGCATGGTCATCGGCATCATCGCCGGCGGCGACCACGCGCTGCGCAATCCCATCGAAGGCGCTGAGGATGACCCGGCCGCCGGCGCGGCGGTAATGGATCAGCACGATGTGCAGGCGGCGGATGTCGTCATCGGCATCGCGGCCTCCGGCACCACGCCCTTCGTGCAGGGCGCGCTGGCCCGTGCGCGTGCGCGCGGCGCCGCCACGGGGCTCATTGCCTGCAGTCCGCCGCCCGAGGCCATGCGAGCCGTGGCAGACCTCGCCATCGTGCCCGTCGTCGGCCCCGAAGTGCTCACCGGTTCCACCCGTCTCAAGGCCGGCACCGCGACAAAAATGGTGTGCAACATGCTCACCACCGGCGCCATGATTCGCATCGGCAAGAGCTATGGCAATCTCATGGTGGACCTGAGGGCCACCAATGCCAAGCTGCAGGACCGCGCCGAGCGCATCGTGTGTGAAGTCACGGGTCTCGAACGGGAGGCGGCGCGCCGACTGCTCCTCGCGGCCGAGGGGCGCGTCAAGCGCGCATTGGTCATGCATCATCTCGCAGTCGACGCCCACACGGCGGATGCGCGGCTCGAGGCAGCCGGTGGTGTGGTGCGGCGCGTGGTGCCGCAGGCGCCGCCGCCGGTATCGGGCACGTGACGCCGCCGCACACACAGGGCGCGTCAACGGACGCGGGCATGGTGCTGGTGGGACTCATGTCCGGCACCTCGCTCGACGGCATCAGCGCGGCGGCGGTGCACTTTCACGAGCCGCCGGGCGCGCGGGTGCAGGCGCGCCTGCTGAGCTTCGTACACACGCCGTACGCTGCCTCGCAGCGCGAGCGACTCGAGCGCGCCATGCACGAGGGCTCGGCACGCGAGTACTGCCGGCTGCATGCCGATCTTGGCACCTGGCTGGGTGAGGCCGCCGCCGCAGCCATGGAGGCGGCGCGTCTCACGCCGCACGACGTGCGCGCGGTGGCGTCTCACGGCCAGACGCTGTGGCACGAACCGGGACACAGCACCTGGCAGCTGGGCGATGCCGCGCAAATTGCCGAACGCAGTGGCTGCGCGGTGGTGCACGACTTCCGTGTGCGCGACATGGCCGTGGGTGGGCAGGGCGCGCCACTCGTGCCCATGGCCGACCGCCTGCTCTTTGCGCACGACACCAGGTGGCGCGCGCTGCAGAACATCGGTGGCATCGGCAATGTGTCGCTCGTGCCGCCCGTGACCGCGCCCGATCAGTCTGTGCTGGCCTTCGACACGGGGCCCGGCGTGGTGGTGCTCGATGCGGTGGTGCGACGCCTGTTTGCGCAGCCCTTCGATACCGATGGCCAGATTGCCCGGCGCGGCCGGGTGCTGGAGAAAGTCGTGCGTGACCTGCTGGATCTTCCGTACCTGCAGGATGCGCCCCCCAAGAGCACGGGACGGGAGTTGTTTTCGCCGGCCTTCGTGGACGAGTTCATCGCGCGCGGTCGCGCCGCGGGCGGACGGGACGAAGACCTGGTGGCCACCGCGGCCGCGTTCACGGCGGCCACGATCGCCGACCAGTACACACGCTGGCTGCCCACGCCGCCGGATGAGGTGGTGGTGTCGGGCGGCGGCGCGCGTCACCCCCTGCTCATGGCGGCCCTCGAGGGGGCCTTTGTCTGGCACCATGAACGATTTGCGCGTCCCGTGCCCGCTGTTGTGCCCTTCGATGCGTTATTCTTCGATGCTGAGGCCAAGGAGGCTGTGGCCTTTGCCCTTCTGGGCTATCTCCATCTGACCGGTCGGCCGGGCAATCTGCCCAGTGCCACCGGTGCGCGGGCGCCCCGTACGCTGGGTGCGTACACGCCTGTCCGTTGACCCGTACGTCGAGTGGAAGTCATGAGCGAACCGTCGCGCAGCGACCTCGCGCAGTTGTTGCTGCCCATCATCCGGTGGACCCCTGAACGCGGGTTCGCCGATGCCCGTCCGCTCATTGACGAGGCTCTGGAGCTTGGCGTCGGGGGCTTTCAGCTCATGGGCGGCGAGCAGGATGGCGTGCGCGCGCTGGCCAAGGAGCTTCAGCTCAAGAGTCGCCACCCGCTGCTGATTGCCGCAGAGCTCGAGCGCGGGGCCGGGCAGCAGTTTGCCGGTGCCACCGGCCTGCCGCCGCTGGCGGCCATCACGGCCATGGGAGACATCGAAGCGCTGCGTCGCGCCGCCCGTCTGACCGCGCGTGAGGCGCGCACGATGGGCGTCAACTGGAATCTGGCGCCGGTGTGTGATCTCGATCTGCTGGGCGAAAATCCGCTCATCGGCACGCGTGCGCTGGGCAGCGATGCGCGCAAGGTCGCGCAGCTCGTGACGGCATGGATCGAGGCCTGTCAGGCCGAGGGCGTGCTGGCCTGTGCCAAGCACTTCCCCGGCATCGCACGCGTGCTGAGTGATGTGCACGTTGCCCCGAGCGCGGTGGACACGCCGGCCGATCAGCTCAAGGAACTCGATCTGCATCCCTTCCGCGCGGCCATCAGTGGCGGCGTGGCCAGTGTCATGACCTCGCACGTGGCCTATCCCGCGCTCGACAGTGCACGTGTGCCGGCCACACTCTCGCGCGAAATTCTGCAGTGGCTGCTGCGTCAGCAGCTCAAGTTCGACAATCTCATCGTCAGTGATGCGATGACGCTGCCGGGCGTGTGCGAGGGGCGTACGGTGGCCGAGGCCTGTGTGCTGGCGCTGCGCGCCGGCTGCGATGTGCTGCTGTCGCCGGGTGAGCTGAGCACGACCCTCGATGCCTTGCTGGCCGCCGTGCAGGACGGCACGCTCGATCCCGAGCGGGTGCGGCAATCGGTGCGTCGTCGTCTCAAGTGGGCACAGTGGGCCTCTCCGCCCAACGACTGGCGTCGGCCCAGCGGGGCCGATACGGCCTGGGGCGCGCTGCTCGCCGACAAGGTGCTGCAGATCGAGCACGGCCCGGTGCCGCCCATGGGCAGTGTGACCGAGGTGGCCATTGTCGACGATGACGAGTCGGTGGACGTGCGGCGTCCCGATCGCACGGGCATCGTGGACGCCATGCGTCTGGCCGGCAACGACGCGCGCATCGTGTCGGCGCCGACCACCGCCAGCGGCGGGCCGTTCATCATCGCGCTCTTTGCGGACTACCTGCCGGGCAAGGGCCGGCATCTGCTGCGCGAGGAAACGGTGGCCCAGGTGCAGGCACTGGCCGCGCAGGCCGAGGCGCTGCAGCGCAGTGTGGTGCTGGTGGGGCTTGGCGATCCGCGCTGGGTGCGGCAGCTCGCCATGTCCTGTCCCACCATTCTCGCGTGGAGCGGCGACCGTGTCATGCAGCAGGCGGCGGGACGCGGCCTGCTGCGCAAGCGCTGAGGCCAGAGCGACGCGTTAGCGAGTCCGCCTCAGCGAGCCCGCGTCAGCCCCGATAAAGCTGCCAGGCAGTCCACATGAGGGCTGCCGCGGCCGCCACGCCAAGCGTCAGATACACGGGCATGAGCGCACGCTTGCGCTCTTCCAGCACCGGCGGCGCCGCGCCCACGAGCGGAACGTCGGTCGGCGTGGGACGCTTGGCGTAGGCGTCACGCAGCTCTTCGCGGGTGGGCGGCTTGGTGCCGAACTTCGGCGTCGGGTCGCTGCGAATGGAGCGCACCGGCTCCACTGGTGTCATGACCACGGCTTCGCGCGTGTGGTCATTGAGTGTGCCGGCGAGCGGGAAGGCGTGGTAGCCCACACTGTCGGTGGCCAGCGAATGCTCGAGGCCATCCCCTTCGAAGTGCACGGCAATGACGGTGATGTTGTCCGGTCCGCCGCGGCTGTTGGCCAGGGCCACCAGCTCCCGGCACAGGGCGCGCACATCCGGATGGCGCTGGGCGAGGCTTGCCATCTCGTCGCCCTTGACCAGACCCGAGAGGCCATCGCTGCAAAGCAGCAGCATGTCACCACGCCGCAGCTGCTGATGGGTGATGTCCACGGTGACGTGGGCCTCGGGACCGAGTGCCTGCAGAATGATGTTGCGGCGGTCGCTGACTTCGGCTTCTTCCGGCGTCAGCTCGCCCGCTTCCACCAGCCGCTGCATGAGCGACTGATCCTTGGTGAGCTGCCGGGCCTGTCCTTCGCGAATCAGATAGGCCCGGCTGTCGCCCACCTGCACCACGAACAGCGTGTCGCGCAGCAATCCGGCGACGGTGGCGGTGGTGCCCATGCCCCGATGCTCGGGGTTCTCGCGCGCGTGCTGGTGAATGCGCGTGTTGGCGTGCACCGTGGCGTCCCGCAGGGCCTCCGCAAAGCGCTGTCCGCTTGGCGGCGCCTCACTCCAACGCTGGCGCAGCTCGTCGAGCACCAGGGAGCCGGCCATGGAGCTGGCCAATTCCCCGGAGGCGGCGCCACCCATGCCGTCGGCCACCAGGAAGAGCAGGCCATGGGCGTCGGCCGTGATTTCGTGGTACCCGAGCTCGAAGTCGAGTGCCGACCCCGTCTCCAGTTCGGCCACGAGGAAGGTGTCCTCGTTGTGCTCGCGGGAGCGGCCGACGTCGGTGAGGGCAAACACACGGGCAACGACACGACCGGCAAGCGCTTCGCTGGCCGGCGGTTCGCCCGGTGGCGTCTCGTTATGGGAATCGGGAACGGTCACAGCAACATGGTACGGGCCTGAGCGCTCGCGGGGGACCATGGTCCCCCACTGGTCTCCCTACGGACGGGATCGCCGGAGGTTGCACCGGCGGCGCCTCGAGCGGAAGGGTGGACGCCCGGCCTCGGATGTCATCCCCGTGTCCCGCAAGACGGCTACAAGATGGCCCACGTTTCAGCCATGAGTCAAATTGCGGAGATATGGCAAACATTCGCTCCCCGCTCCTGTCGGTCCACCGCGGACTGGCTCTCGCCACGCTGGCCCTGGGCTGGACGGCCTGTTCCCCGGCTGCCCCCCCGGCGCCCGGCGCGCGGCCCCAGCCCGCTGAGGCCCGACCCGGACGCAGGTCTCCCGCCGTCCCGCCGGCCGTGGGCCTGCCACCGGTACCCAGCGTGCGCGGGGCGCCACTGGCGCTCACGGTGCGGTATCCGAGTGACAATCAGGTGCTCACCAGTCGCGATTCCAATTTTGTGCTCGGGGCCGTGGGCAGCGGTGACGCCACCCTGCGCATCAATGGCCAGACGGTGCCGGTGGCCCCCAACGGGGCCTTCCTGGCCTGGCTGCCCAATCCGCCCGCCGATGCGCCGCACTATGAGCTGGAAGTACTGCGCGGCGCCGATACCGTGCGGCGCACACTGCGTGTGCGCTATGCAATGCGCACGCCGCTGCCGGCCAATGGGCCGCTGCGGGTGGATTCGGCGTCGCTGCAACCCGGCCGGGATACCTGGGCCCGCGCCGACGAACTCATTCGTGTGTCACTGCGCGCGCCAGCCAATGCGCAGCTGCGTGTGGATGGCGCGGGAAGGACGCGAAAACTGACAACGGCAAACAGCGGAAGCCTTGGCTCCGGAGGCCCCGCGGCCGGAAGTCTCAATGGTGGGAGCGCGACTCGCGACTTGGTGGACGCGGGAGTGCTGTGGTCCACTGAAGTGCCGGCGGCATGGCTCGCCGACAGTGCGGCGCCGGCCCGTGTGGTCATTGCACGTGGCAGCGACAGCGTGACGCTGCGCGTGCCGGCGCTGCGGGTGCTGCATCGCGAGACGCGTGTGCTGGCGCAGCTGCGCTCTGCCAACGCCGTGGGTAGCGACACCGACCGCGTGATTGCCGCGCGCACCAACGCCGGCGGCACCTACAAGTGGTTGCTGCTGCCGGGCACCGTGCTCGAAGTCACCGGTCGCCAGGGCCGCAACACACGCGTGGCGCTGGACGATGCGCTGGATGTGTGGGTGGATCAGGCCGATCTCACGCTGCTGCCCGAGGGCACGGCGCGCCCGCGTCGTGTGAGCGGCGGCTTCCGCGTCTCACCTGCCCGTGAATGGGTGGACATGGTCATCGCCACGGGTGAGCGGCCCGCCCATCATGTCGAAGCCGGCGGACGCGAAATCACGCTCACGCTCTACGGCGTGCAGGCCAACCCCGACATCTCGCCCATCTTCGGCACCGACTCGCTCATCCGCCGCATCAGCTGGGAGCAGGTCACCAGTGATCGGGTGCGCATCACGCTCACGCTCTCACAACCGGCATTCGGTTGGCTGTCCCTGTGGGATGAAGCACGCCGCGCCTTCGTGCTGCGGGTGCGGCGCCTGCCTGCCATCGATGCGGCGCAGCCGCTCAAGGGGCTCGTCATTGCCGTCGATCCGGGGCATCCGCCCGCCGGTGCGACCGGGCCCACGGGGCTCTACGAGGGTGACGCGGTGTTTCCCGTGGGCATGCAACTCGTGGAGTTGCTCAAGGCCCGCGGCGCGACGGCCTTCAGCACCCGCGCGAATCTCGATCCGCTCGGGCTCAGCGATCGCGGCGTGATGGCGCGACGTGCCAACGCGCATGCCTTTCTCAGCATTCACCTCAACGCGCTGCCCGATGGCGTGAACCCCTTCACCGCCAACGGCACGAGCACGCTGTTTTTTCACAACGCCAGCGAACCGCTCGCGCGGCATGTGCAGGATGCACTCATGGCGCGCTTCGGTCTCCGTGACCTCGGCATTCACTATCAGAACCTCGCCGTCGCGCGTCCTTCCTGGTATCCCAGCATTCTGGCCGAGGGGCTCTTTCTCATGCTGCCGGAGCAGGAAGCGGCCATGCGGGATCCGGCATTTCAGCGCAAGTATGCGGAAGCGCTCGCCTTTGGTGTGGAGCAGTACTTCCGCGATCTCGCCGACGGGAAGATTCAGTGAAGGGAATGGGCGTCGCTGCACGGCTGGTCCTGCTCCTGTTGGGGCTGAGCGGGACCACGGCCGACGCGCAGGTGGACCCGCGTGGTCGCCTGCGCACGCTGCAGACGGCGCACCTGCGGGTGCACTTCCCGGAGGCACTCGATTCGCTCGCGCGTGAGGCCGCGCGTCATGGAGAGGCGGCGTGGCAGCAACTGGCCGCCTCCCTGATCGCACCGCGCGGAAAGGTGGACCTGCTGCTGCAGGACAACACCGATGTGAGCAACGGCTTCGCGCAGGTCTTTCCGTCCAACCGGGTGGTCATCTATACCGTCCCGCCGGTGTCCAGCCGCGAGCTGCGCTTTCACGATGACTGGCTGCGAATGGTCATCACACACGAACTCGCGCACATCTTCCACATCGATCGCTCGCGCGGGCTCTGGCGTGCAGGACGCTGGGTGTTCGGACGCAATCCGCTGCTCTTTCCCAACAGCTTTGTGCCGAGCTGGGTGAAGGAGGGCCTGGCTGTGCACTTCGAAAGTGCGCTCACCGGCAGCGGGCGTGCCGTGGGGACCGAGTTTCCGGTGGTGGCCGAAGCCGCCGCGCGTGACTCCACCCTGCCGCCGATCGGGCGCTGGAGTCTGTCCACCACGCGCTTTCCGCGCGGGCAGACAGCCTATGTCTACGGCAGTCAGTTGCTGACGCGTGCCGTGCGCCTCGCGGCGGACTCCGGTGATACCACGGCTCTGCGCAGGTATGTGGAAGGGACCGCGGCCTTCGTGCTGCCATTTGCCCTGGGCACACAATCACGGCAGGCGTTTGGTGCATCGTTTGCCGAACTGTCGCGGCGCTGGCGCGATTCGCTCATGGCGCAACAGCAGGCATCGGCCTCCACGCTGTCCACGGCGCGCGCGTGGAATGTGCTGAGCGATGCGGGCTTCTATGCGGCCGCTCCCCGCTGGGTGAATGCCGACACCGTGCTGTGGAGCGCAAGCAATGGCCGCGAGGTCAGTGGCCTGTATGTGCACGAGTTGCGGAGCGGACGCACGCGTCGTGAGGCCTGGCGCAACAGTCTGGATGTGCAGGCGCCGCAACCCGGACAGTCCAGCGGCCGCAGCGTGTTTGCGCAGCTCGAGCGCCGGGATCCCTATGTGCTGCACAGCGATCTCTACGAGCGCGTGCGTGGAGAGGATCGTCGACTCACGGTGGGCGCGCGCCTGTCCGCACCGGACGTGCGTGCCGATGGGGAGATTGTGGCGGTGCAGGTGGTGCTGGGCAGCACCCGATTGGTGCGCGTGTCCGCTGATGGGCGCCGCGTCGCGGCACTGACCAGCGCTGTGCCAGGCGAGCAGTGGGCGGAGCCCCGTTGGTCGCCCGATGGTCAGCTGGTCGCGGCCGTGCAGTGGGTGGCGCCGGGTCTTCGTCGCGTGGTGCTGCTCGATACCCTCGGGCAGTTGCGGCATGTGGTGGCGGGCGGGCGCGCGGTGTTTGCCGCGCCGGCCTTTGCGCCGTCGGGCCGTCGTCTCGTGTGGACCAGTGATCGCGGCGGGCGCATGCAGATCGAAACCGCGCCGCTGCCGGCATTGGCTGTTGGTGAGATGGGCGACACGCTTGCGTGGCGCGGCGTGCAGTCTGAGGTGCGTGTGATGCGCAGCGGGCCCGAGGCCGTGTACGAGCCCAGTGTTTCACCGGACGGGACGCGCCTTGTGGCGCTGCTGCAGCGCGCGCAGGGGTTTGTGGTGGCCACCGCCGCACTCGATACCACAGGGCCCGTGGCGCAGGACAGCTGGTACGCCAACACCTCGGTGCTGCCCGCGCCCACTGTGCCAGCCGTCGTGTCGGCCAGCACATCGTACACACCGTGGCAGATGCTGCGCCCCACGTACTGGCTGCCGCTGATTGGTGAGGGGCGTCAGGGAGACGCCACCTTCGGCCTCTCGAGCAGCAACCAGGATATCCTGTCGCGTCATGCCTGGCAGGCGTCGGCCCTGATGGCCCCGGCGCGGCGTGAGGTGGATGCGGCTTTCGGCTATCGCTATGCGGGGCTTGGCGTGCCGGTGTTTGATGTGTCAGCCAGTCAGGCCTGGGACGGCACCTTTCGTGTGGTGAACGACTCCAACAGCACGCTGGGCTTTGTGGGACGTCGCCGGCAGTTTCTCACCGTGAGCAGCACCTTTGCCGTGCCGCGTGTGCGCTGGTCGCTGCAGCAGACGGTTGGTGCGCAATACGAGCGGCGTGACTTCGTGGCGGACGGTGGCGCCGACTCGGCACTTGGTCCGCCCACGTCGCTGCTGCGGCGTGGCACGCGCTATCCCAGCCTCTTTGCCAATACCGCATGGTCCACCGCGCGTCTCGCGCTGCGTGGCATTTCGGTGGAAGAAGGCGTGACACTCTCGCAGCAGACGAGCTATCGCTGGCGCGAGGATCAACCCGAACTGGGGTCGTGGCGCACGCTGCTCACGGGGCGTGCCTATGTGCCGCTGCCCTTGCCGGGTTATGCGCGGCATGTGCTGGCGCTGCGTGCGGCGGCCGGCGTGGCCGATACGCGCACGGCCACCGAGTTCAGCGTGGGCGGCACCAGCGGCACCAGTCTCGAGCTGCTGCCCGGTCTCGTGGTGGGCGATCCGTCACGCAGCTTCCCGGTGCGCGGGACGGCGCCGGGTGTGCAGCGCGGCATTCGCGCGGTCGGCGGCACGCTCGAGTATCGCGCGCCGCTGCAGATGTTTCAGCGACTGGCGCTGCCCTTCACGCTGTTTGCCGATCGCACATCACTGGCGGTGTTCAGTGATGTGGCGCGCGCCTGGTGTCCTGGCAGTCTGGCGCGCGTGAACACCGTGGTATGCGAGGTGCCCGGGCAGCGTGATGGCACGCTGGCGTCGGCCGGTGCGGAACTCGTGCTCGACCTGGCAGTGCAATACGATGCGCCCTATCGCCTGCGGGTGGGCGCGGCGCGGCCGTATGTGGCGCCGACGGGGATATCGCGCGGCGGCGGGTTCTACGTGACGTTTGGTGGATACTTCTGACACACAACGGACAACGGAGCACACGAGACATGGCAGCACCCTGGATACATGACACGGCCGTGGTGCTGGGTCAGGTGGAGTTGGCCGACGACGTGAGCGTGTGGCCCACGGCGGTCATTCGCGGCGACGTGGAGCGCATCGTGGTGGGCGCGCGCAGTAACGTGCAGGACGGCGCGGTCATTCACGCCGACCCCGGCATGCCCACGATCATCGGCGCGGACTGCGTGATTGGCCATCGGGCCATCGTGCACGGGGCGGTGCTCGAGGACGGCGTGCTGGTGGGCATGGGGGCCATCGTGCTCAATGGCGCCCGTATCGGGAGTGGCAGCCTCATCGGGGCGGGCGCGGTGGTCACGGAGGGCACGGTGGTGCCGGAGGGCAGCCTGGTGCTGGGGATGCCGGGCAAGGTGGTGCGGCAGCTGGATGCGGGCGCGCGGGACGTGATTCGGGCCAACGCCGCGCGGTATGTGGCGCTGGCGGGGCGATATGCGCGGGGTGAGATCGAAAGGATGCAGTGAGCATCGAACAGCAAACAGCGATAGCCGAGTGACCGGAAGCCACGGTCCGGCAGCCATGTTTTCGGAAGCCGTGGCAACGAACTGCAGTCGAAGCGCGAAGTCTGCTGTGTGCTCTACTGAGCCAATAGAGACTCGAGATGAGAGTACCTTCATTTGCCTCCTGGGTGTCACGAGCGTAGCCTCAGCATTCACCTAGTAGGGGGAGCAGCAATGCCACTCGCAATCGCAGCATTGCCTGCTGCAGTGCTAGTCGTAGGCGCCTGCTTGAGCTGTGCGCAGAAGACCGTTCAGGTGGCGGATAACGCCATCCCTAAGGAAACCGAGGTGGTGTTCGTCGGTTTCAACCACGCCTATGCGTTTCTTCAGCCTGAAACGTCGCCTGCGCACATCCGGGCGCTACTCGATCGCGTGAATCCCGCAGCACTCTGTGTTGAGAACGACGAAGATTGGCCTGAGTCAGAAGGCATCCCGACGTATCCGCATGAACAGTACGCGGCCATCACCTGGGCGGAGTCTCGGCGCAGACCTTTGTACCACGTGAACTGGGATGATGCCGAGTTCGCGCGGTCACGGCGCGGAGTGCGCCGCATGGTCGAGGGGCATTCACTCGACACGATAGCGGCCGGTTTTCAGACCTTTCGGCGTGGATATCTCGCGCGTGCACAGTTTTCTGCGTCGCTGGCTTTTGGTGAGGGAGAAGGCGCTCTTGGGTTTGAGCAGTTCCAACGCGATCTGGGTGTTCGAGCTGTCGAGCCCGACACAGGGGTCGCGGCCGTAAGGGACGACAGCATTGCGTCCCGCATCATGAAGGCCGTTCGTGCACACCAGGGTCAACGCATTGCTGTCGTGTTTGGCGCGGGGCACTACCAGCCACTCAAGATGCGACTGGAGAATGTGCCCGGAGTTCGGGTCGTGATGCCGACCGCCTATTTCCCGCTTTCCCAGCAGAGCATCTCACGTGGCTGGCTCCCTGATGACGCCATAGTTCTGCTGGGATCAGGTCTCGATGACTGGCGCATTGTCGCCCAGCCACATCTTCGCGACCATCGGCGTACCCTTGACCTCGTGCAGAGGCTGGAGCGTGAACGGCCGGACTCTCCGGAGGCGCTCTACTTCAGGGCGCGGTGGGTCATGCTCATGGGGAACCTCGATAGCGCGCGGGTGCTGCTCGAAACAGTGTCGCGACAGCCGCAGCGGGACGCCATTCCCTATCGAGCCGACGCGCGGTGGAGTTGGCCGCCCTTTCGAAGCTTCCCGGAGAAGGCGCAATTCAACCTGGCGGTTGTACATGACCTTCTCGGGAATCGTGGGGCTGCCGTGGCGGGGTATCGGACGCTGCTTGAGGGAACGGCCGATTCGCTTTTGCCGCTTGGCAAGTGGCAACGCCTGGACGCACGGCCATACCTCGAATCGCTAATTCGGAAGCCCTATGTCGGCGGGTTGATCGAGGCCTACCGAGCCGAGCTCGCCATGGGGATGGCGCGCTAAGCTACTCATGCGTCGGGGGCCGGCAGAGCCGGTCAATCGGTGGTGCGAGCAAGTGCATGTCGCGCAATGTGAGTGCGAGCAAGCGGGCTGATCGGGCACAATGACCAGGCCTTGACACGTCACAATTCTTGCTGCCGGGACAGTGCTGCGCTGGTGCGCGAACGGTACATGGACGTGAACGTGTAACGCGTTGCAGGACTTATTGTTGGAGTCGGTACGAATGACTGGCGCCTTGTCAGGTGGCAGGAGTTCGACCATATCTGTGACCGTGCCATTGCTTGCCGAGCGCACAAAGTTGGGCTCGGTGGAGAACTTGCGCGGTCGTGCAACTCCGTGATGTGTCGAACGGAAGTTGTATCGCCTCAACACCTTACGCGCAGACTTGCGCGGCCTCACGAACAGCGCCACCATACCCGCCCGCCGGCGCCCCCTCCCGAGTTCTCGGGGACGTGCCCGAGGACGTGCTGGCGGTTTGCGATTCTGCCCCTTCGCCCAAGCAGGAGCCCCCCGAATGCCCTTCGCGCCGACCCCCCCGGAAGGTCTCGTCACGCTGTCCAACAACGCCCGCACCGTCCTCGAGAAGCGCTATCTCGTCAAGGATGCCAAGGGCAAGCCGGTCGAGAAGCCCGAGGACATGTTCTGGCGCGTGGCCACGACGGTGGCCGAGGCGGACCGTCGCTACGGGGCCAGCGATGGCGCCGTGCAGGCGCTGGCCGAGGAGTTCTACTTCCTCATGACGCAGCGGCGCTTCGAGCCCAATTCACCCACGCTCATGAATGCCGGACGGCCGCTGGGGCAGCTGTCGGCCTGTTTCGTGCTGCCGGTGGACGACGCGCTCAGCAACGGGCAGAGCGGCATCTATGACACGCTGCGCAGCATGGCGCTCATCCACCAGTCGGGCGGTGGCACGGGCTTTTCGTTCTCGCGTCTGCGCGCGCGTGGCAGCATGGTGCGCAGCACCACGGGCGTGGCTTCGGGCCCCGTGTCCTTCATGGAGCTCTACGACGGCAGCACGAATGCCGTGAAGCAGGGTGGCACGCGCCGCGGCGCCAACATGGGCATTCTGCGCGTCGATCATCCCGACGTGCTCGAGTTCATTGCCTGCAAGGAAGACCTCACCAAGATCACCAACTTCAACATCTCGGTGGGCGTGACCACGAAGTTCATGGACGCGCTCAAGGCCGACGGGATGTACGATCTGATCGACCCGGGCACGGGCAAGGTCGCGGGGCAGCTCAAGGCGCGTGACGTGTGGGACAAGATGATCCTCGGCGCGTGGCGCACCGGCGAGCCCGGCGTGTTCTTCATCGACGAGGCCAATCGCTACAACCCGGTGCCGCACCTCGGCAGCTATGAGGCCACCAATCCCTGCGGTGAGCAGCCGCTGCTGCCCTACGACGTGTGCAACCTGGGCTCCGTCAACGTCGGCCACTATGTGGTGAACGGGCAGGTGGACTGGGAGGCCATGCGGCGCGACATCGCGCTCAGCACGCACTTCCTCGACAACATCATCGACGTCAACAAGTATCCGCTGCCCGAAATCGATGCGCTGTCCAAGCGCATCCGGCGCATCGGTCTGGGTGTGATGGGCTTTGCCGACATGCTCGTGCGTCTCGGCATTCCCTACGACAGCCCCGAAGGCGTGGAGATGGGCCGCAAGGTCATGGAGTTCCTCGACGTCGAGGGCAAGAAGGAAAGCGAGCGTCTGGCCAAGGAGCGCGGCGCCTTCCCCGAGTGGGCGCAGAGCATCTGGGGCCCCGACGAAACCTGCGCGCGTGACGCCAACGGCCAGCGCATCCGGCCCATGCAGCTGCTGCGCAACTGCAACGTCACCACGGTGGCGCCCACCGGCACCATCTCCATCATCGCCGGGTGCAGCTCGGGCCTCGAGCCGCTCTTTGCCGTGGCCTTCATGCGCAATCAGGCCGGCGTCATGATGCCCGATGTCAACGAAGACTTCGTGGCCATCGCCAAGTCGGAAGGCTGGTACAGCGACGCGCTCATGGAGCGCATCGCCAAGACCGGCAGCGTGAAGCACGACGAGATTCCGGCGCGCTGGCAGCGGGTGTTCACCACCGCCAATGAGATCTCGCCCGAGTACCACATTCGCATGCAGGCGGCCTTCCAGCAGCACTGCGATTCGGCCATCTCCAAGACCACCAACTTCAGTCACGCCGCCACGGTGGACGACGTGCGCGCCATCTACGAGTTGGCGTACGACATGAAGTGCAAGGGTGTGACGGTGTATCGCGACGGCTCGCGTGATGGCCAGGTGCTGAGCACCGGCACCACGCAGGAAGCGGCGGCAAAGCGTGACGGAGCCGCGGCTGCGGCGCCGGCGGCGGGCGAAGCCAAGCCCGAGGCGGCCAAGGAAGTGGTGGCGCTCAAGCGTGAGCTCGGTGAGCTGCAGGGCACCATTGCCGAGCTGCAGAACGAACTCGATCGCACCAAGAAGGCCCTGTTCAGCGCCGAGGCGGAAAACGCCAATCGTCGTGGCAAGCGGTCGCGTCCCGACGTGCTGCGTGGCACGACCATCCGCAAGGACACGCCGCTGGGCACGATGTTCGTGAACATCACCGAAGACGAAAAGGGTCAGCCCTTCGAGATCTTCCTCAACCTTGGCAAGGCCGGCGGCAGCGCCATGGCCGACGCCGAGGCCATCGGGCGTCTCATTTCCCTCGCACTGCGCAGCGGCATTTCGGTGCAGGAGATCCATCGCCAGTTGCGTGGCATTTCGTCCGATCGTGCCGTGGGCCTTGGCCCCAACAAGGTGCTCTCCATGCCCGACGCGGTGGGTATTGCGCTCGAGCAGTGGTGGCGGGAGAAGCAGGGCGTGCAGCAGGATCTCCTGGCTGGTGGTCAGACATCAGCGCCGCAGGGTCCGGTCAACGCGCTGAGCGCGCCGGTGCCCACGCCAGCCGCTGGTGTGCCCATCACCCGTCCGCCGATGGCCGCTGAGCAGGCGCAGCCGCAGATCGACTTTGGCGGTGTGGGCGGTGAAGTGTTCATGGGCACCTGCCCGGACTGTGGCTCGCAGCTGGAGTTTGCCGAAGGCTGCGTGAAGTGCCACGTGTGCGGGTTCAGCGAGTGCGGGTGAGGTAGTGCGAGAGCAACGCGGGTGCCGGCCGGTGTGGTCGGCACCCGTCTTGATTCTTGAATGGCTCAGCAGAATCGGGTATGCTTCCTTTGTGCGGCGATTTCCCAGGCTTGACGGGCCGCACACCGGGGCGCGCTCCGTTCATTCCGTCTAAGTCGCAGCGGCGAGCGCCGGCGACCCATCCCTGGGTCACCGGCGTTTTTGCCATTGGAGGGGCTCATGCCGTTGGCACAGTCGTTTCCTGCTGGAGTCGATCTCGACTTTCGTCCCGCAAGCTATGTGGCAGATTGGTGCGCTACAGCAGCAGCCGTTCAGAACATTGTAGGGGAGGAGCGGCGCGAGCAGGTGCACCAGCGAATTGCCGCGGGTGTGCTATGTCGTCCGGTGTCGGTTCGATTGCTGGCGGACCACTTGCACCGTCGTACGCGGGATGCGTGGGTCGCACTCGACCCTGCACGACACGTCAGTGGCGAGTATCTGCCTCGGTACCTGTCTGGCGAGAACGAAATCGCGCGCGTTGTTCTGGCTACCACGCCGCGACTCGTGTACAGCTTGCGCGCAAGTACACGGTTTCTCGCCGACAACGATTCATGGTTCGGCAATTGCGCAAAAGAGGCGACAACGCGCTTTCGTGTCGTGGATGAGTGCGGGAACGATTTTGTCATTCCTGCTCTGAAATCGGTAGGTGTGATGTCGGTACGCGAGATCGTGGAGCTGATTGACAGTGTGCAAACGCCACATCTCATGGACGTGCCCGAGCATCTCCCCTTTCCGGAGCGACTTGTGTGGTGGCGGGCACAGAACGAGCACCATGCGGGACCGCTGCAGCACTTCGTGCGAGCACGGAGTGTGGTGTACCCTCAGCTCGGGATGTTCTACCGCGAGCGGATTCGCTGGTGGGTCGCCAATCACTTTGCCAGCTCTCACGGAAGAATGCAGTACGCTGATTCGCTGGATCGAGCGGTTGAAGCGTGGTGGCGCCTGAGTCGTTGATGCCCATACCGCCGTCCATCTCCAGGCCGCGCTACTTCACGGCCTTGAACAACCGGTTGCTGGGTGGCGAGCATCCATGTCTCGGTGGTGACGCCACAGTCAATGCGGTACGTCTGCGCGCCTTGTTGGACGCTGGGGTAACGACCTTCGTGGACCTCACCGAGCGCCATCGCGAGAACGGTGTGGCGCTCTACGACCGTCTTCTCCGAGGCGAAGTGAGCAACGGCCTGTCGGTGGCCTACTTCAACTTCCCCATACCAGATGCGCGGACTCCGCGGTCCCGAACGCAGGTAGAGCAGGTGCTGGACGTAGTAGACGCGGCGTTGGAGAATGGGGAGATGGTGTACCTGCACTGCCGGAGTGGAATCGGGCGCACCGGCACCATGCTCGCGCTGCACATGATTCGGCATGGATTCTCGCCCTCGAACGCGCTGCGGAGGCTTGAAGCCGCGTGGCGTCGGGATGCGCGCAGTGAGGTGTGGCCGCGCTGTCCGCAAACGCAGGGGCAACGCAGCTACATACTGGCTTCAGATATCTGAGGTCTCATTCTGCATTGCACCTGAGCGACCGACTCGACGAGCCAACGGAAATCAGAATGGCGACAATGTGATTCATGTGACACCCAAGCTGTTGCGTAGATCGCGGCGAAGCAGCATTTCTCAGATCATGACCAATCGACTCATACTGAATGCCTGGCGCGTTCGTGCCAGATGGCCTGCCTGCGCCGCCGTGATGCTGCTTGCTGGGAGTGCTCCAGCCGAAGCGCAGGTGAGGCCGAATCTGACCCTACGCCACGGGCTTGCGGTGCCAGACGATGCCTATCAGTCCAACTGCGGCCACAGCAGTCTGGCGTTTTCCGTGGACGCGCAGGGCGGCGGTCGCATCTTTCCGCAGGTGGGCTTTGATCGGCACATCGGGTCTGGTGGGGGAGACGTGGCCTGCCTTGGTGCCGATGAGTCGCAGTTCAGATACGTGGGCGGGGCACGTCTCGAAAATTCCACGCGCGCGACGCTGGGCGTTGGTGCCCGATTGGGCGACGGCAAAGCCCAGCTCGAAGGGGTGCTGCGCGCCGGTGTGCTGCATGCCCGACCCGGCTTTCAACCCCGAGGGGCCAACGGCAAGGCGGCCTTCAAACCTCTCGTGGGAGGGCAGGCCAGCGCCGTGCTGTTTCACGCGGCGGTGTTGAGTCTCGCCATGCAGTGGACACGTCTCAGTTTTGAGACCACGCCACTCGCCGGCGGTCCCAGCACCACACGTACCGACTGGGCGCCGCTGCTCACGCTGCAGTTAGGACTGCGGCTGCCTCTCACGCCAGGCCGGTCTCCGACTACTTCAGCTGCTCGCCCCCAATAAACACGGCGTGCTGCCGGCGGATGTTCTGGATGCGCTCGAGCGGCGAGGCATCGAGCACCACGAAGTCCGCCCACTTGCCGGGCTCGAGTGAGCCCAGCTCGCGGTCGACCTTCAGACAGCGCGCCGCCACCAAAGTGGCCGAACGCAGCGCCTCGGCGGGTGTCATGCCCGCGTCCACCATCATCTCGAGCTCCATGAGCTCGAAGTAGCCCTGGAAGCGGCCGAGCGGACCCGTGTCGGTGCCCATGGCAATGGGCACGCCGGCGCGGTGCAGCGCCGCGAGGTTCTGCATGGCCACCGGCAACTGGGCCTTGTAGCGCTGCGCACTGCGGCTGGTGCGCGTGGCCTCCTGGCGGGCCGGCTGCTGCACGGTGGCCATCCACTCGCGATTGGCGTGCGCCAGAAACAGCGAGTCGGCAAAGAACGACGGCGTGCTTTCGTACACGTAGGTGGAGACTTCACGCATGAGGGTGGGCGAGTAGCAAACCCCAGACGCCTTGAGTGCCGTCACGAACGCGCCGTCCACTGGCAGGTCGCGCACGCTGTGCGCAATGAAGTCGGCGCCGGCCTCCAGCAGCGCCTTCGCGTCGTCGAGGTAGTAGAGATGCACCGCCACGCGCAGCCCACGCGCGTGCGCCGCCTCGATAACCGCCTTGTACACCTCGGGCTTCATCCTGGGGCTAGTGCCGAGGTTGTCGTCCACGCGGATCTTCACGATGTCCACACGCCGGTCGGCCACTGCTGCCACCTGGGTTCGTGCGTCGTCGGGCGAGGTGGGATTGAGTACCGGACCAGCCACGAACACCCGCGCATGCCGAGGCACGCTGCGCTGCTGTGCGTCGCGCGCAGCAAACACTTCGGTGGTTTCGTCGCCCAGTGAATACACCGTCGTCACGCCATACGCGGCATACGTGGCCAGGTTGGCCACGCTGGAGGCATGCCCGTGGGCATTGATGAGCCCCGGCACAATGACCTTGCCCTGCAGCGGCACGCGCTCTGCCTCGGCCGGTATGCGCACCGCGGCGGCGGGTCCCGCAGCCAGCACACGCCCATCACGCACGAGCAGCGTGGCGTTGGCGATGGGCGCGCGTGTGGTGCCATCGATGAGCGTGGCGCCGGTGAACGCACGCGTGACGGACTGGGCGGATGCGACGGAGGGAGCGAGGCCAAGCAGGGCAACGCCGAGCGCGGTGAGGCCGAGCTTCAGCGTGCCGGGCGACGGGGAGGTGGACTGTGGCATGGCTTCGAGTCTAACGCCGGGGCAGGGAGTTGACTTGAATGCCATCATGTAACTACATATGTTGCATGAAGCGAGACAGCCGACTTTCGGACGTGCTGCATGTGCTGCTGCACATGGCCGAGTATGGCGGGCCGGTCACGTCGGAGACGCTGGCGCGCGCCATGGACACCAATCCCGTGGTGGTACGTCGTGTCATGGCTGGGCTGCGTGAGCGCGGCTTCGTGCGTTCAGAAAAGGGTCACGGCGGAGGATGGACGCTCAATCGCCCGCTGACTGACATCAGCCTGCATGATGTATACGAGGCCATTGGTACACCGAGGTTGTTTGCCATCGGCACCCGCAGGGATTCGCCCCACTGTCTCGTGGAACAGGCCGTGAACCAATCGCTGGGGCATACCCTGGCCGACGCGGAAGCCATGGTGCTGGGGCAGTTCGCCCGCGTGACACTGGCCGCGTTGCATGCCGAATTCCACGCGCGCTTGCAGCGGCGCGGACCACTCTGTATCGCGGAGCACGCCCATGACTGACACCGAGCTCGAGCAGGCCACCGAACACGATGTCGTCGTGGTGGGTGGGGCCTTTGCCGGACTTTCGGCCGGCACCTATCTGGCGCGAGCCCGGCGCACCGTGTGCGTGATGGACACGCGGCGTCCGCGCAATCGATTTGCCTCGGCGGCGCACGGTGTGTTGGGATTCGACGGCACGGCGCCGGCGGAAATTCTGGCGCGGGCTCGTGCGCAGGTGGCCGCGTATCCCACGGTGCGGTGGCGCCATCGCGAGGCCGTTTCGGTTGAGCGGCGCGATGACCGCTTTGTCGTAACGCTGGATGACGGCGAGACGCATGTGGCGCGCAAGGTGGTGCTGGCCTTCGGGCTGCGCGACGAAGTACCGGACATTCCGGGACTCGCGGAGCGTTGGGGGCACTCGGTGCTGCACTGCCCATACTGTCACGGTTTCGAGTTTGCCGATCGCGAACTCGGTGTGTTGTATCGCACCCCCATGTCAGCACATCAGGCGCGTCTTGTTGCAGAGTGGGGGCCGGTGACGCTGTACCTGAACGGCGCAGAATTGGACGCGGCGTTGCGGGACGAGCTCGCAGTGCATGGGGTGCGCGTGGTGCCGGAAACCATCGTGTCGCTGGATGGTCCTGGCACCGGGCTGTCGCATGTGGTGCTCGAGCACGGCGAACGGCGTGTGCTCGAGGCGCTGTATGTGGCGCCCGAGTCCTGTCTGGCCAGTCCCATTGCCGCGCAGCTGGGGGTGGCGCTGGACGAGACACCGCTCGGTCCCATCATTCGCACCGATGCCGGCAAGCAGACCAGTGTGCCGGGCGTGTACGCCGCCGGAGACATTGCACGCGCGCCGCACAGTGTGAGTTGGGCCGTGGCCGATGGCGTGACGGCGGGGACGTCGGTGCATCGGGCCCTGATCGGCATGTGACGGCTGCAGGGCTTCCGACGCGGGGCTTTCGCCGTGGCCTGAGAAGGGAGAGACTTGAGGCCATAGCCGTGACTGCGGCTACGGATTCCTGGTCCTCCTCAACGTCATCTGCACATGGTCCTCAGCAAGGACGAACTCGTCGGCCTCCTCACGCACGAAGTGAACGTGCTGCGTCATCTCATCACCAAGATCGATGGGGACGCGGTGAACTACCGCCCCACCGAGAAGCAGCGCAGCTCGATCGAGCTGGTGCGCTACCTCGTGCTGCAGGGTCCGGTGCTCACGCAGGCCATCAAGGCCGGTGCCTTTGACGGGGCGGCGTGGGGCGCGGCGCAGGCCGAAGTGGATGCGATGGACCTGGCCGGTCTCGATGCCAAGCTCGCGGCGCAGCCGGCGTGGTTTGCCGAGCACGTTGGTGCGATGACGGACGACGAGTTGCGTGGCGTGATTCAGCTGTTTGGCCCGCCGGGTCCGCGTGGTCTGCATTTTGTCAGTCTGGTGCTGGCCAACTACGCAGCCTACCGCACGCAGCTCTTCTGCTACCTCAAGCTCTGCGGTCGCACGGAGCTCACCACGTCCAATCTGTGGCGTGGCATGGACGCTCCGGCCAAGGCCTGATACTGAGAGTGGGGTCAACAGCTCACGCCGAGGCGCGGAGAAGAAGAGGACGCAGAGCAGTAAACTCGTTGTGCTCTGCGTCCTCAAAACCTCCGCGCCTCGGCGTGAGCTGTTCTATCTCAATGTCCGACTACTTCACATGCTGACGAAAGAAGGCCAGCGTGCGATCCCATGACAGCTTGGCTGCCGCCGCGTCGTAGCGTGGTGTGGTATTGTTGTTGAAGCCGTGCTGTGTGCCGGGGTAGAGATGCCGCTCGTAGGTGACACCGGCCGCCTTGAGCGCGGCCTCGAAGTCGGGCCAGCTCGCGTTGATGCGCGGGTCGTTCTCAGCCGACTGGATCATGAGTGGCGCCGTGATCTTGGGCACGTCCGGCAGATTGGGTGACGAGCCGTAGTAGGCCACGCCGGCCGAGAGGTCTCGGCCGAGGCGCGTGGCGAGGAAGTTCACCATGCCGCCGCCGTAGCAGAAACCCACCGCGCCGATCTTTCCCGTGCATTCGGGACGGGCCTTGAGAAAGGCCGCAGCCGCGACAAAGTCCTCGCGGGTCTTGGTCTGGTCGAGCTTTCCGAAGGCCTCGCGCGCCTTGTCCTCGTCGCCGGGATAGCCACCCAGCGGAAAGAGCGCGTCCGGCGCGAAGGCCACAAAACCGTCCACCGCCAGCCGACGCGTGATGTCCTCAATGTGCGGATTGAGTCCGCGATTCTCGTGGATGACGAGAATGCCCGCTGCCTTGCCCGACGTGCTTGGCTTGGCGAGATACCCGCGCATCGTGCCCGAGCCGCTGGGCGACGCGTACTCCACGTAGCTCTGCTCGATGCGTGCGTCTTCATGCGCGATGGTCTGCGCCTCGAGGAACTTGGGGCTCAACTGCTCGAGCAGCATGGCAGCCGTCACGCCTCCCACCGCATACTTGGCGGCCTTGTCGAGGAAGGTGCGGCGGTCGATGCCTCCATGCACGTAGGCGTCGAACAGAATGAGCAGATCCTGATCGAAGTCGTGCGCGGTCTTCTGAGTCATGGTCGGAGGTGGGGCGTCCGGTGGGAAGGTGACGGCCACGCGTACCGCTGGCCGGGCGGGGCGCTCCCGGAAGCTAGTGAAAAGTCGGAACATCAGCCGGAGTTGGTGATCTGCGTCTCAGAAGCCGACCACCGACCGAGGGGGAATGAACGAAGGTTTGCCGGCTCGGCACTTGCCAAGGTTCTGGAAGGGGGCAGATTTCGCACAACTGGATCTGGAATAGGTCTCCCGGTCCAATTGGGCTTCAGCTGGGGGCATCATGGCACGTCGCTGGCTGTCATTGGACATCAAATTTCCGGGCTTGATGACTGGGATCGCGCTGCTGGTTGGCGTCATCTTCATGTGGTCTGCACGCGGAGAATTTGCCGGCATTCTGCGTGAAGCCAGTGGCACACGGCTGGCCTCCAGTGGGACCATGCTGGCCAATGCCGTGCAGGCGGGCGTGGTGAGCGCCCGAAGCGAGGTGCTGCAGCTGGCCGCTCTCCCCGAGGTTCGATATGCCATCGCCGGGCGCGAAGACTCCACACGAGTAGCCCGCGCCATTCGCGCGGGACTTGCTACCCGTGCCGACTCAACCCTTGTACGTGTGCTCGTGGTGGACACGGCGGCGCGTGTGCGTCACGCGCTGCAGCTTGGCGAAGGCGACCTTGCCCCCAGCTGGGCCCTCGAGGCCCTGCGGCGTGGCGAGCTGTCGCCGGTCAACCCCACCTTCAGCCCCCTGCTCAGTGCCAACGGGCGCCCGCAGGCCGAATATGTGGCGCCGGTGCACAGCGCACCGGGCGGGGAGAGTCTGCTGGGCTACGTGGTCATCACACGGGCCATCCGCGGGCAGGGCGCCGATCAGATTCGCCAGCTGATCGGCAACGGCACCCTGCTGTTTGGACAGATCGACGCGGGGATCTGGACGGATCTCGACTCCGTGGTGGACGGTCCGCCGCCCATTGCGCGGGCCGACTCGATTCTGGCCTTTGCCGAATCTCCGCGCGGGCCGGGCGTGGGCATCGCCACCAGTGTGCGCGGAACGCCATGGGTCATCTGGCTTCAGGTGCCGGATTCCACGGTGCTGGCTCCGCTCAACGGATTCCAGCGTCGCATGACGCCGATCCTGCTGGTCGTGGTGGCGGTGGGAGCCGCGCTCGCGTGGTCCATCAGTCGTCGCATCACGGGTCGCATCACGGCATTGACCGCGCGCGTTGATGAGATGGCCGCTGACGTGCGGGGGCACGAACCGGCGCCGACATCTCCTCGCCTGTTCGCGCGTGAAGGACGCGATGAGGTGGACAGACTGGAGTCCGCCTTCGAGCTGATGGCCGAGCGAACGCAGCATCAGCAGCAGCTGGAAGCCGAGCTGCAGCAGGCGCAGAAACTCGAAGCGGTGGGTCGGCTCGCTGGTGGCATCGCGCACGATTTCAACAACGTGCTCACGGTGGTCGGCAACTTTGCCGAGATCATTCAGCAGGACGTGGCGCCCGACAGCGCCACGTCGCGTGACCTCGATCAGATTCGTCAGGCGACGAACCGTGCCTCGCGTCTCACGCGCCAATTGCTGGCGTTCAGTCGGCGCCAGATCCTGCAGCCACAGCCACTCGACGTGAATGAGCGGGTGCAGTCGGTCACCGGGCTGCTCGAACGCCTGCTGCCGGCCCACGTGAACATTTCAACGGAGCTCGGTGAGGAACTGTCCGCCGTCATGGCCGATCCGGTGCAGATCGAGCAGGTGCTGCTCAATCTCGCGGTAAATGCCTCTGACGCCATGCCGAATGGTGGCCGGCTGACCATCCGTACGCTGATGGCGGACCTGGATGACCTGCCCTCCGATGGAGTGACGACACCGGCGACCGGTCAGCAGATCGTTTCGCGTCGTCATGTCTGCCTGGTGGTGAAGGACTCGGGGGTCGGCATGGATCGCGACACGCTGCAGCGGGTGTTTGAACCCTTCTTCACCACCAAGCCCATGGGCAAGGGCACCGGACTCGGGCTGGCCTCGGTGCATGGCACGGTGGCGCAGCTGGGTGGCCGGGTGTGGGTGTACAGCGAGCCGGGCAAGGGCACCACGTTCAAGGTCTTCCTGCCGCAGGCGGACGAGCGCGTGGTGGGCGCTGACCTGCTGCCTGCTTCGCACCCGCCGGCGCTTGGTTCGGGCACGGTGCTGCTTGTGGAGGATGAACCTGGCACGCGCGAAGTCACGAGGCGTCTGCTCGAACGACACGGCTACGTCGTCATCGAAGCCAACACGGCCGACGCGGCCCTCGATCTTCTCGCGTCGCAGCGGCAACAGATGTGCGCTGTGCTCACGGACGTCATGATGCCCGGCATGAACGGGATGGCGTTTGCGCGTCACGTGTGGGAGCGCTGGCCGGAGCTGCCCGTGGTGCTGATGTCGGGATACTCCGACACGGAGGTGTTGGACGAGGCCGATGCGCCACATGTGCACTTCCTCGAGAAGCCATTCACGTCTGCCACACTGCTGCAGGCACTGGCGGATGCCCGATCAGGGATTGAGCCGCTCCGCCCCTGAGTCGGGCACCGTTAGATTGTGGGGATGTCCCCGGAATCACCCATCTCCGACTTCATCGACGAGTTTCGCCGCGCCACGGCGCTGCTCGAACGCGTCATCGCCGATCGCACCTTGCTCATGCAGGTGGACGGCCGGGAGCGTCAGCGCTTTGTGGATGCCGTGGCCACGGTGTTCCAGCCCGACGTGCGCGCGCGTCGCGCCATGGTCAAGGCCACTTCCCGGCAGCGCAAGCTCGACGCCGCGCAGCGCGATGACGCCGTGCTGCAGCAGACCGGCATTCGCGAGCTGCGCCGCAAGCCGGTGTTCACCACGCCCAACGTGTATTTGCTGGGCGATCCGTCCAGCGGCACGTCGACGGTCGTAACGAGTGGTGACGAGCAGGCGGATGGCACTGCCGCACGGGATGTAGCCGCGGATGTCGCGGTGGACGTGCGTGGCGAGGCCGTGGTGCCCCAGCACTGCTACATCTGCAAGCAGAAGTTCACCACGGTGCACCACTTCTACGATCAGATGTGTCTCACCTGCGCCGAGTTCAACTTCCGCAAGCGCACCGAGCTCACCGATCTGCGCGGACGGACGGCGCTCCTGACCGGTGGACGCGTGAAGATCGGCTATCAGGCGGGACTCAAGCTGCTGCGCTGTGGCGCGCGGCTCCTGGTGACCACGCGTTTCCCGCGGGACTCGGCGCAGCGCTATGCGGCCGAACCGGACTTCGCCGAGTGGAAGGACCGGCTGGAGATCTTCGGGCTCGACTTGCGGCATACGCCGAGCGTGGAAGCGTTCTGCCGTCATCTGCTGGAGACCGAGCCCCGTCTCGACTTCATCATCAACAACGCCTGTCAAACCGTACGGCGTCCGCCGGCCTTCTACGCGCACATGATGGACGGCGAGCGCGCGGCGGGTGCCAGACTGGTACCGGAGGCGCGGCGACTGGTGGAGCGTTACGAGGATCTCCGGTCCTCCGGCGGCATGCTGGCGCTGCCGGGAGCCACGGCGCCGCTGGCTGCGGCCAATGCGCCCGAACTCACCGCTGCGGCGCTGGAGCAGGTGGGGCTCACCCACGCGGCCTCGCTGTCGCAGGTGGCGCTGCTGCCTGAGGACCTCGATGGCGGACAGCACTTGTTCCCCGAGGGCAAACTCGATCAGGATCTGCAGCAGGTGGATCTGCGCTCGCGCAACTCGTGGCGACTGCTGCTGGACGAAGTGTCGAGCGTGGAACTGCTGGAGGTGCAGCTGGTGAACGCCACGGCGCCGTTCATCATCAACGCGCGGCTCAAGGCCCTCATGACCCGCACACCGGAACGCGACAAGCACATCGTGAACGTGTCGGCCATGGAAGGGCAGTTCTATCGCAACAACAAGACCACGCGGCACCCGCACACCAACATGGCCAAGGCCGCGCTCAACATGATGACGCGCACCTCGGCGGCCGATTACCAGCAGGCTGGCATCCACATGAACAGCGTGGACACCGGCTGGGTGACGGACGAGGATGTGGCCGAGCTGGCCGCGCGCAAGGTGGCCAACCACCGCTTCCATCCGCCGCTCGACATCGTGGATGGTGCGGCCCGCATCGTGGATCCGATCATCACGGGGGTGGCGACGGGCCAGCATGTGTGGGGGCAGTTCCTCAAGGACTACGCGCCGACGGATTGGTGATGGGGGTGGCGGCCATTGAACAGAAGGTGTGAGGATTGGAGCAGCTGTCTTGAAAATCAAGCGAGCTGCGGG
>ERZ1066122.610-NODE-610-length-36426-cov-9.176074_pt1 | contig 36426 bp, 37 predicted proteins | sample MGYA00382769_ERZ1066122 | MGnify/ENA primary metagenome ERZ1066122 (study PRJEB33369, sample SAMEA5778352) | biofilm metagenome | biome: Industrial cooling water; feature: Water cooling tower basin; material: Biofilm | place: United Arab Emirates | collected... | reverse complement strand
TGCCGCAATTCGCGCTCGGCATCATGCGCTTTCTCGACCATCTGGCGCGTCAGCTGGATCAACCTGTCGATGACATTATTTTGCCCATCGGCCCGCGACATACCCTCCTGATTTTCCTGCAGGGCCTTGCCATAGCCGCGCGTATCGCTTGCATAATCGCCGATTGCCTGCTCGACCGCTGTCAGCTGGTTCTGGACCTCGTCGGCTATTTCGCCCAGCGCGACTTCGGACAGCTGGTTCAGATTGGTGGAGACGCTCCACTGGTTCGCCCAGGGGTTTTGCAGCAGCTTTTCGATCTGCGGCTCCAGCCCGCCTTCTTCGAGCACCTGGTACCGATAGACCAGTTCATAATTGGCAGGGTTGGGATCGATGCCGTGCCGCCCCAGAAAATCGGCAACGAGATAGAGCGGCGCGAGATGCTCAAACAGTTCCGGCTCCACAGCCTTGGGCTTGGCAAAAAATCGCCGCAACGGCTTGGCCAGCGGCTCAAAACTCAAATCCATGATACCCCACCTTTAGCGTCTGGTTAAGCATGTTACGGCAATCGAATGCGGAACTTTAGCGCCGCTGCTGCTTGCACGAGACAATAGACCAGCTATCCTGCTGCTAGCGGGAGGACAGATAACATGGCAAAATACGAGCCCAAGACCAAGGCCACAGCAGCCAGTGTGAAAGATTTCATACAAGCGGTCGAAAACGATACCCGCCGCGCCGACGCACAGGCGCTGCTCGACCTTTACGGCGACATCACCGGCATGATGCCCAAACTATGGGGTCCGTCGATCATCGGCTATGGCCAATATAGCTATGAAACCAAAAGCGGCTGTGCAGGCGACATGCCGCGCGCCGGTTTTTCACCGCGCAAGGCCAATCTCGTTGTTTACATGACTTGCGGCTATTCCGACCCAGTCATGGAAGGCAGGATGGCCGCGATGCGCGAACGGCTGGGAAAGCACAAGACCGGCGCAAGTTGCCTTTATATCAATAAGCTCGCCGATGTGGACATGACTGTACTGCGGACAATGATCGAAACCGATCTTGCCTGGATGGATGAGCGATATCCGCGCTAAACCTTACCCCCCGATAGCAGCCCAGGTATTTTTACCGACAATGCCATCTGCATAAAGCCCCTTCGCCTTTTGCACCTTGATGACCGCAGCCTTGGTGCCCGGCCCGAAATCGCCATCGGCGGTGATTTTCAGCAAGGTTTGTAACTTGACCACCGCGTCGCCCTTGTCGCCCATGCGCAGCACCGGGTTGGGCGAATCGACGTGCGGGCCACCGGCATTGTAAAAGGCGTAGGCCGCCGCAAGCTTGGTATCATATTTATTCTCTTTATATTTCGGGCCATTATAGCCGCGCGCAAAGCCATCCCAGTCGCGGCGGATCAATTCATCATCCAGCCCATTCTTCTTCACAAATTTGACGAAGATATCGAGATGGGCAGCCGCGCCTGAAACGAAAGCTGCGACAAAATCTTCAACGCTGGCATAGCCCAGGCTCTTGTAATGGCTGCCCATAACCTGGAAATTGCCCCAGCTCGCCGATTGGAGCGCAGCGGCACGGTCGAGCGCAATTGCCTTGTGCAAACGGACATATTGGTTTGCCCCGCCTGCTCCATATCCGCCCCAGACAGGCTGGGAAATGTCAGGATGCTTCGCGCTATATTTGCCGCCCGTCAGCTTGTGGAAATAATGGCGCTCAAACAAAATTTTGGGCCTTTTGTCCGGCAGGAAACCGCCCTTGCTTTCAACCTCGATGACCGCGCGGATCGCGGCGACGGCGCAGCCGATCTTGGCAGCGGCCGCCTCGATATCGGCATCCGTTACGGCTGTGGCGGGTCCGGCAAATTCCAGTGGCATGGGGCTCTCCTCCTGCAAGCGTGCGCCTGCTCGGGACCCCTCGTCCGTTTCAAGCGCCTGTCATGATTGCGAAGCCCATATGCTATTCTTCTGCTCGTCCGGCAGCGAAGCGACGCGAAAGGTTGCGCGATTCGCCGATTCGGTCAAGGCAAAGCTGTTGGCAAGGTAAGCAGCAGCTTAACCGCCTTTCAGCACCAGCTTTTGCGTCCGTTGCCATACCAGCGCGCCAGCCCTTCAGCGACCAGCATGCCGCCGATGCTTTCGCCATTGCGCGAAAGGATGCGTAGCTTGCGACCGAAGCGATCTTTATCCCGGTCGATTGTTTGCAGGCTGAACCCACCTGCGTTAACCAGTTTGTGCAACTTTAGGGTTGCGCTGTTTCCCAGTCGCGCCTTATGCGCGCAGCGCGGTTCGTGCGTTTCGGGCGTGTCGATATCGGCAATACGAATTTTCTGTCCACGATAATAAAGCGTGTCGCCATCGACGACGCAGTTGGTCCCGCCGCCTTCATGGCAAAGACTAAAGGAGGCGCGCTCGCGGTCGATGATTGAGGATTGCAGCGTCGGCTGGGGCACCGCCTGAGCCTCTGCGACGCCGATCAATTGCCAAACACCATAGAATGTTGCCAGCACCGAAATCAGCACAAGCAACAGGAAACCCATACCCGAGCGTGCAGGCGGCGGTGCCGGTGGGTCTACACGGCTATATTCTCCGCGACGTTCGGACCAAGGGCGATAGGGTGTGTCGTGATAATGTTGGGCCATGGCTCTGCATCGCTGGACGCAGGCTAAAGCATGGTAAATTTACAGCAGGGACTAATCCGCTTTGGTCCTGTCTTGGTTAAAATCCACTCGGTTTTGGAGAAATGCTATTCGACACGAAATTCCAGCAACGTGAATTTCGCCGGTCCCGTTGCATAGACGCCATGCCCGCGTGCCGATGAAGAGCCGAGGACAAAGCCGACCCGCTCTGCCTCGTCCATCGCTTCGGCGAGCCTGCCGGGATTGTCGGCTGAACGCCCCCCTAGCACCGAAATCCAGTCGGGGTCGTCGAATGATATGCTGACCTGATGCGTGCCGGGCGTGACGGGACCCAATTTTGCTGTCGGCGCATACCAGCGCGAATAGATATGCCGCCCCTTGGCCTTCCAAGTGTCGCCTCCGCGCTGGAAATAGAGCGAAAGCGTTGCCGGTTCCTGCGGCAATTCATGTGCAACAAAGCGGACGCCGGGCTGCGCATCGATACGATAACGTATGACCATCCGCTTTTTTCCGGTCAGCGGACCGTGCCGGAACGTCAGATAATGGACATGGCCATCGTCGACAGTTGGTCCGGGAAAACGGAATGACCAATTGCCATTTTTCAAGGGTGTCGGCGTATCTGGCATGCCCACCGAATAATTCTTGCCCCTGATCCACGGACCGATTTCCCATTCGGCAGCAGGCGGTGCATGCGTTATTCCGGCGGCACCGCCGAGCAAGAGAGCGGAGGCGGACAAGGCAATGGCGGCAAATGCTTTGTTCATCATATCTCGCTTTTAGCTGAACGAAGCTGCATGGACAATGAATGCCCCGATCAAGTCTGAGCATCCTTATCGCTATTCGCCGAGCCGGCATAAGCGTTGGACAGAAGCCGATAGGAACGCGAGGCGAGCGCAAAAAGCGTGAGGATAACCCCCAACAAGCCGGTAATGGTGAAGACCAGCGCCATTCCGCGATCCGGGCCTGTGCCATACCAGCTGCCAATCGCATCGGCTCCCGCCCCGCTGGTCATGAACGGGATGGCGAGGAATTGGGTAAGCGGACCGATTAAAAAGGCCGTCAGCGGGGCAGCAGACTGTTCCACCGATTGCGCGAAGCCGAACACGCGACCCTGCCGCTCATAAGGCACAACCTTTTGCAGCGTCGTCTGCTCCGCCGCCTCTGCCATGGGGCCAAAGAACATCCAGATGACGCTGCCGATTGCCAGCAACAGGATCGACGACTGGATGGTAAACAGGCAGGCGACGGCCCAAGTGATCAGGTTGACGAGCAGGAGCGTGCGAACCGGATTTCTGCCGAGGCCAAATCTGGCAATGGCAATCCCGCTGAGGATGAACGCGCTTGATGCAAAGGCCCAGAGTAGGCCCCACTCCTGCACTTCCATCAGCGACAAGCCATAGGCGTCCATCAACGCCATGAAGACACCGCCCAACAGATTGTTAAAAGCCGAAAACAAGATCAGCGCGACCAGACCAGGCACTGCTTTGATGACGCGAACGGTGCCCTTCAGATCTACATCCTTGCGCTCGCCGGAAAGCGATGAATTTGGCTCCGGGTCATCAAATGACACGCTCAGGAGGTGCACGAACGCAAGCGCCGTAAAGATAGTTGCCAGCAACAGCGTGCCGCGAATCCCGTCCCAGGCCACCAGAAAGCCGCTGATGCCCGAGGTCAAAAGAAACCCGATCCCCGATACCATGCCCACCAACCCGTTGGCTTTGTCGCGCTTGTCCTCCTCGATCAACGCCGAGACCAAGGTGGGCAGTGCTATCATGCGGATATTGCCGCAGATAACGCCCAGCATCACGATAAGGATGAAGGCCCAAAGGCCAGCTCCATCGATCCGCGTCAGTTCCTGTTCCGGCATTACCGCGTAGGCCAGCAGCGCAAGCATATAGAGCAGGAACGATCCAGCACTCGATGCCAGCATGACCCGCTTTTTGCGATGATGATCGACGAGGCTGCCGAACCAGATGGCAAAACTTGCGGTCAGAACCAGATAGATGCCGCCGAGCATTCCGGTCACGAAAACCGAGCGCGTTTCAAGGAACGCCCAGAATGTCACCGCAAACCAGACAGTGAAATTGACGATATTCTGCAAAAGATTGTTGCCGAGTATCAAATGGAACGGCTCAATCCGGCGCATCAGGGCAGCTTTCTTCGAAGCGTGGCCGGGTGGCAAGCCGTCAGCCGCAAATATCACTGGCGCGCCCTAGAGGAGTCGAACCTCTGGCCTCAAGATTAGAAGTCTCGCGCTCTATCCAGCTGAGCTAAGGGCGCGCGCCGCGTTCGCGAATAACCGCTTTGCGCCTTTCTGCAAAGCAGGATATGCGGCTTGAACATGAGCGAACCCTATATCGAAGCGCAAAGCGCCGCCAGCACTGCGTCACGCCAGTTCCGCTATTATGACTTTGTCATGGCGGCCTTTGTCGCGGTGTTGATCCTGTCAAACGTAATCGGCGCGGCAAAACCGGCGGCGATCACCATTGATGGTGAGCAATGGGTTTTCGGCGCAGGCATTTTGTTTTTCCCGCTGGGCTATGTGATCGGTGACGTGCTGACCGAAGTCTACGGCTATGCCCGCGCGCGGCGGGTTATCTGGGCGGGCTTTGCAGGCCTCTTATTCATGGCCTTTATGAGCTGGGTCGTCGTCAGCCTGCCGCCAGCCGATGGTTGGGAGGGGCAAGCGGCCTATGAAAGCGTATTCGGGCAAGTGCCGCGCATCGTCTTTGCCTCGATCGCCGCATTCTGGGCAGGGGAGTTTGTCAACAGCTATGTCATGGCGCGCATGAAGCTATGGACCAAGGGCAAGCATTTGTGGAGCCGCACCATCGGGTCGACGGTCGTGGGACAAGGTGTCGATAGCCTGATATTCTACCCCCTCGCCTTTGCTGGTGTATGGAGCACCGATCAGGTCGTGACAGTGATGATCACAAACTGGCTGCTGAAAGTGTTGTGGGAGGTCGTACTGACGCCAGTGACCTACGCCGTGGTCGGTTCGCTGAAGCGGCGCGAAGGCGTGGACCTTTATGACGACGCCACCGATTTTTCGCCGTTCCGAACGAAGCTGTGATCCTGCAATGTTTGGTTTTGACTATGCCGATCTGCCGGCGCTGAAAATCTATCTGCTTGAGCTGACCGGCCTCGGCAAGGATGCGCTGCACGTCTATGCCGGGATGGCGATGTTCCTCCTCGTTCGGCTGGTCTGGCGGATGCGCGGTGGTTGGATTGTGGCATGGCTAGCAACGCTTGGTCTGGCCTGTGCGGTCGAATATATCGATCTGCGCAACGAAGGCCAGGTCGGCGTGCCGCAGCCCGATCCCGCGCACTGGCATGACATCTGGAACACGATGGTCTGGCCGACTGTGTTGCTGCTGGTTGGGCGATGGCTGCAGCCGAAGGACAAGCCGGCGCCGTCCCAGCATTCAGGCGATCTCGCGGATCAGCCCCTCGAACAGCCGCCGTCCGTCTGATCCGCCTTGCATGGGCTCGATCATCCGTTCGGGGTGCGGCATCATGCCAAGCACATTGCCGGCGTCGTTCAATATCCCGGCAATGTTGCGCGCGGAGCCATTGACCGGCTCGGCATAGCGGAATGCGACGCGGCCTTCGCCTTCGAGCCTGTCGAGCGTGGCATTATCGGCAAAATAATTGCCGTCATGATGCGCCACGGGGATAGTGATTTCCTCACCCGCATCATAATGGCTGGTGAAGATCGACTGGCTGTTTTCGACCGTCAGCCGCACATCGCGGCAGACGAAACGGATGCCCGCATTGCGCATCAGGGCGCCTGGCAATAGACCCGCTTCGGTCAAGATCTGGAAACCGTTGCACACGCCCAGCACCGGCACACCCCTGCCCGCTGCTGCGACCACTGCCTGCATGACGGGCGAACGCGCAGCCATCGCGCCGGAGCGGAGATAATCGCCATAGGAGAAGCCGCCCGGAATGGCGATCAGGTCAAGCCCGGTGGGCAAATCGGCTTCGCGGTGCCAGACGAGGCTCGTCTCGGCACCCGTCAACTCACGGATCGCGACGGCCATGTCGCGGTCGCAATTGGAACCCGGAAACTGGATGACAGCAGCCTTCATCTCAGGCGCCTTCGATTTCGAAATTCTCGATCACCATATTGGCGAGCAGCTTGCGGCTCATTTCCTCCAGCGCCTCGCGGCTGACGCTTTCGTCATGCTCGATCTCGATCAGGCGACCGGCGCGGACATCCTGCACGCCAGAAAAGCCCAGACCCTCCAGCGCATGATGGATTGCCTTTCCCTGCGGATCGAGCACACCGTTTTTCAGCGTTACGAAAATGCGGGTTTTCATGGGCGAAACGGTCCTTTGCCAGCGCGAGGGCAGATTTGCCGCCGCTATACTGCGATAAAGTTGGGAAACAAGGGGGTAGCAGGTCGCGGCAAGCAAAAGTTAACCCTGTTATCGAACTCGTCATTAGGCACCCGCGACGCACTATGGCCGATGAAGCATTGCAAAGGAGCAAAACCATGGTCGGATTGGCAACAGCAATGTTCGTTGGCCTGTTCGGTTTTGGCTACCAGTTTTTCGGCTGGCCCAAAAGCGCGCATGAATCCTTGCAACTGGGGCTGTTTTTGTCGTTCCTGCTAGGCATCGTCTGCGGGTACAAGACACGCGGTTAGGGCATCGCTGCAGGCAAGGCTCTGAATGTAAAGGCCTGCTTGCCCAGCAACCAGCGACGCGCAACGCCAAGCACTTCTTCTGCCGTTAGCGATTGGAACTGCGCCTCGCTGTCGCGGAAGCGTTGCAGCATGTCGGGATCGGTTTGCGCGCGTGCTGCAAGGTCTAGCCATGTGCCGTTTTGCCGCTTCCAGTCGGCATAGGCCTGCAGCGTGGGTTTGCGCGCCCGCTCGAACAGATCATCGGTGGCGACATTGTCCAGCATCTCTGCCATGACCGTATCGACCGCAGCCTCGATGTCGGCAAGGTCCTTCGGATCGCCATCGGTCGAGATGGTAAAGGTGCCGCGCCCGGGGTAGATGCGCGACATTGAGGATCCGGCGAACACGCCATAGGTCTTACCCAGCCGCTCGCGCAACTCCTCGATCAGGCGGATTTGCGCCATTGCGGCGAAGACCATCATTGCCTGTTCGGTGCGCTGGTCGCTTGCGTCGGTGGTGGTCCAGATGCGCCGCCACGATAGCTGGTTGGGTTCGCCCTTGTGCGGGATTTCATGCACACCCGTTGCATCCGACCAGCGGGTCTGGCGCGCGTCGCTATAAGGATGGACACTGTCATTACGTTTGGGCAGCGCACCAAAAGTCCGCGCCACGGCGGCAATCGCCGCCTCTTCATCAAGATCGCCGACCAGAGCAATTTCCATTCGATTCGTTCGTAGTGCATCGCCGAGCGCCGCTTCGAGCATCGCAAAATCGGCAGACTCATAAGCCTCTTGCGGGGCAAGGCTGAAACGCGGGTCACTGTCGGTCATTATCCGCCCGATGGCAACGCCAAGCGCGGCCTGCGGCGTTGCTTCGCGCCGGGCGAACCATTCGGGCAGGCCCCGCCGATACTGGCGCACCGCCTCTTCGCGTTTGCCGGGATCGGTCAGATAAGCAGCGGTCAACTGCATCTGCAGGTCGAGCGCCTTTGACGCAATCGCCCCCGACGCTCCGAACACATCCTCGCTGGCAAACAGTCCTGGCGCAGCCGTCGAACCTGCCAGCAAGGCGCGCAGGTCGTCGATCTGGTGCTTACCAAGCCCGCCATTGGTCCAGACGCTGTCCATGAAGCTTGCGAGATATTGCTGCTCGCGCGGCAGGTGCAGGCTGCCGCCATCGACGCGCACCGACCAGCGGATGCGGTCTTTCTCAAAGTCGGTTTTCTTGAGATTCAGCAACACGCCATTGGCAAAGCGGATAGTGCGGATATCGAGATCGGCGATGCGCTTGTCCTCGACCACCTCACCTGCCGCGCCAAAATCGGTATAGGCCCAGCTTTGCGTCTCGCGCTGCTCGGGCGGCGCGACAGCAAGCGCACGGCTGGCGGCAAAAGCTGCCGGAAGCGCTGTCTCCCCCACCCCCTCACCTTTGGGCGTCGATAGAAAAATCGCCGGATTATCGAGCCTGCCAAACCATTTGGCAAATTCAGCACCTACCGAACCGGTTGTGATAAATGGTCGGATCTGCCGCCAGATCATCTGGCCCTGCACCGCGCTCGAAATCACATTTTCATCATCGAGCCGGGTCAGCAGCCCGGCAAAATAGCCGCTCGGCCGCGTCGGCTCGCTTTGCACATCATTTTCAAAGGCGCGGTCGAGCCGTTGCAGCTGCTCGGCAATTTCTGCCTCGGTAAAGCCATGTTCGACAGCCTGCCGCACGGCCTGTTCGGCTATGGGCATCAATTTCTGCCAACTGCCGTCCTTGCCAGTGATGCTGAACCCGATCCGCGCATAGGAATCGCAAAATCCGGTTTCAAAACTGGTTCCGCCGCCAAGCAGCGGCAAATCCTCGATACGCGCCCGCCGCGCCAGACGGTTGGAAATGATCGTCGCGGCAATGCTCATCTTCATTGCCATCAGGTTTGTTTCGAATGTGTCGGGACGTGGTCCGTCAGGCAGTAGCTGCTGCACGGTCAATTGCTCGTTGATCTGCGGATGGACGAATAGGCCCTGCGCGCCGATGCGGCCTGTATCGACCGAACAGCGATCGAGCTGTCCCAACGCCTTGCCGCTGCCCTTCCAGCTCGCAAATTTGCTGACAATTTCGCGCTCTATTGCCACCGGATCGACAGGCCCGACTATCACCAACCGCGCCCGGTCCGGCACATACCAGCGGCGGTAGAGGGCCTGCATCTGCGCCGCGCTAGCCTTCTCGAGCACCTCTCTGGTCCCGATTGGCCAACGGTCGGCGAGCCATGTGCCGGGATAGAAATGACGGAACTGCATCCGGTCGCGCTGATATTGAAAGTTATCGCGCTGGCGCATTTCGGCGAGCACCACGCCGCGCTCGCGATCCACGGCCTCCGGATCGATCAGCATTTCGGAAGCCGTCTCGCGCATCAAAAACAGCGCGCGCTCGATCAGCGCAGGGTCGGCCTTGGGCAGATCGAGCCGGTAATCGGTCATCGTAAACCCGGTCGAGGCATTGGTGTCTGCGCCGAATTTCAACCCCAGCCGCTCCAGCATTTTGACCATTTCGCCCTCGGGCACATTGGTCGTGCCGTTGAACGCCATATGCTCGATGAAATGCGCCAGCCCCTGCTCGTCCTCCGCCTCAGCAGCCGAGCCGAAATCAAACGCCATGCGCACCAGCACCTGATTTTGCGGCCGGTTGTTGGGGCGGATGGCATAGCGCAGCCCGTTGGGCAGCACGCCGTAAATTATGCTGTCGTCAGCGGGCAAATCGCTCTTGTCGCTATTCCAGGGGGCGGTGCGGGTGACGCCAGCGGGCGGCGCGGGATGCTTCGCCGCGAGCGCTGACAAAGGTGCCAGCAAAGCCAGCGCCAAGATTGCAAGTTTCTGAAAAATCCCCATCAAGGGCAAACTTATGCGTGAACGGGGCGGATTGGCAATCGCCACTCGTCGAAATTATTTGCCCTTGCGCAGACCTATTTGCCTTTCCTCAACCGGTGGCTAACCAGATCCAGCACAGCCCCCTCGCCTTCTTCAGGCATCAGGCCAAGACGGCGGGCGACTTCCTGATAGGCTTCGGCCTCGCCGCCAAGGTCGCGGCGAAAGCGGTCCTTGTCGAGTTTCTCGCCCGTCTCGATATCCCACAGCCGGCAGCCGTCGGGGCTGATTTCGTCCGCAAGGATGATGCGGCTGAAATCGCCGTCATAGAGACGCCCGAATTCCAGTTTGAAATCGACAAGGCGAATACCGATTGCCGCAAACATCCCGCACATAAAATCGTTGATGCGGATCGCCATCGACGAAATATCCTGCATCTCCTCCTGACTCGCCCAACCGAAGCAAGCGATATGCTCTTCACCCACGAGCGGATCGCCAAGAGCGTCATCCTTGTAGCAATATTCGAGCAAAGTGTGCGGCAGTGGCGTACCTTCCTCTATCCCCAGCCGTTTCGACAGCGTTCCGGCGGCGACATTGCGAACGATGACCTCGATCGGCACGATTTCGACCTGCCGGATCAATTGCTCGCGCATGTTCAGACGGCGGATAAAGTGCGTCGGAATGCCGATCAGGGCAAGGCGGCTGAACACATGTTCCGAAACGCGGTTGTTGATCACGCCCTTGCCCGAAATCGTGCCTTTTTTCTGCGCGTTGAAGGCGGTCGCATCATCCTTGAAATATTGGATCAGCGTGCCGGGTTCGGGACCTTCGTAAAGGATTTTGGCCTTGCCTTCATAGATTTTGCGGCGGCGGGTCATGGGCGTTTGTCCAGTCTCAATACGGCAGAAACAACTGACCCCGGCAACGATGCACCGGGGTCAATCATGGACTTAGCCCAAAAGGGCCTATGGTGCAATCGGGCCGCGATTAAAGCCCGTCGAGCCCCTTGCTGACGAGGATGTTGACCGCAACGCGGCGGTTCTGCGCCTTGCCTTCGGGGGTCGAGTTGTCGGCCAGCGGGTCGGCCTCTGACATGCCCGTCGGCGTCAGCATGCGATAGGGTTTCCAGCCGCAGGCCTGCTGCAAATGGTTGACCACGCGGCTCGCGCGCTTCTCACTCAATTCCTGATTATAATCGTCGCTGCCGTCGGCGTCAGTGTAACCGACGACCAGCAGAAAGGCGTTATCCATGCTTTCGGCTTGGGCCGCTGCGGCGCACAGATCGGCCTTGCCTTGCTCGGTCAGGTTCCATTTGTTGACGTCGAAGTTCACATTGGTTGTGCCCTTGATATTATACTGGTCGATGTCGCCCATGCGACCGCGCAATGCTGCGGTTGCGGCGGTCTGTTCGGCAAAACCCTGCGCCGTACCGGTGCGGATCATGTTGGCGGTTTTAAGATCGGCATTGCGAAGGTTGATCTGGCTCGCAATCAACTGATCGCCCGCCTGCATCGTCTTGATCGTCACCGGCAGACCGTTGAGCAAGGCATTGCCGTCCAGCTTGGCACGGCTGAAAAGGCCTTTGCTCGCCCTGATCTTGGTCGACTCGTTAAACGAAATGATCGAACTGCTGCCGTCGTCAGCAATAACCTGGATCCGGTCGCCCTGCCGTGCCGCAATGATGCCTTTGATCTCTGGGCCTTTGACCGGAGCGACATTGGTCACCTCAGGCTCAGCCATTTGCTGGCCGTCAACGATGATATTGGGGTCACCCTGATTCTGGGCCGAAAGACTGGCCGGCGCCAGAATCGCAGCGGTTGCCATTAGGAAACCGATTGCGGACTTTTGGATAGTGGTACTCATTGCATTCTCCTTGAGAAATATATGCGCATCTGGTCCCACCTGTTGATCTGGCGCGCGACGAACGCCCACATTGCGGGCATCGCCCGACGAATAATGCCCGCAACGCGTGGTCCCCGCTCCCTTGCTGCCCGATGAACACATGGCCATCGCAGGGGCAGTGCGAACCGTGCATGCGGCAAATTGCGGGTTGCGGCCTTCGCAGCCATCCAGCAAAGAAGCCATGCTTGCCGATCGATATCGACCTCTTGCTGCGCGCCTATGCGAACGGGATTTTCCCGATGGCTGATACGCGCGATGATCCCAACGCCTATTGGGTTGAGCCGAAAAGGCGCGCAATCCTGCCGCTGGACGACCTTCGGGTTTCTCGTTCGCTTGCCAAGACCATCCGCAAGGACCGTTTCCGGGTGACCGCCGATACCGCCTTTGAGCGCGTCATACGCAGCTGTGCCGAAGCAACCGAGGACCGCGACGCAACCTGGATCAATGGCAGTATCGAGGAGAGCTTTATTGAAATGCACCGCCGGGGCATGGCGCACAGTGTCGAATGCTGGGACGGCGAGCGGCTGGCAGGCGGACTATATGGCCTTGCCATGGGCCGCGCCTTTTTCGGCGAAAGCATGTTTTCAAGGGCAACCGATGCTTCAAAAGTTGCGCTAGCGTGGCTGGTGGCACGAATGCGTGTCGGGGGCTATATGTTGCTCGACTGCCAGTTCATGACCGATCATCTCGCGTCCCTAGGGGCAATCGAGATCTCGCAAAGTGAATATCTCGACCGGCTGGACGAGGCGCTTGCCGGAACCGGTCAGGTTTCGATCGTTGCTTCGCCTTCCGCTTCGCCGGGTTCATCGACCTCGGGTTCAGGCGCGGGTGTTGGCGCTGCCTCCACCTTGGGACGCGACGGCGTCTGGGGCGCGCTCGATGAATTGCTGTCGGCTTCAGCTGGCGGCGCGGCCAGTTCCTCTGGCGAAGGTTCTTCGCCGGGGAAGCTCATCTTGCAAGCCTTGACCCAGACGTCATAGACCGGATGCTCCAATATGTTGGCAGCCGGATTTTCCTTGAACAGCCAGCCGGAAAATACCCAGCGCCAACGCTCGGCATCATTGGTTCCCGGCGGCCGCTCCAGCACTGCCATCCGCACAAATGCGCCCTGATCGGCATAGGTTTCCCACGGCGCGGTTCGCTCGCAGGCGCGCACGAACAATGCGACCTTGCCGAAACGGACCGATTCGCCGGGCTTAAGCTCGAAATCGCGGGTCTGGCCGTTGCGTTTGTTAAGAAGGCTGATGACGGCCAACCGCTCTGCCATTGGCGTACCGGGCTGATCGCCCACGACGGCAGGAATATCGGCTGCTTCGCCGCTCTTGCCTTTTGCGGCCTTCGCTGTCTTGTCAGCAGTACTGGTCTGGCTGTCACAGCCGCCGAGCGCAAGCGCGACCCCGCCAAGGCAGATCAGCGCTGCTTTTCTCATGCCGCGTCGGGGCTCCATGGCGTATAGTCGCCTGTCGATTTTGCCCGGGCAGCGCCTTTGTCGATCGAACCCTTGGGTCGATAGGCCTTGTCCGATCCCGTCGGATTGCCGGTATTTTCGGCTGAAAATTTGCGAACCGGCGGCAAATAGCTCTCGGGCTCGCCATCGAACGTATTGTGCAGCCAGCCATGCCATTCGGGCGCGACACGCGCGGCATCGTTGGAACCGTTGTAGATCACCCAGCGCTTCTTGCCGTCTTTCGACTGGAAATAGCGATTGCCTGCCAAATCCTCGCCAACAAAAGCGCCATGACGGCGGCTGAACAACAGCGTGCCGATTGTCGCGCCGTCCCACCATGTGAAGATTTTTGCCAAGATACCCATGGCCCCCGCGATTAGGGACAAGCGCAGCAGCGTGCAATCCAAAAAGCGGTAAAGTTAGCGCCAGCTGATCTTGTCGCCTGCCGCTATCCCGACCTCCGCCGTCAGGCCGCCGCGCAGTTCGAGCACCGCGGTTACCGGTGCCGTCGATTGAACCGAATCGAGCGAATAGGGCACGGTATTTTCGCCGATATTCTCGATCGTCCCGTCCGCGCGGATAAAAACAATGTCCAGCGGAATGACCGTGTTTTTCATCCAGAAACTCGCCATGCGCGGCTCGCGGAACGGGAACAGCATGCCCCGGTCATCGGCGAGCTCGGTACGGAACATCAGCCCGCGTGCCTGCAACGGCGGCGTATCAGCGACCTCGACGATGTAGCGCAGCGTCTTGCCCTTTGCCCGCACGCACAGTTCGACCTGCGTCAGCCCCGCCGCGCTGGTGCCGTGGTCGGCCCCGGCGGTGCAGGCAGCCTTTGCAGGGTTGCTCCCGGTCGCAGCCGCGCAGGATGTCAGCGCGAGGGCAAAGCCAACGGCCAGAAGGGCGCGCTTGCCGCCGATCATTGCGAAATCCGCTTGCAATTGATCGTTGCCGAACCGCCTTTGCGGATCAGGCAGCTGCCCTTGCCTTCTATGGTGATGCTGCCGGTGCCATTGTTGCTGATTTCGGCGACATTGTTCACCGTCAGCAGCGTCGAGGCCGGACCATTTTGCACCAGTTTCAGATTTTCGGATACCAGCCCTGCGGACAGGAAATTGGCGCCGCCATCGATGGCAACATCGCTGTTGGTAACGGCCCCGCCTGCAATCGTCAGATTGCCATTGCCCGATATGACCGCTGCCAGCCGGAATGCATTGACGCTGCCTACATAGATGCTGCCCGCGCCGCGCAGTTCGATACGGCTGTTATCGACACTGAGCGCATTGGCGTTGATCTTGCCCGATCCGGTCAGCGCGATGCGCCGGATGTCGCGGCCGCCCAGAGTGACTGTCACGGGCCCGCCGCTGCTCCGTCCCGCCTGAAAGCCACTATTGCGCACAAAAACGACATTGCCCTGTCGTTCGACCTTGAGAGCCGCCAACGCCTCGCGTGATCCGCGTGCAGTGGCGGAGGGCGCCTTGTTGGTGTCGAGCTCGACGATCATGTCGCCATCGACAACCAGATCGGTAAAACTGCCAATGGTGAATTTGCGCTCAGCCGCGTGCGCCTGTGTGGCTACACACAAAGCCGCCAGCATCATCAAGGTGCGGAACTGCATCGGCCTCCATCCTCTATCGCAGTCGATGCGATGGTCTATGGCCTCTGCAATCCTTCGGGTCAAACGCGAAGCCAGCTCAGCTGCAATTAAGCTTTCCCGACCCCATGACCGAAGAGGTGCATTTTGCCCCTCCGCCCACGGTCACGTCGCCGCTACCGGCAATACTGGCTTTGACAGCGCCTGTTGCGGTCAGGGCTACGTCGCCGGTTCCGGCAATGCTGATTTCTGCATCGACCGTCGAAAGTTTGGTCGCACGAATGTCGCCCGTGCCTGCGACCGCAAACTCGGCATTTTCCACTTTACCTGCCACAGTGACGTCGCCTGTTCCGGCAACATCGCTCTCAAAGCGCTTAGCGGTAACGTCGCCGATCACGATGTTGCCCGTACCGGCGAGTTCAACCGAAACAGCATCACCCGCCATTTTATCGGCGGTGAAATCGCCCGAACCGGCAAGCGAGGCCGCGACCAGCGCTGGTGCCGTCACCGTTATCGTCACCGCCTTGCTGTCATCGCCCCACCAGTCACCTTTTTCGCGCCCGATGATGATCGTGCCATTGTCCATTGCGTAGCGCAGCTTCTTGATTTGCCCGGCATCGCCCTCCGCACGGATCGAAAAACTGTCACCGGTTACAAAGACGATATTGTCGGGCCCGATGCCCTCTATCTTTGTGAAACTGCCGGTCGTCGCGGCGCTCGTGGAAATGGGTTTGCCGTCAGAGGTCAGCCTTTTGTCTTCGGCGCCTGACGATATCGAACAGGCCGAAAGCGCCATCGCAGCCAAGGGCATGAGCGCGAACAAGGGTGTTTTCATGAAAATCACTCTCCAGACTGTATTGCAGTAATAATACAGTCAGCAAAAGTTCGGCGCAAGTCTTTTCTGGCACCATTGCCCTTGGCCACATGCAGGCGCATAGGTGCAGCATGTTTGATCCCCCTGTCATCGCCGCGATCCTCTGGGCCATCCTTCTGGGTGGGCTTGGCGGTTTGTTGACCGCGATCGGGCCATGGTATCATGCACTGAAAAAACCCAGCTGGCAGCCACCGGACTGGCTGTTCGGGCCGGCATGGACGATAATATTGGGGCTGGCGGCATGGGCGGCGGTGCTGGCCTGGAATGGCGCTGACAATGATGCGGAGCGGACGACCGTAATCATCCTCTACACGAGCAATTTCGTCGCGCATTTCCTCTGGTCGCCGCTGTTCTTTACGCTGCGCCGACCCGACTGGGCACTGATAGAGGTTGTGTTCCTTTGGGCTTCGGTATTGTCGCTGCTCGTGAGCTTGCGCACTTACTCGCCGCTCGCAAGCTGGCTGATCCTGCCCTACTTCATCTGGGTAAGTTTTGCGGCCTGCCTCAACCTGGCGATTGTGAAGCTCAACGGACCATTTGGCGGCAAGGACCGATAGGCACAAAAAAGGGCACCGCGCAGGGTGCCCCATTCTGTCTATCTAATGAGAAAAAGCTTATTCGGCTTTTTCATAATATTGCGGCGCAGCAACCTTGAGCACGTCGAGGATCTTGCCAAGCGCGGCTTTCTCGTCGGTCTTTTCCATGGCAGCGAGTTCGCGCGCCAGACGGCTTGATGCTGCCTCGAAAATCTGCCGTTCGGAATAGCTCTGCTCGGGCTGGTCATCGGGGCGGAACAGGTCGCGCGTCACCTCGGCAATGGATACAAGGTCGCCCGAATTGATCTTCGCCTCATATTCCTGTGCACGGCGCGACCACATGGTGCGCTTTACCTTGGGCTTGCCTTTCAGCGTCTCCATCGCTTCCTTCAGCGTCTTGTCGCTGGATAGCTTGCGCATGCCAACGCCTTCGGCCTTATTGAACGGCACGCGGAGGGTCATTTTTTCCTTTTCGAAGCGCAGAACATAGAGTTCGAGCTGCATTCCGGCAATTTCGGAATTCTGCAGTTCGATAACACGCCCGACCCCGTGCTTGGGGTAAACGACATAATCACCAACTTCGAACGACACCGCAGTGGACGTCATAATATGTGACCCTTTCTGATTATTCAGGCGCGACCGGGCAGCTGATACAGCTGTGCCGCCATCCGCAGAATTGTCCGTGTGATTGTTCGGCCAGTCCGCCTGTTCCCGCAAAGTTCGTCAATGGACTTGTCCGTCCAGAGGCAGGGCATTTTGCCCTTAACAATGTGTTTATAACAGATTCGCAACAAAATTACAATGTTGCATTGCACCACGGCATTATGGCCCGATTTTGCCTCGTCCCGCCGCGCAAAGATCAGCCGGAGCCTATCTTGCGTACATTGCTGTCGTCCTCGGCCTTGATGGCCAATTGCGCTTCGGATGCATCGATCCAGCACAGATCGGCATGGGTCAGGATACGGTCGTCATGCCCGCGCAGAGTTACTGGCAATATCGGCTTGCGGTCTCGCTCATCGGCCAGCACGGGGTTCGATGGCACGCCGGTCTCCCACCGCTCGCCCCATTGCCGCATCGCAATCATTGCAGGCAGGAAATCCAGCCCCTTGGCAGTTAACCTGTATTCCACTTTGCGCCGGTCATCGGCACAGGGCGCTCGGTGCAATATGCCGCTTTCGGTCAGGCGCGTAAGCCGGTTGGCAAGGATGTTGCGCGCGATGCCGATTTCGGAAAGGAATTCCTCGAAGTGACGCACGCCGTTGAATGCGGCGCGCACGATCATGAAGGACCAGCGTTCGCCGATTACCTCAAGCGCGCCTGGCAGCCCGCATTGGGCGATATCTGCCAAAGGTAGTGATTCGCAACTGAAAAATCCGGTTGCCGATGCTCCCTGTCAAAACGCCCAAAGGCGCAGACAGGTTCATCGAGGCCCAGAATTTTATGAAGGAAATCGAAATGACCCTCTCCCAGTCTTTCTCGCGCCTCGGCGTTTTGTTTGGCGCGGTTGCAGTGACCGCTGGCGTAATGGCGATCCCCGCCACTCCCGTCCAGGCGAACAGCGGCCGTTATTACACCGTCGAGCTGGCCCAGCCGACCACCGCCAAGGAAGCAATCGTGCGCGGCGTGATGTTCAAATGCGAAGGCACCAGCTGCCGCGCGCCCGTCACCGGTTCGGCCCCGCGCAATGTATGCGCCAGCGTCGCCAAGGAATTTGGCGCTGTTGCAAGCTTCAAGGCCGGTGACCGCGTGCTTGAGGCTTCGGATCTGGCCAGTTGCAATGCCAAGACCAAAGTCAACATCGCCAAAGACTGATTTTCGCAAAGTAGCTCCGGCTCTCCTCTCCAACCCCCATCCGCTGCGGCAATTGCTATAGCGGACCCGAGCCGGAACATTCTGACGCCGGAAACCTCCATGGTTTCCGGCGTTTTTGTACGGCCTTATAATCCAGGTGGCGGTGACTAAGGATCATAGAATTTGGAAAAGATTACAGGACTTGCAAAGTTTCCGTATACTGAACGATTGATGTCCATAGTGGCTACAGCGAAAGATTGAAAACTGCTTCCTGACGCTATCTCGTTTGCCCGTTCATCGAACAATTCTATATAGGCGTCAAACCGATCAACCCAAGAATTCGGATCATTGGCGTCCCGCATTTCCCAACTTGAAGTCATTTGCACATAGCAGACACCGTCATATTCTGACAATTTTGTACGAAAGACGACCGAGCCTACAAATTCGCGGTTATCGATTGCCAAGTCTGAACATCCGGATGGGAGTGCATATTTTACGTCGACCCGTCTGATGGCAAATTCGACGTTCTCTGCCGAAACTGATTTTCTGGTAAGGGTATATAACCGTAGGGTCCCTTTGGTGCAGGCTGTAGCTGGTTTAAACTCCTTGAAACGACGCTCAACTCCTTCGTAACGCTCTGCGGGAAGGATGTTGGCAACCTTTCCCTCCGCCTTGACAATTCTCGCTCTTGCGCAATCGCCTTGATAGAGGACTCCTGATGCATTGGCGACCGATGGCACCGTGATGATCGCGATCGATGCGATGGTTGCCGGCTTAAGCCACAGCATCAGTTCACCCCTGTGAACGCCAGCGGCGTCCAGAACTGCCCGTCCTTGGCTGCTGTTTGCGCAATCACGAACGCACCGTTCTCCATGCTGATAACCCGATTCCAGAAATCGGTGATCTTGTTGGGGCCGGTATGCACCCAGTCAGCCCTTATAAACAATTCACACAGCTCGCCGCGCTGCTCCAGCTTGGTGGCGAAGGTAACGGTGCCCTGATAATCATAGGCCTGCCGTTGCAGGGGCACGCAGCCGGTCTCGCGGCCATAGAAAATGTCCGTCCGCACCATATCGAACACAACCGTGCTGCTGCTGCGAGTTTTTTCGGTCAACGTCATGAACAACATGGTATTGAGCGAGCAGCTGGCGCTTTTGTTCACCGCAAATTGGGCGCGCTGGATGCCCTCGTAACGACGGTGCGGGATCAGCTTGCTAATCGTACTTTGCTGCTGGACCTGCCGGGCCCGTTCGCAATCGCCCAGATAAATGGCATCGGCAGCATGGGCCGATTGCCCTGCCAGCATCGCCGCTAGCGCAACCCAACAGATTTTTTGTCCACGCGGCATAATGTTCCCCCCTTTTCACTTACGAATAGGATCAAAGACGGCCTTTGAGGGCCAGCTCTCTTTGCCAGAGTTTGAAACCATCATCCTATTGATCGCCAGCCCTGCTGAATCATGGCTTTCCCAAGGGAGCTCGCTCATTTTATCCCGATATAGGCAATCGGCGTCTGGTAATCGTCCGCCCTGTTGCTAACCGAGGCCACAGTGAAATTGCCGCCTTCAAGATACAGCACGCGGTTTGCGGATGCTCCGTTCCAGTTGGGGTCATAACTGACCTTCTCCAACCAGTCGGACCAGATATAGACCTCGCAAATGCCGTCCTTCTCGTCGAGCCGCGAGGTAAAGGTTACCTCGCCGGTACGCTCGCCATAATAGGCCCTGGCGTCGACGCAATCGGGAACCAGGCCATATTCGAGAGTCACCGATTTGATCGTATAGACGAGCTTTTGCGTGCTACGTGATTTTTCGGTCAACGTATCGACCAGAACCTGCTCGCGTCCGCAAACCTTGTCGGTTGTCACCTTGTCATTCATCCGCTGCACGCCTTCATAGCGTTTATGCGGTAGCAGCTTGTCAATGGTGCTAGACGCCAGCACCGTCCGCGCCCGCACGCAATCGCCGACATAGATTGCGTCAGCAGCATGTGCGTTCTGGTGCAAAGCCAGCGACAAACCTGCAGCGAGAATGATGCAGCGGCGAAAAGTCGTCATAGCAATCGCTCCGATTATTATTGACGTCCCGTGAAAGACAGCGGCGTCCGATATTTGCCGACGCCGTAGCGCGGTTGCCGGACAACAAAGGCGCTTTCCCCGACTATCGTGACGCGATTGGCGAAATTGCCTGCCCAATTGGGATCAGCAGGGTCGGACAATTTCCAGTCCGACCAGATGTAGAGCTCGCACAGCTCGCCCTTTGTATCGAGCCTTGTAGTGAAGCTGACTGTACCGGTTACTGCCGAAAAGCGTTCGAGCTCGACGCAATTTTCGACCATGCCATAATTGACGTCGTGGCGGACGACATCGAACAGCACTTCCTGTGCATTGCTAGACCGGCGCTGCAGCGAATAAAATGTCAGTTCGTTGATGTCGCATTCGAGGTCGGATTCAGCGCCGAAATAGCTGCGCTGCATCCCTTCATAGCGTGCGTCGACGAGCAGCTTGTCAATCGTGCTCTGGTTTTTTACTGTTTGCGCCCTGCTGCATTCGCCCAGATAAACGACGTCCGATGCCTGCGCGGCTTGACCCGACACCAGAGCTGCAAATGCGGCCGTGGCTGCAAAGCGAGGTTTTATCTTCATGAACATGCTCCCCCTCGGCCGGGAATCGCCCGGCGAATGTCGGACAAATCAATCACCGATCTTTGCGCTTGGCAAGTGATGAACATCACGCATTGCACCGGTCAGGCCTGATTGCGTTCGCATATGGACGAAAGTGCGAAGTTTCCTGTTGCATCGCAGCGTAAATAGCCCAAATTCAAATGGCTATGATGCGCCAATATGAACTTGTGGAGCGGGTCCGCGCCTATGATCCGGATGTCGATGAGGACCGGCTGAACAAGGCCTATGTCTTCACCGTCCAGATGCATGGCACGCAGAAGCGCGCATCGGGCGATCCTTATTTCAGCCATCCGGTCGAGGTTGCCGGGCTGATGACCGACCTTAAGATGGACGAAGATACCATCATCACCGCGCTGCTCCACGATACGGTCGAGGATACGCTGACCACGATCGAGGATGTAGGCGCAAAGTTCGGGCCCGAAGTTGCGCGGCTGGTCGATGGTGTGACCAAGCTGTCAAAGATCGAGGCGCAGACCGAGGATGAGCGCGCCGCAGAAAATCTGCGCAAATTTTTGCTGGCGATATCGGACGATATCCGTGTGCTGCTGGTCAAGCTTGCCGACCGGCTGCACAATATGCGCACGCTGCATTTCATCAAAAGCCCTGAAAAGCGGCGGCGCATCGCCAAGGAGACGATGGATATCTACGCGCCGCTCGCCGAGCGGATCGGCATGTATGAATATATGCACGAGATGCAGCTGCTGGCCTTTCAGCAGCTGGAGCCGGAGGCCTATGAGACGATCACCGGGCGGCTGGCGCAAATTCGCAAGGATAGCGACGTCAAAATAGAGGAGATCAACCAGTCGATTGCAACCGTCATGGAAAAGGCGGGGATAAAGGCCAAGGTGTCGGGCCGCGAAAAGCACCCCTTTTCCATCTGGAAAAAGATGCAGGAGCGTCATGTCGCCTTTGAGCAGGTGACCGATATCAATGCGTTTCGCGTGATCGTGGAGGATAGCGAAGCCTGCTACCGCGCATTGGGTGCCTTGCACAAGCGCTGGCAGATGGTGCCGGGGCGGTTCAAGGATTTCATCTCCACCCCCAAACGCAACGGCTACCGGTCGATCCATACGACAATCATGTTCGCGCAGAATATGCGTGTCGAAGTTCAGATCAGGAGCGCCGACATGCACCGGTCTGCCGAACATGGGCTCGCCGCGCACTGGGCCTATAAGCAGGACGATGCCCCCGATGGTCAGGCCGGTTGGCTGCGCGACCTGATCGAGATCCTTGAACAAAGCCAGGACCCGGAGGAGCTGCTCGAAAATACGCGGATGGCGATGTATCAGGATCGCATCTTCGCCTTTTCGCCCAAGGGCGCGCTGCACCAGCTACCAAAAGGTTCGACGCCGGTCGATTTTGCCTATGCCGTCCATACCGATCTTGGCGATCGTGCGGTGGGGGCAAAGGTCAATGGCCGCCATGTGCCGCTGCGCACCGTGCTGAACAATGGCGACATGGTCGAGATTTTGCAGTCAAAGGCCAACGAACCCCAGCCCGCATGGCTGAATTTTGTCGCGACAGGCAAGGCACGTGCCGCGATCCGCCGCCATGTCCGCCACCGCGAACGCGACGAACTGATCCTGATCGGCAAGAAATTATATGACGAGGTGGTCGAGCGCATGCCCGGCAAGATCGGGCAAAAGGCGCTGAACGCCGCAGTCACCCGTCTCGGCCTCAAATCATCCGATGATCTGATGCACGCGGTGGGCCTGGGCAAGATAAGCCACCGCGAACTGATGGAGGCGCTCGTCCCCGGTTTCGATGCCGACGACAGCGACCTCGAGTGGCTGTCGCAGGAACGGGCGATTTCGATCCGCGGATTGACCCCCGGCGTCTCCTTCGAGCTTGGCGAATGCTGCCACCCCGTTCCAGGCGATCGCATCATCGGAATCCGCCGCATCGATCAACCGGTTGAGGTGCACACCATCCACTGCCAGCGACTCGACAGTTTCACCGATGCCGACTGGATCGACCTGAGCTGGGGTCAGGAAAGCGATGGCGGCGCCGCGCGGCTGCGCGTTATCGTCCACAACCGCCCCGGAATGCTCGCCGAAATGGCGGGCATATTCGGCTTTCACAAGGCCAATATCATCAACCTGCGCATGACCGCGCGCGATGCTTCCTTTCATACTTTCGAGATCGATATCGAAGTGCATGACCTGCACCACCTGATGCGCATCCTCTCTGCCCTGCGCGCATCGGAGGCCGTTGCCCAGGCAGACCGGGTGTTTGATTGAACAATTGCCTCCTAGCCAAAATTTTGTTATACAAGTATAACAAGGAGGCTTCATGCTAGCAGTTCGGTTGCCAGAGGAATTGGAAGCACGGCTTGAGCGGGTCGCGAAAACCACCGGTCGTTCCAAAAGCCATTATGTGCGGCAGGTTCTGGCTGACAATATCGCCGATCTGGAGGATCTGGCGGAGGCGGAGTTGCGGCTTGCTGAAATCCGCAAGGGGAAATCGAAACCCATCCCATTGAACGCTGTGAAGGCCGATCTTGGTCTGGACGATTGAATTCGATCCAGCGGCGCAACGCGAATCTAAAAAGCTGGTAGAGTAACAGCTATCGTCACCCCGCGCTTGACGCGGGGATAGGCTTTTCTGCGAGCTACGGAGCCCAAGCCAAGCCCCGCATCAAGTGCGGGGCGACGAGTTTGTTTGAGTTATATTTGCACTTACTCCCCCACAACCACCTCGCCACGCGGGCGCAGGATGTAGCCGCGTTCGACCATTTCCTTGGTATAATCCCGCCGCGCGTCGCGAAGCTCGCGATTATACTCCGCCCATGCCTCACGCTTGTCTTGCGCGGATTTGGCGCGACGCAGGTCCTTGCGCAGTTCGATCTCCGCCTCCTCGACATCGGAGCGATAATCATACCAATAACTGTTGCGCACCCCTGCAAGCGGCGCTTCAAGGATATGCGCATGCTCCCGGTCGCCGGGATGCGCGTCGGCCTTGAGCGCCCAGCCTGCCGCGAGCGCAATCGCAATGCCGCCCAATGCCAATAGCGGCAACCTCTTGCGCCGTTGTTTGATCTGATCCTCGAAAACGATCCGTCCGCGGTTGCGTGGTGGCCGCTTGGTGTGACCTTCCCTGAAAACTCCTGCCATGCTCTGTCTCCATGGCCCCCAGATTGCGACTTATATCCCCTTTCCTCCAGAAGAAGGATGCTAGCTGTCGGCACGATGAACGTCAGAGGGTCCGCCGCGACAAGTCGCGCGACAGGCGGGACAAGCCGTTTGTCGACTAGGTAATTGACTTTGCAGAACCGCCGCCGGATGACGGCACGCGAGGGAGTTTAATGTTATGAAAATACTGGCATGTTCGGCATCGATCTTGGCAATCGCGCTCGCAGGCGCGCCCGCCCTGGCGCAGGATGCAGAGGCGAAAGACCCGCCGAAATGGGATGTTTCGGCCCCGCCCGGCCTGCCGACGCGCGAGGTGAAAATTTCGGTCGACGAAGGCAGCTGGATGAATGTCGATGTCAGCCCCGACGGCCGGACGATCGCGTTCGACATGCTGGGTGACATTTACACCATGCCGATAGGCGGCGGCACGCCGACGCGCATTGCCGAGGGGCTGGCTTATGAAATGCAGCCACGCTTTTCGCCCGATGGCGAGCGCATCTCCTTCACTTCCGACCGGGGCGGCGGCGACAATATCTGGATCATGAACCTTGATGGCAGCGACAAGCGCCAACTGACCAAGGAGGATTTCCGCCTGACGAACCAGTCGAGCTGGAGCCCCGACGGCCGCTTCATTGCTGCAAAAAAGCATTTCACGACGCAGCGCTCGCTCGGAACCGGAGAGGTTTGGCTTTATCATGTGTCGGGCGGCTCGGGCGTGCAGCTTGTCAAAAAGCCCAGCGAAGCGCATCAGAAGGAATTGGGCGAACCGACCTTTGCGCCCGATGGCAAGTCGATCTATTTCACGCGCAACACCACGTCCGGGCCGATTTTCGAGTATGCGCAGGATTCCAATAATCAGCTGTTTGCCATCGACCGCTACAATATCGAAACTGGCGAGACCGAACAGGTAGTCGGCGGCGAAGGCGGCGCGGTGCGCCCTGCCCCGTCGCCCGATGGCAAGAAACTGGCCTATGTCCGGCGCGAGCAGACCAAGTCGAAACTCTATCTGCGCGATCTGGCGACCGGCGAGGACCGCAAGATTTACGACGATCTCGATCAGGATTTGCAGGAAACCTGGGCTGTCACGGGCGTCTATCCCAATATGGACTGGACGCCGGACAGTGCGTCGCTGGTTTTCTGGGCCAAGGGCAAAATCCGCAAACTCGATATCGCCAGCGGCAAGGCGGATATCATCCAGTTCCGCATAGAGGACAGCCGCACTGTCATCGACCCGCCGCGTCCTGACGTTGCCGTGGCCCCCGACAGTTTTGAGACAAAATTGCCGCGCGGAGCGAAAGTATCACCCGATGGCAGCCGCATTGTCTTTGAAACGCTTGGCAAATTATGGGTGAAATCCGCGAGCGGCGGCACCGCCAAAAGGCTGACCAGCGAAGTCGACGCGATGGAGGGCTACCCGGCCTGGTCGCCCGATAGCAAGCGCATAGCCTTTGTGCGCTGGACCGATGCCGGGCTGGGCGAAATCCGCACCGTTGCTGCCGCCGGTGGTCAAGCCTTCACTGTCACCAAGGCTGCAGGACATTATGCCCGCCCCGCCTTTTCGCCGGACGGCAAGACCATCGTCTATGAACGGCGCACCGGAGGCTATCTGGTGTCTCCACGCGCGTCTGCAGAACCCGGGCTATACCGCATTTCCGTATCGGGCGGCGAGCCGTCGCGCATCACACGCAGCGGCGAGCATCCGCAATTTGGCGCGGACAATGACCGCATCTTCTTTGTCGATGGCAGCAATCTGGTCAGCACCGATCTGAATGGCGAAGCCAAACGCACCCATGCCACGGGCGAATTGATCGGCGATTACAGCGTCTCACCCGATGGCCGCTATTTCGCCTTCCGCCAAAATTACCAGGCCTTTGTCATGCCGATGCTGCCGGGCACGCAATCGGTATCAGCGTCGCCCGGTGGCGGCCCGCTGCCGGTTACGAAGGCGAGCGGTGACGGTGCAGACTGGATTCATTGGTCCAACGGCGGCGCGAAACTACACTGGTCGCTGGGGCCAACGCTGTTCAGCGCGGACCGCAGCGCGATGTTCACCGATGCGCCTGCATCGAAGGATGCGAAGCCCGCGAAATATGAGCCGCCTAAAGCCGGCCTGTCGCTTTCAATGCCCGTCACGGCTGACAAGCCGAAGGGACGCATCGCGCTCACCGGGGCGCGGATCGTGACCATGTCCGACAAGGATGGCGGCATCATCGACAATGGCATCATCCTGATCGAGGATAACCGGATCGTTCAGGTCGGCAGCCTTGCGGCAACAACCATCCCGGCGGGAACGCCAACCGTCGATGTCAGCGGCAAGACGATTATCCCCGGCCTGATCGATGCGCATTCGCACGGGCCCTATGGCGTCGATCAGATGAACCTGCAGGCCAACTGGACCGAAATGACAGAACTGGCGCTGGGTGTCACCACGCGGCACGACCCGTCGAGCGGTTCGGCTCTGGTCTACCCGTCACTAGAAATGCGCCGCGCTGGCCTCACCATCGGGCCGCGCAGTTTCTCGACCGGTGAGATTATTTATGGTGCAAAGGCTCCCGGCTTCTTTGCCGAGATCAACGGCATTGACGATGCCCGTGCGCATGTCCGCCGCCTTAAGGCGCAAGGTGCGCACAGCGTCAAAAATTATAACCAGCCGCGCCGCGAACAGCGCCAGCAGGTCGTTGCCGCATCGCTGGAAGAAGGCATGCGTTCGGTTGCCGAGGGCGGTTCGGTGTACAGCATGGACATCGCGCTAATCGCCGATGGCAACACCACGATCGAGCATAATATTCCGCTCGAGACATTTTACGACGATGTGCTGCAATTCTATTCAGGCACAAAGGTTGGCTACACACCGACGCTCGTCGTCACTTATGGCGGGCTTGCGGGCGATCCCTATTGGCGCGCGCATACCGATGTGTGGAAGCATAAGTTGCTCACCAAACATGCCCCGGCGTCGGTGCTGGCGGCTGGCAACAAGCGCCGTCCGATTGCGCCCGAAGAGGATTATGTCGATGACGATAGCGCCCGTGAGGCGACAAAGCTGGCCAGACTTGGCGTGCCGGTTGCCATCGGCGCGCATGGGCAGGAGCCAGGAATCGCTGCGCATTGGGAGTTATGGTCTTTCGTCCGCGGCGGCATGACCCCGATGGAAGCGCTCCGTGCAGGGACAATCGAAAGCGCCCGCTCGCTTGGCTATGACAAGTATGTGGGCTCGCTGGAGGCCGGCAAGCTCGCCGATCTGGTGGTGCTCGATGCCGACCCGACGCAGGACATCCGCAACTCGGACAAGATCGCAAAGGTGATGATCAACGGACGTCTTTACGACGCTGCAACGCTGAACGAGGAAGTCACCGGCACGCGCAAACGCCCCGCCTATTGGTGGGAAGGCGAAAATGGCGGTGGCGGTGAAGGCAATTCGGGCGCTGCCGAGGGGCATTCGCATGGGGATGGCGATTAGCATTCGGCCATTTATGAATCGTCGCCCCGCACTTGATGCGGGGCTTGGCTTTGGCGGGCTGCAACTAAAAGCCTAACCCCGTGTTAAGCACGGGGTGACGATTTTGGAAAGCTGCGTTAACTACCCGCTCTTCCCCACAACGCTCTCCGGCAGATCCTTGCCGAACACCCGCTGGTAATATTCGGCGACGAGCATCCGTTCGGCCTCATCGCATTTGTTGAGGAAAGAGAGGCGGAAGGCGAAGCCGATATCCTTGAAGATCGCTGTGTTCTGCGCCCAGGTGATCACCGTGCGCGGCGACATGACGGTCGAGATATCGCCATTGATGAAGCCCTGCCGGGTCAGTTCGGCGACCTTGACCATATTGGCGACGTCGCCCGCGTTCGCGCCGTCCGCCTTGGCAAGGACGATTTCGCTTTCGACCTGTGCGGGCAGATAGTTCAATCCGACGACGATGTTCCAGCGATCCATCTGCCCCTGGTTGATCTGCTGCGTGCCATGATACAGCCCACTGGTATCGCCCAGGCCAACCGTGTTGGCGGTCGCGAACAGCCGGAACCAGGGGTTGGGGCGAATGACGCGGTTCTGGTCGAGCAGCGTCAGCTTGCCTTCGGTCTCCAGCACGCGCTGGATCACGAACATCACATCGGGGCGGCCTGCGTCATATTCGTCGAACACCAAAGCCGTCGGCGTCTGCAGCGCCCAAGGGAGCAGGCCTTCGCGAAATTCGGTGACCTGTACCCCGTCGCGCAGGACGATCGCGTCGCGACCTATAAGGTCGATGCGGCTGATATGCGCATCGAGGTTGATGCGGATGCATGGCCACTTCAGCCGCGCCGCGACCTGTTCGATATGCGTCGATTTGCCGGTGCCATGATAGCCCTGCACCATGACGCGGCGGTTGTGCGCGAACCCTGCAAGAATGGCCAGCGTCGTGTCGGGATCGAAAACATAGGCACCATCATAATCGGGCACCCGCTCATCCGCTTCGCTGAATGCGGGGCATTCCATGTCGACGTCGATGCCAAACATCTCGCGCACCGAAACCTTTGTATCGGGCGCGTCGAGGATCGTCGTACCATGGGCACCCGGATGGGCGTTGGGGATGTCGGTCATGTCATTATGCTTCCGCTAAAACTTACAGCCCCCTAACCGCCTATCCAGAGCGAAGTCGAGGGACTAATTTGCGCGAAGTCGAGATTTTTCCGCCAGCGGTCAAAACCGCTTACGGAAACTAATCTCGAAAAACCGCCCACGCGGGTCGAGGAGGCCCGGCTGATAACTCAGCGGCACCGCGCCGGTCGCATCGCGTACATCCATCACATCGCCGAGCAGATTTTCGATGCGCAGCGCAATGCGGCTGTTTTTCAGCGCCGGTATCGTCTGCGTCAACTTGCCGCGCTGGTCGAGGTTGACGAAGATGAAGGCATTAAGCGTCGCCAGATCGCCAAAGCGCAGATCGCTTGTTCCCGTCAGCGGATTGCCATCGACGCGCGTCGCGCTGCGATAAGTGCCCTCCAGCCGGAAGCCCATCCCTTTGTAGAAAATGCCGCCATTGAGGCTGAGTTCGTGCCGCGCTGCGCCGCCCATGCTGCTGGTGGCTGAACCGTTGAGCAGATCGAGCAGAGGTACGCCCTGCCGGATCAGGATTTCGTCCTGCAGCCGGATGGTGTGCGACAGCGCGATGTTCCAGCGGCTTGGCGGACCGCTGCCGGGCATCATGCCGCCAAAACGATCGCCACCACCGCCGGGGCCGCCGGTACGGGGTGGACCGCCTGCGCCTGGACCACCAGCTCCGGGACCACCTGCCCTGGGCGGACCGCCAGCACCAGCGGGCCCGCTTTGCGGTGACGGCCCGACATTTCCTGAAATGTTGAAGCTGTATCGGATACGTTGCGATTCCTCGCGCTCGAAATTGACCGGGCGCTGGTCGATGCGCACCAATTGGCCCAATGCATCGCGCGTCACACGCCCCGGAAAGGCCGCCTCAATCTCTGGCGTCAGCAGCGGAAAGGCCGATGTCGTATCGGTCGATCGGTTGCGGAAATATTCGAGCTGGACCGACAGGCCGTCGACAAATTTTGGCGACCAGTCGGCCGCAATTTTAAGGTCGCGGCGCTTTTCGCCGACCAGCGCAGGGTTGCCGCCGCTGACAACCTCGACCAAGCGGCTCTCGTTGCGGATGAAATCGAACACCGCGACATTGGGCGTGACGATCACCGGATTGCCCAGCTGCCCCAGCCCCGGCGCATTTTCATCGCCAATGATCGAGGCGCTCAATGACAGATTGTCGAACGGTTGCCAGCGCAGCCCCGCGCCATATTCCAGCAAGGTACCGAAATCCGACAAATCCGAAAAACCGATATTGCCGTTGATCGAGACATTGCCAATCCCGCCCAGCGTGCCCAAACCGCGCTCGACGAGCGGTATTTCGGCATTGAGCGCGGCATTCAGATTGTCGCGCGAGAGATCGACCGTATTGGTCGTCCCGCGCCGCACCGCGACGCTGTCGATGGTCTGCCGGTCAAATCCGGTGCGCAGCGTCAGCAGCACAGGGCCACCCGGCAAGGTGAACGGCTTGCCAGACAAGGTGCCGCGCAATGCCAATGTGCCGACGCTGCTTTCCGATGTGTCGGGCGCAGCGAAGAGCAGGTCGTTGCCGAGACTGGCAGCGAAAGGATTGACCGTGCCTGCGCTAATTCCGGCCTGCAACGCCGTAAAATCGGCATTGGTGAAGGTGTGGATTTGCGTATCGACATGGTTGTAATCGGCGGTCAGCGCCAGCCGCCAGTCACTCAACATCGTGTTGAAGCCAAGTCCGGCCTGAGCGGTCTGCGTAGCGGTATCGCGGCTCAGGGCGCGCGGACTTTCGAAATAGCGATTGAGCAAAACAGTGCTGGCAAAGGGGCTGAACGCGCTGCCACCCGGCACGGTCAGGCTGGCGAAGGGCAGGCCAAGCTGGCTCTGCTGGTCCGCCTGTTCGAACGATGCACTGATCGTCATATTGGTTTGCGGCGCGAAATTCTTGCTCCAGCTGGTGTTGACTTCGAACCGTTCTTCGGTCGGGATCAGCGTGCGGAACTGGCCGATGTCGCTTGGCGCAGCCCGGTTGGCATTGGCCGCGAACCCTGCCAATGTGGCGTTGGTTGGCACTGCGGCAATCGTAACCAGCTGGCCTGCCGCTGCGCTCAACGCAGGATCGATCTGCCCGCCCGCCCCCAAGCCCGTTACATTGCCCCCCAGTGCGAATGGAGCAGCCGTGCTGCTGTCGATTACGTCGCGCTCGTCCTGTGTCAGGCGGCTGCGGCTTTCAAATTCGACGTCGATGTTGAGCCGTGCGGACTTGCCGATTTTGGTGAAGGTGGTCTCGACCTCCTTGACGTCAAATCCGCCCTTTTGCGGCGCGCCATAATCGGTCTCGACGTTGAAGCTCGAATAATTGTCCTTGAGGATGAAATTGACCACGCGCTGGTCAGGCCGGAAACCATATTGCAGCGCGACTTCTTCGGGGAAAATCTGCACCTGCTTGATCGCCTCAGGCGGCAAGTCGCGCAGTTCGCGGAAATTGGAGATGCGCTGGCCATTCAAAAGGATGATTGGCGGTCCGCTGCCTCTGCCGCGCCCCGATCCGGTTTGCGGCGCGACCGAGGATAATATGTCAGCCACCGACGATGCGCCGACCGCAGCAATGTCCGCTTCGTTCAGCGTATCGGTCGCTGGAATGTCGGTTTCCACCGATCCACGCAGCCGCGTGCCCAGCACTATAATCTCTTCTTTTTCACCGGCCGGTTCAGCCGTGCTCGCATCGGGATCGGCCGCCACAACCGTGTCAGCCTCGGTCATTTCCTCTGCAGCGAAGGCAGGCGCTCCGGAGAGGGCAACCGCCAGGACAAGACATGACGAGCCCCAAGGGCGCGCAGCTGATCGAGAAATCATGGGAGGGGCTCCGCTATTATTGCTTTATATTTTCGCACCATATGGGAAGCCGTTGTCGACTTTGCACGTCGATTATTGTCATAATTTGTCGCACGACGGGCCGATACCGCGACATCTTCCCTTTTGCAGCCGAAGCGTTTAAAGGCCGCGCCTTATTCCGCAATTGAGCGAAAACCACTAAGGGTCCGAATGGCAAAAGAAGAATTGATCGAGATGCGCGGCACGGTGCGCGAACTGCTGCCCAACGCTATGTTCCGCGTCGAGCTGGAAAATGGCCATGAAGTGCTGGGCCATACCGCAGGCAAAATGCGCAAGAACCGCATCCGCGTGCTGGTGGGTGATGAAGTACTGTGCGAAATGACCCCCTATGATCTGACCAAGGGCCGGATCACCTACCGCTTTAAATAAGGCGCTAAGCCCTTGCGGCTTGTCCTTGCCTCTTCCTCACCGCGCCGCCGCGACCTGCTGGCCCAGATTGGCGTGGTGCCGGACCGCATAGCTTCTCCCGATATAGACGAAAACCCGCGCAAGGGCGAACTTGCGCGCGTCTACGCGCTGCGTATGGCGGTCGAGAAGGCACATGCCGTGCTACGCGAACCGGGCGAGATCGTCATCGCGGGCGACACGACCGTTGCGGTCGGACGGCGCATCCTGCCGCAAGCTGCAGATGCGGAGATGCAACGCGGCTTCCTCAAGCTGCTTAGCGGAAGACGACATCATGTGCTGAGCGCGGTCTGCGTGATCGATGCCGAGGGCCGGGTGCGCAGCCGCCTGTCCGACAGCATCGTACGCTTCAAACGGCTCGGCTCGGCCGAAATGGAGGCCTATATCCAGAGCGGCGAAGGGTTGGGCAAGGCTGGCGGCTATGCGATCCAGGGCCGCGCCGAGGCGCTTGTCGACTGGATGGCAGGCAGCCATTCTGGCGTTGTCGGCCTGCCGCTTTACGAAACCCGCGCATTGCTGCGCGCAGCGGGCTATCCGGTCGAATGACGCGCCATCTGGTGCGTGAGGCCAGCCCCGGCGAAATCCGCACTGGTCTATTTGAAGATGGTAAGCTGGTCGAATTCCGCATCGACCGCACGCGGCAACGATTGAAGGCAGGCGAATATCACCGGGCGCGTGTCCTTTCCCGCTTACCCGATGGCAAAGCGATTGTTCTAGTCGATTGCGAGTGTGAGGCGTTGCTTGAACAAGCGCCCGCCATTGCCGAAGGGACAAAACTCGAAGTAAGGGTCGTACGGCCTCCACTGCCCGAACCGGGTCGTATGAAGCGCGCAATTGTCCGTCCCGTCAAAGACGAGCCGTCCACGCCGAGCACAGCTGACGATTTGCCCGTGATTAACGATCCCCGTGAGATCGACGCCGCCAACTTTGATGAATTGATCGAAGCTGCCGTTGTAGGCGAATTCGCAATCGACGGAGGAATGCTGACCATCGAACGCACACGCGCCATGACGATGATCGACATAGACGGCGGCGGAGATCCACTTCAACTCAACCTTGTCGCGGCACAGGAAATTCCGCGCCTTCTGCGGCTGCTCGACATTGGCGGGCAAGTCGGCATCGATTTTCTGAGCCTGCCCGACCGCAAGTCCCGCCTAGCGGTTGATGCAGCGCTTGCGGATGCATGTGGCGTGCTTGGCCAGCATGAGCGCACAGCAGTCAACGGGTTCGGCTTTGCCCAAATCGTGCGTCCACGCACCCGGCTGTCTATCCCCGAAATATTGTGCGGCATTACGCCCGGCCGCTTGTCGACCGAGAGTCGTGCGCTTGGCCTTTTACGTTTGGCATCGCGTTCGGTCGGCCATGGCAGACGCCTGCTTATGGCAACGCATTCGGTGATCGACATCATAAAAGGCTGGCCGGAAGAATTGGCGGAGCTGCAAAAGTTGCTTGGTGTGGACATCGAACTGGTTCCAGACTCCAGCGCAACCGGCTATGGCTATGTCCATGCCAGCCAGTAAATGCCCGATATGCGGCAAAGCCGAAACGCCCGAACATAAACCTTTTTGCAGCAAGGGCTGCAAGGACCGCGATTTGCTGCAATGGCTGGGCGAAGGCTATCGGATGAAAGGCCCGCCTGCCGATCCGGATTTTCCGGCGGAGTGAGTGAGCTAACCAGGCGGATCATCCTAATGCGTCCGGCATTAAAACTACTCGTCACCCCGCACTTGATGCGGGGTCCCGCTTTTTGCGGGGGCGGCTCGACAAAAGCGGGACCCCGTGTCAAGCACGGGGTGACGGATAGCGAGAAACGAGCATACAAAAGCTCTAGACAACCGCCCGACCCCGCGCCTATAGGCGGCGCTCCCGAAAGGGCCTCGGTAGCTCAGTTGGTAGAGCAGCGGATTGAAAATCCGCGTGTCGGTGGTTCGAATCCGCCCCGAGGCACCACCTTCCGCCGTTCATGAACTGACGCGACGCGCATCGATTGGCCAGCGGTCAAGCGCGCCATCTTCGCGCGTGACATAGAAAGCATCATACAGGTTGATTGTCGGATCGACATGGCCCGGCAGCATCCACACAATGTCGCCTTCCCCCGGCGCATCGGGTTGCCACGATAGGGCCGGATCGGCATCGATAGCGGCACTGTCGGTGCCGCTGGAAAGCGCGGCGAAAAAGGCCGGATGGACAATCGCGCCATGCTCGTCACCCATCGATCGCCACAGGCTGCCGGGCGCGGCCCCGCCGACAACGCGGGGGGACATATCGGCGCTGCTTGCCTTTAAACCGACATCAACTGTGACATGGCCCTTATGCTTGGCCGACACGACCGAAGCCGCAATGAACAATGCAGGCGCGAAGGGCCAATCGGCTCCCGGGCCGCCGCAGTCGAGATATTCCACGTCCATCAATGCGTAAGATCCGCATTGCAGCTCGGTGAATATCCCTGCCTCCAGATCGAATTGAAAGGTTCCCGTGCCCCCGCCCGTGACCACTGGTGGAGCCAACCCCTGGTCGGCAAGCTCCGCGACCAGCGTCCGCAGGGTTGCACTCGCCGCTGCATTGGCCTCCGCGCGGCCGGTGGCAAGATGCTGCAAATTGCCGAAATAGGCCTGCACGCCGCCATAGTTGAGGCCCGGTGTGGCAGTGATGCGTGCCGCCATTAGCGGGGCCTCATCGACTGTGCAGCCCGCGCGGTGCATGCCGATATTGACATCGACCAGCGCCGAGATCGTCACCTTGGCAGCAACCGCGGCGGCACCCAACCGGTCAATCTGTGCGGTGCTGTCGCAGACCACCGCCAGATGGCAGCCCCTTGTCCGTGTAATTTCCGCAATGCGTGCTGCTCCCCAGGGTGGCACGGGCGCACTGACTAGCAGATCGGAAATCCCGGCGCGGGCAAAGGCTTCGGCCTCGCCTACGGTTTGGCAGCAAAGTCCGACTGCTCCACGCTCAACCTGCAGCAAACCAAACGTTGAACATTTATGCATCTTGCCATGCGGGCGCAGCCGAACCCCTGCGGCATCGCACCGCGCCTGCATCGCCGCCAAATTGGCATTCAGCGCTACCCGGTCGATCACCAGCGCAGGCGTTTGCGGCGGGACCGGCAGAGTGGTCGGGTCGATCATGCGCTGACCATGTCCTGCAACGGGATAGCCGAGTCTCCCAACAGCGCCGGATTGATCACCGCGCGCGCCTCGACCAGTTTGCGGCCCTGCACATAATTCTTGACACTGTTGACACAATCGAGCGCACGAACAGCGCCGTCCTTAAGATAAACAACCGAAAAGCTGCGGGTGGCCGGATCGCCACGCAGCACCGCCTGGTCGTGGCCGATAGACAGCCCGACCGTTTGCAATTTCAGGTCATATTGGTTGGACCAGAACCAGGGCGTCGCCGCATAATGTACAGGCTGGCCGCAAATCGTTTTCGCCACGACATTGGCTTGGTCGTTGGCATTTTGCACCGACTCGAGCCGGATGACGGCACCGTCAGCAAAGCCGTTCGCATGTGCCGCGCAGTCGCCAATGGCAAAGATATCGGGCAGGCTTGTGCGGCATTGGGCATCGACCTCCACGCCATTGCCGCCCTTGGCTCCTGCCGAAAGCAGGGGTTCGACCGAGGGAATGATGCCGACGCCGACAATGACCATGTCGGCCGCAACGATGGTTCCGTCAGCAAGGGCGACGCCCGAAACCCTGCCCTCGCCTTCCAGAGACACCACACTGACCCCGGTACGGATATCCACGCCCTGCGCGCGATGTTCGGCCTCGAAAAAATGGGATAGCGGCTCACCGGCAACGCGCGCCAGCACGCGCGGCAAAGCCTCCAGCAGGACAACCTCCTTGCCGAGCTTGCGCAAGACGGCTGCCGCTTCAAGGCCGATATAGCCGCCGCCAATCACGGCCACGTGGGCAACGCTGTCCAGCTCTGCCATGATCGCATCGACATCGGCGCGGGTGCGCACGACATGGACACCGGCTAGGTCGCCGCCGGGGCAAGCAAGCCGCCGAGGCTCTCCACCCGTTGCCCAGATCAGCTGGCCATATTCGAGCACAGCGCCCGAGTGTAGCGCGACATGATGGGCCGCCGCATCGACCGTAACGACCTCCTCGCCAGTGATTATTTCGACGCCCTTGTCCTCCCAGAAAGCGGCGGGGCGAATCTGGATGCGTTCAAAGGATTTGTCACGCGCCAGATATTCCTTGGAAAGCGGGGGGCGTTCATAGGGAATTTCAGGTTCGCGCCCCACCATCCGGATACGCCCGGCATAGCCATTTTGACGCAGGGCAATGGCTGCCTGCGCACCGCCATGCCCCGCCCCCACGATAATAACCCCGGCCTCTGTCATTTGCGCCCCGACATGCTTTTTGCCCGTCAATCGCTAGCGCGCATTTCGCCAGTTGACCACCCCTGCCCGCCCGCTTATAGGCGCGCTCCTGTTGCACATAGCCGGATCACCGGCGCAGCGGTTTGGCGGAGTAGCTCAGCTGGTTAGAGCGGCGGAATCATAATCCGTAGGTCGGGGGT
>ERZ1066122.609-NODE-609-length-36449-cov-8.608452_pt1 | contig 36449 bp, 36 predicted proteins | sample MGYA00382769_ERZ1066122 | MGnify/ENA primary metagenome ERZ1066122 (study PRJEB33369, sample SAMEA5778352) | biofilm metagenome | biome: Industrial cooling water; feature: Water cooling tower basin; material: Biofilm | place: United Arab Emirates | collected... | reverse complement strand
AGACGGCACTCACCACGTTGGCGTATGACCTTTACGACCGGAATGACTACTTACACTACCCGCGCCGCCCGCGTTTTGGCGCGCATCGACGCGCTGGCCGCCATCAGCGAAGACACCACCGGCATCACGCGCACGTTCGGCACCCCCGCCTTCGTGCGCGGGCGTGAGCTGGCGCGGGGCTGGATGGAGGCCGCCGGCCTGACCGTGCGGGTCGATAGCATCGGCAACCTGCGCGCCCGCCGCGAAACGACCGTGCCCGGTGCCAAAACACTGGTCATCGGCTCGCACATCGATACGGTGGTAAACGCCGGGCGCCACGACGGCCCGCTCGGCGTCCTGCTCGGGCTGGACGTGCTCGAACACCTCGGCCCCGCCCCGCTGCCCTTCCACGTCGAGCTGATCGCGTTCAGCGACGAAGAGGGCGTCCGGTTCCACACCACCTACCTCGGCAGCAACGTCGTGGCCGGCTCCTTCGACGAAAACCTGCTGACCCGCACCGACGCCAACGGCATCACGCTGGCCCAGGCGCTGGCCGAGATGGAAACTACCGAACCAGCAACAAGAAACAAGCTGGCCGGGATGATAACTACCGAACCAGCAACCAGCAACCAGAAACCAGAAACCAGAAACTTCCAGGCCGACGCCATCGCCCCTGACGACTTTCTCGGCTACTTCGAGGCGCACATCGAGCAAGGGCCGGTGCTGTGGAAAAGCGGGCAACCGGTGGCCGTCGTGACGGCCATCGCCGGGCAGCGCCGCTGCGAGTTGACGTGGCGCGGCACCGCCGGCCACGCGGGCACCGTGCCGATGACGCTGCGACAGGATGCGCTGGCCGCCGCCGCCGGGTTTGTACTTGCCGCCGAAACGCTGGCGCGCGCCGACCCCACCGGACTGGTGGCCACCGTCGGCAAGCTCACGGTGGCGGGCGCGGCGTCGAACGTGATTCCCGGCGACGTGGTGTGTACGCTGGACGTGCGCGCGCCCGAAGAGGCGCACTTGGCCGCCGCCTACGACACGCTGCACCGCGCGGCTACCGACATCGCGACGGCGCGCAACGTGGGCCTGACGTGGAAGCTCGTGCAGGCCGGCGCCCCCGTGGCCTGCGACGCGGCCCTGACCACCCTGCTCGCCGACGCCATCCGCGACGCGGGCCACCCGCCGGTGCGCCTCGTCAGCGGGGCCGGGCACGACGCGGTGCCTCTCTCGGCGGTGGCTCCGGTGGCGATGCTGTTTATTCGCTGCTACAAAGGCATCAGCCACAACCCCCTCGAAGCCGTGGAGGCGCCCGACGTGGCCGCCGCGCTGGCCGTCACCGACCGCTTCGTGGCGCTCCTCGCCGCTCAACCCTTCTCCCTCAATGCCCAATAAGATTCACTCCGCCCTCACGCGCTCGGTCGTCAAGCGCAACCACGCCATCATCGCCCCGGACGGCTACATCAACTCCGCCGTGCCGGGCTGGACGGGCTGCACCGTCAACGTCATCATCAACGAGCAGATGGGCGCGCGCCTGTGTCAAACCCTCGTGACGATGACCGCCGACGGCCGCGTGGAAGGGCGCACCGAGCAGGCGCAGATTTTCTTTTACGTGGTGCAGGGCGGCTGCGAAGCGCGCGTCGGCGACGAGCGCCGCACCCTCGAAACGGGGCAGTATGTGTACGTGCCCATCGGCCACGCTTACGATTTCATCAGCCTCGAAACCGATACGCAGCTCCTCACCTTCCACAAAGTCTATGAACCGCTGCCCGGCCACGATGTGCCCCCCGTAACGTGGGGCGACCGCCGCGACGCCGCCTACCCGCCCAGCTATATGAACGACCCCGCGCTCCACATCCAGGAGTTGCTGCCGAACGCGCCGGCGTGGGATATGGCCGTCAACATCTTCACCTACGACCGCGGCGGCCACCTACCGATGGTCGAGACGCACATTATGGAGCACGGCCTGCTGTATCTGGAAGGCCAAGCCATTTATATGCTCGATGGGCAGTGGTACCCGGTGAAGAAAGGCGATTCTATCTGGATGGCGCCGTACTGCCAGCAATGGGCCACGGCGATGGGCGCGGAGCCGTCGGTGTACATCTATTACAAGAACGTGAACCGCTTCCCGACGACGATGTAAGTATCTCTCGCAAAGCTCGCAAAGAACGCCACGCGGCCTTCGCGCTCTTTGCGAGCTTTGCGAGAACCCAATGACGCTCCTTGAACTCAACGCCCTGCCCGCAGAAGCCCGCGCCGCCGAGTTGGCGAAATGCTGCGGCGCCCTCCGCTGGGTAGCCGCCCTGAACGCGCAGTTTCCTTTTGCCTCCCCGGAGGCGCTCCAGCAGCAGGCCGCCGACATCTGGGACGCCCTCACCGAAGCCGACTGGCGCGAAGCCTTCACGCATCACCCCAAAATCGGGGATGTGGCGTCGCTGAGAAAAAAATTCGGGAGCACCGCCCACTGGGCCGAAGGCGAGCAGGACGCCGTGAAACAAGCCCCCACCGAAACCCTCGACGCCCTGGCCGAAGGCAATGCCGCGTACGAAGCGCGCTTCGACTACATCTTCATTGTGTGCGCCACGGGCAAATCGGCCGCCGAGATGCTGCGCCTGCTGCAAGCGCGCCTGCCGAATGCGCCGGAGCAGGAACTCCGCGTGGCCGCCGCCGAGCAGGCGAAGATTACGCGGCTGCGCCTCGAGAAGCTGCTGGCATAGTCCGCGAGCTAGTCGCCGCCGCGCCGCACCCGCCCCGCCGCCTGCTCACGAAAGTCCTTCCAAATTGGGTTTCCGTACCAGTAGGCGTTGGCGTTGCCGTTGAGCGTGATGCCCAGGCCACTCCTGGCGCGTACGTGCAGCTCGGCATCGCGGTAGCTCGTGACGTAGGCGTACTCGCAGTCGAGCGCCTCGGCGCGCAGTTGGCCAATGGCCGACATCGTACTTCGCAAATCGTGGGTGCGGCCGCGCAGCCGCACGTCGCCGTACTCGTAGGAATCGAGGAAGAGAAAGGTACTGTTGAGGTCGAGGTCGGTATCGCCGATGTTGGTCGAGTACAGAAACACCGTATCGAGGCGGGTGCCGGGGGCGGCCGTGGTCAGCGGCTCTTCGCCTCTGTGGTGGAGGTACAGCGGGCGCCGCGCGGCCGAGTCGGGCAGATGCACGGTCAGGCGCAGCGGGCGGCTTTGGTTGCGCACCCAGTTGCAGCGGTTGGCGTTGCTGATTACGAGCGTATGGCGGCCGGAGCCACCGGGCGTGGGGCGCACGTCGGTATTGATCTGTGCCAGCAGGTTGCGCGGCGCCGTGAGCGTGACGCCGTACGGCTGCCCGTCGGCGGCGAGGGCCACTTCCACGTTGTCGTTCACCTCGATGGTTGAAAACGGGGCAAGGCGCCGGTACTCAGTGGCCGTACGGCCGCTGGGCTTGAAGCAGTCGGGGCGTTCGGCGGGCGGGCCACAGGTGGTCAGCAGCCCGGCCGCTATCGCCGCCGTGGGCAGGGCACCAAGGAACGTACGCAGGCGGTTGAGCGCAGACACGCCCCAAAACTACCACGCCCGGCAGCCTTCCGGGGCCGACGGCGGTCTTGGTGGTCGTAGTTTTGGGAGCCGATTGCAGAGAAAACCCCCACGAGGCACCCGCCCGGAATGGCAGTAGAAGTTCAGCATCTGACCAAACGCTACGGTCCGCAGGCGGCCGTCGATGACATCTCCTTTGCCGTGGAGCGCGGGCAAGTGCTTGGTTTTCTGGGGCCGAACGGCGCCGGCAAGAGCACCACAATGAAGATTGCCACGGGCTTCATCCCGCCCACCAGCGGCACGGTGGTGGTGGCCGGCCACGACGTGCGAACCGACTCGATGGCCGTGCGCCGCGCCGTGGGCTACCTGCCCGAGCACAACCCGCTCTATCTCGACCAGTACGTGCCCGAGTACCTGAGCTTCATCGGCGGGCTGCACGGCCTGGGCGGCGCCATCCGCGCCCGCCGGGTGCAGGAAATGATTGGCCTGGTGGGCCTGGAGCGCGAGCGCCACAAGAAAATCGGCGCCCTCTCGAAAGGCTACCGGCAGCGCGTGGGGCTGGCGCAGGCGCTCATCCACGACCCCGCCGTACTCATCCTCGACGAGCCGACCACCGGCCTCGACCCCAACCAGATTCTCGAAATCCGCGCCCTCATCAAGCGCATCGGGCAAGACAAGACGGTCATCTTCTCGACCCACATCCTACAGGAAGTGCAGGCCATCTGCGACCGCGTGGTCATCATCAATCGCGGGCGCCTCGTGGCCGATGCGCCCGTGGCCGAGCTGAGCCGCCGGGCGGGCACGGGCGCATCGGCCGTGGCCGAGTTCGAGCGCCCCGTGGCCGCCGCCCGCGCCCTGGCCGCGCTGCCCGGCGTGGCGCGCGTGGAGCCAACCGGTACTACCCCGGCCACCACCTTCCGCGTGGAAGCCGCCGCCGACCCACGCGCCGCCATCTCGCGGCTCGCCGCCGAGCAAGGCTGGCCGTTGCTGGGGTTGCGGCTTGAAGAAAACTCGCTGGAGCAGGTGTTTCAGAGTCTGACCAATTCCACTGAATGACTGAGTGACTCAGTAAAAAATGCTCTCCATTCTCCAAAAAGAATTCAGCTCGTTCTTCAACTCGCTCGTCGCGTACGTCGTGATTGGCGTGTTTCTGGTGCTGCTGGGGCTGTTTGTGTGGGTGCTGCCCGGCAACGTCCTCGACTTTGGCTACGCCGATCTGGCCGGCTTTTTCAGCACGGCGCCGTTCGTGTTTCTGTTTCTGCTGCCGGCCATTACGATGCGCACGTTCGCCGAAGAGAAAAAGGCCGGCACCATCGAGCTGCTGCTCACGCGCCCGCTCGCCGACTGGCAGCTCATCTTGGGTAAGTATCTGGCGTGTGTGCTGCTGGCGGTGGTGGCGCTGTTGCCCACGCTGCTTTACTACCTGACGGTGTGGGTGCTCGGCGCGCCGCAGGGCAACGTCGATTCGGCGGCCGTGGCCGGTTCCTATCTGGGTTTGGTGCTGCTGGCGGCGGCGTTCGCGGCGATTGGCGTGTTCGCGTCGGCCGTCACGCGCGACCAGATCATCGCCTTCGTCATCGCCGCGTTCGGGTGCTACCTGCTATATGCGGGCTTCGACGCCCTGGCGGGTCTCAATGTGTGGGGCCGCGCGGGCTATCTGCTCACGCAGCTCGGCATCGCGTTTCATTACTCCACCATCGCCAAAGGGCTGATCGACTCGCGCGACGTGCTGTATTTCCTGTCCATCATCACGCTCGCGCTCGGCGCTACCCGGCTGGCGCTCGCCACCCGCAACTGGTGATGGAGATGGTGAAGAGATTTTGGGGGGATTTAGGAATTGTTTTTTGTTGATATGGCCGCGTCGGCGCGGTTTTATGCCGGTAACAAGTGGAGCTAACAGCCAAACCAGAAGCAAGCAACCCGAAACCAGAAACCCGCACTCGCCGCGCGCAGGACATCCTGACCTTCGTCGTGCTGGCGGTGGGCGTGGTGTTTCTGAACGTGCTGGCCGCGCAGCTCTTCTTCCGGCTTGATCTGACCGAGGACAAGCGTTATTCCATCGCGCCGGCTACCAAGCAAGTGCTCAAGCAGCTACCCGACGTCGTGTACGTCGAGGTCTATCTGGAAGGCGAGCTGCCGCCCGGCTTCCGCCGCCTGCAGAGCGCCATCCGCGAGACCCTGGAGGAGTTTCGGGTCTATGGCGGCGCCAACATTCAGTATAAATTCGTGGACCCCGGCGCCAACGCCTCGGCGCAGGCGCGCAACGAGCTGTACCAGCAACTCGCCCAGAAAGGGCTACAGCCCACCAACCTCCACGCCAACGAAAACGGCCAGCAGGTCGAGCGCATCATCTTCCCCGGCGCGCTCGTGCGCTTCGGCGAAAAGGAAGAGCCGGTGTTGCTGCTGAAAGGCAACCAGTCGGCTTCGCCCGAGCAGCGCCTCAACCAGAGCGTGGAAGGTGTGGAATACGAGCTGGTGGCCGCCATTCGGCGTCTTACGCAAACGCACCGCCGCAAAATCGCCTTCCTCGAAGGCCACGGCGAGCTGGACGTACCGCAAGTAGCCGACCTGATGGGCGCCCTTCAGCGCTACTACGACGTGGAGCGCGTGAACCTGCTCGACGGCGAGCGCCTCGACACCACCATCGACGCCGTGGTCATCGCGCGCCCGACGCTGCCGTTTCAGGAAGCCTCGCTCTGGAAGCTCGACCAGTTCGTGTTGCGCGGCGGGCGCGTGGTGCTCTGCTACGATCCGCTGCCCGTCGAGCTGGATTCGGTGGGCGAAAAAGGCACTTTCGCCGTGCCCATCAAGACCGACCTCGACCCGCTGCTGTTTCGGTGGGGCGCGCGCGTGAACCCGGATTTGTTGCAGGACGTGGTGGCGCAGTCGATTCCGATGGTGACGGGCATCGTCGGGAATCAGTCGCAGACCCAGTTGATGCCGTGGCGGTTTTTTCCGATCATCAACACGTTCTCGAAGCATCCCATCGTCCGCAACCTCGATGTGGTGAGCGCGCGGTTCGTGTCGTCGATCGACACCGTGGCCGCGCCCGGCATCCGCAAGACGCCCCTGCTGATGACCTCGCGCTACACGCGCATTCTGCCGGCTCCCGTGCGCGTCAACTTCAACGAAGCGCGCCTGCAACCCAACCCGCGCGTGTTCGACCGGGGGCAGCAGATGATCGGGGTGCTGCTGGAAGGCTCGTTCACGTCGCTTTTTCAGAATCGACTGATCGCCGGCTCACCCCTCCGCAAGGAGTTTCTGGAGCAGAGCCGGGTGCCGGGCCGCGTGGTCATTTTCTCCGATGGCGACCTGCCGCGCAACGGCATCAACCAAAAAACCAATCGGCCTGAAACTCTCGGCTACGACAAATTCGTGGGCGTACAGTTCGCCAACCGCGAGCTGCTCACCAACACCATCGACTACCTCCTCGACCAGGACGACCTGTTGGCCGTGCGCGGCAAAGAGGTCGTCATCCGGCCCCTCGACCGGCCGCGCGTCCAGGCCGAGCGCCCCGGCTGGCAGCTGCTCAACACGGTGGTGCCGCTGGCAATGCTGATCGGCGCGGGCGTGGGACGGTGGTGGTGGCGGAAGCGGAAGTATGCCAGGGTTGGGTAGGTGGTGGGTGATGCGTATTCTGGATTTGTCATTGCGAGCGGAGCGAAGCAATCCTCGTAGAATGGGCACGGCGGTTAGGCGTCGCTAAGCACTCACGCTGAGCACACGAGGATTGCTTCGCTTCGCTCGCAATGACGAACCCCCCAACACCTAACACCACCTCGCCCCTCACCACCTAACACCACCTCGCACCTCGCACCTTGAAAAACCCTCGTCTCCCCCTTCTCTTCGCCCTTCTCGCGCTGCTTGGTGCGGGCACCTGGTGGCTCTCGCACCGCGCCACGCAGGCTACTTCGACCCTCGACGAAACCGCCACGCAGTTTTACGTGACTGACACGGCCACCGTCGATAAGGTGTTCGTAGCGCTTCGCAACGGCCAGCAGCATACGCTCGTGCGGGAGGCCCGTAACTACTGGCGCCTCGACGGCCGGACCGATGTGCGCCCCGACCAGGTGCGGATGCTCCTCTCGACCCTCGCGCGGCAGCGCGTGAAGGCGCCCGTGGCCAAAGCCGCCCACAACACCATCGTGCGCGAACTGGCCGCCAACGGCATCAAGGTAGAGGTGTATCAGAAAGGCGAGCGCACCCGCACGTTCTACGTCGGCAACGCCACCGCCGACCGCTTTGGCACCTATATGATTCTGGAAGGCGCCGAAACTCCCTACATCGTGCATATGCCGGGCTTCGAAGGCTACCTCACCACGCGCTACCTGCTCTCGCCGCGCGAGTGGCGCACGGTGCCCGTATTCAACACGCCGCTCCCCGCGCTCGAGCGCATCGAGGTGGACGCCCCCGGCCAGCCCGACCGCACGTTCAGGGTGGCGCGGCAGGGTGCGGGCTTCGCCATCGATGGCCTGCCGCAAGCTGATACAGGGCTCGTACGGGCCTACGCCGCGCAGTTTTTGAAAGTCAACGGCCAGAACTACGTTGACTCCACCGTACGCGGCAAGGTGGACTCGATAATGCGCGCCAAGCCGCACTCGTTTACCGTAACGGTGCGCGCCCGCAACCAGCCGCGCCCGGCCCGCATCCGCCTCTGGCCCATCGAGGGCAACAACGACTCGATGGTCGGCGTGACCGACCGCGACTCGACCGAGCCGATGATCGTGCAGACGTACGTCTTCAATGGTGTGCTGCCGAAGCGGACTGATTTTGTGCGAAAGAAGCAGTAGGCGGGTTGCCCGTCGGCGTACGGTTGGCGGCGCCCGCTGCCTACCTTTGCATACCCCACCAGCCGGGGTTTGCCCCTTAGTTTCGTATGAAGTTCATTGTTTCGTCGTCGGCCCTTTTGCGGCAGCTACAGTTCATCAACGGCGTGGTGCCGAGCAACCCGGTCGTGCCGATTCTGGCCAATTTTCTCTTCGAGGTGGCCGACGGCAAGCTCACCATCACCGCCTCCGACCTGGCGACGTCGATGATCACGAGCCTGCCCGTCGAAGCGCGCGACAATGGCAAGATTGCCGCCCCGGCGCGCATTCTGCTCGATACGCTCAAGAACCTGCCCGACCAGCCGGTTACGTTCACCATCGACCAGGACACGTACACGATCGAGATCGCGTCGGCCAACGGGCGCTACCGCCTCTCGGGCGAAAACGCCACCGATTTCCCGCGGGTGCCCGTTGTGAAGGGCACCGTGGCGCTGGAGCTGCCGAGCACGGCACTGGCGCGCGCCATCAACAAAACGCTCTTCGCCGCCTCCACCGACGAGCTGCGCCCCGCAATGACGGGGGTGCTCATCCAGCTCTCCGGCGACAAGCAGATCACGTTCGTCACGACCGACGGCCACCGCCTGCTCCGCTACCGCCGATTCGACGTGGGCGCCGGCGAGGCCGCCACGCAGGTCATCGTGCCGCGCAAGGCGTTCAATTTGCTCAAATCGGCCCTGCCGAGCGAGGCCACGACCGTGAAGATGGAGTTCTCGCAGCAGAACGCCTACTTCGCCTTCGACCAGATGCAGATGGTCTGCCGCCTGATCGACGAGCGCTACCCGGACTACGAGAACGTCATTCCGCAGCGCAACCCCAACAAGCTCCTCATCGACCGCGCCGACCTGCTCGCGTCGGTGAAGCGCATCCAGATTTACGCCAACAAGACCACCCACCAGGTGCGCCTGCGGCTCGACAACTCCGAGCTGCACGTTTCGGCCGAAGACCTCGACTTCTCCAACGAAGCCAACGAGCGGCTGGCGTGCCAATACGAGGGCGAGAAAATGGAAATCGGTTTCAACGCCCGCTTCCTCACCGAGATGCTCTCCAACCTCGACGCCCCCGAAGTGACCCTCGACCTGAGCACTCCCAACCGCGCCGGCCTGCTGATGCCCGCCGAGCAGGAGCCGGAAGAGAACATCCTGATGCTGGTGATGCCGGTGATGCTGAATAATTACGTGTAAGGATACTAGGGCTTCAACAGAAAACGGCCCGTCGGAGAATGTCTCCGGCGGGCCGTTTTCTGTTGGCATCTACGGGCCTTACTTCTTACCACCCGTATTATTTGAGCGATTACCCCCAGATTCTCTGCCCGTAGTAGAGGGCTTATTTGCGGGGTAAGCCGGCGCGGGTTTAGGGGCTGACTTGGGAGCGGTTGCCGGTTTACCGGCGAGTGAGATGGACATAAGCGTAACCGGTTTTGAGGTGAAACTCAAATGTACTATATGGTAAAATCGAGGTGGTAGGCCTCGGAAAGATTTTTCTGAAACTTTCTCCCGCCACTTCGCATCTTTGAGCTATGAGCCAGTTTCTAGTGACCGTCAGTCAAGGCGAGGAAGCATTCGTACGCAAGCTCTTGGGCAAGCTGCCGGGTGTGCGCGTCGAAAAAATGAAGGCGCCGGCCAAGCTCACCCAAAAGCCGCTCACCGCTCAACAGCAAGAATGGGTGGACGACTTAAAGCAATCCTTGCTCGAAGCGGAAGCCAGTGCGCGCGGCGAGATTACGTTGCCGACGCTCGATGAGCATCTGGCAGAGTTGCGCGGCCACCGTAAACAAGCAGCCTGATCGTGGCGATCAGGATTGAGTTTACGCCCGGCTTCGCTCGGCAATCAAAGCGGCTAAAGAAAAAATATCCTTCCTGGGTAGAAGACCTTGCCGTATTCGCGGCGACGCTGCCCGATGCGCCGCGTCAGGGAGAGTCATTGGGCCGGAGTTGCTATAAGGTTCGGGTTGCCATCACCTCCAAAGGGCAAGGGAAAAGCGGCGGCGTCCGCGTGATTACGTTCGTTCGCGTCGAAGCCGAGCGCATTACGCTTCTCACGGTTTTCGACAAGGCCGACCGAGCCAACCTGGTGGAAGGCGAACCGGAGGCGTTGCTGGCCGAAGCCGGGCTTGGGTAGCCCCGCCCCCTACTTCGTCAGCGTCAGGTACACGGGGTAGTGGTCGGAGAAGCCGCCGAGGTACTTCTTGCCCCCGAACGTACGCAGCGGCTCGCCTTTGTACTTCTCTTCCTGGCTCTGCATCCGCTCGGGCTTGTACACGTTGGCCGACCCGGCCTGGTAGCGCAGGCCATCGTTGCCGCACAAGCCCGGCGAGAGGATCATCTGGTCGAAGACGTCGCACTTCTGGCGGTAGCAGATCGTGCCCAGCCCACGCACCTGGTAGTCGTAGAAGGCATTGTAGAGCTGGCCGTCGCGCAGGTTTTTGATGTCGTAGGTGGCCTTGAGGTGCCCCACGATGCTCGAATCGAGGGGCGTATCGTTGAAGTCGCCCATCAGCAGCACCCGCGCCTGCGGGTTGACGGCGGTTTGCGCCTCCACGAGTTTCCGCACCTGATCGGCGGCGGCGCGGCGGCGCTGGTCGCTCTCGCCGCGCCCGCCCCGCCGCGAGGGCCAATGGTTGACGACGAACGCGATGGTCTCGCCGTTGAGCTGGCCGCTGACCACGAGCGCGTCGCGGGTGCCCATCGTGGTGTCGGGCAGCGTGATGGGCAGCGCCCGCGAAGTGCCGAGCACGAACCGGTCGGGTTTGAAGAGCAGCGCGCAATCGATGCCGCGCGGGTCGGGCGAATCGAAATGCACGATCTGGTAGCGCCGGCTCGCGATGGCCGGCTGCCGAACCAGATCTTCGAGCACTTTGCGATTTTCCACTTCGCAGAGGCCCACCACGTCGGGGCCGCTCGGCGAGCCGAGCTGCTCCAGTACCGACGCCATATTCGTGAGCTTGGCGCGGTAGCGGGCATCGTCCCACTGCAAGGCGCCGCCGGGCAGAAAATCCTGATCGTTGGTTTTGGGGTCGTCCTGCGTATCGAAAAGGTTTTCGAGGTTGTAGAACGCCACCGTAGCCGTGCGCGGCCCCGTATCGACGGGTGTGGCGAAAGTGCTGGGCTTGATGGACGTGCAGGCCACGGCGGCCAGCAGCGCGGTGCCCGCCGCGAGGCGGGCAGTCAGGGGAGTTACAGGCATCACGTACTTTTGAGCGAACGAAAACACCCCGACCACCAGCGGACCGGGAGCGTTTTGCATCCGCGAAGTTGCATCCGGCCGGGCCGACTAGCCGCGCCCGCGCCCATTCCCTGACAATGAAAAAGTCCGAAATCCGTTTCTCCATCGCCCTAGACGAGCAGCGCATCCCCGAAGCCATTTCGTGGCAAGCCACCGAGCAAGACAATCAGATCAACTTTGCCAAGGCCCTCAACATCTCCATCTGGGACCGCGACGACTCCGGCACCCTCAAAATCGACCTCTGGACGAAGGATATGCCCGTCGAGGAGATGAAGCATTTTACCATCGACACCATCGCCGCGATGAGCCAAAGCCTCTACACCGCCACCGGCGACGAAGCAATGGCCACGATGATGCGCCGCTTCTGCGACGAGCTGAAGACGCACGTCGAGCAGGAGCGCACACGGCAGGACGGCTGATACGGTTGAGGCCGCAACAGTTTGATGTATCCGCTGCGCCCCGCCCTCACCGGCGGGGCGTATTTTTTTGCGCTATATCGCTAACATCCGGCCCTACCGCACCGTACACGGGGCATCGGCGGCAGCCAACCGGGCCGCTGCCGAGTTTTTTCTTCGACTTTTCTTCCTCCATCTCCGATGAAAACCATTTCCACTTTGCTGGCCGCCGCGCTCGTGGCCGCCGGCCTCGGCGCAACCGCGCAAACCACTCCTGCACCCGCCGCCGCCACGCCCGCCGTGGCCACGCCCGAAGCCACCGCGCCGGTTGCGGCCACGACCACCGCCGCCGCCGCCCCCGCGCCTGCCTCGGAGCCGACCCTCTCGCCCGCCGCCGCCCGTGCCCGCGCGATGACCAGCCGTAGCGGCCGGGGCCGGGCCACCGCCGCGCCCGCCGCCAAGACCGCCCCCGGCCTCAAAGACGGCGTTACGGTACGCGACGGCAAGGTCATCGCCACCGAAAGCGGGCGCTCGACGGTGCTCGCCGACTCGACCCAAACCGTGAAGCTCGTGACGGGCCTCGAAGCCGCCGGCACGGGCGTGGTAACGCGCCCCGACGGCACCACCGAAACCCTGCAAGAGGGCGATTACATCTCGCTCACGGGCCGCCTCGAATCGGCGGCCGACCGCAAGGCGCACACGCAATCGCTGAAAGAAAACCTGAAAGAAGACCGGAAGATTGCCGCCAAGAAAGCGCGCTCGCCGCTGCGGCAGTTGGCGAATGGGTTTTAGCAGTATTCGGCAGCGACCATCTGAAAAAGCCGTCTCCGCGCTGGGCAACCTGCGGAGACGGCTGTTGTGACTGTTACTCCCTGCCAGATACTTCACTCCATATCCTACGTTTTCCGTCCCGAACCGTTCAACCCGCACACCACGGGGTCGGTGCTTCGGGGGGTCGAGCAACCTGACGGCAGCGGGTCGGCGCACCAACTTCGAGTTCAACGTCGCACTGCGCGACCAGCAGGATACGTTCGAGCGCGCCCTGCGCAGGTAAGCCCGCCGCGCGCGCGCCTTCCGATCGCGCGAAGTGCTCGACCGCCGCGCCCCCGGCAGGGCCGCCTCCCCCGCTGCGACCCTGCGCCGCAGGGCCACCATTCCGGGCGCCCGCCCCTACTTGCGGGCCTGCCCGGCGCCCGCTTCCAGCGCCCGCAGCCGCGCCTCAAACGAGGTAGTGGCAGCCTCGGCACGGTCGGCGCGCTGGCGCAGCGCCGCGTTCTGCTGTTGCAGCTCGGCCACCAGGCGGGCCAGTTCCTGCGTGGCGCTCACATTGAGCATACTCAGGGCCTCATAGTCAACGGTGCGCACGTCCGCGTGTTCCAGCCCGAAGACGAACACCTGCCCGCCAGCCAGCCCGGCGGCCTGCGGCGTACGCACCCGCAGCACCGGACCCGTGGGCGCGGCCGCCACGGCCGCCACCACCTCACCCTGCAGCCCCACCAGCTTCACGCGCTGCCCGGCTTTGGCCCCGGCCGGCGCGGCTTGCGGCAGGGTCAGCACCAGCACCGAATCGGCCTCGGCCACGGCCCCCTTCACCACGGCGTACACGTCGGGCAGAAAACCAGTCTGCCGGTTGACGGCCTGCGGAAAGACCGCCTCCACCTCCTGCGCGATGACCTTCTTGAAGAGCCGCTCGCCGTAGGCGGCCCGGTCGCGCATCCGGTAGTCGGTGATGCGCAGTTGGTTGAGCAGGGCCAGGTCGGCCGTGCGGTCTGAGAGGCCCACGATGGTTTTCAGGCGCGCATCGGAGCGGGCATTGAACTGGTTGGCCACCACCCGGCCCGCCGCCACCAGGCTGATGTTGGTGGGCGAGTCGGTGGTGACGCCCATGAGCGGAGGGTTGGTGCCGCTATTGGCGTAGAAGGCGTAGTTGATGACCCCCAGCGAGCGATTGCCGCTCACTTCCAGTGTGCCAGCCACGCCCACGTTGCCGTCAATGAAGGCGTTGCCGTTGGCCACGTGCAGGCGCTCGGCGGGGGTGCTGGTGCCGATGCCCACGTTGCCGCCGCCGGGGTTGAGGGCCAGCGGCGCCCAGTTGTTCACGCTGTTATCGGCGTTGAAGAGGTGCCCGCCCACGGTGGCCGTGCCGAAGAGCGTACCCGTCACCACCCGGCTCATCGCCGTGTTGGCCTGCCCGCCGAAAGACGAGAACCAGTCGGCGGCGCCGGTGCCGGGGTTGGTGGTATAGGCCCGGATGCCGCCCGTGCCGCGCACATCCAGCCGGGCCAGCGGCGTGGTGGTGCCGATGCCCAGGTCAGACGTGAAGACGCCCGTACCCGTTACGTGCAGGCTGGCGGTGGGCGCGAGCGTGTTGATACCAACGCGGCCGTCGGCGCGCAGGGTCATCAGGTTCATATCCGGTACGCCCGTCTGGCCGTTGACCAGGTTGAAGTCGGCCCGGGTCTGGCCGGCCAGGCCGGTTGCATAGGACCCGATGGCTACCTCGAAGACGCCCGGAAACTTGGTACCGCTCATACCGGGCCGGGTCAGGCGCAGCACCTGAACCGGCGTGGTGGTAGTGGCCGTGAGGGGGGTGCCGCCGTTCACGTCCAGCCGGACGGCGGGCGCCGTAGTGCCGATGCCCACGTTGCCGTCACCTTGTAGCGTCAGCACGGTGGCATCGGGGGCGCCCACAGCGCCGTTCGTCAGGCTGAAATCGGCGCGGCTAAGGCTGTTGAGGCCGGCCGCGTAGGTGCCGACGCCTATTTCAAAAAACGACGGAAACTTGCTGCCGATGGTGCCCGGCCGGCCCACGCGCAGCAGCGGGGTGGTGCCGAGGGTGGTGGCCGTCACGGGGGTGCCCTGCACATCAAGGGCCTGCGCAGGGACAGTGGTGCCGATACCTACCGGGCCGCTCACTACGGCCGTGCCGGCCACGTCGAGCAGTTGGGTGGGCGCCATCGTGCCGATGCCCACGCGCCCCGCCACCTGGGGCATATTGTAGGCCACCGTGCCCAGCCGGCCCCAAGGCGCGTTGACGAGGTTGCTGGCGTCGAAATCGGGCACGGCCGTAGGGGCGCTCACTGGCTCAATCACCAGCGAGCCGTCGCCGCGTACGCTCAGCGCGTAGGCAGGGCTGCTGCCGGCCATTGCCCACGACGAGCCCCCGCCGCCGCCCGCATTGGCGTCGCTGCCGCCGCCACCGCCGTAGTAGCCGCCGCCGCCGCCGCCGCTACCGCCCACCGGGCCGCTGAAAATAAAGCTACCATCCCCCCCCGTGGGGCCCGTGCCGGCATTGCCCCCGGAAGCGCCGCCGGCACCCGGCCCGGCTTGGGTAGCGCCTTGCCCTGGGCTGCCATTGAGACCCGCCGCGCCGGTGCCGCCCACCGGCAAGCCGCCCCAGCCGCCGTTACTGGTGCCGAAGAAGGCGGTTGGCGAGGCACCCGCGCCGCCGCCGCCACCGGCTACCACTAGGGCGTTGCGGGTGCTGAGGTAGTCGCCGGTGGGGCCGTTGGCCGGCGCCCGGCGCAGGTCGGTGGCTCCCCCACCCCCGCCGGCGATTTTGGTGATGCCGAAAACCAGCGAGTTGTTGCCGCGGCCCCCGCCGTTGTAGGCGGCTATCGGGGCCACAAATCCCCGCTGCCCTACCACAGCTGTGAGCACCTCGCCGGGCGTTACGGCTAAGTAGGCCGTCAACTGGGCACCGGTGCCGCCCAGGGAGGGAGCCAAATCGGCACCAGTGCCGCCGGTCGCCGTCACCTTGATCAGGCGCACCCCCTCGGGCACCGTGTAGGTCTGCGGCGCTCCGGTAAAGCCGAACGTCACGGTGGGCGGCGCCGGCCCGGTGGTTTTGCCGGTGCCCGTGCCCAAGAGTTCCTGCCAGCGTACGCCGTCCCAGAAGTTGAGGCGCGTGGTGGTGGTATTGAAGATCTGCAGCCCCGTGGCCGGCGCGCTGATGGCATCGCGCTGGGCCTGCGTGAGGCGCGGAATCAGCACCCCCTTTTGGGTCGAAGCCACATCAAGTGCCGCCGAGGCGGCCGGACTGGTGGTGCCGATGCCCACGTCGCCGGCCGCATCCACGGCTAGGCCGGCCGTGCCGCCGTTACCCACCAGTTGATTCGTGCCCAGGTTCAGGTTCTGCGTAGCCGTGTGGTTGCCGAGGTTGTCGGCGCCCAGAGGCAGCGTCACGGCATTACCGCCGCTGATGCTCAGGTTCTGGCCCATCAGGGTCAGGGTCTGCGGGGCAGCGGCCGTAGTCTGCACGGTGTTGTCGGGGAAGCGGAAGCCGCCCGTGGTGCTGTACACCTGCCCGCCCACCGTCAGCTTCTGGGCGGGGGCCGTGGTGCCCGTGCCGATGCCCACGTTGCCGGGGCCTTCGGGGTTGAGCATCAGGTCGCCCCAGTTCACGATGCCGTCGGCAGCGTTGAAAAGGTGCCCGCCCACCGTGGCCCGCCCGTAGAGCGTACCGGCCACCACGCGGCCCATCGCCGTGCCCGAGCGCCCCCCGAAGAGGCTGAACCAGTCGGCAGCACTGGCCGCGCCGCCGTCGTTGGTAGTGAACACCCGCAGGCCGCCCGGCCCGCGCACGTCGAGGCGGGCCGTGGGGGCCGGGGTGCCCAGGCCAGCCTGTCCGGCGTTGTCGAGGGCCAGGCCGGCGGTGCCGCCGCCGGTCAGCAGGTTGGCGCCGAGGTTCAGGTTCTGGGTGGCCGTGTGCGAGCCGAGGTTATCGGCACCCACAGGCACCCAGGTGGTGCCGCCGTACACGTAGGGGCCGGCGGCGTTGTCGGTCTGATACACCACCAGGCCCGGCGCGGGGCTGCCGATGGCCTCGCGCTGCGCCTGCGTGAGGCGCGGCAGCAGCAGCCCTTTGTTAGTGGAACTGACATCGAGCGCGGCCGAGGGGTGCGGCGTGGTGGTACCGATGCCGGTCTGCGCCTGCACGGCCGGGGCCGCCAGCCACAGCGCCGCCCCTACCACAGGCGCAAACGCCCGCCACCAGTACCGAAAACAGGAAGTGTGAGGAAAGAAATGCAGCATACGAGCAAGTGGAAAGTGTCTGATGAGCGATGAGCGCACCGAAAGGACCTTTCGGCCTCAAAGCTACCCGCCCCCCCACCGCCCGCCTACCGCGCCGGGACGAACAACGCCCGGCCGATAGTGAAGCGGCCGGGCGTGTAAGTGAAGGCCGATGAAGTGAAGACAAATCAAGCGAAGGCCGTGGCGCAAGTCGGTCGGGCGGCTGACGGCCTGCCCGAAGCGCAACCTTTTCCTGAAGAGCGTTGTAAGGCGCCCGGTCGCGCCGCCGGCACACTAGGGCGTGGGGACAATTACCGAAGCCCGTCTAGGGCTGCCGCGATGTGCCAGAAAGACAAAAAAGAGAGCGCCGTTTTATCATAGCGGGTGGCAAGTCGGCGGTAGTGTTTGAGCCGCTAAAAAAAATGCTCAATCTTATTTCGGTCTTCGTACTAGGCTTCGTCAAGTGGGAGCGGTTCCACCCGATTGGGTCGATTTGGCATCACCGCCACTGCCTCTGACGTGTTGCACAACAAGCGGGTGATGTCGCTTTCATAGCTGGTGTCGGCGATGACCATCTTCGGCTTCACACCCGCCAGCAAGGCCGAAAACTGGGGCGAATCGCCGGCTTGGCCGGCCGTCACAAGCACCCCGATCGCCTGCCCCAACGCATCGGTGCAGGCGTGTATTTTGGTGCTCAGCCTCCCCCCTCCGACTACGGCCAATGGCGGCGTCTTCGGCAGGCAAGCCGGCGCTGTTTTTTTTTGACCCGCAGCGTGTTGGTGCGCCCGCACCACGGTCGAGTCGAGCATCACCCAGTCCAGGTCCGGCTCCTGCAAGGCCTCGAAGCCCCCTTTCCAGCTGCCTTTCTGCGCCAGTCGCCGAAAGCGTTTCCGCACGGTATCGGGCTTACCAAAGCGTTCCGGCAGATCCGCCCACGGCGTACCGGCGCGCACCAACCAGAGCAGAGAGCAGCGCATTGAAAAACAGGCGATTATCGCGGGCGGTAACGCCCCGATCCGTCACTTTACCAGGCAACAGCGGAGCGATACGCTCCCATTGAGCATCTGAAACCTCGTAGCGGCGCTTTGTCATCCAGCAAAGCCAGACCGAAATCAATTGTCCTCACGCCCTAGTGGCGCCCCGATGGCCGCCGCCCGTCCCCTCCTCCCTTACGCACGGGGCAGGCCGGCGCCCAACGCCACCACCTAAGCCCTATTTTTGCCCGGCCGTCACATCCGCCACGCCCGGCGGCCGGGTTTTTTTTGTGCCTTCCCTCCTCCGACCTCGCACCTCGCACCTCGCACCTCGCACCTCCGACCTCGCACCTCGCACCTCGCACCTCTCACCTCTGACCTAAAAATGCTTTCCCCCGACATCCAACAGAAAGTCGCCGCCTACCTCGCCGCCGCCTACGACCACGAATCGAAAGCCGAAATCCGCGCCCTGCAAGCCGCCAACGACACCGACGGCCTCACCGATGCCTTCTACCGCACCCTCGAGTTCGGCACGGGCGGGCTGCGCGGCATTATGGGCGCCGGCCTCAACCGGATGAACCGCTACACCCTCGGCGCCGCCACGCAAGGCCTGTGCAACTACCTGCGCCGGCAGTTTGCCAACGAGCCGATCCGCGTGGCCATCGCCCACGACTCGCGCCGCAACTCGGCGGAATTTGCGCGGGTGGCGGCCGACGTGTTTTCCGCCAACGGCATCGACGTCTATCTGTTCGAGGCGCTGCGGCCCACGCCGGAGCTGTCGTTTGCCATTCGGCACCTGGGGTGCCACTCGGGGGCGGTGGTCACGGCGTCGCACAACCCCAAAGAGTACAACGGCTACAAAGTGTATTGGCAAGACGGCGCCCAGGTGACGGCCCCGCACGACAAGGCCATCATCGCCGAAGTGAACGCGATTCAGTCCATCGACGACGTGAAGTTCACCGGCGACCCCGCCCGCATCCACCGCATCGGCGCCGAAGTCGATGAGCCGTACCTCCAGATGCTGCTCGGCTTGAGCGTGAAGCCCGAAGTGGTGGCGCGGCAGGGCGCCAACCTCCGCATCGTGTACACGCCGATTCACGGCACGGGCATCACGCTGGTGCCCACGGCGCTCAAACGCTTCGGCTTCCAGCACGTGAGCATCGTGCAGGCCCAGGCCACCCCAGACGGCAACTTCCCCACGGTCCACTCGCCCAACCCCGAGGAAAAGCCCGCGATGCAGCTCGCGCTGGACCAGGCCCAGGCCGAAGGCGCCGACCTCGTGCTCGCCACCGACCCCGATGCCGACCGCGTGGGCGCCGGCATCCGCAACGAAAAAGGCGAGTGGATTCTCCTCAACGGCAACCAGACCGCCGCCCTGCTGGTGTATTACCTCCTGACGGCGTGGCAGGGCGCCGGGCGCCTCACCGGCCGCGAGTACATCTGCAACACCATCGTCACCACCGACCTCATCAACGAGATGGCCGCCGCCCTCGACGTGCCGTGCCACCTCACGCTCACGGGCTTCAAATACATCGCCCAGGTGATTCGGGAGCGCGAAAAACTCGGCGAAGTCTTCATCTGCGGCGGCGAGGAGAGCTACGGCTTCCTCATCGGCCAGCACGTGCGCGACAAAGACGCCGTCGCCGCCTGCTGCCTCATTGCCGAACTGGCCGCCGTAATGAAAGACCAGGGCAAGACCCTACAGGATGCCCTCATCGAGATGTACCGCACCTTCGGCTACCGCAAGGAAGACCTCATCTCGCTCACCAAAAAAGGCCCGCGCGGCGCCGACGAAATACAGGAGATGATGCGCGAGCTACGCGCCAACCCGCCCGCCACCATCAGCGGCTCGCCCGTGGTGACGGTGCTCGACTACCTCACCTCCGAGGCGCACGACCTCACGACCGGCGTCCGCGCCCCCCTCGAGGGCTACGACAAGTCGGATGTGTTGCAGTTCCTCACCGCCGACGGTACCAAAGTATCCGCCCGCCCCAGCGGCACCGAGCCGAAAATCAAGTTCTATTTCAGCGTCCGCGCCGAACTGCCGGCCGCGGCCGACTACGAGCGCGTAGGCAAAGAGCTGGATGCGAAGATTCAGGGAATTAGTGGGGAGATGGGGTTGAAGTAATTTAAGTGTCAGTACAATCGCTTCCTTCTGGCACACCGGTCCGTATCGGCGTCGGATTGGTGGCCCTCTTGGCAACCCATCTAGGCTTGGATAGCTTTGGTGGTTGGCAACTCGTGGGCGCAATGCTGGTGGTGGGTTTCGCCGCCTTACTGCTAACCGACTGGCTGCGTACAGCATTCGGAGCAGCCAGCTTATACGTGGGGGCTTTTTTTATTGCAAACGAGCTACTTACCCGTTACGCTGGACCAGGCACTTACGACTTGGAAGGCGCAGGCGTATGTACAGTAATTTCATTCGTGAGCTTGGTCTTCGTGCTGAGTGTTTTATTACCATTTGCTGGTCATCACCGCCGCGCCGGCCGATTTCTGCTGGTGGCTGTGGTAGGTTGGTTGCTATTGGTAAGTATCACCGGTCAGGTGGGAGTGGTGAGCTACGCCGCAGTTTCTGGCGGCACTTTTTGTGCGACTAAATCGCAGTTCACCTAAACCAATCGGCGCCCGGCGCGCTTCCTTGCATATGACTACCGCCGAACTGCTTGCCACCCCGGCCAAAGCCGAAATCGTCAACGACCAATTAATCGAAATGTCCCCTACCGGTTTTGTGCCTGGCTTCGCCGCTGGCCAAATCTTCGTCAGCCTAACCCAGTACTCCTTCCAGCAACGAATAGGATACGCCGTCTCGGACAACGTTGGCTTCCTCATCAACCTCCCCCACCGCAAATCCTTCTCCCCGGACGCGGCCTTCCACACCGGCCGCCCCACGGGGATGAAGTTCCTCGAAGGTGCGCCGGTTTTCGCGGTGGAAGTACGAAGCGAAGGCGACTACGGGAGCGCCGCCGAAGAAGCAATGGCCGCCAAGCGCGCCGATTACTTCGCGGCCGGCACATTGGTGGTGTGGGACGTGGATATGCTCTCGCAAGACGTCGTGCGGGTCTATCGTGCCGACGCGCCCGACCGGCCCGTCCGCTACCGGCGCGGCCAGCGCGCCGAAGCCGAACCGGCCGTGCCGGGCTGGTCGATGCCCGTCGAAGACCTGTTTCCGTTCGAACTGGACGCACCCGCGCCGGGGGCCGGCCGTTGAATCAGAATCAGACCACCGTAGGGGCGGGCCTTGCGCCCGCCCGTGCCGCGCGCACCGTTCGCCACCTCGATAGTCCAACGTAGGGGCGGGCCTTGTGCCCGCCCGCACGGCGGCAATGCACGGGCGCGGGCGGGCGCAAGGCCCGCCCCTACGTATTTGGGAATTCAGTCACCCACTCTACCCCCGCCAGCCAGCCATCGAGGCGGGCCGTGTCGGTGAAGGAAAACAGCAGGCCGATGTGCTCGTCGTCGCCGTCGGGCGCCCCCCAATGCCACGTTTCCACGAAAAAGCCGCGTACGTCGTGGAGGCGTTGCCGGATGCCGTCCTCGCGGCGCGTAGCCAACAAGCGGCCGTGCGCGGCCAGCAGCCGCGCCTGCTCGGGCTGCTGCAGACGCTGAAACGCGGCAAACGTGGGCGGCGCGGCGGACATCAGTCGATGAATGGGTGATAGTAACCGAAGTGGCACACGGCAACACGTAACGCCAAGCTCCCGCTTGGCATCACGCAAGCACCGCCGCGTCGTGCATCGCGCGGGCCAAGCGGGAGCTTGGCGTTACGTTCACGCACCCGGAAACACACTAAAAGGCACACCGTAACAAACAGAAACGCCCGTAAGCTGTGCGCTTACGGGCGTTTTATCATTCTGGCGGTCCGGACGGGTCTTTTCTGCACCACTGATTTAGAGTGAGTTAGCCTCAGTGCGTGAAACCAGTGGAAAACGGCTCTGAAAAAACTTCAGCATCGGTGGCCGGGTGACATCGGCAGCTGCTCGGACTGGATGAACATACCAGCGGTCGTCGCGCGGGTCGCGGAGGTGTGCCCAGCAAGGGCCGAGAGCCAGTAGTTCGTGTAGGGGCAGGCTGTAGCGAACGCCGGCGTCGTTGACGAAGTAGAGAGCGCCGGCGTCCAGCGCGGCTCTCACCTCATCAGGAAGTGAGGGGGCCATAAGTGCGTTGGTAGGCTTCGAGGCGTTCGAGGGCAGTGATATGCTTCTGCTGGAGTTCGGCGAGTTGGCGGGCAGTACGACCTAGCTCCTCCCGGCACGTTGCGAGGGCGGATACGGAGGGGCCTTCGCCCAACGCACTGTACACCTCAGACGACACGTCTGTAATGGCTGGCACGTAGTCCCAGCCGATGATTTTCGCCACCTTGTCGATGATCTCGATATCGAGGTCAGGGCGCTCGAAATAGCCATAAATCGTGCTTCGGCTCACATTCAGGAGCCTCGAGAGCTGGCTGATTTTGAAGCCGCGCTTGCGGAAAGCCGCCTCCAGCGCCTCGCCGCGATGGGTGGTCGTTTTCATTATAAGCAAAGGTCTCGGAAAAATTGTAGGGTAAAAAAGTCTTTTTTGTCGTTGAAAGTGTACAAGTTGTTGCAACACTACTGCATATTTGTACCGTAAACAAGACACTTTTGCAGGACTAACCCGCCAAAAGTGTAGCCAACGCGCGACAACAGACGTCCCACGGCTCTAAAATCACCCGTTTATGCGAGTCAAAAACCGACTGAAACACCTGCTCAACGAAGCCGGCATCGAGAGCCTCCGGCCCACTCCCGAACTGTTAGAGAAGCGCCTCGGCGGAATGACCATCCACCGCTTCAATCAAATCTGGGAGAACTCGAGCAAGACCGAGCTGACGATGCTGGAAGTGAGCCTGCTCAATAGCTGGCTTTCGATGCTCTTTGGGCACGAAGTCGATGTCATCGAATCTGTAGCAGTTTCGATCTGATGCGCGCGGCCCTCACTTCCGACCTCATCCAGCGGCTGAGCCTCAACCAGCTCCGCCAGGCCGAGGGCTTCCTGACGACGCTCACGAAGGGCCTCGACGACTGCCGGCTGCTCTACATCGAGATCGGCCAAGCCGATGCCTGGTCGTTCGAGATGCACCAGGTGCGCGACCAACTGGCCGAGTGCCGCAAACGCCGGCGCGACCTGACCGACGAGGTACGCGGCTATGAGCACGGCGGATAAAATCCGCACCCTTCGGGCCGACCGAGCGCAAATCGACCAACAGATCGACCGGCTGACCACCGCCGCCGGCGTGGCGCCGACGCCTGAGCAACAGGCGCGCATCCGTTCGCTCGAAGAGCTGCGAGACTCGAAGGCCCGCGACATCCAGACGCTTTTGTCCACCTAATTTTTTCACTCTATGTCCCCCACCCAGCAGGCCCGGTACGAGAAGCGATTGCGCTTCGAGGCGAGGCACTTCCAACAGGAATTTGAAGAGATGATCGAGCGTGAGGTCGGCCACGGACCTGCGCTCGACGAGGACGCCAAACGGCGCTTCCTGAATCGTGCGGACGTGCGCGAAATCCGCGAGACGTTCGAGGCGCGTATTGCCAGCATCCGCCAGCTCACCGGCGAGTTTACTGTCAATCTGGGGCCACGCCAGCCGGTGGTGGAGGAGCCGATGCCGTCGCGCAGCAAGATCTGCGACAAGATTTTTCCGGCCGGCCAGATTCCGACCTGCCGCTACTGCTTCACCACTACGACCAGCCGCCCACGGGTAGAGGGCGGGGTACTGTGAAATGGTACGGCTACAATACAGAGGAGTGGGCAAATGCAACATCTGCGGGCGCATCCTTACCGATCCGCAGAGCGTCCAGCGTGGCATCGGGCCGGAGTGCTGGGAGGTCTATCAAGCTAGGCTGGCCCAAGAGGATGCCGGCAACGAGGGGCAAGACGGCCGCTGCAAGCACCATCGCTGGGTCGGTGATTTCGCCGGCGACGTGGTACTCGGCCGCGATGAGAAGGGCTACGTGACGGCCAACATCCCGCAGAAGGTCGTCAAGCACTCGCCCACCGGCTTCGAGTTCGGCTACGGCGGCAGCGGGCCGGCCGACCTGGCGCTCAACATCCTGCTCTGCTACACTGATGGCAATACGGCGCAGGAGTGGTACCAGGATTTCAAATGGGCCTTCGTCGCCAAGCTGCCGGAGGCGGGTGGGGTGATCAAAGGCGATGACGTGCGGAAGTGGCTGGCGGCGCAGAAAGCAGACCTTTTTTCCCAAGCAGCATAATTATGACTCTGCAAATCACCGATACCCTACAAGTGCGAGCCGACGAGGCTGACGTGCTCGAAGAGGTACTGAAAAATAGCCTCACTAATTACAGCGGCTTCGTTTCCTATTCGCGCGGCGAGGTAGAAACGCTGACGTTCGAGGTGCTGCCGCCCGTGCAGATCGTGCTATTCACCGTCACGGTCACGCACTTACAGGCTGTGATGCAGGTGGGCGAGATGCTCTACCTCGCACTGAAAGCACGGTCGCAATAAGTAAGTATCGCCCGCCGATGCTACTGAAATATTCGCCTCTTATCGCCGCCCTGCTCGTGCTGGGCGCTTGCACCTGCCGCAACAGCCAGCAGCCGCCGCGCCACACAATCTTCCTCTACTGCCTGGACGGGACTTATAAGCCGTACCGCACCGATGTCTTCTTTGTCGAAGCGGGCTGCGTCCGGTTCGTGGCCGGCAGCGATACAATTTCCCACTGTGGAGCCTTCACCATCATCTCACAATGAGCCAGCCAACGAAACAACTGCGTGGCTACATCGAAGCCGACCACGCGTGGTGTGGCTACTGCCACACGTTGATCGAGACCTACCCCTACGATCCGGACGAGGCAAAAAACCAGCACGGCTGGCGCTGGAAGAAGAAGTACGGCTACGTCTGCGGTGACTGTGCCGACTACCTGGGCCAGGACAAGTTGCGGCGCAAGCACTTGGCGCAGGGGCCAAAGCGACAGTATTGGGCAATGTTGTTCGATTCGCAGGCCAGCGCCGCCAAACGCCCCTGTCGTTTCTGGGGTCGGCCGCTCACCGGCCACGTGCTTGACGGAAAGCACCGGAAGCTCGATCTGTTTACTTACGTTGATACCTGCGGCCGAGTAAGCATTGTGGATGTGCGTAGCGGGCTTTCGCTGACAACGGCGGACGGCGTCACAGACTTGGACGCTCACGCAGCCATCTGCGATCTGACGAAGCAGTACTCTGTGCAGCGCATTCAGTGCCGCGCCGCGTCTGCGGAGCAGCTGGTGCCTCCTATCGATCAGGTGAACCTGCTGCCCCGGATGAGCGCAGCAGAGCGGGAGTGGCAATCGGGGGTGGAGATCGTCAATTGGGTGCGAGAGATAACATTGTCGCTGGATCGGGCGCACGTACCGTTGTTGGCGCGATTCATCGAGGAGTTCAACCGAATCCATCTAACGCCTCACCCAGGAGTGCGCGGCGTGATGATCGCAGTAGAGGAAGTGACCCTTACTGTGCAGAGCCGAGCATCGAATGATTCGGTGCTTAGATTTTGGATTCAGCACCTTATCACTCTGGTGTTCTATGATGCCAGTGCGGCCTATGATTTCGGTCGGCTGATGTCTGACTTCTACTGCCAGATAAATTCGGAGGAGAATCAGGCTGATCGGCGAGTGCTACTGATGCTGAACCGTAAGCGCAGAAATCACGGGTTATCCGTGCTGAACACGTGGAAGAGCGTCACCCTGGTCGGTGAGCCACCAGTTCCATACGACTATCTGGCGCGCAAGAAAGGCCTCGCTCAACACGGTATCTGCGATGACTGAGACCATCAAACTCAGTTTCACCCAAGACTGGAATCACAAGCTGGGCTGCGATGCCTTCGGCACGGTGCGGCTCGACTCGGAGAAGTACCAGCCCGGCCGGCGCTACGCCGTGTGGCTCAAAGATGAGCTGCTGGGCACGGCCGAATGCGTGGCCGTGTACCGCCTGAAGCTGGCCGAAATCACCGACCGGCTGGCCTACTTCGACGTGGGCAAGCCCGCGTCCTACCTGCGCGCGCTGTTGGAGCGGATGTACGCCAAGCAGGGCATTACGTGGGAGCACCAGCAACTCGCGCACGTGCTGCTGGTGTGGATCGACCGCGCGAAAGCAGGGGCTGTACATGCGGCGGCAACGCCGGCCGCCCCCAAGCCGCCGCCCATCGGGCAGCAAGCCACCCTCGATTTACCTGGAACCTTTAAACCGGCCGAGCGCGCGCGCGGGCCTTTTTCCTAATCGACAATGTGCAATTGCCTAAAAGAAATTACTCCGAAAATAACGGAGCAAATCAAGCAAAACAATCCTCATTATCTCATTGAGGATGAAGCAGAGCTGGTCAACAGGTCGTTTGTTTTGAGTCAAAACAAGCTCACGATGGAGACACACGATTCATTTGTGGTGAAGGGGAAATACATCCGAAAGGTGGGGGCACCGCGCACAGAGCGCACTCTAAAAATGAATATGATTCACGCTTTTTGCCCCTACTGCGGTCAACCTAAACATTAGTAATGAAAGACACTACTGCCGCCTTCGCAGCCGAAAATCTGGCTGCATACGCCACCGAACGGCTGAGACAGTATGCCGAAGTCTTGAACGAACAGATGCGGCACGGCGCACTGCCGCCACGCGGCTACGACTCCGTGAAGCGGCAATACATCCGAATTACCACCGAATTACAGGCCCGAAAATGATTTTCGCCAAGCTCTTCATCATTGACGACCAGCACCAGGTGCTGGTCGAAAAAACTGAAATCGAGAACGACCCACAGGACGATTACGAGGGCCAGCGGTGGGACGACTCCAAACCCGGTCTGCGGTGGGCCACCATCGTGGACGGGGTGACGTGCGAAATGCGACTCTCCTATCCGAGTGAGGAGGTGCGCGATAAGCATTTTGAGCTGACAACGCAGGAAAAGGCAGCGGCTTATTTCTCAGCTCAGGCTGCGTGGCGGGGCACCGACCTGACGGAGGATGATATTGATCGATACACCGGCTTCATTCAGACCTTATGACACAGTACACCATCACCGCGCACATCCAGCTCGCGCTGGCGGGCGGAATGCAGACCCAGAAGGTGCGCTTCACGCTGGAGGCTAAGTCAGTAAAGGAAGCACAGCAGAAGGCACGGGCATTCCTGATGCAGCGCACCTCGGTCGTGATTGACTCGTGTGACTACCAGCCGACAATGAGCGATGTGCTGGGGCAATTTGGAAACCTCTTCCGATGATACGAGCATCTGCTTCGGAAATCGCAAATAGTGTCGAGGCGGTAACAAAGGCTTTGGACGCCGTGGCAGCCACAATTACCTACCGGGTTGAGGTCTGCTTGCCGTGTCAGCGGGCGCACTCGCGCAAGGTGGACTCGCTAGCTGTGGGCATAACTATGCTCATTCGGTACGCCCACAGAGATACACCTGCGCGGCTATGGGCACTGTGGGATGAGGGGCAATTCTATCTGATGGCTACTAGTTGGGCGACGGAGGAGCCTGGCTATGATTGACCTCAAACACTACCACCCGAAGTGGTCGCTCATCAGCCGCCTCATCCGCCAGCGGCGGGCGCACAATCGCTGCGAGTGGTGCGGCGTGGCCAATGCGCTCGTGGGGCGGTGGCGTCCTGGGAAACGCACCTGGGACAAGCCCACCTTTGAGCCGCTGGCCGACGACGAGCGGGCGCTGCTGGAAGCCGCCAGCGCGCAGATGAGCCACCGTGAGCGGCAGCAATTCTACAAACGTCGAAAAGTCACCAGAATTATTCTGACTGTGGCCCACATCGACCGAGACAGGACTAATAATCGCTTCCAGAACCTCGCTGCGCTGTGCCAGCGGTGCCACCTGCGGCACGATGGCGCCCAGCACGTTGCCAATCGCAAGTACGGGCGCGAGTGGAAACGTAGCGTGTTGCCCATCCCCTTCTAACTCCTCGCCTGCCGGCCCCTTATGCGCCTAGCCGACTCTACCCTCCAGCGCGTCCGCGACCTGTTGCCCTCGGATATCATCGGCCATTATCTGACCCTCAAAACCAAGAACGGCAAGCATCAGGCGTGTTGCCCGTTTCACGACGAAAAGACGCCCTCCTTTGCGGTAAACGACCGCAAGGGCATCTTTAAATGCTTCGGCTGCGGCGCGGCCGGCGACGGCATCCAGTTCGTGATGCTCCGGGAGAAGCTCGACTTCCGCGACGCCGTCGAGGCGATTGCCCAGGCCCACGGCATCACTATCGAGCGGCTGGCGCAAGACCCCGCCGAGGCGGCCGCCGACGCCGAGCTGGCGCGGCGCCGGCAGGCGGTGCGCCTGGCGCTGGAGTTCGCGGCGGCGTGGTTTCAGGCCAACGAGCTGCCCGCGAAGTGGGCCGAGCGGCGGCGCCTGGGCGAGGAAGTGCGGCTGGCGTTTCGGGTGGGGGCGGCGCCGGCGGCGCCCCGGCAGCTCTACGAGGATGCGGTGCGGCAGGGCTTTTCGGCGGAGGTACTCGTGGAGGCGGGGCTGGTGCGCCAGGCGCAAAGTGCGTATTACGACGTTTTCCAGGACAGGGTGATGCTGCCCATCCGCGACGTGCGCGGCCGCGTGGTGGCCTTCACGGGGCGCCTCGTAACGGAACCCGCGCCCGACGCCACCTACAAGCCCGGCAAGTACCTCAACTCCTCCGATACGGTGTGGGTGAAGGGCGACCACCTCTACGGCCTGGATACGGCGGCCGCCGAGATTGCCAAGAAGCGGCACATGTACGTGGTGGAGGGCCAGCTCGACGTGCTCCAGATGTGGCAGGCGGGGCTGCGAAACACGGTGGCCATCGGCACCACCAAGCTCACGGCGGCGCAGCTCAAGCTGCTCACCAAGCACACCACCCACATCGTGCTCACGCCCGACCACGACGCGGCCGGGCTGGAAGGGTTGGCGGCGAACGCCGAACAGCTGCTGCGCGCCGGGTGCCGTGTGGAAGTGCTGCTGCCGGAGAAAGCGAAGGGCAGCGACAAGACCGACCCCGACGATTACCTGCGCCGCAAGGTGCATACGGCCACTGACCTCGACGGCTGGCTGCGACAACGCCAGGACTACCTGACGGGCTACCTGCTCAAAGAAGAGGAAAAGGCAGCCTGCGCCGGGCCGCACGAACGCGCTGAGGCCATCGAGCGGCTGGGCGCGGCGCTGGAATGGGTGCCCAACGACACGGTGCGCGGCTCCTACTACGATACGATGGCCGGGCTGTGGCCCGACTTCCGTAAGCACTACAAGCTGGCGCGGCGCGGCCACGAGACCACCCAGCGCGCGCTGCAAGACCTGGAAGCGGAGACCCGAGTAGCCTACTACGACCAGGGCTACTTCGCCAAAAACGGCTCGCTCTACGCCCTGGCGCCCAACGGCAAGGAAATACGCATCTGCCCGTTCACGCTCGAGGTGCTATACTTCATCTATTCGAAGGAGCCGAAGTACGTCTGCTCGCTCCGCAACATCTGGGGCGAGGGGCGCTCGCTGGCCATCACCACCGACGACTTTGCCTCGGTGGGTACGTTCAAGAAAATTGTTGGGCGGCTGGGCAACTTCATCTTCGAAGGCACCGACGAGCACCTCAATAAAATCAAGATTAAGGAGTTCAACGGGGTGCCGCAGGCCACGCAGCCGCGCTATATGGGCTGGAACCCCGCCGGCTTTATGACCTGGGCCAACGGCCTCTACTTCGACGGGCAATTCGTGGAGGCCGACCCCTACGGCATCGTCACGCTGCGGCGCCCGCTGCCAACGCCGGAGCAAGTGCGCCGCTTGCCGGCCAACGCCCACGTGGCGGTAGCAGGCAAGCGGCGGGTGGTAAAGTCCGGGGCGGCGCTCATCGACGAGCTGGGTGCCGACGAGGTGGCACGGCTGGCCGAGCAAGGGCACCTCGAACGGCTCACCTACCACTACCTGCCGGCGGCGGCCGCGCTACGGCTCGAAGACGCCGGCGACGCCGACCAGATTGACGAGAACGAGAGCTTCGAGGCCGACCGGCTCTTCGTGCATTTCAACCAGCCGGGCCTCACGTTCGCCGAATGGGCGAGCCTTATCCGGCGCGCGTTCGGCGACAACGGCATCGTGATGATTGCCTTCTACGTGGCGGCTCTGTTCCGCGACATCATCTACGAGGCCAACTCATCGTACTTCCCGCTGCTGTGCCATTTCGGCCCGCCGGGCACGGGCAAATCGAAGGCCGCTGAGGCACTGGCCGGAATGTTCGGCCGCTACCAGCCCGATGGCATCAACCTCGAAGGCGGCTCGACCGTCATCGGCATTCGCCGCTATATGGACAACGTCCAGAACGGCATCATCTGGCTCAACGAGTACAAGGACACCCTGCCCAACCCCACGCTGGCGATGATTAAAACCATCGCGGACGGCGGCGGGCGCCTGAGCGGCCAGAAAACGGGCGGCAACGAAACCAAGAGCACCCTGACGCGCTCGACGGCCATCGTGTGCGGCCAGGACGTGCCCGCCCGCGACGCGGCCATCCTCACGCGCTGCCTCATCAACGAGTTCTCGGAGGCGGGCAAGGACGCCAACGACCTGAGCGCCTACGAACGTCTCATCGAGCTGCGCCACGAGCGCAAGCTCACGGCCGTGACGTGCGAGGTGCTCGGCTACCGCGACGCCGTGATGGCCTACCGCAAGCGCGTACCGGCCGTGCAGCGTGAGCTGAAAGAGGTCTGCGCCAAGCTCATCGAGCGCCGCCCCGACGACCGCGCCATCCTCAACGTGGCGTCGGTGCTCACGCCGCTGCTGCTGCTGGAGGAGGCGGGCCTGAAACTTCCCTTTACCCTCGACGAGGCCCGCACCCTGATGGCCGCGCGCTTGAAGCTCCAGACGCAGATACAAGCTACCACGAACGACGTGGAGCAGTATTTCGGCGTGGTGGCGTCGATGATTGGACGCGAGGTCTTGGAGAGCGTTCACTTCAAAATTCAGAAGGAGACGGACGGCAAGACCAAGCTCTTCCTGCGTGTCAACCAAGTACACGGCGCGTACCTCACGGCCGCCCAGCGGCAGAACAAGGCGGCGCTCGGCTCGGCCACGGTGCGCGGCTACCTGGCGCAGAGTCGCTACTTCCTGGAAGACCGCACCAAAGGAGTGCGCTTCGCCGAGGTGGCCAACCCCACCTCGGCGATGGTTTTTGACTACGAGCTGATGCGCCGCACGGGCATCGAGTTCGACACGAAGCAGGTGATTGCCGACCTGACCGAGCAGGACGACCCGAGCGCCGTACAGGCGCGCGTCAGCCAGCTACGCGGCGACGGCCTGGAAGACCTGCGCGACTTCATCAACGAGATGCAGGTGGGCAGCACCCACCGCGTGAGCGAGCTGGCCGACCGCTTCAACGCCCGCCTCGACACGCCGCTATCGGTGGCGCGGTTCGTGGAGCTGGTGAAGGAGTACATCGACGCGGAGCTGGTCGGGCCGATGCTTACGTTCAGCGGCGACGGCAGCCGGTTACGGATTGACCCGCCGTTCTGAAAAACGGGATAAAACACAAAACGGAAAGGGGGCTGCGGCCCCCTTTTTTGTTGCCCGGCAGCGGGCGCCGGGCGACGGGCCGTTTTTGCCGGTAGCAAAAAAAGCCGGGGGCGTTTCCTCTTTCCTCCGGGTAGAACAAAACACAATTTCACTTCTCAGTAAAATAGGTTCTTTTTGAGGTTTTGAGTATCTCTACACCGGAAAAGTACCGGGGAAAAATGTGGAAACGCGGGGAAAAATGTGGAAACGTGTTTTTGTTTCCTCTCCGGCAGGAGCCACAATGGGAGGAAACAGAGGGTGCGTTTCCGCGTTTCCCCACCCTGTAAAGGAAGCTGGGGAAACGTAAAACTTTGATAGTTAGCCGAGTGGAAACGTGGAAACAGGAGGACGGGAAAAACACCTCTTTCGGTTGAAAACGCAGGTGGTGCGGCAGCACCCCACCATCCCGGCCGCCGCCTAGCCCCACCAACGCGGCTTAGGAATGCATCAGTGGCTGTTTCCTCTGTCAGGAGAAGTGCAATCAGCATAATTGAACTGTCCGAATGCCACGACAGTAGTGTAGCGACCGCGCTACACTATCTTGCTGCCACTTCCTGTCTGATGGCTACTTCTCTCCACGTGCTGGCGATGCCGGTGCGGCCCGCTGTACACAAGTATTTGCTGCGGCACCTGGGCACCGGCTATGTGCTCTCGAAGGCCGACCGCTTCGGGATGTTCCTTTTTCAGCTCCTGCGCCGCCAGGGCACGGCCGAAAAGAAGCGCGGCAGCCGCGAGGATTGCTCGGCCACCTTCGAAGTCGATTTACGCAATTTCCCGTTCCGCCAGTACGGCCTCACGGAGCTGACGACCTACACCATCTTCCACTTCAACGAGTTCGTGGACGATTTGCTCAAGCTGGAACTGTACGTGTGGGTGCGGACGCACTGCGTCCACGGGCTGCGGCACCGGCTGAGCGTGAAGGAGGCCATCCAGGAGTTTCAGGTGATTTACGACCTGACCGAATCCGACCTCTCGATGGAGACGCTCCGCAAGAGCGTGTACCGCAACTGCCCGGACGTGCGGCCGCGAAAAACACCGAAATCGGTAGTGAAATCGTCCCAAAAAACCGCCCTGCTGTCCCAAAAAAGTGGGGTGTTGTCCCAACGGGAACGCTTACGCGCACTCTATCAGCATCTTACCGCGTTGCCGCTTCCCATTTTCGATCTGACGCCCGTTCATTTCGCCGCTTCCTGATGCTCCCGCCGATTCCCTTTCAGCTGCGAAACCTCACGGCCACGCCGAGCGCCGACAACATCGGCGGCTTGCAGGCGTTCTGGCTGCTCGACACCTCGGCCGTGTTGAGCTGGCCCGGCCCGCTCTCGCCGCTCACGCTCACGAGCCTCTCGCTTCGGCCGTACTCGGTGCTGTACCGCGTTGACGCCGTCCGGGGCACCCTGCGCCTCACGCAAGACCCTAAGCCCACGGGCCGCCACGGTACCCAGCACCAGCAGCGCCTGCGCGGCACCCTTGCGCGCCACACCGACGCGCTGGCCACGGGCCTCGAAGCCCTGGCCGGCCGGCGTCTGATGGCCCTCACGCGCGACCAGAACGGGTTGATGGTGGTTGTCGGGTCGCCCGATGAGCCGCTGACGTGGACAGATAAGTTCGACTCCGGCTCGGCGCCCAGCGACCGCAACAACTACGACTTCTCGCTGGAAGGCGTGACGGAGCGCCGCGCGCGCCCGTTTCTGGGCCAGTTTCAGGTGGCTGATGGGCAGCTCGTGACGGCCGTCACCATAGTGTACAGCGGGGCGGCCGGCGCCACCGAAGTTGTCGATCTACAAGGCAATACGATCCTGACCGTGCCCGCCGGCGCGAAGCTCCAACTCTCCTCTGCCTTTCAACTCAACTACGCCCTTATCTAATGGCTCGTCTGTCTCTGGCTCAGTTTCTCGCCAAGTACGCCGCTACAAACGGCCGCTTTGCCAACAACACTTCGTTTCAGATCGGCCCGGACGATTGGCAGGAGTTCGCGCAAGACATCGGTGATTCGCTTGCCGGCACGGCGAATCAACTCCTCGGGGCGCCAAAGGTGGTTCGGTATCGGCACTCAACAACCGCAGGGGTGCCTGCCGGCGCCTCGACGCTCGACCGCCTGGCGCCGGCAAGTTTATGTGTGGGCAATGAGGCCGTGGTACTCAACCCCAGCGCCACGCCCATACTGATGCAAGAGCCGCCCAAGCGGTATGTGCTCGCGCGCTTGGCAGCCCCGGAGGTAGGCTCAATCAATGCCAGCCTCGACGCCGACCCAGCGACGGTACTCACGGCGCCGTGCCTGTGGCTGCCGGTGGACGACCCCAACGCGGTGGGCGCCACGCTGCCCTATCTCGACCGCGCGGCTGTGGCTCTTGAGGGCAGTACATATAAGTACGTACTTGGCGGACGCTTGCGGCTTTTCGAGGTGCTGCAAGACCTTGATCCCGAGGAATTTACCGGAACCGGGCCACAGGGCGAAGACTGGATTCCAGAGCCGTCCGGCCTGCTGAACGACCCTTATTACGAGGAGATTTCGCCGGAGTCGCTGCAAGCGCAGCCGCGTTTCCAGCCCATATCCCGCGAGGAATATCTGACCCTGGCCGCTGATGATGGGATACAGAACGGCTTGGGTTACCTTATCAGTCGTGATGGCGAGGGTATCTATGTGTGGGGTATCGGGCCGAACGTCAAGATGTACGCGCAAGCCACGCTCATCGTCGGCGACGGCTCCACCATCGGTGGCAGCTACGACGTAGAGAACGATGTGTTTGTGCCGGCCGGTGGCTTCTCAGGCGACTATAACGACCTCACAAATCGCCCGTCGCTGGGATCGGCGGCGGCGCGGGACGTGAATACGTCGGGCAACGCGAACGTGACACAGGTGGTACTCGGCACCGACACCCGCCTCACCAATGCGCGCGCCCCCACGCCGCACACGCACCCAGCGGCGGATATCAGCGACAGCACGACGGCAGGCCGGGCGCTGCTGACAGCCTCAGATGCTGCTGCCCAGCGCACAGCATTGGGCCTCGGCTCGGCGGCAACGCGCGACGCGCCGGCCAGCGGCAACGCCTCAGCCGCGCAAGTGGTGCTTGGCAGCGATGGTCGTCTGAGCGATGCGCGAGCCACCACGCTGGCCAGTGTGGCGAGTTTTGTGATAGCTGGAGGTGGGGTGACGCTCACCAATACCGGCACCGCCATTAGCATCGGCGCGAACCTGTCGGTGCCGGGCGGCTACGGCGACGGCTCAGATGGGGCGCTGGTCGTGAGCGCCGGGCAGACGGTGAACCTATCTAGGGATATGTACTACACCTCCATTCTGGTGCAGAATGGAGGCACATTGCACACCAACGGCTTCCGCATCTTCACCACCGGCAACGCAACGATAGATGCCGGTGGGGTGGTACACAATGATGGGGTGAATGGCGGCAACGCAAACGGCGCGGCAGCGGGCAGCTCCGGCGTTGCCAAACTAGGCATCACAGTCGGCGGCAGCGGGGCGGGCACGAGCGGCGCCAACGGTAGTACCGGCGCGGGCAACAGCGCGGGCGCGGTCGGCGCGGCGGTTGGCGCCGGGGGCAACTCAGGCACGGCGGCGGCGGCGGGTAGCGGCGGGGCGGGAGCGGGCGGCGCGGCCGTCCCAGCCGTCACGACCACGCAGCGGTTCATTCGGTTTCTGACAACGCAACTCCTCATCGGCGCCGCGTTAATGCAAGGCGGGTCGAGTGCGCGCGGCGGGTCGTCGGGCGCCGGGGACGGAACCAACAGCGGTGGCGGCGGTGGCGGCGGGCCATCGGCTGGCGGCGTCGTGGCGCTCTTTATCGGCGGTACGTTGACCAATAACGGCACTATCCGCGCGCGCGGTGGCAACGGCGGCAACGGCGGCACACCGCCGACAGGCAACTGCGGCGGCGGTACGGCAGCACCTGGCGCTGGGGGTGGCTCTATTTACATCGACAGCAATTCCTACGCGGGGCTGGGCAGCATCTCGATGGCGGGTGGCGCGGGAGGCGCTGCGGGGTCAGGCGTCGGCACCGGCACGGCGGGCAGCATCGGCACGGCAGGCACGGGCGGCGCTGGCTGGCGAATTGAGCGGGCAACGGCCACAGCAACGATTCTAACGTAGCGTTTTCGCGTCCTTTCGCTGACTTAGGAGGCGCGGCAGCTTTGTAAACTCAAAGCTGCCCGCGATGCGCCATTCCCGCCTTGTTTCTGCTCTCGTTCGTGGCCCGTGGCTGATCGACCCGATGACGGCCGAGCAGCACCGTCCATTTATCGAGGCGCTGCTGAGTGCGACGGCTGATCCCAAAGCTGGCTGGCTGGACGAGTTGATGGCGGAAGACCCGGCGACACTGCCCTACGCGCTGGGAATGCGCGAGGGCCGGGCGACGGGCGACCGCTTAACCGACTACGACCAGGCGCCGGCCGGTTCGGTGGCCGTCATTCCGGTTTTCGGCGTCTTGATGGCCGACGATGGCTTCTGCGGCGAACCGGGCACCCAGACCTTAGCGGCCCGCCTGCGCGCGGCTGACGCGCACCCCAACATCGCCGGTCTGGTGTTCCACTTTCACACCCCTGGTGGGTCGGTGGATGGGCTGGAGTTGTTTGCTGGCGCCATCGCCGCCGCTGTTAAGCCCACGGCTGCGTGGGTGCAAAGCGCCTTCAGCGCGGGCTACTGGAGTGCGTCCGGCACCGATCTGATCGTGCTGGCGGGAAAGACCGCCGGCGTTGGCTCGGTGGGTACGATGATCACGCTCCGCGACTACAGCGCACGGTTGGCGGCCGAGGGTGTCAAAGAGCACATCATCAACGCGACGGCCTCCACGGGTAAGAACACAGCCTACTACGCTGCCCTTCAAGGCAACTACGCTCCGCTGCGCGCTGAGACGCTCGACCCGCTCAACCAGGTCTTCCTGGATACAGTGAGTGAGCGCCGCCCTGGCATCCCCGCTGAACACTCCGAAGAGGCACTCAGTGGCAAAGTCTTTTTCGGCCAGAAGGCCATCGGGCACGGGTTGGCTGACGAGATCGGCTCGCTGGAGTACGC
>ERZ1066122.606-NODE-606-length-36634-cov-37.233057_pt1 | contig 36634 bp, 27 predicted proteins | sample MGYA00382769_ERZ1066122 | MGnify/ENA primary metagenome ERZ1066122 (study PRJEB33369, sample SAMEA5778352) | biofilm metagenome | biome: Industrial cooling water; feature: Water cooling tower basin; material: Biofilm | place: United Arab Emirates | collected... | reverse complement strand
CCGCCTGCGCCAGCTCGGGCGCCGCGGGCACCGCGGGCGCCGGGGGCTCCCGGCCGCGCAACGCCGGCCACCCCGCTACGGCCAGCAGCACCAGCGCGCCCGCCGCCAGCGTGCTGGTGCGCTGACGCGTCGCGGGCGCGCTCGGCGGCGTGGCCGGCAGGCTCGCGCCCGTCGCCGGCGGCTCCGGCAGCAGCACGTACCGGGCGGGCGGCGCGGTGCTCGGCCCGGGCGCCGGCGGGGGCGGTGCGGCGGGCACGACGCTCTCCGAGACTGTGGTGTCCGAAGCGCGATAGCGGATCGTCTGCGCGTCCACCGTCGCCGGCCCCTCCTGCCGGGTGAACTGCCAGTTGACCTCCAGCGTGGGGCCGGCGGGCGGCGCGGCGGGAGCGCCGAGCTGCGCCAGGAACTCGTCGACGCCGCTCCAGCGCGCGGTGCGCTCCTTCTGCAGCGCACGCTCGAGCGCCAGCCGCAGCCGCCGCGGCAGGTCGGGCCGCCGCTCCTTCAGCGCCGGCAGGTGGGCGTGCTTCTGCTTGTAGATGGTGGTGTAGAGGTTCTCGCCTTCCCACGGCGCCTGGCCGGTGAGCAGCTCGTAGCCCACGAGCGCCAGGCTGTAGAGGTCGCTGCGCCCGTCCAGCTCGGAGCCGTCGATCTGCTCGGGCGCCATGTAGGCGGGGGTGCCCAGCACCATGCCGGCGAGGGTGAGGCCGGCGTCGCCCTCCAGCGGCTTGGCGATGCCGAAGTCCGAGAGCAGCGCGCGGCCGGTCTCGGCGTCCAGGTAGATGTTCTCGGGCTTCACGTCGCGGTGGATGATGCCGCGGCGGTGCGCGTGGGCGAGCGCGCCGCCGACGTCGTGCAGCACGCGCTGCACCAGCTCCAGCGGCAACGGCCCGCGCGAGCGAACGAGCGCCTTCAGCGTACGGCCGGGCACGTGCTGCATCACCAGCGCGAGCCCGTGTGCCCCGACGCGCCGGGTGCCGTAGACCGCCACGATGCTCGGGTGCTGCAACTGCGCGACGGTGCGGGCTTCGCGCACGAAGCGCGCGACCGCCTCTTCGTCGTCGAGGTAGCGGTCGCGGATGAGCTTGATGGCGACCTCGCGCTGCAGCTCCGGCTCGCGGGCGAGATACACCACGGAGGCGCCGCCGCGGCCCAGCTCGCGGATCAGCTCGTACTCCGGCGCCAGCAGCCCGGCCAGTTCGGGCGGCACCGTGCAGCGCTCCAGCTCTGCGCCGGCGGCGGTGGGCACGGCGCTGCTCAGCGAACGTCCAGGTTCAGGAGGTACCATGCGACCAGGCCTGCCAGCGCGAGGGTGCAGAGGAGGAAGGCGGCCAGCTCGAAGCTGAAGCGCTTGCGACGACGGCGGCTGCCGCGGGGCGAGCGGGTGGGCACGATGCGCGCGGCCGGCAGCGCCGCGGCGGCCGGGCCGATAGCCGGCGCGGGCTGCGGTTCGGGCGTGGGCCCGGAGCGCGGCGGCTCGGGCGCGGCGGCCTCACTCCGCGGGCGGCCGTTGGCGTGGCGCGGCACCTGCCCGTACTCGCGCAGCGCGACGGTGATGTTGTCGTCGCTGCCGTGCTGCATCGCCAGCTCCGGCAGCGCGGCGGCGGCGCTGCCGACGTTGGGCGTGGAGAGCAGCACGGCGTGCAGCTCGGCCTCGCCGAGGCCGCGGTAGAGCCCGTCGCTGCAGAGCACCAAGATGTGCGGTTCGCCGCGCGCGGGGAAGGGGCCGAAAACGTCTACCTCCAGCTCCGGCTCGTTACCGAGCGAGCGCGTCAGCGCGTGCCGCCAGGGCGAGCGCTCCACGTCGGCGAGCGAGAGCATGCCGGCCTGCAGCGCCTCGGCGTGGAAGGAATGGTCGCGCGTGAGCGGCTCCACGCCCGTGGCGGTGACCCGGTACGCGCGGCTGTCGCCCACGTTGGCGACCCAGTACTGCTCGTCTTGCCGCAGCATCGCCACCAGCGTGGTGCCCATGCCCGCAAGCCCTTCGTCGCCGCTGGCGCGCGCGAAGATGGCGAGGTTGGCGGCGCGCACCGCCTCGCCCAGCTCCACGCCCAGGCGCAGCGCGCCGTGCAGCGTCTCCAGCGCGGTGGCGCTGGCGACCTCGCCGGCGGCGTGCCCGCCCATCCCGTCCGCCACCGCCACCAGCTCGCGGCCGTCCGGCAGCAGAGTGGCGAGCACGGCATCCTGGTTGGTCGCCCGGCGCCCGGCGTGCGTGGCGCACGCCGCGGGGCTGGCCAGCCGGGTCATGGCGGGGCCTGGTGGAACTGGAAGACGAGCTCGCCCATCTCGATGCGGTCGCCGTCGCGCAGCGGGTGGGTCATGCCCGCCGCGAAGAGCTCGATCCCGTTGACCAGCACCGGGTTCGTCGCCGAGAGGTTGGCGATCTCCCAACGGCCGCCCTCGAAGCGCATGCGCGCGTGCAGCCGGCTGACGGTGCCGGCGTGCAACTGGATGTGCCGCAGCGGCGGCCCCTCGCCGCGGCCGAAGGTGATCTCGGCGGTGGGGCCGGGGGCGGTGCGCACGAAGCGGATCTCCTGGCCGCGATCCTCACCCGCGATCACCTCCAGCCAGCCGGGCAGCAGTTGCACCACGCCGTCGGAGCGGTAGAAGCGGATCGTCTGCCCCTCGACCACCTGCGGCTCCGGCCACGCCGGCGCGGCCGGTGCCCGCGGCGCACCGGCGCTGGCCGAGGCGGCGATGGCTTCGGCCAGCGCCGGCTGGCGCGGCGTGGGGAAGACGATCGGCGGGTCCCACTCGGCCTCGGCCGCCTGCCGGCGCCGCTCCCGCCAGGCGCGCAGCACCAGCCCCAGGGTGACGAGCGCGAGCGCCGCCAGCCCGGCGAGCGCACCGTAGGCGAGGGCCCGTCCGGCCTCGTTCTTCCACCAACTGTACGACTGCGCCGCCCAGGCGGCCCGCGCCGCCAGGAGCAGCAGCAGGACTGTCATCGCGACGCCGCGGCGGCCACGGCGCCGCCAGGCGGCGCCGTCGACATGTGGGCTGACCTCGACAGGCATGGGTCTTTTCATGCAACACCTGCAGGTCTCCCGCGCCTGCCCGCCGCACCTCGGGTGCGGCGACGGGCGGGGAGCGAGAAGGGAGACACCGGCCGCACGCTGCGGCGGGCCGGCGCTCCTGGCGGGGGGTGGGGGCAAGCGGTATGCCTGGCGGGCTCCGCGGGCCCGTGGTACTCCTGCTATAGCTAGCGGCTCCTGCCCCCGGGAGGCAAGCGTATGGACGAACTCGCGATCGCACGTACCCGGCTGTGCCTCGTGCACGGCGACCTGACCCGGCAGGCGGTGGACGCCGTGGTCAACGCCGCCAACTCCTCGCTGCTGGGCGGCGGCGGGGTGGACGGCGCCCTCCACCGCCACGGCGGGCCCGAGATCCTGGCCGAGTGCCGGAGGCTGCGCCGCGCGGTCTACCCCAGCGGCCTGCCGACGGGCGAGGCAGTGGCCACCACGGCGGGGCGGCTGCCGGCGCGGCGCGTCATCCACACCGTGGGGCCGGTGTGGCGCGGCGGCGGGCACGGCGAAGCGGAGCTGCTGGCCGCGGCCTATCGCAGTTCGTTGGCGGTGGCGCGGGCGGAGGGGCTGCGCCGCGTCGCGTTCCCGGCGATCAGCACCGGCGCCTACGGCTACCCCGGCCCCGAGGCGGCGCGCGTGGCGCTGCAGACGGTGGCGGACACCGTCCGCGTGCAGCCGGATGACTTCGACGAAGTCCGCTTCGTCCTCTTCTCCGCCGCCGATCTCGCGCTCTACCGCCACGAGCTGCAGCGGCTGCGGGGCTGAACGCGGGCCCCCGGCCTCTGCCGCAAACCACGCGCGGCTGTTAGACTGCGGAGCACCTTATCATCCGTCCGTTCAGACCCTATGCGTATCTTTTCCGCCCTGCTCTTCGGTACCAGCATCCTGACGGCCAACTGGCTCATTCGCAACGTGGGCACCACGGTGCTGCCCGACGGCACGCATCTGGTGCCCGTCGGCTTCGGGCTGCTGGCTCCCTCGGGTGTCTATGCCGCCGGCGTCACGCTGGTCGCGCGCGACCTGCTGCAGCGCAGCGCCGGCCGCGGCTGGGCGCTGGCCGCGATCCTGGCCGGCGCCGCGCTCTCGGCGGCGATCAACCCGCGCCTGGCGCTCGCCTCGGGGCTGGCGTTCTTCTTCTCCGAGCTGGCCGACTTCGCCGTCTACACCCCGCTGCAGCGGCGCTACTTCCTCGGCGCCGTCGTCGCCTCGGGCATCGTGGGCAGCATCGTGGACAGCGTGCTCTTCCTGCAGGTCGCCGGCATCCCGCTGGGCGCGGCGCTGCCGGGGCTGCTGCTGGGCAAGGTGTGGGTGCAGCTCGCCGCCGTGCCGCTGCTGGCCTGGGTGCGCGGGCGCATCCCCCTCGCGCAGACGGCGTGATCCCCAGGCCGGTATCCATCCTGCAGAGAGCGCCGGCAGCGCCGGCGCGGTACGCAGGTGCCGGGACGAACCACCTGGACCCGAGCGGAGACGCGGGATGTCGAGCAAGCAACAGCAGTACGAGGTGGCGCTGTCGTCGCGGCAGATGATCTACTACCTGGTCGAGGCCGACGACCCCAAGAGCGCCGAGGCGCGGGCCGTGGAACGCTGGCGCAACGCCGAGCCGGGCGACTTCGCCGGCGGCGACGGCGAGACGCTGGGGCTGGTCTGGGTCGCCGAGGCCGCCGCGCCCGAGGCCCGCACCTCCGACGCCGAGAGCGTCTACCACCTGCTCGGCGAGCGCGAGCAGCGCCTGCTGGAGGAGCTGCAGCGCGACGCCTTCGACCTCAGCACGCACGACGCCGTCTCGGCCACCGAGGTCGCCTTCCACCTCGGCTGGATCATCCGCGACGCGGAGGACCGGCCCCTGCCCCACACCTCGCGCGCCGCCCGCGCGCTGGAGCAGCTCTGCGACCAGCGCCGCGTCGTCTGCTTCACCCGCCCGCGCGTGCGCGGCGGCGAGCGCGGCGAGATCCGCCTCTACTGCACCCCGCAGCACCTGGAGAACCTCACGCAGGCGCTGCAGGAAGTTGAGAGTTGAGAGTTGAGAGTTGAGAGTGAACGGCAACCCCGCCACCGCCACGGCGGCGGGGAGGGGTGGGGTTCTCTCAACTCTCAACTCTCAACTCTCAACTCAGATCCAGCCCAGCCAGGTGAGCAGGGCGAGCAGCAGCGGCGCGAGCACGGCGGTCGCCACGCCCATCAGGCCGATCGCCAGGCCGCTGGCGGCGGCCTCCACCTCGCCCAGCTCGGCGGCGCGCGCGGTGCCCATGCCGTGCGCGGCGGCGCCCAGCGCCAACCCCACCGCCGTGCGGCTGCGCACGCGCAGCCGCCGCAGCACGGCGGGCCCCAGCACCGCACCCAGGATGCCGGTGGCGATGACCAGCGCCGCCGCGAGCGAGGGGAGGCCGCCGACACGCGCGGCGATGCCCAGCGCGATGGGCGTCGTCACCGCGCGCGGCGCCAGCGAGCGCACGACCTCGCCGCTCGCGCCCAGCGCCGCCGCCACCAGCGTGCCCGAGCCGATGCCCACCACGCTGCCCGCCAGGATGGAGGCCAGCAGCGCGCGCCCGCGCCGCGCGATCTCCGCGCGCTGCAGGTACAGCGGCACGCCCAGCGCCACCACCGCCGGCGCCAGCCAGAAGCTGATCAGCCGCCCGCCCGCATGGTAGCGCTCGTACTCCACGCCGCCGGCCCGCAGCAGCGCGATGAGCACGACGATCGCCACCAGCGTCGGGTTCAGCAGCAGCCAGCCGCTGCGGCGCTGCAGCCAGCGCGCGCCGAAGTACGCCAGCGCCGTGGCCGCCACGCCCAGCGCCATCGTCAGCGCCGCGGCGCCCCAGCGCTCAGCCACGGTCCTCCAACCGCTGCTGCAGCGCGCCGACCGCCAGCAGCACGGCGAAGGTGCTCACCACGCTGGCCGTCACGATCACCGCCCACTGCGCCCGCAGCAGGTCCAGATAGAGGATCAGCGCCACGCCGGGCGGCACGAAGAGAAAGCCCATCTGCCGGATCAGCAGCTCGGCCGCCGGCCGCACCAGCGCCAGCGGCACCCAGCCGCGCCGCAACGCCTCGGCGAGCAGCACCATCCCCAGCACGCTGCCCGGCACCGGCAGGCGCAGCAGCCGCACCACCGCCTCGCCGAGCGCCAGGAAGAGCAGCAGCACGCCCAGCCCGAGCGTGAACCGAGACCAACCCGCAAAGCGCACGACCATCCTAGCGAGTGATATTTCCAGTGTGTTTCCCCCCCCGCTGTGCAGACCCCGGATCAGAGAAACGGGGCCCTCGTTCCCCCGACCCCTGGAGTCTCGCGCGCGGCAATCTAGCGCCCGCACCGCCGCCGCCGCACGCCCGGCACCCCGGCCCGGTTTGCTTCGCTCAACACTTGCTGCTAGCTTCTTGCGGTTTCTGCTACAGGCCCCTCCTCCCGAGTCTTCGTTGCGCTGGCGGATGAGCACTCGTCTCCCCGACCCGGGCCTCACGCGCTCCGACGCGCTGCGCTTCGGCTTCGTCGTCCTGACGCTGACGGCGCTGGTCGTGGTGCCCTTCCTGGTCGCGCACGAGGTGCGCGCGCGGCGCGTGCAGATCACCGACCTCGCCGAGCCCGCCCGGCTGCACGCGCTGCAGCTCACCACGGCGATCGCGCGCGAGGTCGCGGCCTACCGCGGCTTCCTGCTGACCCGCGACGGCGAGTTCCTGCGGCTCGTGCGCGAGGCGCGCGCCGAGCGCCAGCGCGCCGACGCGGCGCTGCAGCCGCTGGCGGCGGCGCTGGGACCGGCGGTGGCGGCGCGCCTACGCGCGCTGCAACTGCTGACGCGGCGCTGGCAGCAGCCGATCGACGCGGCGCTGCAGGGCCGGCCGAGCGAGCCGCTCGCGGGGCCGCAACTGGCGCGGCAGCAGGGCCGTTTCCAGGCGGTGCTGGAGGCGTCCGGCGAGGTGGAGCGCGCGGTCTGGCGCGTGGCCGAGCAGAAGCGCGTCGAGATCCAGGCCGTCGAGCGGCAGGGCCGCATCGCGGCGGTGGGGCTGGCGCTGCTCGCGCTGCTGGCGGCGGGCACCCTGGCCGCCTCCGCGCGCCGCACCGCACGGCTGGCGGCGGGCCTGGCGGTGCAGACGCGCCGCGCCGAGCTGCACGCCCGCGAGATGGAGGCGCTCGCCGGGCAGATGGAAGCCCAGGCCGGCGAGCTGGCGCAGCAGGTGGAGGAATCGCAGGCGCTGATGCTGGAGGTGGAGGAGAAGAACAGCGAGCTGATCACCCTGAGCGTGGCGGCGGACACGGCGCGCGAGCAGGCGGAGCAGGAGCGCCGGCGGGTGACGGAGCTGATCGAGACGATCGCCGACGTCTCCTTCGTCGTCCGCCCGGACTGGCACCTGGTCTACGTCAACTGGGCGCTGGAGCAGGTGCTCGGCCGCCGCCGCGACGAGCTGCTGGAGCACGCGTTCTGGGACGTGATGCCCGGGATGGCGGGGACGCGCTTCCACCGCGAGTTCCACCACGCGATGCAGGCGCGCCTGCCGGTGATGCTGGAGGAGTACCTGCCGGCGCTGGCGCGCTGGTTCGAGATGCGCGCCTATCCGCTCAGCGACGGCGGCCTGGCCGGCTACCTGGAAGACATCACCGAGCGCAAGCAGACGGAGCAGGCGCTGCGGCGCAGCGAAACGCTGCTGCGGCAGGTGCTGGACGTGCTGCCCGTCGGCGTCTGGGTGGCCGACCGCGAGGGCGCCGTCGTGCTGCGCAACCCGGCGGCGGCGCGCATCTGGGGAGACGGGCCGGTGGTGGGGGCGCACCCGCGCGACCTCGTGGCGCCGGCCGCCTGGTGGAGCGCGACGGGCGAGCCGATCGCGCCGGCGGAGTGGGCGCTGACGCGCGTGCTGCGCAGCGGCGAGACGGTGCTCGGCGAGGAGATCGAGGTGCAGGGCGCCGACGGCACGCGCAAGCTGCTGCTCAACGCGGCGCTGCCGGTGCGCGACGAGCACAACGAGATCGCGGGCGCCATCCTCGTCAACGAGGACGTCACCGCGCGCCGCCGCGTCGAGGAGGTGCAGCGCGTGCTCGCCGAGGCGGGCTCCGTGCTCGGCCGCTCGCTGCAGCCGACGGCGATGCTCGCCGACCTGCTGGAGCTGGTGGTGCCGCGGCTGGCGGAGACGGCGATCGCCCACCTGCTCGCCGACGACGGCGCCACCGTGGAGCACAGCCTGGTGCGCGACGCACAGGCCGCGCGCGAGCCGCTGCTGCGCGAGCTGGTCGCCCGCTTCCCGCCCGACCCCCGGCACCCCCGCACGCCCGCCGCCCGCGCGCTGCACAGCGGCGAAACGGTGTTCCTGCCGGAGGTCACCCCGGAGTTCCTGCAGCGTGTCGCCATCGACGAGGTGCACCTGGGCCTGCTGCGCCGCCTGCAGTTCGGCTCCGTGGTGGTGGCGCCGCTGGCGGGGCGCAGCCGCACCCGGGGCGTCCTGCTCTTCGGCCGCGGCGCGGGGCGGCGCTACGTCGCCGAAGACGTGCACCTGCTGGAGGAACTGGCCGCGCGCGTGGGGCTGGCGCTGGACAACGCGCAGCTCTACCGCGCGGAGCAGGCCGCGCGCGAGCGCGCCGAGGCCGCCGTCGCCATGCGCGACGAGGTGATGGCCGTCGTCTCGCACGACCTGCGCAACCCGGTGCACACCATCGAGATGACGACCGCTACGCTGCAAGAGCTGCCGCTCGGCGAGCTGCAGCGTGCCCAGCAGTTGGGCATCATCCGCCGCGCCGCCAGCCGCATGGGCGTGCTCATCCGCGACCTGCTGGACGTGGCGCGTATCGAGGCCGGCCGGCTGGACGTGCTGCCGCAGCCGATGGAGCTGCGCGAGCTGATCGCCGAGGTCTGCGAGCTGTTCCAGCCGCAGATGGCGGCGAGCCAGCAGCAGCTCACCTGCACGCTGGCGGAGCCGCTGCCCGCCGTGCTCGCCGACCGCGACCGCCTCTTCCAGGTGCTCGCCAACCTGGTCGGCAACGCCGTCAAGTTCACGCCCGAGGGCGGCCGCATCGCGCTCTCCTCCGCACAGGCGCGCGGGGGCGAGGTCCAGGTCACCGTCAGCGACACCGGACCGGGCATTCCCGAGGCGGAGCAGGCACGGCTCTTCGACCGTTTCTGGCAGGCGCGCCGCGCGCGCGGCACCGGCGCGGGGCTGGGGCTGGCGATCGCGCGCGGCATCGTCGAGGCGCACGGCGGCCGCATCTGGGTGGAGAGCGAGCTTGGCACCGGCACGCGCTTCCACTTCACCGTGCCGGTAGCGGCTAGCGGGTAGCGGGTCGCACCGGTGCGACCCGCTACCCGCTAGCCGCGCGGCGGTAGCGCTCCAGCTCGTCGATCACGTCGACCAGCGTGGCGAAGCGCATGCCGAACTCGGTCAGCCGGTACTCCACGTGCGGGCAGCGGCCCGGGAAGGAGTGCTTCTCCAGGATGCCGAAGCCCACCAGGCGCGCGAGACGCTCGTTGAGGACCTTGGTGGTCAGGCCCTCCACGGAGCGCCGCAGCGCGCCGGGCCGGCACACCCCGGCGCGGATCGGCGGCGGCTCGCGGCGTCGATCCGCGCCGGCCCGCCCGCGCTACGATGCGCGCCGCCGCTCGCGCCGGCAACCATGATCGGGCCAGGCGCTGACGGGCCCGCCGCACCGGAGGCGGCGGCCTCAAGCCCGGAGCTGTTCGATGGGGAGCGGGTGCGGCGCCGCGGCGGGCAGGGCTTCCGGACGGAAGTACGCCTCGCTCCACAGCGCCACCTGCAGCACGAGCGCCTTGAACCACGCCTGGTGCAGCTTCTCCACCTCGGCCTCGCTATGCCCGCGCGCCGCGAGGAAGGGTCGCAGCGTGGCGGTGAGCGGGTAGAGGAAGGCGATCACGTAGCGCAGCGGGATGTGGTCCGCCGCCGAGCGCACGCCGTCGGTGCGGTTCTTCTTGGCGCGGGTGTGGCGCAGCGCCATCTCTTCCTGATAGTCCAGCCAGGCCTGGTCGAAGGTGGCGCGGCAGGTGTCGCGGATCCACTGGCCGAAGCGCAGCCGCACGGCCGCGAGGTACTCCGCGTGCGGCGCGCCGTTCGGGGCGCTGAAGTAGTGGAGCAGGTGGGGGTGCCCGCCCACGAAGCCGTACCAGACGTCCAGCACCTGCTCGATCTGGTCGGCGAGCACCTCGCCGGCGGCGCGCAGGTGGCGGGCGTCCTCCTCGGTGAAGAGAACGCACTGCAGCAGGAGATCGAGATCGTGGGCACCGTAGGGCGAGTGCGCCGCGGCGGGGGTGCCGTAGGTGTAGCCGGGAATGCGGGCGTCGCTCATGCTGGCCTCCGGAGCGGGGTGGCGGGAAGCGGTACCCTCGCAGGCTACAGCGGCGCCTCCGGCGCCTCAAGCAGGTACGGATCGGTGCCTACCGTTCCTCCGAACATGGACATCTCTTCCACAAGCCCATGTGCGCCCGCCGAACGGTGTTGCGGACTGAGCCGGGCCTTGCGGGCCCCGACCGGCAGCTGATCTCAGGAGCGGAGTAGCTCCAGGATCGCCTCCTGCCTGATTTCCCACGCAGGAGGCGCCCGCCGGCTCGCGGTGAGCGACCCTGGCGCCGCGGAGTATCCCAACCGGGACTGCCGCAGCGCACGGTGCAGGCGGCTCCAGGCGCTCCACACGTGCTCCCGTCCATTCTTGCAGACCACACCCCGCTTGGGGTATGCTCGCCGGGGATTCGGCGAGGGACGGGAGGCGTTGTGGAGCGCCGCGCGGTCCATCCCCCGACCGCGCAGCCGCTCGCCCCGCTGGAAGTTCATGCCACGCCTGCCTATCGCCACGGCCGCGCCCCCGTGCCGGGAGAGCCCGTAGCCGCGCGCGAATTTCACTTCCCCGATTACCGAGGTGTAGGCGGGGTTCACCGCCTTGACCTCGACACCCTCCCGGTGTGCCCGGCTACGGATGAGCCGGTCCGCAATCCGATACGCGAAGCTCGAAAGCATGCGGCGGTAGGGCACGCCCTCCGCCTCCAGCGCCGTCCTCTTCTTCGCGAAGTCGAGTTGCTCGATGACGATCGGGATGCGGTGCTCTCTCGCATAGGCGACGATCTCCGCCGCGGCATCGCCGAGTGCGGCTTCGACCTGCCCGCTGCGCCGGTCGGTGAGAAGCACCGGGCGATGCCAGACCCTCACCGGGTTGCCATGCCGGTCGAGCTGCGCCACCGCCAATGGATCCGGATTCAGGTCGATGCCCAGCGCGCCGTTCCTGGCATCCGTGACCACGGGCGCTGACTCGGCGTCCAGGCTCACCTGCGCGTACCAGGTCCACGGCCCCTTGGGCCTGCCGGTCTTCCGGTCCTGTTTCCGTCGGCGGATCAGGCGCCAGGACAGCGCCGCGTTCCCGCGTCGCACGCACCGGCCCTTCTTGTCGCGGTTCCACTCGAAGCCCAGTCCCCAGCGGATCACCTCGATGCCGTACGAAAACCGCACCGGCAGATCCAGGTGCTTCGCTCCGTACCGCTTAGCCACGGCATCGGTAAGCCGGATGCGCAGTACGCCGCTGCCATCTTCTGCGAGGCTGATCTGCGCGCCCTGGTTCCCAGCCGTCTCGTCGTGGCTGCCGACCAGGAAGAACTGCGAGGCACGCACCGCCTCCCAGTCCGCCTTCCACTCGGCGTGGCTGGCATAGCCGTTCTCGGAAAGGGCGAACTGCGCGCGGAAGAGCCGGTTACTGCCGAAGCAGAGGCGCGGCACACGGCGCTCTCCCGCCTCGGCAATCTGCCGCTCTCGGTGTCGCAGCCGAGCCAGCCGGCGCCGCTTCTGGTGCAGGGTGAAGTGCTGCTTCTTTGTCTGCTGCTTCTCCAACTTGCCAATCTGCTTCTCAGCAGAAACGATCTTCCCCCGCACTTCCTCCAGTTGCCGGGCCGTCGCTTCGCGCGCCGCCTCCACCTTGCCATCCACCTGCATCCGCAGCGCAGTGAACTGCCGACCGGTGATGCCGTAGCGCGCCGGAAACTCCTTCTTCAACTCGGAGAGACCGCGCCCTTGGACGTGACGGGCTCGGAAATACGCACGCTCCAATCGCGACAGCTCGCGCGCCATCTCCCCGAGCAGTACTTCCTGCTCGGGTGTCAGACCCCGGAGTCTCGTCTCGTAGGTGCGCTGCATTTGCCGCTCAGCCCAGGTACTCCCGCATCACTGACCCGTCTCTACTACCCCGTGGATACCAGAAACGTCGAGTTCATCTCTGCTGTCCATATCTGTCCACAAAATCCGGCAACTGCTTCAACCCCCGCGCCGGCCCGCGAGCCCTCACCCCCCGCGCTGCGCGCCACCCCCTCTCCCACAGGCTGCTGTCTTTCCCCACATCCGGGTGAAGCGGAAGCCGCCCGGGCCGCGGCACATGCCCCATCGAGATGTGGGTACGAGACAGCGATTGCGGGAAAAGGGGCCGGAGCGTGAGGGCGCAGTTCGCCGGCAGCCGGTAGCCGGCAGCCGGCAGCCGGTAGCCGACAGCCGACAGCCGACAGCCGACAGCAGCGAAGCACTGGCCCTCAGCGCCGGAACTGGTAGGCGAGCTTGAGGAAGACGCCGTCGCTGGCGCGCTGCAGCCGGCGGAAGGCGAAGGTGTCCACGGCGCCGAGCGAGGCGCCGTAGCCGAGGAAGACGACGGTGCCCGGCGTCGGCGTGTAGGAGGCGAGCAGGTCCAGGCGTAGGCCCTCGGTGCGCTGGGCGTCCGCGGCCACCCCGCCGATGCGCAGCGGCCGGCCGGTGCGCGCGTCCACCAGAGCGGCGCGGCGCTCCGCGCGCCACTCGCCGATGGTGCGGAAGAAGAGCGCGCGCGTGGGCTGGTACTCCAACTGTGCGCGCGGCAGCAGCGTGCGCGCGAACTCGGAGCCGTCGCGCTCGCGCTCGATGCGCTGGTAGGCCATCTCCAGCGCGGCGCGCACCGAGGCGCTGGGCCGCAGCGCCAGCCCGCCGCGCAGCTCGCTCAGCACGCCCTCCGCGCCCTCGGCGAAGATCGGCGCCCGCCCGCGCCCGGCCGAGCGCTCCGCATCGAAGCGCCGGAACGCCGGCGTCCGGAGCTGCAGGCTGCTGCCGTAGCCCGCGACCCGCGCCAGCGGCGCGTACGGCCGCCAGCACCAGTAGTCCGGGCTCTTGTCGAGCGAGCCGCCGAACGTCTGCCCGGCGGAGGAGGCGCCCTCCGCGCGCACGCCGTCCTGCTGCACGCCCAGCGGGTTGACGGCGAAGAAGAAGGCGCGCCGCTGGTCGTTGAAGGTGTCCAGATAGAGGACGACGTGGTCGTCGCCGTCGATGTTGTCGCGGTCGGCAAGCGTGGCGCGGATCGCGCCCGGCTCGCGGTCGCGCGCGACGATGCCGAAGTGGAGGGCATCCGGCGCGTACCAGACGCGCACCTCCGTCTCCTCTTCCGCCGGCCGGCCGTCGACCGGCTCGTACTGGCGGAAGCCGCTCAGCCGCGCGGCGCGCGACCAGACGTCCTCGTCGAGCACGCCGTCCACCACGATCGCGGCGTCCTCGACGCGGGGGACCTCCACCGTCGGCGGCGCGGCCGGCGGCTGCGTGGCCAGCAGGAAGGCGAACGCGAGCACGCGACCCCTACGCTCCCGCCCGCAGGTCGCGGTAGAACTGCAGCGTCTGCGCGGCGATGGCGCGCCAACTGAACTGGGCGAGCACGCGCCGGCGCGCGGCCTGGCCCATCGCCTCCCGGCGCGCGGGGTCGCGCATCAGCGCGTTGACGGCGGCCGCCAGCTCGCGCGAGAACGCCTCCGGGTCGCGCGGCTCGGCGGAGTCGCCGCCCTCCGGCGCGAAAGGCACCAGCAGCCCGGTCTCGCCCGGCACCACGATCTCCGGGATGCCGCCGACCGCCGAGGCGACGACCGGCGTCTCGCAGGCCATCGCCTCCAGGTTGATGATCCCGAACGGCTCGTAGACGGAGGGGCAGACGAAGACGGCGGCGTGCGTGTAGAGCGTGATGACCTCCTCCTTCGGCAGCATCTCGGCCAGCCAGATCACCGGGTCGGCCGAGTCGCGCCGGGCCTGCTCGACGAGCGCGGCCATCTCGGCGCCGATCTCCGGCGTGTCCGGCGCGCCGGCGCAGAGCACCACCTGCAGGCCCGGCTCCAGGTGGCGCAGCGCGCGCACCAGGTGCAGGATGCCCTTCTGCCGGGTGATGCGCCCGACGAAGAGCACCATCGGCAGCGCGGGGTCGATGCCCAGGCGGCGCAGCGTGTCGGGGTCGGGGCGCGGGCGGTACTCGTCGGGGTCGATGCCGTTGTGGATGACGCGCACCCGCTCCGGCGCGACGCCGTAGAGCGTCTGCACGTCGCGCTTCATCGCCTCGCTGACGGCGACGACGCCGTCGGCGTTCTGGTAGGCGGTGCGCTCGATCCAGACGGTGGCCTGGTAGGCGCTGCCGAGCTGCTCGGCCTTCCAGGGGCGGTGCGGCTCCAGCGAGTGCGTGGTCAGCACCAGGCGTGCGCCGGTGAGCTGCTTGGCGAGCACGCCGCCGAAGTGCGCGTACCAGGTGTGGCAGTGCACGATCTCCGGCGAGCGCACCGCGCCGACCATCGCCAGGTCGCGCACCAGCGCGTCGAAGAGGCGCGCGTGCCGCGGGTCCTGCGCCGGCAGCGCGAGCTGCGGCGCGACGCCCTGCACGCGCAGGTTGCCCTGCTGCTCGCGCTGCTCGCCGAAGCTGAAGACGTCCACCGCGTGGGCGCCGCCCTCGGCGCGCGCCAGCTCGCGCGCCAGGTACTCGACGTGCACGCCCGCGCCGCCGTAGACGTTCGGCGGGTACTCGTTGGTGAAGAAGGCAATGCGCATGGGGCTGTCGGTTGTCGGCTACCGGCTACCGGCTGCCAGCTACCGGCAACCCCTTCGCCGTGCTGGCAGCCGGTAGCCGGTAGCCGGTAGCTGTCGTTAGATCACCGTGCCGTCCGGGATGGTGGCGTTCTTGGTGATGACGACGATGCCGTCGCGGATGTAGTAGCCCTCGCCGTCGCGCTCCTGCAGGCCGGCCTGGTTGACGATGACGCAGCCCTTGCCGATGGAGGCGTTCTTGTCGACGATCGCGTTCTCGATGCGCGTGCCCTCGCCGATGCCCGGCCGGGCGGGGCCCTGCGCGGGGCTGCGGTCCTCCGGGTCCTGCCAGGCGTAGTAGTCGGAGCCCAGCAGCACGGCGCGGTGGATGTGGGTGCCGCGCCCGATGAAGGAGCGGATGCCGATGACCGAGTCGGTGATCTCGCTGTCGACGATGACGCTGCCCTCGCCGATGATGGTGCGCTCGATCGTCGAACGCGTGACCTTCGCCGGCGGCAGCATGCGCGTGTTGGTGTAGAGCGGGCGCGCGGTGTCGTAGAGGTTGAACTCCGGGCGTGGCTGGGCCAGCATGATGTTGGTCTCGAAGAAGGAGCGGATGGTGCCGATGTCGTTCCAGTAGCCGGTGAACGGGTAGGAGACGACGCGCCGGCTGCCCAGCGCGTCGGGGATGATCTCCTTGCCGAAGTCGTGGTGGTCGAGGCGGGCCTGGAGCAGGCCGTGCAGCACGTCGGCGTTGAAGATGTAGATGCCCATCGACGCCAGGTAGAGGCGGCCCTGCGCCTCCATCTCGGGCGAGACCGGGCTCTCCTTGCCCTCCAGCTCGGTGAGCCGCGGCTTCTCGTGGAACTCGGTGATGCGGTGCTCCGCGTCGGTCTTGAGGATGCCGAAGCCGGGCGCGTCGGCGGCGACGACCGGCGTGGTGGCCACCGTGATGTCGGCGTGCAACTGCTCGTGGTGCGCCTGCATGGCGCAGTAGTCCATCGAGTAGAGCTGGTCGCCCGAGAGGATGATGACCTGGTCGTGCGGGATGCTGCGGATGTGCGGCATCGACTGGCGCACGGCGTCGGCGGTGCCCTGGTACCAGGCGCCGGAGGTCGGCGTCTGCTCGGCGGCCAGGATGGTGACGAAGCCGCCGCGGAAGCGGTCGAAGACGTAGGCGCGGGCGATGTGGTTGTTCAGGCTCGCCGAGTTGTACTGGGTGAGCACCAGCATCCGGTTCAGCCCGGAGTTGATGCAGTTGGAGATCGGCACGTCGACCAGGCGGTACTTGCCCGCCAGCGGGACGGCCGGCTTGGCGCGGTCGTGCGTCAGCGGGAACAACCGCGTGCCGGCGCCGCCGCCGAGGATGACCGCGAGCATCTGGCTCATGACGAAGCGCGGGGGAGAGGGGGTCGGAACGGTCCGCCGGGCCGAGCGCCGCCGGTCGGATGCACGGGCTTGGTCGCCGGCAAAACGTACGCCGCCGCGGGGAGCGGCACCAGAGGAAGGGGGGCTACCGGCTGCCGGCTGCCGGCTGCCGGCAACAGCGGCCCTCACTGCACCGGGGGCATGAAGCCCCCGGCAGGGCACTGCCCGCCCTGCCGGGCGGAACACCAGTGCGGCGCCGGCCCATCAGTTCGCCCGCGAGGGCGAGGGGTTGCCTGCCGGGGGATTCATTCCCCCGGCAGCCGATGACCGACAGCCGACAGCCGATAGCTGACAGCCGGGTTCACTCCAACGCCCGGGTGGTCTGCGGGTCGAAGAGGTGCAGGCGTTCCAGGTCGAAGCCCAGCGCGACGCGCTCGCCCAGCGGCGGCAGCGGCTGCGGCGGCACGCGCGCCACCAGCTCCTGCGCGTCGCTGCGCGCGTAGAGAAAGACCTCGTTGCCCATCGGCTCCACCACGTCCAGCACCGCCTCGGCGGTGGCCAGGCGCCGCCCCGCCGGCGCGTGCCCGGCGACGTGCACGTCCTCCGGCCGCACGCCCACCACCACCTCCCGCCCCTCCAGCGCGGCCCAGCGCGGCGCGGCGCCGTCGAGCGCCAGCGCGAAGCCGGCGCGCTCGGCGTGGAAGCTCAGCCCGCCGTCGCGCAGCACGCGGCCAGTCAGGAAGTTCATCGCCGGGCTGCCGATGAAGCCGGCGACGAACTGGTTGACCGGCCGGTCGTAGAGGTTCAGCGGCGTGTCCACCTGCTGCACCTCGCCGGCGTTCATCACCACGATGCGCTCGCCCAGCGTCATCGCCTCCACCTGGTCGTGCGTGACGTAGACCATGGTGGCGCCCAGCCGGCGGTGCAGCCGCGCGATCTCCTTGCGCGTCTGCACCCTCAGCTTGGCGTCGAGGTTGGAGAGCGGCTCGTCGAAGAGGAAGACCTGCGGCTGCCGCACGATCGCGCGGCCGACCGCCACGCGCTGGCGCTGCCCGCCCGAGAGCTGCCGCGGCCGGCGCTCCAGGATCGGGCTCAGCTCCAGGATCTCCGCCGCCTCCCGCACGCGCCGCTCGATCTCCGCGCGCGGCACCTTCTTCAGCTTCAGCCCGAAGGCGAGGTTGTCGAAGACGCTCATGTGCGGGTAGAGCGCGTAGCTCTGGAAGACCATGGCGATGTCGCGGTCCTTCGGCGGCACCTGGTTGACCTGGCGCTCGCCGATGAAGAGCCGCCCGTCGCTGATCGTCTCCAGCCCGGCGATCATGCGCAGCGTGGTGCTCTTGCCGCAGCCCGAGGGCCCGACGAGCACCACGAACTCGCCGTCGCCGATCTCCAGGTCCACCCCCTGGACGGCGACGAAGCCGTTGTCATAGACCTTGCGGACGCCTTCCAGCCGAACCCTGGCCATAGGTCACCCATGCACGAGTTACAGTTTCCCGACGGCTTCCTCTGGGGCGCCGCCACCTCGGCGTACCAGATCGAGGGCTCGCCGCTGGCCGACGGCGCCGGCGCGAGCATCTGGCACCGCTACAGCCACACCCCCGGCCGCACCGCGGGCGGCGACACCGGCGACGTCGCCTGCGACCACTACCGCCGCTGGCGCGACGACGTGCGCCTGATGAAAGAGCTGGGCCTGCAGGCCTACCGCTTCAGCATCGCCTGGGGCCGGCTGCTGCCCGAGGGCGTCGGCCGTGTGAACCCGGCGGGCGTCGACTTCTACAGCCGCCTGGTCGACGCACTGCTCGCCGCCGGCATCCAGCCGCTGGTCACGCTCTACCACTGGGACCTGCCCGCGGCGCTCGACGAGCGCGGCGGCTGGCTCAACCGCGACGTCGCCGACTGGTTCGCCGAGTACGCGCGGCTCTGCTACCGCACGCTCGGCGATCGCGTCGCCCGGTGGGTGACGCTGAACGAGCCCTGGGTGGTCGCCGACGGCGGCTACCTGCACGGCGGCATGGCGCCCGGCCACGCCAGCCCCTACGAGCTGCCGCTCGCCACGCACAACCTGCTGCGCGCGCACGCCGCCGCCGTGCAGGCGTTCCGCGCCGAGCGCGGCGGCGGGCAGATCGGGCTGGTCGTCAACCTGGAGCCGAAGTACCCGGCCTCCGACGCTGAGGCCGACCGGGCGGCCTCGCGCCGCGCCGAGGCGTACATGAACCGGCAGTACCTGGACCCCGTCTTCCTCGGCAGCTACCCGGCGGAGCTGCAGGAGGTCTTCGGCGACGCCTGGCCGGAGTTCCCCGCCGAGGACTTCGCGCTGATCCGCGAGCCGTTCGACTTCCTGGGCGTCAACTACTACACGCGCGCCGTCACCCGCCACGACCCCGCCGCCTGGCCGCTGCAGGCTGCGACCGTGCGGCAGCCGCGGCACGCCTACACCGAGATGGGCTGGGAGGTCTACCCGCCGGCGCTGACCGACGTGCTCGTCTGGATCCGGCAGCGCTACGGCGACCTGCCGCTCTACGTCACCGAGAACGGCGCCGCCTTCTACGACCCGCCCACCCCGCTCGACGGCCAGGTCGACGACCCGCTGCGCGTGCACTACTACCGCGAGCACCTGCGCGCCTGCCACGCGGCGATCCGCCAGGGCGTGGACCTGCGCGGCTACTTCGCCTGGTCGCTCCTCGACAACTACGAGTGGGCGCAGGGTTACGCCAAACGCTTCGGCATCGTGCACGTCGACTTCGAGACGCAGCAGCGCACGCCCAAGTCGAGTGCGCGCTTCTACGGCGAGGTGATCCGGGCGAACGCGGTGTAGCAGGCCCCACCGCCGCCCTTCCGCCCCACCCCGGCTTCCGGCTGCCAGCTACCGGCTGCCAGCAACGGCGCCCTCACCCCCCGGCTCGCTCGTGCCTCGCTCGCCACCCCCTCTCCCAAGTCTGGGCTATGCATAGCCCACATCTCAGTGGAGCGGAACGGGCTCCGCCAGGCGGCTGAAGCCGCGGCTACGACGACACCAAGCCCGCCTGCGCGGGCTGAACCGCTCCGGGTACAGACCAGCCCGCGCAGGCGGGCTTCGTGCAGTTCCAGCCGCGGCTTCAGCCGCCTGGCGGAGCCCGGCGTTCCGGTTCAGCCGAATGTGGGGAACGGATAGCCCAAGTCTGGGAGAGGGGGCCAGGGGGTGAGGGCGCCGTTGCCGTTGCCGTTGCTGGTAGCCGGTAGCTGGCAGCCGGCAGCTCACCGCTCCCGGTACCGCACGGCCGCCTCCCGCGCGAAGACGACCTCCACCGCGTGCGTGCCGCCGGCGTGCGCGAGCGGCACCAGCACGGCGCCGTCCGCGTCCAGCAGCAGCGCGCGGCCGTCGAGCGTGCCGCGCGTCTCGGTGCCCTCGCGGCGCACATCGATCTCGTAGACCGCTCCGCCCCATGGCGCGCGCCAGCGCAGGGTGAAGCCGGGCCAGCTCGGCGGCAGCGCGGGCTTGAGCGCCAGCGTGCGGCCGTCGCGCAGGTCGAAGCCGAGCACTGATTCCAGCGCCACGCGGAACATCCAGCCGGCCGAGCCGGTGTACCACGTCCAGCCGCCGCGGCCGACGTGCGGCGCCACGCCGTAGACGTCGGCGGCGATGACGTACGGGTCCACCTGGTAGACGGCCACCTCCTCCGGCGTGCGCGCGTGGCTGACGGGCGAGACCATGCTCAGCAGCCGCGCGGCGCGCTCGGCGCGGCCGAACTCGGCCAGCGCGCGCACCGCCCACAGCGCGCCGTGCGTGTACTGCCCGCCGTTCTCCCGCACGCCGGGCAGGTAGCCCTTGATGTAGCCGGGGTCGTGCGGCGTCCGGTCGAAGGCCGGCGTGAGCAGCCGGATGATGCCCTCGTCCTCCGAGACGAGGTGCTCCTCCATCGCGTCCAGCGCCAGCGCCGCACGCTCGGGCGGCGCGGCGCCGGAGAGCACCGACCAGGCCTGCGCGATGGTGTCGATCCGGCACTCGTCGCTCTGCTTGCTGCCTAGCGGCGCGCCGTCGTCGTAGTAGGCGCGGCGGTACCACTCGCCGTCCCAGCCGGTGTCGTTGAGCGCCTCGCCCAGGTCGCGCAGGTAGGCGCGGTAGCGCTCGGCGCGCGCCGCATCGCCACGCTGCTCCACGCACGGCAGGAACTCGCTGAGGATCTGGTAGAGGAAGAAGCCGAGCCAGACGCTCTCGCCGCGGCCCTCGCGACCGACGCGGTTCATGCCGTCGTTCCAGTCGCCCACACCCATGAGCGGCAGGCCGTGCGCGCCGCGGGTGAGCGAGCGGTCCAGCGCGCGGCAGCAGTGCTCGTAGACGCTGGCGGAGCTGCCGGAATCCTCCGGCACCACGAAGACCTCGTCCTCGCCGGGCTCAAGTTGTCGGGCAGTGACGAAGCGCGCGGGCTCGTCCAGCACCGAGGCGTCGCCCGTCGTCCGGACGTAGAAGCTGGTGATGTACGGCAGCCAGAGCAGGTCGTCGGAGAAGCGCGTGCGCATCCCCTTGCTGAGCGGCGGGTGCCACCAGTGCAGCACGTCGCCCTCCGCGAACTGGTGACCGGCGTGCAGCACGATCTGCCGGCGTGTCAGCTCGGGCTGCAGGTAGACGAACGCCGAGGAGTCCTGCAATTGATCGCGGAAGCCGAAGGCGCCGCCGGACTGGTAGAACGCCGAGCGCCCCCAGATGCGGCAGGCGAGGTTCTGGTAGGCGAGCCAGCCGTTGAGCATCAGGTCGATCTCGGGCGCCGGCGTCTCGGCCTGGACGGCGGAGACCGTCTCGCGCCAGAAGCCGCGCACCTCATCCAGCGCCCGGCGCAGCGAGGCGACGTCCGGATAGCGCCGCAGCACCTGCCTGGCCGCAGTCTCGTCGTCCGCCTCGCCCAGTAGGAACGCGACCTCCGCACTCTCGCCCGGCGCGAGCGAGAGCGGCACGCGGTGCGCGGCGCAGGGGTCGTGCGCGCCGACGCGGCCGTCCAGCGCGCGGCCGGCCGCCACCGCCGCCGGCGTCGCCGCGTCGCCGTACTCGCCCAGGAACGCGGCGCGGTCGGCGGTGTGGCTGACGCCCTCCGCGGCGGGGACCACGGACGCGAACGCCGCGCGCCCGCTGAACTCGCCGCGCTCGCGGTTGACGGCGAACAGCGCGCCGGTGGCGGCGTCGAGGCTCGTCTGCACCCTCCCGCGCGTCTCCTGCGGCAGCACGCCGAGCACCAGGTGCGCGTAGGAGTAGAGCGCCAGCTCGCGTGGCTCCGCGCCGTGATTGGTCAGCCGCACCAGCGCCACGCGCAGCGGGTCGTGCCGCGGCACGAAGAGCGTGACCTCCTGCTCCAGCCCGTGGCTCTCGCTGTGGTAGGTGCTGTAGCCGAAGCCGTGCCTTACCTCGTACGGCGCGGCGGCCGGCGCGGGGCCGGGCAGCGGCGACCAGAACTCGCCCGTGCGCTCGTCGCGCAGGTAGAGCGCCTCGCCGTGCGGGTCGCTCACCGGGTCGTTCGCCCAGGGCGTGACGCGGTTCTCGCGGCTGTTCGCCGCCCAGGTGTAGCCGGCGCCGCGCTCGCTGGCGAGGAAGCCCGCCTGCTCGTTCGCCACCACGTTCGTCCAGGGCAGCGGCGGCAGCCGCAGCCGCCCGTCCTCGCCGGGGACGAGACGGATCACGTACTCGCTGCCGTCCGCCGAGAAGCCGCCGAAGCCGTTGAAGAAGCGGAGGCTGTCGGCTGTCGGCTGCCGGCTGCCGGCTGCCGGCTGCCGGCGAACGACGCCCTCACCCCCGCCGGAGAGTTGAGAGTTGAGAGTTGAGAGTTGAGAGCGAACGACGCCCTCACCTCCTGCCCCCTCTCCCAGCATTGGGAGAGGGGGCCGGGGGGTGAGGGCGCCGTTCGACCGTCGCATCCAGCCCTCGGGCAGACCCAGCGCGGCGACGGCGGCCTCCTTAGCCTCCGTGGCCTCGGCGGGGGCGGCGAAGGCGGCGGCGACGGCCGCGGGGTCGCGGTAGCGCGCGGCGAGCGCCTCGGCGGCCTCGCGGGTGGGCGCGGCGGCGAGCAGCAGCACGGCGCTCACCGCGCCGCCGGGCGCCAGCTCCACGCTGCGGCGCAGCGCGAAGACGGGGTCCAGCACGTTGCCGGTGGCGCCGGAGAGCGACGCGTCGGCATCCAGCGCGGCGGGGTCGGCGGGCGTGCGGCCGCGCCCCAGGAAGCGCATGCGGTCGGTCTCGTACTCGGCCGCGCCGGCATCCGCGCCGACCACGTCCAGCCGGTGTATGAGGAAGAGCGGCCGGTCGCCGGGCGAGCGCAGCCGGCGCCAGGCGAGCAGTGCGTCGTGCTCCGGCAGGTAGGCCGTCTGCACGAAGAGCTTGGAGAACGCCGGGTGGCCGGCGTCGCCGGCGGGCGTGTTCAGCACCACCTCGGCGTAGCTGGTCAGCTCCAGCCGCCGGGCGCGCGCGGAGCGGTTGGTCAGCGTCACGCGCCGCAGCTCCACGTCGTCCCCGGCCGCGACCACGATCTCGGTGCGCGTCTCGACACCGTCGTCCTCGCGCACGATCTCCACGCGGCTGGCGCTGCCGTGCACCTCGTAGCGCGCGGGCGCGCGGCGCGTCGGCTGGTAGCCCGCGGACCAGACGGCGCCGTCGCCCGGGTCGCGCAGGTAGAGGAAGACGCCGTCGGCGTCGCGCGTGGGGTCGGGCTGCCAGCGCGTGAGCGCAAAGCCGTCGAACGCGCTGTAGCCGCCGCCCGCCGCCGAGACCAGCACGCCGTAGCGCCCGTTGGAGAGCAGGCGCAGCCCTGGCCTCCCCTCCATCCCTGTATGTTCAGATCCGCTCATCGTCCCCCCTCCCCGCAATCATGGATGCAAGTCGTCGTTTCGGTGCCTTGAGGGCCCCGCCCAGGATTCGGGATTCAGGGAACGGCAACTTCAACTTCAACGGCGCTGCCGTTGGGGTTGAAGTTCCCCCTGAATCCCGAATCCTGAATCCCGAATCCTAGTGGGTCAGTTGGCTTGGGTCTGGCCGAACGGCACCGGGGGCATGAAGCCCCCGGCAAGGCACGGCCCGCCCTGCCGGGCGGACCTACCCGCGGGACACCCGGTTCGCTGTTCGCCCGCGAGGGCGAGGGGTTGCCTGCCGGGGGCTTCATGCCCCCGGCGGCAGGCGATGGCGCGGCCCGTGCGCGCCACAGAAGCCCAGGTGCCGTTGACTCACAACTCAACACTCACAACTCACCACTCAGGCCCTCACCCCTTCACGCTCCCCACGGTCACGCCCTCGATGTAGTAGCGCTGCAGGAAGAGGAAGACGAGCAGCACCGGCAGTACGGTCAGCACCGAACCGGCCATCATCAGCTCCGTGTCCTGCACGTGCTCGCCCACCAGATTGGCCAGCGCCACGGGCAGCGTGTACATCGAGCTGTCGCTGAGCACGATCAGCGGCCACATGAAGTCGTTCCAGGTGGCGAGGAACGTCCAGATCGCCAGCGTCGCCAGGATCGGGCGGATGACCGGCAGCACCAGCGAAACGTAGATGCGCAGCTCGCTGGCGCCGTCCACGCGCGCGGCGTCGAGCAGGTCGTCGGGGATCGACTGCGCGTACTGGCGGATGAGGAAGATGCCGAAGATGCTCGCCAGCCCGGGGATGACCACGCCCCAGTAGGTGTTGATGAAGCCCATCTGCTTCAGCAGCAGGAAGAGCGGCAGCATGGTGACCTGCGCGGGGATCACCATCGCGCCCGTGAGCAGCCGGAAGGTGCGCTCGCGCCCGCGGAAGCGCAGCTTGGCGAAGGCGTAGCCGGCCATCGAGTTGATCAGCAGCGAGACGGCGGTGACCGTGACGCTGACGATGGTGCTGTTGAGCAGGTAGCGCCCCAGGTTCAGCCGGGTGAACAGCTCGCGGTAGTGCTCGAACGTCACCCGGCTGGGCAGCAGGCGCGGCGGGTAGGTCGTCGCCTCGCCCGTCGGCATCACGCTGGCCGAGAGCATCCAGACCATCGGCAGCAGCGCCATCGCCGCGCCGACGACCAGCGCGGCGTAGAGCAGCAGCCTCTGGAAACGCGGGTGCATCAGGCCACCTCCGCCGGGGCCGCCCCGCTCCAGGATTCGGGATTCAGGATTCGGGATTCGGGGGAACGGCAACGGCAGCCCTCACCCCCCGGCCCCCTCTCCCGCAAGCGGGAGAGGGGGTGGCGCGCAGCGCCGGGGGTGAGGGTAGAGTTCCCCCTGAATCCCGAATCCTGAATCCCGAATCCCGATCCCCTCATTCCATCCCCCTCTTCTGCAGCCGGAACTGCAGCAGCGTCCACACCAGGATCACCAGGAAGAGCGCGAACGCGAGGGCGGCGGCGGAGCCCATGCGCCACCAGCGGAAGCCCTCCTCGTACATCAGCAGCACCACGCTGGTGGTGGCGCGCAGCGGGCCGCCCTGCGTCATCACGTAGGGCTCGGCGAAGAGCTGGAAGTAGCCGATCATCGTCACCACGCCCACGAACAGGAACGTCGGCGCGAGCTGCGGCAGCGTGATGTGCCAGAACTGCTGCCGCGCGCTGGCCCCGTCGAGGTTCGCCGCCTCGTACAGCTCCTCGGGGATCGTCTGCAGGCCGGCGATGAAAATCAGCATGTTGTAGCCGAAGTTCTTCCAGACGGCCAACAGGATGATCGCCGGCATCGCCCAGCGCGGGTCGCCCATCCAGTCGATGGGGCCGATGCCGAGGCCACCGAGCACGTAGTTGAAGAGCCCGTACTGCGTGTGGTAGAGGTAGCGCCAGACGATGGCCACCGCGACCAGCGTGGTGACGAACGGCACGAAGTACAGCGTGCGGAAGAGCCCCTTGAAGCGCACCAGCTTCGCGTTGACCAGCAGCGCGGCGCCGAGCGAGACGGCGACCGTCAGCGGCCCGCCGACCAGCGCGAAGTAGAAAGTGTTCCGCAGCGCCGTCCAGAAGAGCGGGTTCTCCAGCAGCGCCAGGTAGTTGCGCAGCCCCACGAAGCGCGCGTTGCCCGCATCGGCGACGGCGTAGATGTCGAAGTCGGTGAAGCTGAGGACGAGCGCCGCGGCGATGGGCAGGAAGAAGAAGACGCCGAGCAGCGCCAGCGCCGGCGCCAGGAAGAGCCAGCCCGCGCGCGACGCCTCGGGCGACCACGCCCCGCGCCACCACCGTTGCGGCGCGCCGGGCGCGGGGGCGCCGGGCACCGCCGGCGGCGGCGGCGCGCTCAGCCGCTCGGAGCGGGCGCCGGGCACACTCACGGCTGCCAGCTTCCGGCTGCCGGCTGCCGGCAACGGCGGCCCTCACCCCCCGGCCCCCTCTCCCAAGTCTGGGAGAGGGGGAGAACGGCAGGAGGCTGGCTCGGGGCCCCCCTCTCCCAGACTTGGGAGAGGGGGCCGGGGGGTGAGGGCCTGCGCCCGCGTGAACCGGGACGTCGGTGCGTTGGCTTCACGGCTGCCCTCTCGTGCTGGCGGCACCGGGTGCGCCCGCGTCCGCCCGCTCCGTCTCGCGCGCCAGCATCCAGCGGCGCTTCTCCAGCATCGCGTTCACGTCGGCGTCCAGCCGGCGCAGCGCCTGCGCGGGCGTGGCGCGCCCCAGGATCGCGGTCTCCGCGATCTCCTGCACGCGGATGGCGATGGCCTCGGACTCCGGCACCTTCGGCAGCGGCACCACGCGCTGCAACTGCTGCCAGAACGCGCGCAGCCGCCGGTCGCCCAGGAGCGCCGAGTCCTGCCAGGCGATGCGGTTCGCCGGCAGGTTGCCCGAGAGCTCGTTGAAGCGCCGCTGGCTCTCGGGCCGCGCCAGGTACTCGACGACGCGCCAGGCCGCCTGCTTGTGCGCCGAGGCACGGAAGACGACCAGGCTGGCGCCGCCAGCCATCGAGACACCGGGCCCGTCGGGGCCGGGCAGCGGCGCGGTCGACCAGTCGTCCTGCAGCTCGGCGGGCAGGCGGCTGCTGAACTCGCCCACGTTCCAGGGACCGCTGATGTACATCGCGAAGGTGCCCGCCGCGAACTCCTGGTAGAGGTTGGCGACCTGCGTGTTGCTCATCTCCGGCGCCAGCCCCTCGCGGAAGAGGCTCAGGTAGAAATCGAAGCCGCGGGCGAACGCCGGCTCGCCGAACGCGCCGTACTGCGCGTCGTCCTTCAGCAGCGGGGAGCCGGCCTGCATCCCGAAGATCACCGGCTGCGCCCACTCGTTGACGGGCAGGAAGATGGCGTAGCGCTCCGGCCCCAGCTCGCGCTTGACCGCGCGCATCGCCTCGCGCCACTCCTCCCAGGTCTTGGGAACGGAGTCGTAGCCGGCCTGCCGCAGCAGGTCGGTACGGTAGTAGATGACGCGCGTGTCCACGTACCAGGGGATGCCGTAGACCTGGCCGTCGACGACGTTCGTCGCCCAGATGCCGGGGAAGAAGCGCTCGGGATCGACCACGCGCGAGCGCGCCACGTACGCGTCGAGCGGCTGCAGCGCGTCGAGCGTGGTGAACTCCGCGATCCAGGTGTTGCCGAGCTGCGCCAGGTCCGGCGTGGCGTCGCCGACGAAGGCGGTCAGCAGCTTCTCGTGCGCGGCCGTCCAGGGGATCTGCTGCACACGCACGCGCACGTCGGGGTTCTCACGCTCGAAGTCGCGCATCAGCTCCTGCACCACCTCGCCCTCGCGCCCGAACGCCCAGAAGCGCAGCGTGGTGGGGCCGTCCGCCTCGGCGCCGCCACAGGCGGGCAGCAGCAGGGCGAGGAACAGGAGCAGCAAGAGAGCCCGCATGGGGCCCTCACCCCCCGGCCCCCTCTCCCGCCGGCGGGAGAGGGGGAGCACTGCACTGAACCGCGGCAGCGATACGAGAGAGCACGTCTGGTAGATCGGCCATGACCTCGTCGTTGCGGAAGCGGATCACGTGGTAGCCCCTCGTGTTCAGATACCTCGATCGCTCAGCGTCGCGCTCCGCCTGTGTGGGCGCGTCGTGCACCTCTCCATCCAGCTCCACCGCGAGATGGTGCTCGGGACCGTAGAAATCCAGCACGAAACGCTCGACGGCATGCTGGCGGCGGAAGCGCAGCCCGGCCAGCCGGCGGCCGCGCAGCGCCTCCCACAGCGCCGCCTCCGCCCCGGTCTCCTCCGCCCGGAGCCGCCGCGCCGCCCTACGCATCTCTCGTGAGACTCCGCGAAACGGCCGCTGTCCGCTCATTGCTCAGCCTCCGCTCATCGTGCTCCCGCGCTCTCGCACCCGCCCATCCATCACGCACCGCCGTCTGCCCCCGAGTCACCCCCTCTCCCGCTTGCGGGAGAGGGGGCCGGGGGGTGAGGGCCTACTCCAGCCACCCGCCGCGGAAGCCCGCGCGCTTCAGCCCCGCGACGATGTAGGGGCTGCGGCGCATGTACCTCCAGACCAGCTCGCTGCGGTGGTTCTCGGCCATCAGCAGGATCGGGCCCTGGTCGATGCCCAGGTAGTCCTTGTTGAACCAGGCGACACCCGGCACGATGGTACCCGTCCGGCTCTCCAGGCCCGGGCGGCCGTACGTGGGATTGAACGCGTCGAGGAAGCCGTAGCGCTGGAAGAGCAGGTCGCCGTACTTCTCGCGCATCGCCATCAGCGCGGGGATGGTGATCTCGGGCGCGAAGGGGATCGAGCCACCCGCCGCCGTCGGCGCGATGGTGCCGTCGTCGACGATCTCGGTGGCCGCCGCGCCGCGCGCGCGGTAGGTCCACGTCGGGCGCTGCACGCCGTTGACCACGATGCTGCCGTCGTTCGGGCCGTCACTCGCCGTCAGCCCCCAGATGTCGGTGCCGTAGTCCTTCCAGCCCATCGGGTTGGCGATGGCGTACGCGCGCTGCGCCAGCGTGGCGCGGCGCGAGTTCTCGAAGTAGTCGATGCCCCGCCCGCGCATGTACTCGTCCTGGATACCGCGGAAGTCGATCCAGACGTGCGAGTACTGGTAGCCGAAGAGCGGCGCGAAGTTGACATACTCCTGCCCGTAGAAGCTGCGCCACGGGTAGGTGCGGGTGTACGCCGGCCAGGCATCGGCCTTCACCGGGTGCGTCGGCGAGCCCAGCGCCAGCATGTAGAGCAGCGCCGCCTCGTCGTAGCCCTTGTAGCCGAAGTTGAAGCGGCCCTCGGTGGGCTTCCAGCCCATGCTGATGACGCCGTCGGGCAGTTGCATCCAGTCCCACTCGACGCGGCGGTAGATGGAGTCGGCGAGCGCGCGGATCTCCGCCTCCTGTGCGCCGGCGCCGTCGTAGTACTGCTGCACGAAGAGCACGCCGCCCAGCAGCAGCGCGGTGTCGATGGTGGAGAGCTCCACGTCCTGGAAGCGCAGGCCCGTCTGCATGTCCAGGAAGTGGTAGAAGAAGCCGCGGTGGCCGGTGACGCCGCTGGCATCGGGCCCCTGCGGCGCGCGCCAGAGGAAGCGCAACGTGGTCAGCGTGCGCTCGGCCGCCTGTGCGCGCGAGATCCAGCCGCGCTCCACGCCCACCGGGTAGGCGGTCAGCCCGAAGCCCACGGCGGCTACGCTGGAGAACGAGGGCGTCGGCCAGCGGTCCGGCACCAGCCCGTTCTGCGGGTTCGTGGTCTCCCAGAACCAGCGGAAGGTGCGCTCCTGCAGCGTATCGAGAAACGCCTCTGGGCTGCGCTGCGCAGGAGGCGGCGCAGGCGTTGAGTCCGGGCCGGGCCCGATCGGCTGCGTGGGGTTGCCGGCACAGGCCCCGAGCAGCACCACGAGGCTGCCGAGGAAGGCGAAGCTGCGGAGTCGCGTCATTCTCAACTCGTCTGCACGGGTCCGGCCGCGCCCGGACGGCACGGCTGTCGAAGCGTCGATCACCGTCGCGCGGAAGGGGGAGGCTCGCGCCTGCGGGACACTCCCCCTTCCGTCTCACGTGTATTCCTGCGCCCGGCTCAGTTGTAGCCCGGGTTCTGCTGCAGCCCGGCGCTGGTGACCTCGATGGCCGGGATCGGGAAGAACTCGTGCTTGCCCGTCTGGAACGTCTTGCCGATCGCGGCCATGCGCTCGCGTGCCTGGCCCTGCCGCACCAGGTCGAACCAGCGGTGCTGCTCCATCGCCAGCTCCACGCGGCGCTCGCGCAGGATCGCCTGCAGCAACGCTTCGCCCGTCGCGGTCACCGGCGGCAGCTGCTGCTGCACGGGCACGGTCACGTTCAGCGTCTGGCTGCCCGCCGCGGTGACGCGGCGGATGCCCAGCGTGACCTGCGAGCCGGCGCTGCGCCCGCTGACGGCGTCCATGAACTGCTGCAGGGTGGTGATCGCCGTCCCGCCGACCGCCTCGATGAGGTCGATGGAGGTCGCGGTGTCGCCGGCCGCCGGCCCGCTCAGGCTGTTGAAGCCGACGCGGAAGCTGCGCAGCCCCGCGTTGGCAGCGGCGCTGTTGGGCGTGACGTAGCGCACGAAGACGCGGCTCGTCCCTGCGGCCAGCTTCAGCGCGCCGGCCACCGACTCGGCCAGCGTCTCGGCGGCGAAGCCCAGCGTCACCTGCTGGCCGCCGCGCGCGCGGGCGCGCACCTGGTTCAGGTAGTTCTGCGCGTCGGCGGTGTTGCCCAGCCGCGCCGCCGCCTCGGCGGCGATCAGCAGCACATCGGCGTAGCGGATGCGCCGGATGTTCACGCCGCTGTTGCCCGCGCCGCCCGGGTTGGTCGGCGAGACGAACGTCTTCTGGTTGTACTGGTTGTTGAACGGCGTGTCGGTGATGTCGCGGTTGTAGAACACCACCTGGCCGGAACCGTCGGGCAGCGCCTCCCAGGCGTAGAGGACCGTCGCCTGCAGGCGCGGGTCGCCCGGCTCGAAGGCGGCCTCCAGGTCGTCGGAGGGGTTGTTGAAGCCCCAGCCCAGGTTGGGCGTACCGCGCACGCCCTGCACCTCGGAGTACTGCGAGGCGCCACCACCCTCGGCCAGCGCCACCGTCTGCACCTCGAAGACCGACTCCGACGAGTTCTCACCCGCCTGGCTGAAGATGCCGGTATAGCTCGGGTAGAGGCTGTACTGGTTGGAGTTGATCACCTCCCGCGCGCGGTCGAGCGCCGGCTGCCACTCGCCCTGGAAGAGGTGGACCTTCGCCAGCAGCGCGCGCGCCGCGCCCTTGGTGGCGCGGCCCACGTCCGCCGTCCCGTAGGCGTTGCGCTCCGGCAGCGCCGCGATGGCGTCGGTCAGGTCCTGCTCGATCTGCGCGTAGACCGCCTCGCGCGTGGCCCTCGGCTGCGTGTACTGGCCCGGCCGCAGCGGCTCCAGGATCAGCGGCACGCCGCCGAAGGCGCGCACCAGGAAGAAGTAGTAGTAGGCCCGCAGGAACTTGTTCTCGCCTACCAGCCGCGCGCGCTTTGTCTCGTCCATCTGGACGCTGGGGATGTTCTGGATGGCGATGTTGGCGCGGTAGATCCCCTGGTAGTAGCCGTTCCAGGTGTCGCGGAAGGCGGTGTTGCCCGGGTCGAAGTTCAGGTTCTCCAGGTCCAGCAGGAAGCCGGCGTCGGCGGGGGTGCTGCCCTTGGTGGCGTCGTCCGAGACGATGTCGGTCATGCCGAGCCAGGAGAAGACGTGCACCTGCCAGTCGCGCAGCATGTTGTACGTGGCGTTGGTCGCCTGTACGGCCTGGTTCTCGGTCTGGAAGAACGTGGTGGTGGTCAGCTGGCCGCGCGGTTCCGTGCTGAGGAAGTCGTCGCAGCCGGCGGTGCCCGCCGCCAGCAGCAGGGCCAGCAGCCCCGCCCGGGGCCGGGCTCGCCTCGCCTGGGTTCCGTTGGTCGTCATGTATGCCTCTCGCTTCACGTTCGGGTTCGGAAGGCGGCTCATCTCAGAACGACAGGTCGATGCCGGCGATGATCTGGCGCACCGACGGGTAGACGCCCAGGTCGATGCCCGTGCCACCCGTGCCCACGATCACGCCAGGGTTGGCGATCTCCGGCGTGTAGCCGCTGTAGTCGGTGATCGTGAACAGGTTGGTGCCGCTGACGTAGACGCGGGCCCGGCTCACGTTCAGCACGCGCGTCAGGCTCTCCGGCAGCCGATAGCCGAACTGCGCCGTCTGCAGCTTCAGGTACGTGCCGTCCTCGATGAAGCGCTCCGAGGCCTGGTAGTTGTGGCCCGCGTTGGTGATGCGCGGCTCGCGGTTGCTGGTGCCCGGCCCCGTCCAGCGGTCCAGGAACGAGGTCTCGTAGTTCTCCACGCCGAAGCGCACCGACTTCTTGCCGTTGTAGATCTCGTTGCCGGCCTGGCCGCTGAAGACGGCGGAGAGGTCGAAGTCGCGCCAGGCGAGGCGGGTGTTGAAGCCGTAGGTCACGTCCGGGATCGGCGAGCCGAGCCAGGTCTTGTCGAATTCGTCGATCTTCTGGTCGCCGTTGGTGTCGGCGTAGCGCAGGTCGCCCGGGCGCTCGCCGCCGCGCTTGGGTAGCGTGGCCAGCTCCTGCTCGTTCTGGAAGACGCCGACGACCTTGTAGCCCCAGAAGCTACCGATCGGGCGGCCCACCACGGTGCGCTGCGTGAACTGAACTTCGTTGCCCAGGCCGCCGTGCGTGATCTGCTGGTTGCCCTGGCCCAGCGCGAGCACCTCGTTGTTGACGGTGGCGCCGTTGACGCCCAGGTCCAGCTCGAAGTCGCCGAAGCTGCGGTTCCACTGCAGCGAGGCCTCGAAGCCGCTGTTGCGCACCTCGGCCGCGTTGACGATCGGCCGGCCGGCGGCGCCGACGTACAGCGGGATCGGCACGTCCACCAGGATGCCGTCGGTGGTGCGGCGGTACCAGTCGAGGGTGGCGTCGACGGCGCCGCCGAAGAGCTGGAAGTCCGCGCCGAGGTTGGTCTGCGACGTCTCTTCCCAGCGCACGTCGGGGTTGGCCAGGTTGATGGGCGTCGCTCCGAAGACGAGCGTGCCGTCGGGCCCGAAGACGGCGTTCAGGTTGCCCGTGACCAGCGGGATGCCCGGGTACTCGCCGATCTTGTCGTTGCCGATCTTGCCCCAGCTGCCGCGCAGCTTCAGCGCCGGCATGAAGTCGCGGAAGCCCGCGAAGAACGCCTCCTCGTGCACGTTCCAGCCGAGCGCCACCGAGGGGAACCAGCCGTAGCGGTTCTCGCTGCCGAAGCGCGAGGAGCCGTCCACGCGCAGCGAGGCGGTCAGCAGGTAGCGGTCGAGCAGGGTGTAGTTGGTGCGGAAGAGGTAGGAGAGCATCCTCCACTCGCGCGCGCTGTTGCTGTTCGTCTGGCCGGTGGCCGTGCCCGCGTTGAGGTACCAGCAGCTCGGGCTCTCACAGACGAGGTTGATGCGCGAGCCGCCGAAGTCTTCGCCGTAGAACGATTGCGCGGTCACGCCGGCCAGTGCGGTCAGCCGGTAGCGGTCGGCGCTGTAGTTCCAGTCGACGGTGTTCTCCCACAGCCACGAGCGGAAGGTGTTGGCCTGCACCGTGAGGTCCGACTCGACGTTCTGCTGCGTGGGCGAGACGAAGAACTGCGGCGTGAACTCGCGGTAGTCCTGCCGCACGTAGTCGAGCCCGAAGCTGGAGCGGAAGGTAAAGTCGTCCAGGAAGTCCTTCTCGGCGAAGAGGTTGCCGATGAGGCGCTGGTTCTCTTCCCCGTTGTTCGTGTAGTGGATCGCCGCCGCCGGGTTGCCGGCGGACGAGCGGGCGTTGAGGTCGTTGAAGTTGCCGTTCTCGTCGCGCGGCGCCACCGTGGGGTCGGCGCGGTAGAGGCCGCCGAGCACGCCGGGCGCGCGCTGGTCGTCGGTATAGGAGAAGTTCAGGTTGTGCCCGACGCGGAAGCTCTCACTCAGATCGTAGTCGTTGTTGAGGCGGAACGTGAGCCGATCGTACTCCGACTTCGGCAGCACGCCCTCCTGCCGGATCAGGTTGCCGCTGAAGTAGTAGCGCACCCGGTCGCTGCCGCCCGAGGCGCTGACCTGATAGTTCTGCACCGGCGCGTCCTGGAAGACCGCGTCCTGCCAGTCGACGCCGGCGCCGAGCGAGTTCGGGTTGGGGAAGTACGCCGGCTGGCCCAGGTTCGCCGCCAGCTCGTTGGCCAGCTGCGCGTACTGCTGCGCGTTGACCAGGTCGATCTTCTTCTCCACGCTCTGCATGCCCGCCCAGGCGTTGAGGGAGAAGCTGGTGCGGTCGCCCGCGTCGCCCTGCCGCGTGGTGACGATGATGACGCCGTTGGCGCCGCGGCTGCCGTAGATGGCGGTCGCCGAGGCGTCCTTCAGCACCTCCACTGAGGCGATGTCCGCCGGGTTGAGGAAGTTGATGTCGTCGATCAGCATGCCGTCGACCACGTACAGCGGCGAGGCGTTGCCCAGCGTGCCCACGCCGCGGATGCGCACCACCGCCGGCTGGCCCGGCTCGCCCGAGGCGGGCGTGACCTGTACGCCGGCGACGCGGCCCTGCAGCGCCTGCGAGACGGAGGGCGTCGGCTGCTGCGCGATCTCCTCGCCCTGCACGCGCGCCACCGAGCCCGTCACGTCGCGCCGCTGCTGCGTGCCGTAGCCGACGACGACCAGCCCCTCCAGCGCCACCGCCTGCGTGGAGAGCGTCACGTCGACCACGTTGCGGCCGCCGATCGGCACCTCCCGCCGCGCGAAGCCGACGGCCGTGAAGACCAGCGTGTCGTTCAACGTGCGGGCGGTGAGCGCGTAGCGCCCGCTCTCGTCGGTGACTGTGCCGGTCGTGCTGCCCTTCACCGTGACCTGCACCCGCGGCAGCGCGCGGTTGTCGTCAGCGGAGGTTACGGTGCCGCCGACCTGCTGGGCGGCGGCGACGCCGGCGCTCAGCGCGGACAGCGCCAGCGCCAGGCCGAGCAGGCGAGCGAGCCCGCCCGCGCGCCGCGGCGCGGCGGGCTGTCGGGAGCCGAGCGGCGCCTCAGCAGCAGGGCGCCAACGCGGCTCGCGTTGGGGTAGGACGGATACCCAAGTCATAGTCCAGCTCCGGGGATTCTGGGTGGTGGGGGAGCTATGCACCTGCAGCGACCGATGCGGCGGCCCCGCCGTGTCGAGCGGCGCTACCGCCACGCGGCGCGTTCGCGCCGCAGGAACTCCGAACCGAGAGTCTCGTGGGCCATACCTCCTGGCGTCGCGGGTGTTTGTTACGGGCACGAACCGCCTCGATGAGCAGCTGGGCCGCACGCCCGCCCAGACCACTGATGTCCACCTGTACCGAGCTGAGCGCGGGCGTCAGGTAGCGGGCGACCGGGATGTCGTCGAAGCCCACCACCGCCAGCTCCTCCGGCACGCGCACCCCGGCCTCGCGCAGCGCGCCCAGCGCGGCGATCGCCATTGCGTCGTTCGCCGCCTGCAGCGCCGTGGGCCGCGGCGCCAGCGCCAGCGCGCGCTCGGCCGCCGCGTAGCCGGAGGCGTCGACGAAGTCGCCCGGCAGCTCCAGCTCGGGGCTCCACTCGCCGCCCAGCGCCTGCATCGCGGCGCGGTACGCCCGCAGCCGCTCGCTCGCGTCGTGGTTGTTCTCGGGGCCGCAGAGGAAGGCGATGCGCCGGTGGCCCAGCGCCAGCAGGTGCGCCGTCATGGCATAGGCGCCGCCGTAGTTGTCCACGCTGAGCGAGTCGAAGTCGGCGTCGCCGACGGGGCAGTTCAGCAGAAGGAGCGGCAGGCTCTCGGGCAGGTGCGTCTGCAGCGTGCGGGTGTCCACCTCGGGCGCCATCAGCAGCAGCCCGTCCACCCGGCCGCGCATCGCCTGCAGCGCCGCCTCGATGTCCTCGGGCGCGCTGTGCGAGCTGCTGAGCAGGATGTGGAATCCCTCCGCCTGCGCCGCCTGGTCGATGCCGCGCATCAGCTCGCTGAAGAACTCGCCGTAGAGGTCGGGTAGCACCACGCCCAGCGACTTGGTGCGCCGCATGATCAGGCTGCGCGCCGCGCTGTTGGGCGTGTAGCGCAGCGCCCGCGCCGCCGCCTCCACCCGCCGGCGCGTCTGCGGGTGCACCGGGCCGCTGTCGTTGAGCACGCGCGAGACCGTCGCCACCGACACGCCCGCCGCGCGCGCCACCTCCCGGATCGTCACACTCATGGACATACTCCGCCTGGGGAGGGCCATCACTCGCCTCGGGAAGCGTTTACGGGGGGACCCGCCCGCGACGCAAGCCGCACGCCGCCCCCTTCTGTAAACGTTTTCAACCACGTTACGGGGCCGCCGGCCCGCTGTCAAGAAGAGCGGCGGCGCGGCGGCCCGCCGCCGCCCGGCCCGTTGCAGGCACGCTCGGCGGGGCGGCGCGCGAGATGCAGCACCCGGCCCGTGGCGCGGCGTGCGGCCGAGCCCCGGGCCGCGCCGTGCTCCTGCGTCGACGATGGTGACGCCGGCGCGGCTGTCTCGCAGGGGCACGCGCCGCGCCCTCCGGTCGGGCCTTCCGGGTGGGCGCCGGGCGCGGAAAGGAGTGCGCCATGGTCAGGCCCGTTTCATCTGCCCGTTCCCCCCCGTCGTCTTCCCCGTCCTCGCCCTCCTGCTGGCGTTTGCGGCTGCGGCCACCCCGCTGCCGGCGCAGCGCGACCCGCGCGTGCAGGCACGCATGGACGAACTCCGGCGCCAGGGCCAGGCGATCCTCGTGGAGCACCGCTACTGGACGTCCGTGGTCGAGAGCGACGATTGGATCCTGCTGCCCACCAGCTCCGGTCTGCCCATCGTGCTGCCGCGCGCACACGCCGAGGCGCTGGCCGGCCACTGGGACACGACGGACGACCTGACCGGGCACGTCCGCCATCTGCAGGCGCACGCGATCCTGGCCGAGTGGGCGCGCCTGACGGCGGAGCTCAGGGCCGAGCTGCGGCGCACGCTGCTGGCCGAGCTGCGCCAGCGCTACGAGGCCGGACGGCAGGAGTTCTACGCGCTGGCGGGCACGCCCCCGCCCGCGGCGCGCCCGGGGCTTCCCATCCCGACACCGACCCCCACCCCGACGCCGACGCCCGGCCCGCGCCTGACCGGGTGGGCGCTGGGGCCGATGGAGCGCTCGGCGGACCCGCCGCGCGGCAACACCGGCGTGGTGGCCGAAGGTGGGCTGCGCGCCGATGGCGGCTCCGTCACGCTGCAGCTCGATGTCGGCGGCGGGTGCACCGAGCAGTGGCTGCTCTCCTGGGGCTTCTCGCCCGGGCTCGGCTTCCTGAAGGCGGGCGACCGGGTGAACGTGGCGCTGACGGCCGCGCGGCAGGGTCGCAGCTGCGGGGGCAGCGCCCGCATCTACATCGCGTCGCCGCGCCCGGAAGCCTGGGTGCTCGCCATGGCGCCGGAGAACCTGATCGAGGGGGCGCTATCGCCCCTGCAGTTCAGCGCCACGGCCGGTGGGGAGCAGCCGACGGCGACGGCCACGGACGTACTGGTGGTGGAGCGCGATCCGACGCGCACACCGAGCTTCGTGGTGCTGCGGGTCTACTGCTACGTGCCCGGCTACCACTACGTGGCAGCGTACGTGCTTCAAGCCGACGTGCGCTAGTGCGACTTCAACCGAGGTACTCGGCGATGGGAGGCTCTGCGGCTCTAGCCCTCACCCCCCGGCCCCCTCTCCCGCTGGCGGGCTACGGGTTATACACAACGGCGGCATAGGGGTATCGGGGTGGTGAAGGGGCA
>ERZ1066122.605-NODE-605-length-36663-cov-9.705310_pt1 | contig 36663 bp, 33 predicted proteins | sample MGYA00382769_ERZ1066122 | MGnify/ENA primary metagenome ERZ1066122 (study PRJEB33369, sample SAMEA5778352) | biofilm metagenome | biome: Industrial cooling water; feature: Water cooling tower basin; material: Biofilm | place: United Arab Emirates | collected... | reverse complement strand
TGAAGATCGCCAAGGAGCCGATCAGCCTCGAGACGCCGATCGGCGACGAGGAGGATTCGCATCTCGGCGATTTCATCGAAGACAAGAATGCGGTGATCCCGGTCGATGCGGCCATCCAGGCCAATCTGAAGGAAACCGTCACGCGCGTGCTGGCGTCGCTCACCCCGCGCGAGGAACGCGTGCTGCGCATGCGCTTTGGCATCGGCATGAACACGGACCACACACTTGAGGAAGTGGGCCAGCAGTTCAGCGTGACTCGCGAGCGCATCCGGCAGATCGAGGCGAAGGCGCTCAGGAAGCTGAAGCACCCGTCGCGCAGCCGGAAGATGCGGAGCTTCCTCGACCAGTAGGCCCGGAGGCGCCGGCGCTCAGGCGGGCCGCACCCGCAGCTGGTCGAGCAGCCGCGGATTGGTGATCCGGCGCCAGCGGGCTTCGACGAGGCTGAACAGGCCGAACAGCGCGAAGCCCGACGCCACCAGGAGGAACAGCCCGCCCGGCAGCGCCGCGAGCGCCTCGGCGATGCCGCCAGCTTCGGCCGCGCGCCCGCTGAGCGCCGCCTGGCCCGCGAACCAGCCGATCAGCAGGAAGACGAGACCGCGCGCCGCATAGCCGATCCGCCCGGACCATTTCACCCAGGACGCAGAGGCGATCTTGCGATCGAGATGGTCGAGAAAGTCGGCGCGGACAGCCTTTCTGAGCTGAAAGAGGCCGGTGCCGATCAGGGCGAGCGCGGCGACGATCAGCAGCAGCGTGCCGCCGGGGAGCTGCAAGGCCATCGCTGCACCTTGCTGAGAGCCGGTGCCGCTGCCGTCTCCGCTGCGATCACCGATCGCCAGCCGCAGCGCGAACAGCGCCAGTCCCAGATGCACGAGCCCACTGACTGCGCCCCCGATCCGCGTGGCGAGGCCTTTCGCGTCGCTGCCATGGCCCTCGCTGTCGATCAGCGCCTCGGAGAGCCGCCAGATCGCGTAGCCGAGAAAGCCGACGGCCATCAGCCCGAGCAGCACGCCGCCGAAGCCGCCGGCGAGCTCGGCCAGGGCTGCCTGGCTGTCCGCGGCCCGGCCGCTGCGCAGCGCCAGCGCGCCGATCGTCAGATACATGAGCCCGCGCGCGGCAAAGCCGATCCGCGTCAGCAGCTCGATTCCGCCCCTCGTCACCATGGATGATCCTCCCGCGCCGGCGAACGCGCCGCCGCCACGGGCCGTTCCGCAGGCGCCCCACGGCACGCGCGCGACGAGAAGAGCGCACGGCCGGCGACGCTTCTGCACGTTGGAATGGGAGAAAATGGCGCGCCCGGAACGATTCGAACGTCCGACCCTCAGATTCGTAGTCTGATGCTCTATCCAGCTGAGCTACGGGCGCGCGGGAGGTGGCCAAATAGGCCGGCGCGACATGAAGTGCAAGCCCGTTGCGCAGATTGAATTCACTGCCTAGCCCGGGGGCATGATGCGCAGCCTCTCCCTCCTTCTGTGCCTGTTGCCGGCCGCCTGCGCGGCCGCGGATGCGGGTCCCTCGCTCCAGCGCCGCCCGGTCGAGGACCGGCCGCTGGGCGACCCCGCGCCGCGCCCCGCCCCGGTCGCGCCGGCGGGTCCGGAACTGGCCGGCCGGATCGCAGCCCTGCGCGCGCAGGCGATGGCCGCCCATCAGGAGTTCCTTGCCCTTGCGCCGGACGCGCAGGCCGCGGGCGCAGCGTCCTCCGCCGCCGGCAGCGAAGCATGGATCAGGGCCCAGCAGCTGCTGAGCCAGCTGGAAGGCCGGCGCGGCCCGACCGTCGCCGCGCTCGCCGAGATCGATTCGCTGGTCATCGAGACGCTGGCCCGCGGGAATGGCGCCGGCATTGCCGAGCTTGAGGCAGCGCAGGCGGAACTCGGCCGTCTGACCGCGGCGCAGGACGCCGCGATCGCAGAGATCAGGGGCCGGCTGGCCGGCTGACGGCGGCCCGGTGAGCGCGGCCATTTTCGACATAATGGGCAACGCCGAGCGCGTTTGCCGCCAGCTCGGCCTCCGTCAGCTGGCGCATCAGCCGGGCGGGCCGGCCGCCCCACAGCTCGCGCCCGCCGATCCGCTTGCCGGGCGTCAGCATCGCTCCCGCCGCCAGCATGCCCTGGCTTTCGATGCGGCAGCCGTCCATCACGATCGCGCCGAGGCCGACAAAGGCGCGGTCTTCCAGCACGCAGCCATGGACCATCGCGAGATGGCCGATCAGCACGTCTTCGCCGATCTCGGTCGGGTGGCCGCGGTCCCCCACCCCGCGCGGCGAATCGACATGGAGCACGCTGCCATCCTGGATGTTGGTCCGCGCGCCGATCCGCATGAAGTTCACGTCGGCGCGCAGCACGCAGTTGTACCAGATGCTGACGTCCGGCCCGATCTCGACATCGCCGATCAGGCGGCAGCCCGGGGCTACGAACGCGCTGTCGTGGATGCGCGGGCGTTTGCCGTGGATCTCGATCAAGGTCACGCCGTCCATGCCAGGTCCTTCCTGCCGGTTGCCGCGCTCATCCGGCCGCCTCCGACACGGATTCGCGGCGGAAAAGCTTCAGCACCGGCAGGATCGATCCGTAATCGTCGCTCCAGCCGGGAAAATCCCGATCGACCGCCAGCGGCCGCCAGCCATCGCCGACATCCCTGCGATTGATGAGCCGCCCGAGCGTCGCGGGATCGCGCGAGAGCGCGATCCAGATCGAACTGCTCAGGTTGCGCGACTCGGCACTGCCCCGCGCCACCCAATCGTCGTGGAGCGCGGCCGACCAGCCGCCGTCCCGCGCCGCCGCCGCCACCACCGGCTCGAGATCGAGATGGCGGTTCGAGATATGGACGAGCAGCAGTCCGTCGGGCGCCAGCGCCCGCGCATAGACGCCGAACGCTTCGCGCGTCAGCAGATGCATCGGGACGGCATCGGACGAAAAGGCATCGAGGGCCAGCAGGTCGAGGCGGCCCGGCGGCTGGCGCGAGAGGGAAAGCCGCGCGTCGCCAAGCAGGATGCGGGCATCGGGCCTGCAGCGATCAAGGAAGCTGAACCGCTCCCGCGCGATGCGCACCATCAGCGGATCGATCTCGAAGAAGCGCCAGTTCTGGCCGGGGCGCGCATAGCAGGCAAGCGTGCCGGTGCCGAGCCCGACAATGCCGATCCGCGCGCCGGGGCCGAAGAGCTGCGGTGCGTCCGCGAGCGCCTGGCCGACGCCGGAGCGGGGTCCGTAATAGCTGGTCGGATCGGTTTCGAAGCCGCGCACCAGCTTCTGCAGACCGTGCGACGTGGTGCCATGGGCAAGCACCCGGATGTCGCCATGTTCGCTGACCGTATAAATGCCGAAATAGCTGCGATGCCGGGCACCCGGCTCGGCCGAAAGCTTGAGTGCTTCCCAGCCGCCGAAGATCAGCAGGATCGCGGCGACGCTTGCCGCATAGGGAAGTCGGCGGCCGATCGCCACCAGGCCGATCAGCCCGATCGGGACGGCCAGCCACGGAGCGGCGCCGCGCAGCACCCGCACCGGAGGCGCCAGCGCCAGCCAGGCCAGGATGACGATGAGCGCAAGCCCGGCAAGGCCAAGCAGCCGCGCCCGCGCCGGCACTGCCCACAGCCGCGCCACTGCCGCCAGCAGCGGCCGCTGCGGCAGCAGCATGGCGGCAAGAAGGATGAGCGCCGGATGTTCGTAGCTCCAGTCGAACACCAATGGCGCAACCAGCCCGGCGAAGATCCCGCCCAGGGCGCCGCCCGCCGCCATGCACAGATAGAAGCCGGTCAGATATTCGGGCGCCGGCCTGGTGTCGTACATCCGCGCGTGAAGCGCCACCGAAAGCAGGAAGAGCAGCGCCAGCGCGACTGAGCCGGCCAGCGCGACCTGATCCGCCGATACGCGGACGGTGAGGCCCGCCCCGGCCAGCAGCGCCACCGGGGCAAGCCGGACGATCGCGTCCGCGGCGCCGCGGCGGGCCGCAAAGGCAATGGTGAAGCTCAGCAGGTAAAGGCCGAGCGGAGCGACCCAGAGCAGAGGAACGGCCACGATGTCCGTGGTCAGGAAGGTGGTGGTCGACAGGATCAGCCCCGACGGCACGAAAGCGAGCGCGATCCAGAGCAGCCGGTCCGGCCAGCGCGGCTGCACCGCGCCGCGATGCGCAGCCTGGCTGGTGTCGACGCCAGCCCGCGGCAGCGCCAGCGCGCAGGCGAGCATCATCAGCCCGAGTATCGCATAGCCGAGCGACCAGAATTGGGCCTGGCCGGCCAGCGCCAGCCGCGGTTCGACCAGCAGCGGATAGGACAGCAGCCCGGTGAAGCTGCCGAGATTGGATGCGGCGTAGAGCGGATAGGGATCGCGCCCGCCGGTTGCGACGCTGTACCAGCGCTGGACGAGCGGCGCCTGCGCGGCAACCGCGAAGAACAGCGGCCCGATCGAGAACAACAGCAGGCCGGGAACCCAGAGCGCGGGCGAAACCCGGCCCGAGGGCGTCGCGCCGGCGAGGCCGAGCGGAAGCGTGAGCGCGGCCAGGGCGAGCAGGCTCAAATGCACGATCGCCTGGCTGCGCGCCGGCAGCCGCGCGACGAGATGGGCATAGGCATAGCCGGCCAGCAGCAGCGCCTGATAGACCAGCATCGCGCTGTTCCAAACCGCCGGCGCGCCGCCGAGCCGCGGCAGCGCCATCCGCGCCACCATCGGCTGCACCAGGAACAGCAGGAACGATCCGAGAAAGATCGTGCCGACGAACAGCGGGCCGAGATCGCGCCGCCCTTCCCGCGGCAGCTCGGCGGCGAGCGGGGCCGCGGCGGTCGCCACGGTCAGCGCGCCGTCAGCAGGCGCGCGGCGAGCGGAGCATGATAGGAAAGCACGCCCGTGCAGCCGGCCCGCTTGAACGCCAGCAGGGTCTCCAGCACCAGCGCGTCGCGATCGCCCGCACCGGCCGCCGCCGCCGCCTCGATCATCGCATATTCGCCGGAAACCGCGTAAGCGAAGACCGGCACTTCGAACCGCTCCTTCACCCGGCGGACGATGTCCAGATAGGCAAGGCCGGGCTTCACCATCACGCTGTCGGCACCTTCGTGCAGATCCAGCGCGACTTCCCGCAGCGCCTCTTCCGCATTGGCGGGATCCATCTGGTAGCTCTTCTTGTCGCCGGTCAGCCGCCCGCGCGAGCCGACCGCGTCCCGGAACGGTCCGTAAAAGGCGGACGCATATTTGGCGGCATAGGCCATGATCTGGACATTGGGATGGCCGTCGTCCTCGAGCGCCGCGCGAATGGCCGCGACGCGCCCATCCATCATGTCGCTCGGGGCAATGATGTCCGCGCCGGCGCGCGCCTGGTTCAGCGCCTGTTCGACCAGCACGGCTTTCGTCGCGTCGTTGAGCACATAGCCGGCGGCATCGATCAGCCCGTCATGGCCGTGTGCCGTATAGGGATCGAGCGCGACGTCGGTCAGCACGCCGATGCCGGGAACCGCCGCCTTGATCGCGCGAATCGCCCGGCACATCAGATTGTCCGGATTGAGGGCTTCCCGGCCGTCGTCGCTCCGCAGCCCCGCCGGGGTGTTCGGGAACAGCGCGACGCAGGGGATGCCGAGCGCCTGCGCCTCCTGCGCGCGCTCGACCAGCCGGTCGACCGACCAGCGGGACACGCCCGGCATCGTCGCAATCGGCTCCTCCACGTCGCTGCCGTCGACGATGAACAGCGGCCAGATCAGATCGGCCGGGCTGAGGCTGGTTTCGGCGTGAAGCGACCGGCTCCAGGCGGCGGTTCGCAGGCGGCGCAGGCGCGTGGCGGGAAAGGCTGCTTGACTCATCGCACCCGAGTAGCGCGAACCGGCGTTATGATGCCAGTGGAACAGCAGCTGCCGAAGCGCGCCGCGCTCGTCGTCAACGCCAGATCGCGCCGCGGCCGGGACCTGTTCGCGGTCGCCCGGCGCCGGCTGAAGGCCGCCGGGATCGAGCTGATCTCGGCGCATCCGGTGCGCGACCCGAAGGAGCTGCGCCCGACCATCCGTCGCGTGATCGCGGCCGGCGCGCCGATGGTGGTCGTCGGCGGCGGCGACGGCACGCTGTCGGGCGTGGTCGACGATTTCGTCGGCACGGACGCCGTGTTCGCGCTGCTGCCGCTCGGCACCGCGAACAGCTTCGCCCGGACGCTGGGCATTCCGCTCGATCTGGAAGGGGCGATCGCGGTGGTGGCCGGCGGGCGGCGGCGGCGCATCGATCTCGGCATGATCGATCGGGACTATTTCGCCAACTCGGCGGCGATCGGCATGTCGCCGCTCATTGCCGCCACCATCCCGCACGGCGTGAAGCGCTGGCTGGGCCGGCCGGGCTATCTGCTCTGGGCGGCCTGGGTGTTCTCCCGCTTCCGCCCGTTCCGCCTGTCCGTCGACGGCGAGACGCTCGATGCGGTCGAGGTGCGGATCGCCAATGGCAGCTATCATGGCGGCACCGAGCTGGTCGAAGAGGCGTCCGTGGACAGCGGCGAGATCGTTGTCCAGGCAGTGCTCGGCAATGGTCGCCACCGGCTGATCTGGAGCTGGGCCGCAAGCCTGATGAAGCTGCGCGCGCGGCGCACGACGGTGCGCGAGTTTCACGGCACGGAGCTGCAGCTGCGCACGGAGCCGCCGCTGCCGATCTCGATCGACGGCGAAGTGCTGGCGCGGACGCCGGTCGTCGCCCGCGTCGCCCATTGCGCGATCGACGTCGCCGCCCCTCAGCTGCCGGGCTGAGCGGCGACGGACACCGGCGCAGCGGCGGCGGGCATGGCGACGCTTTCCGCCAGGGCGGGCCCGCGCCAGCTCCCGCGCCAGAAATAGAGAGCGCTCAGCACCAGCGACGTGGCGGAAGCGACCGGAAAGCTCCACCAGAGCGCGTCCGCGCCCAGGGACCCGGCGAAACCGAGCGCGAAGCCGAGCTTCACCGGCCCGAGCGCGGCGAACAGGATCGCGAGCGGGACAAGCACGGCGCCGTTCGCCCGCACGGTTGCGGTCAGCACGATCGACACCCCGAACGGAATCCAGCTCCACGCGACAAGCTCGTTCATCCGAACGGCGACGCCGAGCGCCGGTTCGGCGGTGCCGAGGAAAAGGGCAAGGAGCGGCCGCGCCTGCAGCATGACGCCCGCCACGAGCAGGCCCGTCATCGCGCAGTTGATCAGAATGCCGGCGCGCGCGATCCGGTTCACCCGGTCCCAGCGCCCCGCGCCGATATTCTGCGCCGCCATGGCGCTCACCGCCGCGCCGACCGAAAGGGCCGGCATCTGGACATAGGTCCAGAGCTGGTTCGCGGCACCATAAGCGGCGGTCGTCGCCACCCCGTAGCGGTTGACGAGGCCGATCAGCACCAGCGCGGAGCCGGAGACGACCAGCATCTGAAGCCCCATCGGCACGCCCTTGGCGAGGATCAGCCGCAACAGGGACGGCGCCGGCCGCAGATAGCGGAGCTCGGCGCCGCGGAGGCGAAGCGGCAGGTCGCGCCGGTAGATGGCGCCGATCAGCCCGGCAAGCCCGATCGAGGTCGCGATGAGCGTCGCGAGCGCCGAGCCGGTGATGCCGAGCGGCGGCACCGGCCCCACGCCGAGAATGAGGAGCGGATTGAGGAGGATGTCGAGGATCACGGTCAGGGCCAGGAAGCGCATCGGCGTCACCGCATCGCCGGCACCGCGCAGCGCCATGGTCAGCAGCACGCTCAGGAACATCGGCGGCAGGCCGAGGAAGAGAATGCGCAGATAGGCAAGCGCGAGCGGCCGGACGTCGGCCGGCGTGGCCAGCAGATCGAGGACCGTCGCGGTGCCGATCCAGCCGGCTGCCGTCGTGACCAGCGAAAGGATCAGGAACAGGCCGCCGGCGCTGCCGAACAGCCGCCGGGCAAGATCGATGTCGCGGCGGCCAATGGCCTGGCCGATCAGCACGGTTGCCGCCATGCCGAAGCCGAACACGATCGCCAGCAGCAGGAACAGCAGCAAGCTGGCATTGGTGGTGGCCGCCAGCGCGCTCGGCCCGAGCAGCCGGCCGATCCAGATCGCGTTGATCGACGCATTGGCCGATTGGAGCAGGCTCGAGACCAAAGTCGGCAGCGCGAACCGCAGCAGCGTGGCGGCGACCGGGCCGGACAGAAGGTCCAGCCGGGCGCGGGCAGCCGTCACGGGCCGGGCGCGGCGCCGGCCGGCACGGGTCGCCCGAACGGGCGGCTCGGCAGGCCGGCAGCGCGCATCACATGTCGATGTCGTCGTCCGCGGACGGGCCGACCATCAGCGCTTCCGCCATCGCTTCGGTCTTGCCGCGGATCGCCTTTTCGATGCGGCCCGCCACGTCCGGATTGTCGCGCAGATACTGCTTGGCGTTCTCGCGCCCCTGGCCGATCCGGATCGAGTCATAGCTGAACCACGCACCCGATTTCTCGACGAGGCCCGCCTTCACGCCCAGATCGAGGATTTCGCCGACCTTGGAGATGCCTTCGCCGTACATGATGTCGAATTCGACCTGCTTGAACGGGGGGGCAACCTTGTTCTTCACCACCTTCACGCGGGTCGCATTGCCGACAATGTCGTCGCGGTCCTTGATCTGGCCGGTCCGCCGGATGTCGAGGCGAACGGAGGCATAGAATTTGAGCGCATTTCCGCCCGTGGTCGTCTCGGGATTGCCGTACATCACGCCGATCTTCATCCGCACCTGGTTGATGAAGATGACGATGCAGCGGGAGCGGCTGATCGATCCGGTCAGCTTGCGCAGCGCCTGGCTCATCAGCCGCGCCTGAAGGCCGACATGGCTGTCGCCCATCTCTCCCTCGATCTCGGCGCGCGGCACCAGCGCTGCGACCGAGTCGACCACCAGCACGTCGATCGCGTTCGAACGGACGAGCGTGTCGGCGATCTCGAGCGCCTGCTCGCCCGTGTCCGGCTGCGAGACGATCAGTTCGTCAATGTCGACGCCCAGCTTCTTCGCATAGACGGGATCGAGCGCATGTTCGGCGTCGACGAAGGCGGCCGTGCCGCCCAGCTTCTGCGCCTCGGCGATTGCGTGGAGCGCGAGCGTGGTCTTGCCCGAGCTTTCCGGACCGTAGATTTCGACGATGCGGCCGCGCGGCAGGCCGCCGATCCCGAGCGCGATGTCGAGCCCCAGCGATCCCGACGAAATCGCCTCGACCTGCATCGCTTCCCGGCTGCCCAGCTTCATCGCCGAGCCCTTGCCGAAGGCGCGATCGATCTGCGCCAGCGCCGCTTCCAGAGCCTTCTGCCTGTCCATACTTCCCTTGTCCGACCCGACGACCTTGAGCTGCGCCGACATGGGCATCCTCCCTAGAGCGAACGCACCGCGCGTTCAATCGGCGTTCCTTGTATCCCGTTTGTTCGCATGGAACAAGAGAAGAACGCCGGCGCTCGGGGACGGGACCGGTCAGGCCTGCGCGACAGGCGGGCTGAGGCCGAGCAGAGCTTCGAACGCGGCGCGGATTCCTTCGAGGGTGTAGGGCTTGCCAAGCACCGGGACGGCGGCATGGCGCTCCGGCAGCTGTTCGCTGCCGCCGGTCGCGATCACGAACGGCAGGCCGGCTTCCGCCAGCGCATCGGCGACCGGCCACGCCGCCTCCCCGTCCCGCAGATTGACGTCGAGCAGCGCTGCATCGAAGCCGCCACGGTCGACGAGGCGGAGCGCGTCGGCGACGCCGTCCGCCGTCCCGGCAAGCCGGTAGCCGAGCTCGTCGAGAAAATCCTCGAGCATCATGCTGATCAGCGGCTCGTCTTCGACGACGAGGATTGCGACTTCCCTGTTCATGAACAGTCAATTAGCCGAGCAACCTCTTGTCCGCAAAACAAAATTCAGCCAGGCGCCAACACCGACCGCGCGGCCTCGGCAAGCTGTTGAACGGAGAAGGGTTTGGGCAGGAAGGCGACGTTCTCGATGTCGATCGACTTGCGCAATTGCTCTTCGGCATAGCCCGACATGAAGAGGATCGGCAGCTCCGGATAGCGGCCGCGGGCGTGGCGGACCAAGGTCGGCCCGTCCATCGTCGGCATCACCACGTCGGTGATCAGCAGATCGAAGGCTTCGCCGGCTTCCAGGCACTCGAGCGCTTCCTCGCCGTTGGTCGCGGTCACCACCCGGTAGCCGTGCCGTGTCAGCGCGCGCTCGGCCACCGCGCGGACCATCGCCTCGTCCTCGACGAGCAAGATCGTGCCGCTGCCCCACAGCTCGGTCGGGCGCTCCCGCGGCGCGGCGGGCAGCGCCGGTTCCGGCACCTCGGCCTTGTGCACCGGCAGGTAGATGACGAAGCTGGTCCCCTGCCCCATTTCGGACTCGGCGAAAATGAAGCCGCCGGACTGTTTGACGATGCCGTAGACCGTCGAGAGACCGAGGCCGGTGCCCTTGCCGACCTCCTTGGTGGTGAAGAATGGCTCGAAGATCTTCGGCAGCACGTCGGGCGGAATCCCGGTGCCGGTGTCGGCGATGCTGAGCGCCGTATAGTCCCCGATCGGCAGGATGTCCGAGTTCATCCGCCGCACTTCGCCGTTCGAGACCGGGAAGGTCTGGAGCGTGAGCGTGCCTCCGTTCGGCATCGCATCGCGTGCGTTCACCGCCAGGTTCACGATCACCTGCTCGAGCTGGCCGGGATCGGCGCGCACCGGGCCCAGATTGCGCCCGTGCTTCACGTTGAGGGCGATGGTTTCACCCAGCAGCCGCTTCAGAAGGTTGAACACCTCCGAGACCACGTCCGGCAGCTGCAGCACCTGCGGGCGCAGCGTCTGCTGCCGCGAGAATGCGAGCAGCTGGCGCGTGAGGCTGGCCGCGCGGTTCGAGTTGGCACGGATCTGCTGAATGTCGTCATAATCGCTGTCGCCGGGCGTGTGGCGCATCAGCATCAGATCGCAATGGCCAATGATTGCGGTAAGTATGTTGTTGAAATCATGGGCGACGCCGCCGGCGAGCTGGCCGACCGCCTGCATCTTGGTGGCCTGGGCCACCTGCCGCTTCAGCCGCGATTCCTCGGCATTGTCCTTCAGCGAAAGCAGCACAGCGGCATCGCCCAGCCCGCGCGCGCCGGCGATCGACAGCGCCACCGGATCATCCGGGCGCGTGCGCAGGCGCACGGCGATGTCCCCGCTCATCGGCGGCCCGGCGGCGAAGCGCCGGACCGTGTCGGCAACGGCGCCCTTGTCCTCCCTGACGACGAGATCGCTCGGATAGACGGGGGCCGGCTGCCCCTCGATGCCGGCCGCCCGCACAAAGGCCTCGTTCAGGAACAGGAAGCGCCCGTCGCGGTCGGCGAGCGCGAAGCCGAGGGGCAGCATGGCCAGCAGCGTTTCCAGATGGCTGGAGGGGCTGCCCTCGCCAAGCCGTGGCGCCGCATCGTCGTCGATCAGGAAAATGAGCGTGGATCCGCCCGGATCGGCGGAATCGAACGGCACCTGAAGCAGACGCAGCGGCCCGCCCGTCGCCCCTTCCCGCTCGAAGCGAATGAGGCCGTTCCGGTCCGACGTGAGCATGGCGACGAAATCCCGGCCTTCGATCGCGGCATCGGCGCGGCCGGTCGCCCGAAGCGCGAACGCCCGGTTGCCGCCCCGGATGCGCCCGTCGGCACCGATCAGAACGGCCATGATGCCCGCTTCGCCCAACCGCTCACCGGGAAGACCGGAGATCAGCCGCCGCGCCTCGCGCACGAGATCGAAGCTGGCGATCGCGCGGAACCGCCAGATGAGATAGGCGTCGCCGAGCCCCGCCCGCACGACCTCCGCTTCCAGCTGGGCGAAATCCCGCATGATCCGATCGACCGTCCCGCGGCCATCCCGCCAGGCGTCCCGCGCCGCCGCGGTCAGCCGGGCAATGCCCGCTTCGCCGATCGGCAGCGCCGGCGGCGTCGCAAAGCCGTCGAACCAGCTGCCGAACAGGTCGTTCGCGCACACCAGCGCCCCGTCCCGGTCGGTCACGGCAACGGCCACGCTGTCACTGTCGAGTGCAGCGCGCAGCAGCGCGAGATCGGGCGCTGACGAGGTGGCGGGTGCCGCCGGAACGGCAATCCGGGCAGCGACGGCGACCGCGCCGCCGACCAGGGCAAGCGATGCCGCGAGAAAGCCGACCGCCAGCGGCAGGCTGCCGACCAGCATCAGGATCAAGGCAGCGGACGCCAAAGCCGCGACCACCCCCAGCGCCAGGGGCCAGCCGCGCCCGCGCCGCGGCGGCGCCGACCGGGCCGTCGGCAGCGACTCGGCGGTCAGCAGCGGCGCAGAGGAAGAAGCCATCGCCGTCGTGCTTGCGCGTGCCGACCGGCGCCCGTCAATCGGGAAGGCAGCCCGCCGGTCAGTCCCGCTCGCGCGACGCTTCTTCGCCCGGCGCCGGTGCCTTGGTCGCGACCTGAGCGGACTGGACGGCCGCCGGCGGTCCCTTTGCGATCGACGCCGCAAGCCGCGCTTCCTCGGGGCAGGCATCGCCGCAAAGCGACTTGATCTTCGCCAGATTTTCCCGGGCTTTGGTCACCGCGCCCTTCTGCACCAGCGCGTCGCCCTGGCCCGACAGGGCCTGCAGGTCGTTCGGCTCCAGTTCGAGCGCTTCGCGGTAGAGCCGGATGGCCTTGCCGGGCAGGCCCTGGGCCTTGGCGACATCGCCGAGCGCGACGAACGCGGCACGGTTGCGCGGATCGACCGCAAGCGCGGTCTCGAACAGGTCGACCGCGGCGTTTAGCTCGCCTGCCTTCTGTGCCGCCTCGCCTTTGCGCAGCAGCTCCACCGACACCGGATCGAGCTGGGCATCGGGACGCTGGCTGTGCCCGACCGTCGAGACGGTCGCCAGGCCAAGCGCGGCGGCAATGGCAAACGGGGCGTAACGCATGAACCTCTCCAGGACCTTTCTTGCGCGAACGTCTAACATGGCCGCTCAAGCCGCGCGACGAAAAACCCGTCGGTCCCGTCCCCGCCCGGCGTGAGCAACAGGCCATCGCCTCTCTCTGTGCCGACGCCGCTGAAGGGCGGCTTAACATGCCAGTCCGGCTGCGCCGCGCGGAAGCCGGCAAGCTGGTCGGCGCCTTCCTCGTCCAGCAGCGAGCAGACGGCATAGACAAGCGCGCCGCCGGGCCGGACGAGCGTTGCCGCGAGCGCGAGCAGCCGGCGCTGGAGTGCAACCAGACGATCGAGACGCGCCGGGGTGAGGCGCCAGCGCGCCTCCGGGTTGCGACGCCACGTGCCGGTGCCGGAACAGGGCGCATCGACCAGCACGACATCGGCCGCATCGGCAAGATCGGCAAGCTGCCCCGCTTCCCGGCCCGGATCGAGCAAACGCGTCTCGATCCCGGCCGCGCCCGCCCGCGCGGCACGGGGCGCGAGCCGGGCGAGCCGGGCACGATCCGTGTCGCAGGCAAGCAGCCGGCCCGTGCCTCCCATGTCGGCCGCGAGCGCAAGCGTCTTGCCGCCGGCGCCGGCGCAGAGATCGACGATCAGGTGACCCGGTGCCGCCGCGCAGGCGCGCGCGACGAGCTGGCTGCCTTCGTCCTGCACTTCGATGCAGCCATCGCGGAACAGCGCGTGCTGCTCGATCGCGAGCGGCTCGTCGAGGCGGACGCCGAACGGCGCATGGGGCGTGGCGTGGCTCCCGGGAAACGCCGCCAGCACCTCCTCGCGCGGGCAGCGTAGGCGGTTGGCGCGCAGGTCGAGCGGTGCCCGCTCGAGCAGCGCCGAGAGCTCGACATGACGCAGCCGCGCGGCCAGCCAGGCCGGGGCGAGGCCGGGCTCAGCCGCGCGCTCCTCGGCGGAGACGGGTGCCGGCGCATAGGGCCCGGCGCCGAACTGCGCGCGCAGATCGGGCCGCACCGCCGCGAGTGCAAGCATTGCCGCCCGCCCGCTTTCCGGCCGCTCGCCGCAGTGGCGGATCGCTGCATAGACGAGCTCGCGAACGGCGCGCCGATCCTGCGATCCGGCATAGCGACGGCCCTTGAAATAGGCGGCGATCACCGTGTCGGCGGCGGCACCGCCGTCTCGGGCGGCGCGCACCACGGCATCGAGCAGCTCGATCGCCGCCTGGAGGCGAGCCGCGGGCGTCACCGGCGGTCAGCGGGTCGGGTAATTGGGCGCCTCGCGCGTGATCGAGACGTCATGGACGTGGCTTTCGCGCAGGCCGGCATTGGTGATGCGCACGAAGCGCGCGCGCTGCTGCAGCGCTTCGATCGACGATGCGCCCGTATAGCCCATCGCGGCCTTCACGCCGCCGACCAGCTGGTGGATCACGTCCTTGGCCGGTCCCTTATAGGGCACCTGGCCTTCAATGCCTTCCGGCACGAGCTTCAGCTGATCCTTGATGTCCTGCTGGAAATAGCGGTCGGCCGAGCCGCGCGCCATTGCGCCGACCGAGCCCATGCCGCGATAGGATTTGTAGGCGCGCCCCTGATAGAGGAACGTCTCTCCCGGCGCTTCCTCGGTGCCGGCGAGCAGCGATCCGACCATCACCGACGAAGCGCCCGCGGCCAGTGCCTTCGCGATGTCGCCGGACGTGCGGAGCCCGCCATCGGCGATCACCGGCACGCCGGACTTGGCCGCTTCCTCGGCCGCCTTCATGATCGCGGTCAGCTGCGGGACGCCGACGCCGGCGACCACCCGGGTGGTGCAGATCGAGCCCGGTCCGATCCCGACCTTGACTGCATCCGCCCCGGCATCGATCAGCGCGCGGGTCGCCTCGCCGGTCGCGACGTTGCCGGCGACGATCTGCACCGCGTTGGAAAGCTTGCGCACCCGCTCGACCGCGGCCGCGACCATCCGCGAATGGCCGTGGGCGGTGTCGATCACGATCAGGTCGCACTCGGCATCGAGCAGCGCTTCGGTCCGCTCGAAGCCCTTGTCGCCAACCGTGGTCGCGCCGGCGACGCGGAGCCGGCCGGAGGCATCCTTGGTGGCGGCTGGATGCAGCACGGCCTTTTCGATGTCCTTGACGGTGATCAGGCCGACGCAGCGATACGCCTCGTCGACGACGAGCAGCTTTTCGATCCGGCGCTGGTGGAGGATGCGCCGCGCCTCGTCCTGGCTGACGTCGGCCGTGACCGTCGCCAGATTGTCCTTCGTCATCAGCTCGGACACCGGCTGATCCGGGTTCTCGGCGAAGCGGACGTCGCGGTGCGTGAGGATGCCCGCCAGCCGGCCGGATGCCTCGACCACCGGAATGCCGGAAATCCGGTTCTCCGCCATGATCGCCTTTGCCTCGGCGAGGGTCGCGCCCGGACCGATCGTGATCGGATTGACGACCATGCCGGATTCGAAGCGCTTCACCTGGCGCACCGCCGCCGCCTGTTCCTCGATCGACAGATTGCGGTGGAGAACGCCGATCCCGCCCAGCTGCGCCATCACGATCGCCATTTCGGCTTCGGTGACCGTGTCCATCGCCGACGACAAAATGGGGATGTTCAACCCGATTTCGCGGGTCAGCCGCGTCCGGGTGTCGGCCTGGCTGGGAAGGACTTCGGACTCGGCGGGGATCAGCAGGACATCGTCGAAAGTGAGACCCAGTTCGATGTCCATGGCCAGCGCGCGTCCTTTACCCGGTGTTCAGCGTGGCGCGCCATGTAACCATTGGCGGGCGATGGCGCTAGGGTGCGCTTGGCCCGAGCGGCGATTCGCGTCGCGGGACGGGAGGGCATGATGGTCGCGACGACGACATTCTTCATTCTGGTGCTGACGTTCCTTTATCTGGGCGCGAGCGTGAAGGTGGTCCGGCAGGGATTTCAGTACACGATCGAATATTTCGGCCGCTTCGTCACTGTCGCGAAGCCGGGGTTCAATTTCTATCCGGCCTTCTTCTACCGGGTCGGCAAGAAAGTGAACGTGATGGAACAGGTGCTGGACATTCCCGGCCAGGAGATCATCACCAAGGACAATGCGATGGTGGCGGTCGACGGCGTCGTGTTCTTCCAGGTCCTCGATCCCGCCAAGGCCGCCTATGAAGTCAGCGACGTCTACATCGCGATCATGCAGCTGACGACAACGAACCTGCGCACGGTGATGGGTTCGATGGACCTGGACGAGCTGCTGTCGAAGCGGGACGAGATCAATGCCCGGCTGCTGTCCGTCGTCGATCACGCGACGTCGCCCTGGGGCGTCAAGATCACGCGCGTCGAGATCAAGGACATCCGGCCGCCGGCCGACATCTCCAACGCGATGGCCCGGCAGATGAAGGCGGAACGCGACAAGCGCGCGGCGATTCTCGAGGCGGAGGGGATGCGGGCGGCCGAAATCCTGCGGGCGGAGGGCGAGAAACAGTCCCAGATCCTGGAGGCCGAGGGCCGGCGCGAAGCGGCGTTCCGCGACGCCGAGGCCCGCGAGCGCGCCGCCGAGGCGGAAGCGAAGGCGACGCGGATGGTCAGCGAGGCGATCGAGGCCGGCAGCGCCCAGGCGATCAACTATTTCGTCGCGCAGAAATACGTTGATGCGGTCCGCGAATTCGCCACGTCGCCCAACGCGAAGACGATCCTGTTCCCGGTCGAGGCGACGCAGCTGATCGGCACGCTGGGCGGGATCGGCGAAATCGCCAAGGAGGCGCTCGACCGGTCGAGCGGTCCGCGTCCGGCCGGCACGTCCGCAGCCGGCGAGCGACCGCGCCGGCCCGGGCCGTTCGAGACGCCGGGAGCCTGACGCATGGACATCGAGGGCGCCTGGCTCTGGCTGATCATCGCGGTGGTGCTGGCGGCGGCCGAACTGGCCGTGCCGGGCGTGTTCCTGATCTGGATTGCGGCGGCCGCGACGCTGACCGGCCTGCTGACCCTGGCGGCGGAGCCACCGGTCGCCGCCCAGTTCCTCGCCTTTGCGGGCTTTGCCGCTGCCGCGACCTGGGCAGGGCGGCGCTGGTATGAGCGAAACCCGGTGCCCTCCGCCGATCCGATGCTCAACGATCGCGTGGCGCGGCTGATCGGTCAGACCGTGGTGTTGACGGCGCCGATCGTGAACGGCCACGGCCGCGCCCGGGTCGGCGACAGCGAGTGGAATGTCCGCGGCCCGGACATGGCGGCCGGCACCTGCATGAAGGTGCTGGGCGTGGAAGACGGCGCGCTCGTCGTCCGCCCGGCGCTCCCCGACTAGCCGATGCCGCCGGTCGCGCTCTCGCTGATCGCCGGCGCGTCGCTGTTCGGCGGGCTGCTCGGCTCCGGCAAGAACGTCGAATGCCCGCCGCAGCGCCAGCAATGGGTGACGCTGCTGCGGGCGGAGGCCGATGGCGACATTGCACTCCTCGTCGCCCGGATCACCGAGCGGCTGAGCACCGAAGACGTGGCCTGCTGGGCGGCGACCGGCGACAAGCCGATGATGCTCGAGCTCGCGAAGCGGCTGGAGGCGGGGGATGGCATCGCGCTGGACCGCGAGCGGGCCGAGGATCTCTACCGGGAAGCGGCGCGGACCATCTCCGGGACGATCTATGCCTATTCGCCTCGGGTCGGGAAGTCGCCCGGCCAGGTGATCCCGATCCGCACCCGGCCGGACGTGCCCGGTCTTCCCGAAGCACGGTTCCGCCTCGCCCTGATGCATGTCGAGGGCCGCGCGCCGAAGCCGCGCCTCAGACGCGGCTTCAAATGGCTGCACGCGCTGGCCAAGGAAGGCTACCCGCCCGCCATCGCCTATCTGGCCCGGGCGCCGAAGACCTGACCGGCCGCCGACAGATGATTGGCGGACGCTGCGGCTTGGGCTAGGAGGCGGGCCGTCATGGCCGCAACGATCGCCCTGGTCGACGACGACCGCAACATCCTGACGTCGCTGTCGATCGCGCTCCAGTCGGAAGGCTTCCTGACGCGCCTCTATTCGGACGGCGAGTCGGCGCTGAAGGCCCTGCTCGACAATCCCCCCGATCTTGCCGTCTGCGACATCAAGATGCCGAAGCTGGACGGGCTGGAACTGCTGCGCCGGCTGCGCGAGCGAAGCGCCCTTCCGGTCATTTTCCTGACGTCCAAGACGGACGAGCTGGACGAAGCGCTCGGCCTTGCCATGGGGGCCGACGATTACATCGCCAAGCCCTTTTCGCAGCGGTTGCTGATCGCCCGGATCCGCGCGATCCTGCGCCGGGTGGAACTTTCGAAGCCGCAGGCCGGCGGCGAGGAGCCGGTCGGCGAGCCCCTCGTCCGCGGCGATCTCGAGATGGACCCGGCACGCCACCGGGTGAAATGGAAGGGCGGCGACGTGACCCTGACCGTCACCGAGTTCCTGATCCTCGAATCGCTTGCCCAGCGGCCGGGCGTCGTCAAATCGCGCAACCAGCTGATGGACGCCGCCTACCAGGACGACGTCTATGTCGACGACCGCACGATCGACAGCCACATCAAGCGGTTGCGGCGGAAGTTCCGCCAGGTCGATCCGAGCTTCGACGGCATCGAGACTCTCTATGGCGCAGGCTACCGCTTTGCCGAGGCCTGATGGCGATCTGGCGCTGCGCTGGTCGGGCCGGGTCTCGCTCACCACGCGGATTCTCGCGGTCAACGTCTTCGCGCTGGCGATGCTGGCCGGCGGCTTCTTCTATCTGGACAGCTTTCGCACTCGGCTGATCGACCAGCGGCTCGAAATGGCGGCGCACGACGCGCAGGCGATCGCGATGGCGATCGGTGGCCAGCCGGCGGCCGAACGCGGCCAGATGCTGCGCCGCTTCGGCTCGCTGACCGGCGCGCGCATCCGCATCTACGGCGCCGACGGCACCCTCGTCGAGGACAGCTGGCGTCTCGGCGGCCCGAGCTATCGGCTGCGCGATCCCCGCGTCGAACCCTGGCAACGCCATGTCGCCCGCTTCCTGGACCGGGCCGCCGAACGGATTGTCGGGGCGGAGCGGATCGACCGCTTCGCGGAGCCGGCGCGCGACCGGGCCGAGGCCTGGCCGGAGATCGGCCAGCTCCGCGCCGGCCGCGGCCGGCCGCTCGTGCGGACCGATCGCGAGGCCTGTGCACTCTGCGGCCCGGCCGCGACCCGGGTGCGCGCCGCTCCCGACCGCACGCTGATGATCTCGGCCGCTGCGCCGGTCGATCGCGGCTGGCTGCTCCTCACCAACAACGCCCGCGACATCACCCGCACGCTGCGCGCCGAGCGCTTCCGCCTCGGCATCGTGCTGCTGGCGGTGGCGCTCTCGTCCGTCCTGCTGTCGCTGTTCCTCGCCCGCACCATCGTGCGCCCGCTGCGGCGGCTGGCAAGCGCGGCAATCCGTGTCCGCCTCGGCCGCGCCCGGGAAGTGATGGTGCCCCGGCTGCCCGACCGCCGGGACGAGATCGGCTCGCTCGCCCGGGCGGTGTCGGACATGAGCCAGGCGCTGCGCGAGCGGATCGACGCGACCGATGCGTTCGCCGCCGACGTGACTCATGAGCTCAAGAATCCGCTCGCGTCGCTGCGATCGGCGGTGGATGCACTGGAACGCGTCCAAGCCGAGGAGCAGCGCCTTCAGCTGCTGGCGATCATCGGCGACGATGTCCGCCGGCTCGACCGCCTGATCACCGACATCGCCGAGGCTTCGCGCCTCGATGCAGAACTCTCCCGCGCCCGGTTCGAGCCGGTCGATCTCGGGCTCACCGTCGAGAAGATGCTGCAGGCGCGCGAGACGCGGGGGCCGAGCGCGCGCGGCGTGCAGATCGCCTTTGCGCGCCCCCGCCGCGGCGTCGCCGTCGTGATGGGCGACGAATCGCGTCTCGTCCGCGTGCTCGAGAATCTCCTCGACAACGCGCTCTCCTTTTCCCCGGACGGCGGCCTGGTGGAGATCGTGGCCACCCGGATCGGCGACGATGTGGTGGTGCGGGTCGAGGATCAGGGTCCCGGAGTCCCGCCCGAGCTGCGCGACGACATTTTCCGCCGCTTCCACAGCGTCCGCCCGGCAGGCGAGGGCTTTGGCGAGCATTCGGGCCTCGGCCTTGCCATCGCCAAGGCCATTGTCGAGGGGCATCTCGGCCAGATCGATGTCGAGACCCGGGACATGCGACCGGACGGCGCGGCCTTCGTGATCCGCCTGCCTGCCGCCACGCCGGAGCCGGTGCCGGCATGACGTCGCCGGCGGCGCCGCCCCTTGTTCGCCTCCATGCCAGCTGCGTCGCGATCGCCGGCCGCGCACTGCTGCTGCTCGGCCCTTCGGGCGCCGGCAAATCCGATCTCGCGCTGCGACTGATCGACCGCGGTGCGACGCTCGTCGCCGACGATCAGGTCGAGCTGCGCCGCGCCGGAGAACGGCTGTTTGCCGCACCGCCGGCACGGATCGCCGGCAAGATCGAGGTGCGCGGGCTTGGAATCCTCGCTATGCCGCACGCGACCGACATGCCGCTCGCCCTGCTCATCGATCTCGCCGCCCCGGTCGAGCGCCTGCCGCTCGAGGAACGGACGCGCGCCATCGCCGGCATTTCCCTGCCGGTCGTCGCGCTCGCGCCGTTCGACGCTTCGAGCGCGCTCAAGGCCGAGCTCGCGCTCGCCGAGTTCGGCCGATGAGCGAGCGCGCCGCGCCGGAGCGGCTGCTGCTCGTCACCGGCATGTCCGGGGCCGGCAAATCGACCGTGCTCGACACGCTCGAGGATCTGGGCTGGGAAGTGGTCGACAATATGCCGCTGCGCCTGCTCGACCGGCTGCTCGGAACACCAGCCGGCAAGGCGGGGCCGGCGCAGAGCCGCCCGCTGGCGATCGGGGTCGACAGCCGCACCCGCGGCTTCGATCCAGACCGGGTGATCCGCCGCATCGCCGAGTTGCGGGTCGAGGCGGCGTTCGCGGTCGACATCCTGTTCCTCGATTGCGCCGGCAGCGAGCTCGAGCGTCGCTACGACGAGACGCGCCGGCGCCATCCGCTGGCGCTCGACCGGCCGGCGCGGGACGGCATCGCCCGCGAGCGGGAATTGCTGCGACCGCTGCGCGACAGCGCGGAGTCGCTGATCGACACCACTCCGCTTGGCCGCAACGAGCTGCAGCAGGAAGTGCGGCGGCGCTTCGCGCCACCGAGCGGCGGCGCGACCGTGATCACCGTGATGTCGTTCGGCTTCTCGCGCGGGCTGCCGCGCAATGCCGACCTGGTGTTCGACATGCGCTTCCTGCGCAATCCCCATTGGGATCGGGAGCTGCGGCCGCTGACCGGGCTCGACGACGGCGTCGGCACCTATGTCGCGGCGGATCCCGCCTATCCGGCGGCGCTGGCCCGGATCGAGGAGCTGCTGCTGCTCCTTCTCCCCCGCTATGCGGCCGAAGGCAAAGCGTATCTGGCGATCGCCTTCGGCTGTACCGGCGGGAGACATCGTTCGGTGCACGTGGCGGAGCGCGTGGCTGGCCGGTTGCGCGAGGCGGGATTTTCGCTCACGGTGATGCATCGCGATTTGGCCTCCGTGCCGCAGGACGCGCTCGAGGAAACGCCCCGGCGCACCCGCTGAAGGACAAGAAAGACTGAGATGATCGGACTGGTGCTGGTGACGCATGGACGGCTCGCCGCGGAATTCGTCGTCGCCATGGAGCATGTGGTGGGTCCCCAGAATGCGGTCGAGACGATCTGCATCGGTCCGGAGGACGATATGGAGGTGCGCCGCGCCGACATTGCGCGCGCGATCGAGGCCGTCGATGCCGGCCGCGGCGTGATCGTGCTCACCGACCTGTTCGGCGGCACGCCGTCCAATCTCGCCATCTCGCTGATGAACCCCGGTCGCGTCGAAGTGATCGCGGGGATCAACCTGCCGATGCTGATCAGGCTGGAAGGGGCGCGGCGGACGATGAACGTCAAGGATGCGGTCGCCGCCGCGCGGGAAGCGGGCCGGAAGTACATCTCGGTCGCCTCGGAAGTGCTCGGCGAGGCCGCGTGACGGCGGTCTCCCGCACCGTGACGATCAGCAACCGGCGCGGCCTCCACGCCCGCGCCAGCGCCAAATTCGTGACGCTGGCGAGCGGATTGCCGGCCCGCGTCGAGGTGAGCAAGGACGGCGCGAGCGTCACCGGCACCTCGATCATGGGCCTGATGATGCTCGGCGCCGCGATGGGCGATCAAGTGACGATCTCCGCTTCGGGCGACGGCGCGGAAGCGGCCGTCGCAGCGCTCGTCGATCTCGTCGAGAACCGGTTCGGCGAAGACTGAGTGCGCCAGATCACCGGCTTCTCCAATCCGCTCGTCAAGCGCGTGCGGAGCCTCAGGGACAAGAAGCATCGCCGGCGCGAGGGCCTGTTCCTGGCCGAGGGTCTGCGCATCCTGACCGAGGCGCGCGACGCCGGCACCCTGCCCGAGATGCTGTTCACCGCCCCCGGCGGCGCCGCCCACCCGCTGGCCCGGGCGCTGATCGCCGCGACCGAAGCCGCCGGCGGCGACGTGATCGAGACATCGCCCGACATCCTCTCCAAACTGTCCGGCAAGGAGAATGCGCAGACACTGATCGGCGTATACCGCGACCGGCTGACGCCATTGGCGGCGATCGATCGGAACGCGGCGCCGATCTGGCTGGTCGCCCAGTCGCTGCGCGATCCGGGCAATCTGGGCACCATTCTCCGCACCGGCGACGCGGTGGGTGCCGGCGGCCTGATACTCGTCGATGCCTGTGTCGATCCCTTCTCGGTCGAGGCGGTGCGGGCGAGCATGGGGGCGCTCTTCACCCAGGCCATTGCGGCGACGCCCTGGGCGGAGTTCGTCGCGTGGCTGCGCAGCGGCCCAGGCCAGCTGGTCGGCACCAGCCTGCGCGCCGAGCTTGACTATCAGGTGCCCGAATACGCACCCCCGGTGTTCATCCTGATCGGCAACGAAGCCCAGGGGCTGCCGGCGGACTATGAAGCGGCGTGCGACCTGCGCGTCCGCATCCCGATGCGAGGCAAGGCGGACAGCCTGAACGCCGCGGTGGCGACGGCGGTGATGGCCTATGAAGTGCTGAACCAGCTGCGCCGGTGAGTCGCCCGCCGCCGCGGATCAGCCGATCCCGCCGGCCTGCGCCATCGCCCGGTTCATTTCCTGAAGCTTGTGGCGAAGGGCCGCGGCGAAGCTCTGTTCGACCGCATGACGCACATCGTGATGGGCGTCGAGATAGAGCCGCAGCGTCTTGGCCGGCGCGCACCACAGCCGTGCGGCCTCGCTCAGCACCACGGTTGCGCTGGCCGCTTCGCCCGACAGCACCGTCACTTCGCCGATCAGGTCCCCGGCATGGACCGTGCCGACATGCTTGCCGGCGCTCATCACTCGCGCGCTGCCGGTCGCCAGATAGAAGAGATGCGTGACCGGTTCGCCTTCGCGCACCAGCACCTCGCCCGGCTGACCGCTCAGCCACAGCCCCTGATCGAGAAAATGGCGCGCGCGCGCCCGCGGCAGCCCCTGCAACAGGGCAGCGAGCATCGGCTCCTCGTCCGGCGAAAAGCGCGCACGGGCGTTGGCGCGGGCATATTGCAGCAGCAGCACGAGATTCACGAACAGCAGCAGGCCGTTCCAGAACAGCGCTTGCGGCTGAAAGGCGAAGAGGCCGCTCGCCACCATCCCCATCGCGGCCGAGGCACACACGCCGATGCGCACGCGCGTCAGGCGGGCCGGCAGCATCGCGGCGACGAGCAGCAGATACTGGAGATGCCCCGCCGCCCACGCCATCGCCGCCGCCGAATCGCCCAGTCCGCCCATAAGCCTGCCTTTCCCGCCCGCTATCCGCGAAGCGACCGGCGGTGACAATATCTGCGGGCCGGACGGCTCGGCGCTTGCCAGCGGCCGCCCCGCTCCGCATAACCTGGACCGCAAAAGGGGAATGGCGGGTCGCGACGCCAGCAACTGGTCAAGCGGGGGGCCGACGCGAAGTCAGATGGGGACCGGGCGAGGAGCCAGGCTGCACGGCCGCGCTGCGTTCGCTGCGTGCTTATGTGCTCTGCTGGTGGCGATCGCCGCCGGGATCGCCATGTTCCGACCGGGTGCTGCCGCTGTCGCCGCCCTGCCCGGGGATGCCGCCCATCTGGGCGTTGCGAGCTGCGCCGGATCGACCTGCCACGGCCGCCAGGAAGGCGATGGCAAGATCGTCCGGCAGGACGAGCTGATGCGCTGGCAGGAGCCGTCTTCGCCCGGGGGCGCCCATAGCCGCGCGCTCGCCGTCATCGACACGCCGCGCGGCCGGATGATCACGGCGCGGCTGGGCCTTGGCGATCCCGTGAAGGCGCCCGCCTGCCTCGGCTGCCATGCCGATCCCGCGACGGCGCGGGGCCCCAAATTCCAGCTGTCCGACGGCGTCGGCTGCGAAGCGTGCCATGGCGGCGCCGCGAACTGGATCCAGGCCCATTATGCGGTCGGCGCCAGCCACCGCCGCAACGTCGCGCTTGGCATGGTTGCGCTCGACGAAGCGAAGGCACGCGCCAATGTCTGCCTCGATTGCCATTTCGGCAGCAGCGATCCCGGCCAGTTCGTCACCCACCGGATCATGGCCGCCGGCCATCCCCGCATCGCCTTCGAGCTCGATCTCTTCTCGACCCTGCAGCAGCATCACGACGAGGATGCCGATTACCGGGCGCGCAAGGGCCGCACCGACAATGTCCGCATCTGGGCGACGGGCCAGGCGATGGCGCTGCAACGGGCGCTCGACCTTTTCGCCGCGCCAGGCTTCGGCCAGGACGGCGCCTTTCCGGAATTCTACTTCTTCGATTGTCACACCTGCCACCGGCGCATCTCGGATGCGCCGACCATGCAGCCGGCGGCGCTCGACAATCCCGGCCGGCCGATCCCACCCGGCATGCCGGCATTCCAGGACGAGAACATGATCATGCTGGCGGCTGCCGCCAGCGTCGTCGCGCCGGCGCTGGGCCGGGAGCTCGATGCCGCGTCGCGTGCCTTTCATGGCGCGATCGCCCGCGACCGGGCGACGGCGGCTGCCGCGGCCCTGCGGCTGCGCAGCGTCGCCGGCCGCCTGGCCGAGGCATTCGCCGCACGCCGCTTCGATCGCGCCGAGACGCTGGCGATCATCGACGCCATCGCCAGCGATGCGATCACGCGGCGCTTCACCGACTATGAAGGCAGCGTGCAGGCAGTGATGGCGCTCGACACGCTGCTGAACGCCATGGTCAATGCCGGCAGCGTGACGCCCGCTGCAGCCGCAGCGGCCCGCGCCGATCTCAACCGGGCCTATGCGGCGGTGCGCGAGCCCAATGCCTATGTGCCGATCGATTTCCGCCGGGCGATCGGCGGCGCTGCCCGATCCATCCGGTCGCTCAGGTAAGGCGCGTGGCCGCCCGCTTCTCCCAGGTGGCGACCGCCGGCATCGGCAGCCTCGCCCTGCTGGTCGCGGGGTGCGGCGGCGGCGATGCGAACACGCCCTCGCCCGCTGCGACGCCGACTCCCGCCCCCATGCCCCAGCGCCTCTATGCCGCGCCCGCGCTCGAGGCGCTCACCGCGGCCGACGTGGCCCGCGTGATCGCCCAGGCCGGCGCCGAAGCCCAGGCGCGGGGCCGCCCGGCAGTGATCGCGGTGGTCGACCGCGTCGGCAATGTGCTCGGCGTCTTCCGGATGAACGGGGCCCCGGCGACGGCCCGCATTCCCGACGCGCCGGCCGGCCCCGCGCTCAATGCCGATGCCCAGGGCCTGGCCGTGCCCGCCGAAGGTGCCGCCATCGCGAAGGCGATCACTGGTGCCTATCTCTCCTCCTCGGGCAACGCGTTTTCGACCCGCACGGCCAGCCAGATCGTGCAGGAACACTTCCCGCCCGCCCCGAACGCCGTCGGCTTGGAAAGCGGGCCGCTGTTCGGCGTCCAATTCTCCCAGCTTCCCTGTTCGGATCTCAACCGCCGGTTCCTGGCCGGCGGCGGCCCCGGGGCGCTCGCCGGCCCCAAGCGCTCGCCGCTCGGCCTCGCCGCCGATCCCGGCGGCTTCCCGCTCTACAAGAACGGAGTGGTGGTGGGTGGCATCGGGGTGCTGGCCGATGGCGCCTATGGCTTCGATCCGAACATCATCGACACCGACCAATCGGACGACGAGTTCATTGCCCTGGCCGGCACGATCGGCTTCGACGCGCCGGACGACATTCGCGCGAACCGCATCAATGTCGACGGCACGGCGCTCCGCTATGCGGACGCGACGGCCGCCGGGCTGCGTGCCAACCCTGCCGCCGCCCCTGCCCTCGCCGCCCTGCCCGGCGCGCTGGTGGGTGTCCGCGACTATAGCGCGGCGGCGATCCTCGCCGGCACCGCCTATGGCAGCGAGGCGTCCGGCTACCGCGCAGCGACGGCGGCCGAGTTTGCGAATGCCGACGCGTTCGTGCTGACCGACGGGGCCGGCGCCAACCGGTTCCCGATCCGCGCCGGCACCGATGCGGCGAGCGTCGCCCAGCCGCTCTCCGCCGCCGAGGTACGCGCCGTGCTCGAGGAGGCTTTCACGGTGATGAGCCGGGCCCGCGCGCAGATCCGCCGCCCGCTCGACAGCCGCGCCCAGGTGACGATCAGCCTGGTCGACACCCATGGCCAGGTGCTGGGCATTGTCCGATCGCCCGACGCGCCCATTTTCGGGACCGACGTGTCACTGCAGAAGGCGCGCACCGCCGCCTTCTTCTCGAACGCGCAGGCGGCCGCGCAATTGCTCGCGACGCCCGGCGAAGTGCCGGCCTTCGTGGCCCGGGTGCGCGGTTTTCTCGGCGACCCCGCTGCCCTGACCGGCCAGACCGCGTTCAGCGACCGCGCCGGCGGCAATCTCTCCCGCCCCTATTTCCCGGACGGCGAGGTCGGCCGCGCGCCCGGCCCGCTGTCGCGGCCGATCGCGCAGTTCAGTCCCTTCTCGACGGGGCTGCAAAGCGCCCTCATTCTCGCCAATCTGGGCCAGCACCTCGCTTTCCTGACGGGGCAGACGGACAGCGACACGCCGGCGCGCTGCACCCAGCTGCCCGACGTCGCGCCCGGCCAGAACCGGCTCCAGAACGGCATCCAGATCTTTCCCGGTTCGGTGCCCATCTATCGCGGCACCCAGCTGGTCGGTGCGATCGGCGTCTCCGGCGACGGCATCGATCAGGACGACATGATTGGATTTCTCGGCACCGCGAACGGCGGCACCCGGGTGGGCGGGATCGGCAATGCCCCGGCCGACCGCCGCGCGGATCGGATCGTGGTGCGGCTCGACGATGGCCGCGAGGTGCGGCTCCGCTTCGTCAGCTGCCCGTTCGCGCCGTTCCTCGACACCGGCGCCCAGAATGTCTGCCAGGGGATCTGAGCGATGGTGTCGATGATCCCCATCGTGCTGCTGCTCGCGTCGCAGCCGGACCCGGCCGCCCCTCCAGCCGCACCGGCCACGCCGGAGGACAGTCTTTCGGCCGAAGATGCGCTCCTTCGCGATCGCCGGCGGCCGGGCGTGCCGCAGCACGCGCTTCCCGACCCCGTCGTCCAGGACAATCCCGGCGCCGTGCGCGCGCCGCCGCCGGAAGCCTTTCCGACCGAGGAGTTCCCGGTGCCGGACCGGTGGCGGCTGATCCAGTCTCTCGGGCTCGTCAAGGAACGCTTCCTCGATCCGTACAACCAGAATACCTACAAGGGCGACCGGCCGATCTGCATTCCGACCGAGGCAGAGCAGCGCCGCCGCGCCGAAGCAGGCCGGCCGAAATGCCGGACGCCCCGGCTGCTGGGATTGAAGGGTGAGGACTGGTTCCTGGTGCTGAACGCAACCAGCGACACCGTCGTCGAACCGCGCAGCTTTCCGATCCCGGTCGGCGTGCAGACGACCAGCCGGCCGGACAGCAACGATGTGTTCGGCCGCGCCCATTCGAACGTGCTCGCCCAAACCTTCATCTTCGGCGGCGCGCTCATCAAGGGAATGACGGCCTTCAAGCCGCCCGACGTCGAGTATCGCCTGACGCTTGCCTACAACGTCAACTATGTGACCGTTCCCGAACGGCGCGTGCTGTTCGTCGAGCCTTCCCGCGGCACCACCCGGCTCGATCATTTCCTGGGTGTTCAGGAACTCTTCTTCGACAAGCATCTGAGAAACGTCTCGGATCGCTATGACTTCGACTCGATTCGCATCGGCATCCAGCCGTTCCAGGCCGACTTCCGCGGCTTTCTGTTCCAGGATCAGCAGCTGGGCATCCGGTTGTTCGGCAACCGCGACAACAACCGCGTGCAGTATAATCTCGCGGCCTTCTGGCGGCTCGAGAAGGACACCAACTCGGGGCTGAATTCGATCGTCCAGGCGCCGCGCGACGATTGGGTGATCTTCGCCAACGCCTATGTGCAGGACCTGCCGGTGCCCGGCTTCACCAGCCAGGCGATGGTCGCGCTCAACATCAACCGCGAGGCCGACGAGATCGAGATCGACGACAATGGCTTTCCGGTGCGCCCGGCGCTGCTCGGCGATCTCCGGGGGCGCGAATATGACGTCGCCTATTTCGGCTATAACGGCGATGGCCGCTTCGGCCGGCTGAACCTGACGCTCTCCGCCTATGGCGCGTTCGGCGAGGACCGGAACAGCTTCTTCACCGGCCGCGCGGCAAAGATCCGCGCCTTCTTCGTCGCCGCCGAACCGAGCATCGATTTTGATTGGGTGCGCATTCGCCTGGCCGGGCTGTTCGCCAGCGGCGATCGCAACCCCTTCAACAATGTCGAGGCCGGCTTCGACGCGATCTTCGAGAATCCGATTTTTGCGGGCGCCGACACCAGCTATTGGATTCGCCAGACAATTCCCTTTGCCGGGGGCGGACGCGCCGTCGCCCTGAACGGCCGCAACGGTCTGCTGGCAAGCCTCCGCTCGTCCAAGGAGCAGGGCCAGACGAACTTCAACAATCCGGGCACGGTGCTGCTCGGCGCCGGCGCCGATTTCGACCTCACCCCGAGCATGCGGCTGTCGGTCAATGCCAATCATCTGTCCTTCGCCTCGACTGCGGTGCTGCAGGCGCTGCGAGTCGAAGGATCGATCCCGAAGGACATTGGCTGGGATCTGTCGGCTGCGGCGATCTGGCGGCCCAAGGCCAATCAGAATCTGGTCTTCCGCCTTTCGGGAGCGGTGCTGGCGCCGGGCGACGGCTTTCGCAATCTCTTCGCCAATGCGCGGCGGCACGATCTCTACCATTCGGTCCTTTTCAACGCGATTCTGAGCTACTGATGCGCTGGCTCCGCTCCCTTGTCTGTGCGCTCGCCGGCCCGGCCGCGGCGCTGGCGCTGTTCGCTGGCGGCGCCGGCCCGCTCACCGCCTCGGGCGGCGAGAAGCCGGTCGCGCGCAGCTATCCCCATTTCCCGCCGGCGCCGCGGGACCGGACGCGCGCCGACATGGTGGCCGCGAACCGCGGTTGCCTCAGTTGCCACACCCAATCCGATGCGCCGACGATGCATGTCTCGGAGGCGGTCAACCTGTCCTGCATCGATTGCCATGGCGGCACCTCGGTGGCCGAGGCGATCGATCCGGCCTGGGCGCATGACGATCCGCGCTATGTGGCGGTGCGCGACAGGGCGCATGTGCTGCCGCGCTATCCGGCAAGCTGGCACTGGCCGTCCTCGGCCAATCCGGAACGATCCTATGCGCTGCTGAACAAGGAAGCGCCCGAATATATCCGCTTCGTCAACCCGTCCGACTACCGGGTCGCCCGGGAGGCGTGCGGCGCCTGCCACATCGAGACGATCGAGGCGGCGGAACGGTCGATCATGGCCTCGGGCGCGATGCTGTGGGGCGGCGCCGCGTACAATAACGGCATCATCCCGTTCAAAAATTATCTGCTGGGCGAGGCCTATACGCGAACCGGCGAGCCGGCGAGAATCCTCTCGCCCGGATCGCCGCACGGCAGCGTCACCGCCGCGGAAAAGGCCCGCGGCGCGCTGCCCATGCTCTATCCGCTGCCGCACTGGACGGTCATTCCGCCGGGCGACATCTTCCGCGTGTTCGAGCGCGGCGGGCGCAACATCAACACGCAGTTCGCCGAGATCGGCCTCCCCAACCCCACCGGATCCATCCAGCGGCTGGAAGAGCCCGGCCGGCCGGACCTGAAGCAGTCGAACCGTGGCCCCGGCACCGGCCTGCGGGTCGCCATCCCGGCGCTCAACATCCACAAGACCCGGCTCAACGATCCGTTCATGTGGTTCATGGGCACGAATGACCAGCCCGGCGACTATCGCCAGTCGGGCTGCGCCGGCTGCCACGTCGTCTACGCGAACGACCGCGAGCCGCGCCATTCGCTCACCTGGGCGCGCTATGGCCGGGACGGCCAGACCGCGACCGTCGATCCCACGATCAGGGACAAGCGCCAGGCCGGCGGCGGACATGGCGCGGTGAAGCCGACGGCCGGGCACGGCGGCGGCGAGGCCGGCAGCCATGGCGGCGAGCATGGCGATGCGCCGGCCGCAGGCGCGCACGGCGACGCGAAGGAGAAAGGCCATCCGGTCCGCCACGCCTTCACGCGCGCGATCCCGACGGCCCAGTGCATGAACTGCCACATGCACCAGCCGAACATCTTCCTGAACTCCTATCTCGGCTACACCATGTGGGACTATGAGTCCGACGCGCCCTTTCTGTGGCCGGGGCCGGAGAACCGGGCGCCGAAGCCCGCGGGCATGAGCGACGCCGAATATGCGCGCCGCTTCAAATCCCAGCATTATCCGACCGCGGCCGAAGTGCGCGCAATCAACGACCGCAACCCGGAGGCGGCAGCGGCGCGGGGCCTGTGGGGCGATCTCGAGTTCCTCCGCCAGGTCTATGAGCTGAACCCGCTGCTGAAGGACACCCAGTTTGCCGATTATCACGGCCATGGCTGGAACTTCCGCGCGATCCTGAAGCGCGACCGCGAGGGGAATCTGCTCGATGCGGACGGCAACCGGGTGGCGAACGACGATCCCGAGAAATGGCGCCGGGCCGGTGAGCCGCAATTCGTCCAAGCCGGCGTCAATCCCGGCAAAACCGTCCACATGATGGACATCCATGCCGAAAAGGGGCTGCAGTGCGCCGACTGCCATTTCGCGCAGGACAGCCATGGCAACGGCCTGATCTACGGCGAGGTGGCAAACGCCATCGAGATCGGGTGCAAGGACTGCCACGGCACGGCCGATGCCTATCCGACTCTGTTGACCTCTGGGCCGGCCGCGCGGCCGGAAGGAACGAACCTCGCCCTGCTGCGCAACCCCGATGGACAGCGCCGCTTCGAATGGCGGACGGACGATCACGGCGAACGCGTGCTGATCCAGCGCTCGATCGTCGATCCGGAGCTCGAATGGGAAGTGAGCCTCGTCAAGGATTCGGTCGATCGCGCCTCCCCCCAGTTCAACGCCAAGGCGGCGCGTGCGAAGCTGATGTCGGTGCGGGGAAGCGAGGACGGACGCTACGCCTTCGGCACCGGCGTCGCCAAGTCCGAGCGGGCGCATGGGGACGACAAGATGGCGTGCTTCACCTGCCATCTGTCATGGACCACGTCGTGCGGCGGCTGCCATCTCCCGATCGAGGCCAATTGGAAGACCTCGATGCACCGCTACGAAGGTGAAGAGACGCGCAACTTCGCGACCTACAATCCCCAGGTCGCGCGCGACGAGATGTTCCAGCTCGGCCGCCACCAGACGACCAAGGGCGCCATCATCGCGCCGGTCCGCTCGTCCTCGGCGCTGATCCTGTCATCGACCAATCTCAACCGCGAACGCATCTATGTGCAGCAGCCGCCTATCTCGGCGATCGGCTTCTCGTCCCAGGCCTTTGCGCCGCACTTCCCGCACACTGTCCGGAAGACCGAGACGAAGACCTGCAGCGACTGCCATCTGAGCGCGGAGGACGACAACAACGCGATCATGGCCCAGCTGCTGCTGCTTGGGACGAACTTCGTCAATTTCGTCGGGCTGAACGCCTGGACCGGTCTCGAGACCGGATTCGAGGGGGTGCGGGTGACCGAATGGGACGAGCCGCAGGCGGTGATCGGATCCTATCTCCACCGTTATGCCTATCCCGATTACTGGCGACTGCATGTCGAGCGGAATGGCCGCGAGCTGAAGAACTGGGTGCGCGGCGAGCGCTTTGCCGGCGGCCTGTCGGGCGAGCCCAAGGCCATCGAGGAATTCGCCAACGTCGTGCAAGGCACCGCCGGCCGCGTCGGATGCCTGCAGCTGCGCGGCGAATACATGTTCGTCGCGGAAGGGAAAGGCGGCTTCCGCGTCTACGATGTCGCCTCGATCGGCAACAAAGGCTTTTCGGAGCGCGTGGTCACGGGACCCTTCTCCGCGCTCGGCCACGACACGAAGGTTGCCACGGCGAACGCGACCTGCATGGCGCTTGCCACCAACCAGCCGATCAACCCCCTGCGCAACACGAAGGAGCTGCGCGAGCTCAACCAGGAGCAGGCGTTCCACCCGATCTACAACTACGCCGTCGTGACCGACAGCGCGGAAGGGCTGATCCTTGTCGACGTGACGACGCTGGCGGACGGCGAGTTCCGCAACAATTTTCTGAAGCGGGCCCTGACCTGGAACCCGCGCGGCGCGCTTGCCGGAGCACGGCACATCACGCTGGCTGGCCACATCGCGTATGTGACGACGGCGCGCGGCCTCGCGGTCGTCGACCTCGACGATCCGCTGAAGCCGAGGCTGGCCGCCGAAGTGCCGCTCGCCGACGCGCGAGCATCGACCCTGCAGTTCCGCTATCTCTGGGTGAGCGACGCCGACGGCGTGAAGCTCTTCGACGTGACGCGTCCGGACGCGCCGGTCCCCGTCCCGTCCGGCACCATCCGGGTTGCCGATGCGCGCAAAATGTATGTCGCCCGCACCTATCTCTACATCGCGGGCAAGGCCGAGGGCCTGGTGATCGCCAACGTCACGCGCCCGGCTGCGCCTGCCATCTTTGCGAAGGAGACGTTCGGTGGGCAGATGACCGATGTCGAGGACGTGATTGTCGGCACCACCAACGCCTCGCTGTTCGCCTATGTCGCGGACGGGCGGAACGGCCTCAAGGTCGTGCAGCTCACGAGCCCGGCCAGCCAATCCGGCTTCTACGGCTTCAGCCCCGCGCCCGTGCCGGAGCTGATCGCGTGGGCGCGCACGCCCTCCGCCGCGCTGGCCTTGTCGAAGGGGCTGGACCGCGACCGGGCTGTCGACGAGATGGGCGGGCAGATGGCCGTGTTCGGCCGGCTCGGCTCGCGGCCCTTCACGCGCGCGGAAATGGAGCGCTTCTTCCTCAATCGCCGCGGCGTGCCCTACAAAGTCGTCGACCGGGTGAACCTGGCCGACTGGATCGACTGAGCCGCGGGGTCGAGATCAGGTGTTGCGATCGACGGTATCGGCAACCGACTTCAGGTCGTCGCCCACGCCACGCACCGTGTTGCAGGCGGCCAGCGCCGTGCTTCCGGCCAGCAAAGCCACGAGCAAAAGCTTGCGAACCAACATGATCGTCTCCCCAGGCCGGAACAGGACCGCCGCCGTAACGAGCCGCGGCTTACTCCCCGCTTAACGCGGCCAAGGCCCGCACGATCCCCGGCACATCCTGCTCCTCGATCGGCGCTTTGTAGACAGTCCGCATCTTGGCGACCGTCTTCGCCCAGGCAGCCGCCGGCTGGCGCGGCTGGTACAGGATCATGGTCGCACCGTGGCATGCGGTACAATGGGCATTGAGCAGATCGGCATCCGCACCCTCGAAAAACTCCTCGTCCGCAGGCAGCGGAGCAGAGACGGGCACCATGCTGAACCGCTCGGCCGGGGCAGACGCCTCGCCGCAGCCGCCCATCAACAGCATCATCGTCAAGGCGAGACGCTTCATATCGCGACCAGCTCGACCCGCTCGGCGGGGCCGCGCAGATAGCCGCTCGGGTTCCAAGACGGCACCAGCGGCTGGGTCGCCCCGGCCGTGTTCGTGCAGCGGGCGAGAATGGTCAGCGGCCCGGCGGCGGGGGCCGCGACTGCACCTTCGAAGCGGCGGAAGCCATAGCGGCCCGCGTCCGGGCCGAGCGTCGCCGCCTGCCAGCGGTGGCCGCCATCGACCGACAACTCGACCTTCGCGACGGCGCGGTCGCCGCCCAGCGCCAGGCCACGCACGGCAAGCGGCGCTCCGGCCGTCACCCGGGCACCGTCCGCCAGGTTCGTGACGAACGCGCGCGGCACCATCGCCCCGACGGGCACTGTCGCCCCGCCGGGATCGGCGGGATCGACCGGCAGGCGATAGGCCTTGGCCATCCAGAAATTGTCGTCCGCGTCAGTCAGCACTTCGATGTCGGACAGCATCTTCACCCAATAGGTCGAATACCAGCCGGGCACGATCAGCCGGAGCGGAAAGCCGTTCAGCAGCGGCAGGCGCGCGCCATTCTGCAGATAGGCGAGCATCACTTCGCCGTCGCGGGCATGATCGACCGAGAGGCTCTTCAGGTAGCGAGGCGCTTCCGGGAGCGCCGGCATATCAAGCCCGCCGAACCTGACCGCGACGGCGCCGGCCCTGACGCCGGCGCGGTCGAGGACCGCGCGCAGCGGCACGCCGGTCCAGCGGGCATTCCCCATCGCGCCGTGCCGCCACTGGGCCCCCGGCACGCGCGGTTCGAACAGGCCGCGCGAATTGCCGGCGCACTGATTGACCGCGGCATATTCGATCGCCGGCATCGACAGCAGATCGGCCATGGACAGATCGAGCGGGCGGTCGACCGCGCCATGGACGCGCAGCCGGTGGCGGGCGGGATCGATGCTCGACGGAAAGTCGCTCCAGTGCCAGCGGACGAAGAACCGGTCATTGGGCGTGAAAACACCGTCGTCGAACACGCTGAACGGAGTCTCGAGCAGCGGCGGCCGAGTCCGCTGCACGATCATCTCGCCCTTTTCGGGGAAGGCGCTCGAGAGCCGCCGCCGGGAGGGGCCGCCGGGCAGCCGCAGATCGACGGTCCCGGCCGCGGCCCCGGATCGCCCCGGCGCGGCAGCGCCGCCCAGCAGCAGCAGTCCGGCCGCACCCCCCGCCAGCATCGCCTGCCGCCGCGTCTGCCCCGCATCACCCATGAGGGCGGTCTAGGCAAGCCCCGCGCCGGCCGCAACCGGCGATGGCGATGATCGAAAAAGTCGTTGTTGTCATGGGTGAAATTCACCTGCGGTCAACGCGGAACCGGTATATGGGACGGGACGGGGCAAGGGCCGGCCAACGCGGTCGCCCGCGACCCGCCATTGTTTTACCTCTGACGCCGTGGGGGGCGCTGTTGATGACTCGCTTGGTTCGCGATCACGTCGATGTCGATGATCCGGTTTCGCTCGATCACATGATCGATGTGCTGATCCAGCTTCGTGCCGGCCTGCCGGACGGCGCCGAGGACGCCCGCATCCGCATGCGCGGCGACGACGTGTTCGGCCGTCGGCTGACCGTATCGTTCCTGCGTCCGCAGACGCCCGAGGAAGCGGCCCGCGAGGCGCGCTACGGGAGCGACGCGATTCCGCTGAGCGCCGTCGCCTGACTCGCCGGCCCGCGCCGGCTCACCATTCCGCAAAACTGCCGTCGCTGCCGCGCCACACCGGGTTGCGCCAGCGATGGCGGTGGCGATCGGCCTCGCGGACCGCGGCTTCGTCGATCTCGACGCCGAGCCCCGGCCCGTCCGGGATCGCCAGATGGCCGTCGACCGGCGTCAGCACGGCCGCGTCCGTGCAGAACTCCAGCAGATCATGGCCTCCGGCATTGTAGTGGATGCCGAGCGACATCTCCTGGATCGCGACATTGGGCGCGGTTGCCGCAAGCTGCAGGCAGGCGGCAAGCGCGAGCGGCCCGAGCGGGCAATGGGGGGCGACCGCGACGTCATAGGCCTCCGCCATGGCGGCGATGCGGCGGCACTCGCTGAGCCCGCCGGCATGGCTGAGATCGGGCTGGATGATGTCGACTGCGCCTTTCTCGAAAAACGGCTTGAAATCCCAGCGTGAGTAGAGCCGCTCGCCGAGCGCGATCGGCGTCGCCACCAATTTCGCGATCTGGGCGAGCCCTTCCGGATTCTCGGACAGCAGCGGCTCTTCGATGAACAGGAGGCCGAGCGGCTCGATCGCGCGGGCAAGCTGCTTGGCCAGCGGCCGGTGCACGCGCCCGTGAAAGTCCAGCCCGACATCCATGCCTTCGGCCTGCGCCGCTTCCACCCGCGCGATGACGTCGTCGAACAGCCGCGGCGTGCCGATCCAGTCGAGTTCGGGCGTGGCGTTCATCTTGACGGCGGTGAAGCCCTGATCCCGCCGCGCCCGCGCCGCGGCGCCGATCTCGCCGGGTCGGTCGCCGCCGATCCAGGCATAAGCGCGGATGCGGTCGCGCACCCGCCCGCCCATCAGCTCCCAGGCCGGCTGGCCGAGCGCCCGGCCCTTCAGGTCCCACAGGGCCTGGTCGAGCCCGGCAAGCGCCGACATCAGCACCGGCCCGCCGCGGTAGAAGCCGCCGCGATAGGCGATCTGCCAGATGTCCTCGATCCGGCGCGGATCGGCGCCGAGAAAGCGGTCGCGGAGCGCCTCGAACGCGCCTTCGACGGCTTCGGCATGGCCTTCCAGGCTTGCTTCGCCCCACCCGAAATGCCCGTCCTCCGCTTCCACCCGCACGAACAGCCAGCGGGGGGGAACGAGGAAGGTTTCGATCCGGTCGATCAGCATCGGCTCAACCCGACTGCGGATCGGTGAGCGCGGTCGACGGGTGCTGGTCGAAGATCCGCGCCCGGTACTCGGCCTCCCGCGCATCGATATGGTCGTAATGGGAGGGCGGCACGATCGGCACCACCAGGCAGACGCTGGACGCCGGCAGCACGTCCCGCCAGTCACGGATCAGCTGCTTGTAGGCCCGGCCGACATTGCGGATGTTGCGATCAAGATCGTAGAGCCCCAGCGGATTGACGGTGCCGCGCTGTTCGCGCAGCGCGACGTCCCAATCGACCTGGTCGGTCAGCGAGTACCAGGTGAAGCCGA
>ERZ1066122.602-NODE-602-length-36689-cov-8.527161_pt1 | contig 36689 bp, 57 predicted proteins | sample MGYA00382769_ERZ1066122 | MGnify/ENA primary metagenome ERZ1066122 (study PRJEB33369, sample SAMEA5778352) | biofilm metagenome | biome: Industrial cooling water; feature: Water cooling tower basin; material: Biofilm | place: United Arab Emirates | collected... | reverse complement strand
CTCCTCCAGGGCCGCTGGATGCTGGGTAAATTTAAGCCATACCCAGACTTCATCCTTCCTTTGCTTGCCCATTCGGCGGTCCACGGACTATTCACTCTCGCGATCGCTCTCTATGTAAGGCCAGAGCTATGCTGGGTTTCGCTCGTCGACTTGGCGGTCCATTTTGGAGTGGATCGTTTAAAAGCCGCCCCTTCCCTGGGGGGAAGATGGAAGTATCACCAGCCCCAGTATTGGTATGCGCTCGGTGCGGATCAGATGGCTCATCACCTATGCCACTACTGGATCATTTGGATGTTGCTGACTCCATGAAAGCTGTCGCAACTATTCGCGAGGAGTCTCTTCGTAGCATTCTGAGATCGCCAGAAGGTGCCGAGGCGGTCTTTGTGGACCGTCCTGAATTCGAGGCTCTGTGCGCAGTTGCTACTGCGGCAGCGAAATGGGTGCCGATCGTCGAATGCTATGAAAAGGGTTGGCCGATCGGTAGCGAGCACTGGTCCAACGCGCGAGCGTTGCTAGACGCACTACGAGCATTGGAGAAGCGATGAACCTTGGAGAGTTGATCTCACGGTTAAGCGGATGCCTGAAGAAAGACGAGGACAAGTATCTTCCGGTTCACCTTTTCATTCAGTGTCTAGGTGAGCAGTGGGAGTTTCCGCTGGACGATCTGGCGGTGGTTACGAATTACAAAGATGGATCTGAAAAAGGAAAAGCGGTCAGGATTGTTTTGATCGCGGAGCCTGATGAGAGAGATGGGAAATGCCATGAAATTGATGTTGATTCCACTGTTCGCCATCTTGGGCGCGTGCGCGGCTCCGGGTAAAGCGCGCGTCGTTTCTGCCTTTGGATCCATTCAAGAAGAGTGGCGTAGCCCTAAGGTCGGTCCGGTGATGATTGGTTTTCCAACCGATCAGAAGCTGTTCTGGTGGAAGTGTGACGGGTGTAACGGCGGCACAAAAGATATGCCGGTCTTCAGAGAGTGTGGCCAGTCCTATCCATGTGAGGTAGCTAAGACCGCTGAAGAGAAGACCGCCTGCGCAGCCTTGGAAGCGAACTAGTCCGGGTCCGGAGTTTCTATGATCAAGATCTCTCAGGAAATCGAAGCCACGGTTAGGGCCTGTATTCGGCGATATAATCTCGGCGTGACATTCCTAGAGAGCGGTAAGCCTTCCTTCATCTGCAATGAGACTCGCCTACTCATTCACGACAACAAGTTCCGGTGCGACCTAGCGAACGACCTCCCCGACTATCATCCGTTCCTCTCCAAGCGCGAGGCGCGCGAGATCGCGGCCCTTGCCTGCTCGGCAATTCAGAAAAGCTGTGCTGAAAGGATCCGGGCCGGAGAGGTGACGTTCGTAGTAGAGGACGACAAAGAGATCTACCTCTGAGGTAAACATGAAGCTGTCTGAACTCGCTCTTCTTCTGGACGTCATGCTGAAGGACAAGTCGGTCGGGGAGGATGCGGAGGTGGTGATCGGAGAAGTAGATCTAGAGAAGCAGGACCTCCGGCTCATTCCGGTGGTACAATTCTGTGCGGTGAGGGAAACACTTCCTGGGAAAACGCCTGTTGGACAGGCGATGATCCTAACCGGGAAGTCTTTAGAACTTATAAAGACCCTACATCAGAGACAGACTCAGTGAATTACTAAAGAGGTGCTTATGCCTGATTGGATGGCGAAAATCCTTCCTAACACCGGTGGCATGAGCGACTCGCAGGTGCGACACCTGATCCTCGTCTACGTCGTTATCGCCCTAGGTATCCTGGCTATGCTCATCGTTATGGTGCTGGGTGGGGCCGTTCTTGTCGGCATCGCCACGGGTGAGTTCATTCCCAAAGAGGAATGCGAGGCGGTCCGCAGTTCCACAATTGGAAAATAAAAATGCCTAGTGCTACACCGGAATCTGCTTTTTTGTAGAGAAAAAAACGTCAGATTTCCGAAAAAACCGGGGTCACCAGAAGAGACCCTCGAATTAAGGTAACAGGACATTCTATGATCTTTGATGCCAACTCGCTTGAGAACTATCGGTTCGGTGTAATCGATGTTGCCGGCAGCTTAGTCCCTGCTAGTCGGTTCGATTCCGAGACTGGAGAGATCTATCAGGCATGTCGAACGAAGGGCTTTAACGAGGCGGCAGCTTTCCTCTTGGGGCAGACATCCTGGAAAAGCGACACGGCCGTCAGTAGCGACGGAGAGGTGTGTGTCTTGCGGGGGATGCTGCGCGGGGCAGTCGCCCTGAATCTAAAGGATCGCCGCGTTTATGGTCCCGGGCTTTTGATTCGGGAGGCGGATCAGCTTCCTACCGCGCAACGCAAGGCAGTTGAAAAAATGCTGGCTGAATTAGGCCCCGCCAAGAAGTAGCCCTGATAAACTTGCCCCCGAAACCACCCGGGTTTTTGGAGGCCGAAGTGGATATCCAGCCAACACCGACGGTAAAGGCGTGCCACGTCTGCGGAGGCACAGGTGCATGGACTCTAAACGGGGTCCGGCTCCCGTGTTCCTGCGGGATACCATTCACGACCGGAGATCGACGTGGTTCAAAAGGATTCCCTCGGCGACAGGATCAAAGCTTACGAAGCGAGGTACGCCCCCCGGTTCCTCCCCACCCTACCGGTGATAGCAAGGATTGATGGGAAGGCGTTTCACACCTGGACCACAGGATTGGAAAGGCCCTACGACCGGGGGCTGATGGATCTGTTCCAGGAGACGACGAAATACTTGATCGCCGCTTCTAACGCCCGGGTCGGTTATACGCAGTCGGACGAGATCACCCTCATCTTTTGGGAACCAGATCCTAAGTCATCCATCTTCTTCGATGGAAAACAGCAGAAGCTTGTTAGCGTCTTGGCTTCACTCACGACCGAATTCTTCAATCGGATGGTTGAACCGTATGTGGCCTCCGGACGAGGTCCGGCGCACTTTGACTGTCGGGTGTTCGACGTCCCTTCTCTAGAGGAAGCGACGAATGTCTTGATCTGGCGAGAGCAGGACGCAACTCGCAACAGCATCCAATCGGCAGCGCGCGCGTATATGTCGCACAAGCAGGTGCACGGCATGGACGTGAAAAAGATGCAGTTTCAGCTGCTCACCCAGTACGACGTGAATTGGAACGACTATCCCGCTGACTTCAAGAGGGGCGCATACTTTGCGCGGCGGCGGGTATCGCGACGGTTTACAACTGACGAGATCTCACTTTTGCCCGCCAAACACGAGGCGCGACGCAATCCAAATCTGATGGTCGATCGGTCGGACATCCAGAAGCTCGATCTGCCACCGCTAGCGCAGGTGAAGGACCGGGTAACAGCAATCTTTGGAGAGGAGGGTCAGTGGTGAGGGAAAAGACGATCGTAGGGATCCTGCTGATTGGGGCGTTGGGAGCGGGGGCTATTCCGTTTTGTCAGCAACGGGCGAGGGCGGTAGAGGCCAGGGGTACTCGCATGATGAAGGTAACCGGCGGGTACATGATGAGCGGGGTGCCTGACGAGTTGATTCGGTTCGAGAGTAATGACGCCATCTGTTTTGCTTTCGGTAAGGGTCTTTCGTGCTACCCGAGGACAAAGTGAACGTACCCATCATCATCAATCGAGAAATCGAAGTCCCTACTTGTCCCACCTGCAACAGACCCTTGGAAAAGGCAGAAGAGCCTTCGAGGCCGATGACTCGAGAGGAGTCCATCGGAATGGCGATAGGCATCGCAGTACTTTTCCTCGTTGTGCTGAGCGTGATCGGAATGTTTTCCGGCTACGACAAACCATGCGACACGACTTTCAGGAGCTACGCATCGCGGTTCAATCCACCCTATCGTCTGGGCTATGCGATCATGTGCGATCGATCGGATCGCTATGAATACTACCGCCGATAAATTCCAATCGATTGGAAATAAATGAAGAAGATATATATCGCGTGGCTGGATCGCGGATCTGAACAGGGTTTGGAGTTTCTCGGCGCATCTGGTTGCGAGGACACCCTGTCGGATATGGCAACGGAGCGGTCTAAAAAGTGGAAGTCGTTCGTCCGCTATCGGGAATTAGATGGTGTGAAAACCTGGACGCAGATGGTCGACGACCCTAGTCCCGGCGGGACCCATTTCGGTCTGGAATCAATCTCGGTGCAAGCCGTTCTCTACATTCGGAAGAGGAAAAACGATGGAAACTTATCATTTCAAATGCCGCAATCCTGATTGCAAGGCACGTTATTCGTACGTGGGATTCAAGACGGGAATCGGCAAAACACCTGCTCAGCTGGACCAGATGCGCAGGGAAGGCACGGTCTGCCGCCAGTGCGGCGGACCCGGCGATACCAGGGATGAGCCCGGGGATCCCGTCGACCCAATCTATGATTTCGCCGCTGAGGTCCTACGGGACCAGCTTCGCGAGAGGGATAGAAAGTGAGCGTTCTAGGGGATGTTGCTGAGGCGATCTTAGATATCGGGACTTCTTCTGGTTCCGGAAGGTTTTTGTTTTTCCTGGCAATCATTGCTTTCGTTGCTTTGGTAGCGATCTATCTCATCGATAGCCAGGCCGAGCATATAGCTGGGGCGAGCCAGAGTACGGAGTTATTCGTCCTTCCGGATAAACTCAATATAACCGGTTCCCGAGGTGGCTACGACATCCTCGAGAACGCGAAGGTGCTGTGCTACACCGTGGACCGCGATCTTTACTGTTCCCCCAAGTGACCAAGGAGACCGAGATGACCGAATCGAAAGTAGGAAACCTGACTCCCTACGCGGACGAAACGTCCGGGGCAGGTTGGCGGTGGTTTTTGATCGTCTGCGCGGTGGTCGCGGCAGTCGAGGTCTACCAGTATCTCGAATGGTGGAATGAACCTGGCAGCACGCTGCGTGCCTACTTCTCGGCGAAGGGGTGAGTCTTGAAAAAGAGCACACATGTCGTCGAGGTCATCGAACTGAATCCCGAGAAGCATCCCAACGCGGATAGTCTTTCGATCCAAAAGATCCACGACTACCAAGTCGTTTTGAAAACGGACGACTGGAAGGACAAGAAGCTAGCTGCCTATATCCTTCCGGACCAGGTCGTGGATACGAAGCGGCCTGAGTTTGCCTGGCTAGCACCCGTAAAGACCTACATAGACGAGACGGGAACTGACGTTCAGATAGGCAACAAGGCGTTCCGCGAAGGCGGCGCTGAGGATCAGGAACAGGACCGTTATCATCGCGTGACGGGAATGAAGCTCCGGGGGGTCCTCTCGTTTGGCCTTCTGGTCCCCGCCCCCGAAGGCTCTCAGCCCGGCGATGACGTTTCGGATATCCTTGGTGTTACACGGTATGAGAGCGGCCCCCTGCCAAAAGGCGCAACAGAACCGCCGTCCGGCTACATCAAGGATTACGACCTAGAGGCCCACGAACGGTACGGTCGTGAGGTTTTCCAGCCAGGCGAGCGTGTGATCGTCACCGAGAAGATGGACGGTGTGAATGCCAGGTACACCTTCCGGGACGGACGGATGCATGTGGGGAGCCGAACGATCTGGCTGGAAGAGCGAGAGGGTTCGGTTTGGTGGGATGTCCTTAAAAATAATTTAGGTCTTCGCAGGCTGTGCGAGGCCAACCCGGGGATGATGGTGTTCGGCGAGATTGCGGGGTATCAGGGAATCAAAACGAAGCTCCGCTACGGATTCAAGGAAGGGCAGCGCGACTTTTTTGGATTCGATATCTTGCAAGGTACTAGCTATCTGTCGGCCCAGCACGCTAACGATCTTTTCCAGCAGTATTCGATCCGTACAGTCCCTGTGGTGGCAGTGACGGAATACGATTCGGATAAGATGAAGGAGCTTGCGGAAGGTCGCTCCCTTCTCGGTGATCACATCCGGGAAGGGATCGTGATTCGGCCGACCGAAGAGCGTCAGAACATTTTGACGCGTCCGGTGCTAAAGCTGGTATCTTCCAAGTATCTGCTAGGCGGTTGAGCGCATGGAGGCGGGCATGCCGAACAGGAGGTGGTGGGCGGACTGGAAACTGACGTTGGTTTTCATCGTCCTCGTGATCGGCATGTCTATACAAGCCGTTTTCGTTATATGGCAGCAGCCGCGCGCGAACGCAGAAATGATCAATCATAACGCGCAAAAGATCGAAGCTAATCATGAACGTATCATTCGGTTAGAGCAGCGGATCAAGATGCTAGAGGAGAAGGTCGAGAAACTTGCGTCAGTGGCCCGCTGAGGTAAAGGTCCTTGGCTATCAACCAAGGAGACCGAATGAAAAAGGCCGCACTTGTATCCGTACTTGCTCTGTCTGCATGCGCTGAAGTCGATACCGGTATGGTGGGTATTTCAAAGCGCTTTGGCGATGTGAAAGAAGTCCTCCCACCTGGCCTGCACTTCTATAATCCCATGACGACCGACATCGTTGAATTTGAAGTGCGCGAGAATCGCTACCAGGCGACGACCGAATGCTTCACCAAGGACACCCAGAAAACCAACATTACCCTCTCGGTGCTCTATTCTATCGAGCAGAGCAAAGCCCTGGAGATCTACCGGGCGGCTGGTGAAAACTGGAATGCAAAGCTGATTGGGCCGACCGTGGAAGGACGTCTCAAGGACGTCGTTGGTCAGTACATCGCGGATGAACTGATTGGTAAGCGCGAACACGTGAAGGCGGCCGTTGAGGATAACCTGAAGCAGCGGATGGCCGATCGTGGGATCAATGTGCTCTCCGTCGAATTTACGAACATCAAATTCGAATCCGAGTACGAGAAGGCAGTCGAAGCGAAGGTGAACGCGGTACAGAAGGCGGCGGAAGCGAAAAACAAGACCGTGGAGGTCGAGGAAACCGCTCGCCAAAGTGTCATTTCCGCTAAGGCCGAAGCCGAGTCGATGAGGATCCGAGCAGAAGCTTTGGCGCAGAACAAGGGACTGGCCGAGTATACTTCCATTGAGAAGTGGAACGGCCAGCTGCCGGACACTCTGATTATTGGCGGCGGCGCTGGGGGGTTGGGTCCGATTCTGAATCTGGCGACGGGTGCATCAAAGTAAGCGGAGGCGGTTTTGGCTAACCGGGTGCTCGCCATCTCGATCGATAAAGTGCAGCAGTTGATGAATGAGGTCGAGGTCGAGAAAGCGGCGGGTACCCGTAGTCCGGTGGTGGCAGTTGCGAAGCGTCACGGAATAAAGGAATCGACTCTTCGGAATGTCATCTCAGATGCGAAGAATGGGAAGCTAGCCAAGTACTCCAACAATGGAGATTCTAGTGGCAAAGACGCCGATGGTATTTGCGGCAGTTCCGGAGGACCGCGTCAGCCGCGTATTAGAGGAGTTTGACGAAGACGGAGATCCGAATGAGGTCTACCTTTTTCACGTCCATGATGTTCAGTGTCTATTTAAGGTCTCTAAATGTGCAAAAGTGATCTGCCGAGATATTGCCGAGGGCGATTTCAACTCGGACGACCTACGTGCCTTGGCGGCGGCACTAGACAGGCTTAGGGAAGCGGTTTGAACAGTGTTCCAATTCAAGCTAGACGAGAATTGCTCTGTCCATAAAACTCCTTTGTAGCCCCTGCCCATCGGCGGGGGTATTTTTTTGAGGTTGCAGTGACAGACGGTTTCAATAACGCAGCGGTGAATGTTGATTGCCATTTCAATCGCATCCTGAAGCGGACGCGGGTAGCAGCGGAAGCGGCGAACAGCCTCTTGGAACCAGGGCTGAATTGGGATCGTATCCCGGTGATCGTGAACGGAGAGTCTCTGCTGGTAATGTTGAAGTTCGTGACGACGTTCGGCGAATGGTCGTGCAAGACTGACGCGCAGGAAAGGGAAAGAGCGTTCTCCATCATGGCAGCGGCGGCGTCAGAACTGACAAAACCTCTTAGCCATGAGGGATCGCCGAGGTGAAGCATGTAAGATAAGTGGACTACCACCAGTCGGGGTATTCCATGAAAATCAAAGGGCTTCGATTAGATCCGGGCTATCTTTACGACTCCATCTTCGTGAACAAGGGAATTGTGAACGCGCCGTCTGCTGCGCGCGTGGTAGTGGCCGATGCCGTGGCCATGGGGATCGATACGATCTTTGTGTCGGCTTATAACCCGGTTTACGGGGCGTACTACCCTACGACCTGGTCGAAGACGATCGTGGAGGGCGGCTTCGGTAAAGGTGATTTACTTAAGTACCTTTTGGAGGCTGCGACGGCGGTTGGTATTAAGGTGGTCGCCTGGCTACCAGTGAACACCTTTAAGCACGCGTGGACTGCCTTCCCCGACTGGCGATCGAAGAAGAAGGACGGCACGGACTATAAACCCGATGCAAACGTGTTTCTCCTATCCGCTTGGCACGACGGTTTTCAGGCTTGGTATAAGGGATTTCTTGAGGATCTGATCGGAAGGTATCCTAGTCTGTACGCCTTGGAAGCAGGCGAAGGCATGGTCGATTTCTTTTGGAACCGTGCTGCAGACTACAATCCAATTGCTAAGAAAAAGTTCGCCGTAGCCTATCCCAACGCCGCTCTCGGCGACGCATCGTGGCGTAAGCATCGAGCCGAAGGCCTGACGAAGCTGCACGCGATTCTCTCAGAGGTTGCTCATACTGCCGGTAAGAAATCGATGGTGGTCCAGACATGGTCGGCGAAGAACGACGTTGGCGGGTCTTTAATGACCAGCAGTGAAATCATGAATGGCTGTGGATTCGACTTCGACGGAATCCTTAATCTTACCGGAACGGCAAAGCCCGACTTTATCATCGGCGAGTTCATGTGGCAGCAGTGGCGGGCGGAATACAACAATCCGATCTTTACCCCCGCGTGGACAGGGATAGCGGTGCGTGAGTTCGTCGGCAGGGTGAAGGGCAGAGGAGAGGCAGTAGGACACATCGAGCTTTCGCCGTTTGGATCGGTGACGCCAACAACGGAACAGTTCGTTGAGACGCTTTCTCATGCCTGGTTGGCAACCGGGGGTTTGGACTTTTACGACTACAACCTGGTTTTCAAGCAATCAGCGTTTGAAGCGATTAAGCGCACGTTGCCGGCGTTAGTGTAGTCCGTGCCGTGTCCGTTGACTCCTACGCGCCTACGGGAGTAATTCCGATCTGACCCCATAGGAGGGTCAGGGAATATAAAGACCGTAGGAGTCTTAATGTACGACGAAAACGCCGTAGGCGTATTTATTGGTAGATTCCAGCCTTTTCATCTTGGCCACCTCGAAGTCCTCATCGATGCCTATAAAAAGGGAATAAAGAAATTCATCCTAGTCATCGGATCTGCGGATGCGATGCGGTCTCCGCGCAATCCCTGGACGGTGGATCAGGTCGCCAAGTTCGCTCGCCTTACGATCGCTTCGTACGCCGATACGTGGTCTATCGATGCCGACGACGACGTGATTTTCTTGTCCGCAGATGACAACTTCGCATCAGATGCGGAATGGGCCGCATCGTTAGCGGCCTCTGTTGAAGCTGCCGCCGGCCCGGATGCTGTCCTTTACCTGCTAGGCACGGCGAAGGATTCCGAAACCCAATCGTACCTACTTGCGTTTCCGCAGTGGGTTTCAGCCGTGTGCCTTCCTAAGGACTTTGATAACGGCTTGGAACTGTGTGCAACCAAGGTGCGGGAACTCCTTTTCGAAGGAGGCAGCGAAGCACCCGCCCTTCGGCTTCTTAGTAGTTGGGTCGCGGCCCCCGTCGTAAAGGCGCTATCCAATTTTACCCGTACCCCTGAGTTCGTCCGGATTCGCAGCGAGTATCAACACTGGAAAAAGGAAAAAGCGAAGTGGGCGGGTTCACCTTACCCGCCGGTGTTCGTCACGGTTGATGCGGTCGTGGTTCAGTCCGCGCACGTGCTGTTGGTTGAGCGACTCCGCGAGCCCGGCAAGGGGATGGTCGCGCTGCCGGGCGGGTTCATTAATCAGTCCGAGTACCTCGTGGATGCCATGCTGCGGGAACTGAAAGAGGAAACGAAGATTAATGAAAGCCTCGAATACCTCAGGACCCGCGTCCGGGTTTCGCAGGTATTCGATTATCCGAACCGTAGTCAGCGGGGACGGACGATCACGCATGCATTTTTGATCGACCTTGGGCTGGGCCGGCTTCCGGCGGTGCAAGGCGGGGACGACGCGAAGAGCGCGTTCTGGGTACCTCTCGCGGCGCTCGATAAATATCGGGGCCGATTCTTCGAGGACCACAAACACATCATCACCGCCATGACTGCTCGCCTAAAGAATCCCAAGTCTTACTAAGGAGGTCTCAAATGTTGAAATACCTATCGGAAAGCATCTTCGACGCAGATGGATACAAGTATGGCCACTTCCTTCAGTACCCGCCCGGCATGCAGGGAATGGAGGTCTACATGTCGTGTCGTGGAGGGCGATATGGAAAGGTCAGGTTCTTTGGCCTCCAACATGAACTGAAGGCGGCGTTGGATCCGATCACCGAGGAACAAGTAAAGGCTGCTGAGCTTTTTATCCCCGCGTACGGGCCGTCCTACAACGTAGAGGGATTCCGCAAGATCCTGAATCGGTACGGTGGACACTGGCCTGTAGAAGTACGTGCGTTGCCGGAGGGAGCATTGGTTCCTGTCCAGGTCCCTTGTTTCACGATCACGTCTACGGATCCGGAACTGCCTTGGGTTCCCGGATTCCTAGAAACGCGTTTCCGCGTGTGGGCTCCTACGGCGACCGCGACGAAAACCTATTATTGGCGTGAGATGATGCGTCGGTATCTTGAAAAGGCATCCGATGATCCGGAAGCAGAGCTTCAGTGGAAGCTGCACGATTTCGGCTCCCGAGGGGTGTCTTGCCGTGCTGCTTCGGCGGTACAGGGAGCGGCGCATCTCCTGAACTTTCGGGGAACTGACAACGTAATTGCGTTGCGGATGATCAACGAGTGCTACGCGCCTAGCAAGAGCAAAGTGAATATGGCTCAGTACGTGTGCGGCGGATCTATCGACGCATCTGAGCATAGTACCGTCACAAGTTGAGGGAGGGACCGGGAGGTGAACATGTACGCTCACCTCATCGATGTCTTCGGGAATCCCAACAAGCCATTCGCGTGCGTCAGTGACTCATACAACCTGGAAGCCGCTGTTCGGGATCTTTGGGGTACGGAGCTTCACGACAAGATCGTGGAGAAGAAGGCGTTGGTTGCGATCCGTCCGGACTCGGGGGACCCGTGTACGCAGGTCATGATGTGCCTCAACATCCTCCAGGAAAAGTTTGGTTTCACCACCAACAGCAAGGGATATAAGGTCCTCAACAACATGCGGGTGGTACAGGGGGACGGCATCACTGGGGAGGTAATTGAGCAAATTCTCTCTACGATGCTTCGCGAGGGATTCTCGCCAACCAACATCGGCACCTTCGGTTCCGGCAAAGAAATCCTCCAAGCTGTCGATCGCGACACCAACCGCTCGGCGATCAAATGCGACGCGGTCCTTATCAATGGCGAGTGGCGGGACGCATTCAAGGATCCGGTTACCGACCAGTCCAAGAAGAGCCTGCGGGGGCGTCAGGGTGTCGTTTCGGAGTTGGGCGAATACAAGGCCAAGCGCCTCGACGCTATCCCGGAAGGTAAGGACGCAATGCGGACTGTTTGGAAAAACGGTGAACTACTAATCGACGAGGACTTTGAAACGATGCGGAGCCGGGCCTAGTTCCGATCGATTGGAAAGTTGAGCTAGCTAGCCCCCCGCTCCCCCTCGGAATCAGGCATACTCAGTAGAGCCATTCCAGGGGGTTGCCATGCCGCAGACCAAACGCGCCGCGCGAGCAATAGCCGTACCTCTTCCAATCCCGAAGAAGCCCGCGCCTAAGGGTCTTCCGCCGATCAATCAGGTCTGCGAGGACCTCTCGGCCACGTTCACGATCGACGAAAGCAACGGGTTTTTCGGCCTCGTTCGGCCTGACGCAGCCGTCATGTACCTCGTCTACCCCGATTGTATTACCGACGATGAGGGCTGCCTTGATTACGAGAAGATCCGGTTTGAGCCCACAAAGATTCAGTTCGCCGTGGAATTCCTGAGAAGTGTGCAATCCGTGGCGCAGGCAATTGTGAATGAAACGGCGGCAGCCGAGCTAAAAATCCTGCGGCGTAAGCAACTGAAGGCGGAATCGGACGCCCATCATTGAAGTCGCTTCCTCCCGGTAGTCGAGGTAAGAGCCTGCCGACCATCGGAGGGCAAACGTGTTCAAAGATCTCACCCACGAAGAGTGGATCGCGCTTGATGACGAGGGCTTAGAGGACCTGGTTCACCAGCTGTGCGTGGCGCAGGGAATCCCCATCGATTTGAAAAAGTGGAAGGACGATGCGCACCCGCTGCAGCCGAACCTTGTGGTCTATTGGGTCGAGATAGGTGGTGGTTCCGTACGTGTACCATGCCGCAGCCGGGATGGAGCGGAGCGTATCGCGAATGTAATGGCGGGGGAGGTCTATGAGGAGTTCCCAACTCGTCGTGAGGCTTACAACAGGCACCCGATCCACATGTTTACGGACGCGGGACCGCAGTACGTGCATCCGGTAATGGGAACGGCCAAGGCCGTGTCGATTCGGGAAGAGAATGCGCATAGCTCGAGTAACTGGGAAGCGGTCAAAGAGCATGTCGCGGAACGCCTGAAGAAGGTTCCCCAGGTTCAGGTGAACTGGGAGGAAGCGGACGCTGCGATTCAGCACCTGCGGGAGTGGAATCGGCGCGAAAGAGATCTCCATCTCAAACTGGAAGAACAGGCGTGTAGTGCGATCCAGAACTTTGATTCTGTAAGGCATCTCCTGCCTACCTATAGACATGCGTGCGACTTCGTATTCGGCTCGCGCGTGTGCTCCCCGAATCTCCAGGATGTTATTCGCGCGAAGCTCGTGAAAATGTACGGCGCGGATGAGCGCCCGCTGAGTGTTGCTGGGCATGTGAATTTCTAGGGCCAAAAACTTATGATTCCAGGAGGGGGTCAGAAGTGAGGGCACTAGATCTGTCGCATTGGGAAGAGCCGGAAACGTGGAAGCCGCGCAAGGTGAAGGAAAAACCGATACCGAAGTACAAGCCGGCGAAGCGTGAGGACCTCGGTCCTGCGGTGCTTAGTCGGCGGACGAAAAAGGGGAAGATTGCTCCCTATCCGCCCGCCAAGAGTACCTGGGTAAAGCACGTCACAATCTGTCCGTACTGTGATGTGGAAGCAGACCTCGTTGATGGAGCGGACGTATATGGTCCGAATTATCGAGGAATGCCGATGTACGTGTGTGCTAACCGCTCTAATCCGGAGCGGCAGTGCCGCGCGCGAGTAGGTTGTCATCCTGGGACTGCGCGGCCCTTGGGAACGCCGGCCGATGCGCAGCTGAGGTCGTTACGAACACAGTGCCACGCAGAGTTTGATCCGCTCTGGCAGACCGGAGAAATGACACGAACTCAGGCGTATATGCGACTGGCGCAGTACTTAGGGATCCCGGACGAACGCGCGCATATTGGAATGCTGACGGTGGATGAGTGCAAAAAACTGCTGCGTGGACTTTGGAAGCGTCGGCGGATGAATGAACTCTCGAGTTAAATTCCAATCGATTGGAAAATCATGTTCCACATAGTACTCAGCGGCACCGGCGTCCTGATAATCGTTGGCGTGAGCTTCGTGGCCGGTTTTGTTCTGGGATTCGCGTTCAAAGGAAAGGAAGAGTAGGTGGCGATTAAGTCGACAGCAGACATGAATCTGCGTTCACGGAACCATCGGTACGGTGTCACCTACACGGTCGAATCCCATCCCGATGGAATCCTGGGCAACGAAGTTCCAGATGGGCACGGTGCAGCGGATGCTCTGATCGTTATCAGTATGGTGCGCCAGAAGTATGGAGTAAGCGCGGGGTGTACGGACGTAGCCGCTTGCTCGGTAGATCGAACCGACGGTTCCAGTATTACCGGCTCTGAGTTGATGGATGTAGCTATTGGATTGATTCGCGCGATCAAGGTTTCGGACAGAGCCCATAACTGGGAAAAGGAAGCAGCTGCCGACCTGATTGACCTGGCGCAGGCGCATAGAGAGAAGGCTAGTTTCATAGGGGGATAGGATGAAGTTTAGCGAAGCGATGGAAGCGTGTCTGCGTGGGGAGCATGTGCGGCGGGTGACATGGGGTCCTGCGATGTACGTGTATTCGATGCCAGGTTATCCGGACGGGATTGAGTGCAATGAGGCGACGGCAAAATCTTTGAACATTCCCGTTGGAACCAAGGTTCGGTGCATGCCTTACCTTGCGGTGATGCTCGGGGTTCTGGATGGAATGCCTACGTTCCTTCCCGGTTACACGCCGCAGATGACGGATATGGTCACGGACGACTGGGAAATTATCGAGAAGCGCGTCGCCTAATTTCTAAGATTCTTTCAAACAGTCGGAGTTGCGCCTCGAATCGGCAGATGGTCGAGGCGATTTCTTTTTCACTAGGCGGAGCTTCGGTTGTCCCATCCCGTCCGCTGGATCCCAGAACATGTTCACCATCTGGGCATGCCTCATTCTCTCGCGCGGATCCTTCGACGCCATAAAGGTCGTTTCGGACTGGCAGATAGGACACTTCTGGGAAACTCCTACATGCTGTCTCGATTCCCATGGCCGGTAGTCGCTTCTGGAGAGGCGGAGGCCACATCGGCACTTGGATTCATCTTCGATGAAGTTGATGAATGGGAACCGAGAGATCCAGGTATCGACAGGAACGTCTCTATAGAACATCGATCGGGCCTCGTAAGGTCTAACGAAAGCCTAACAGACATGTATGGAAGCGGCGAAGGTTGAGGATGGAGGGACGGGGATTGTGACTTTGGAAGAGCGTGACAAACCGAGGAGCGTTTGGGTTGGCCTAGAAAAGGTGCTGACTGGGATCTGGTATTGGATGAGCGGCGGGCCGCTTACCCACGGCTATTACAGATCGATCATGAGGATAAACGTCATCCTATCGGGGTTATTGGCGGATACAGAGTCCGATATGGAAGCGGGGATCGAGCGATTTGGTAAGGAGGTGCGTGAGGTCCGCGAGCACTTTCTGGTGCGCTGTGTGGATCTTGCTTTTCCCATTTTGGGTTGTGTTTTGGCATTTATCATTGGTGCAACAATACCAAGTCTAGCCAAATCGTATCCTCGCGCCGGGATCTTGCTCATCCTGACGGGTGTATTTATGCCTGCGTTTCAGGTGTTGTTGGCAACAACAACTATGCACGTGTTGTTGCACCGCAAGATCAAAAGGGTGCCGCAAAAGATAAGGGATCAGCTAAATGAGTGGGCAGCCTAGTCGGACCAAGTTTTCCTGGACCAAGTCTCAAGACGAGAAGATTATTGAATTTACCCACAAGGGCTACCGCTGTTCGGAGATCGGAGTTAACCTCGGCCTTCACCCGACAGCGATAGCAGCGCGACAGGCAGTGCTAGGCTTGCGGGCGAAGCCAGGCCCTCGAAATAAACCAGACCTAGAGGAGACTGATATGGCCGCTCAAGAAAAGTCCGCCACTCTTTTCCCGACGCCCGACGAGCCCGAGGCGGGAGAAAGCATTGATCCCGTGAATGAGGAGGAAAACTCCGACGAAGATCAAGCTGTGGCGGAGGACGAGTCTGGTACTTTCCAGACCCTAGATCTCACCGACCCCGACTACATGAAGGCGGAAATCCGTGCGCGCTACCTTCGTCTCGCTGATCGGGTCATTGAGGGAGAGATTGACGAACAAGTTGCGTCGCTCTCGCTCCGTGTCCTCGAGGCGGCCGGTGCCGTTTGACGAGCAGAAGCGGGCCAATCATCGCGAAGCTGCGATAGCTTTCGTTGGTTGGCCCGGCCGTATGATAGGTGGGAGCAAAAGCGGATACCGCACCTCCTATCCGGCAAATGTTCCAGTGTTCAATGCGAATCTCTGTACTTTGAGTGCAGGAAAGTTTTGGTATGGAGATCTCGATCTCTCCCGGGATCTTGGATCTTTGAAAAAACTTGCAGCCCGAATTGAAGAGGACGTGTACGTTCTTCGGGAGATGGACTGTCGGTTTGATACCGAGGCTATTCCTCGATTTGAAGTAGCGATCTGTCGAATTGACCCGCAACAAAACGTTCACGCGAAAAACTATAAGGTTGTTCGCGGTAGGTTGAGAGAGTTGGACTATGATTCGAAATCGTAAACCCGCGCCTCAGCCACCTAGGGCGCTTGCGAGGGCTTCGAGTCCTAGGGCTAAGGCGCTGGCTAGAAATCGGGCGCTGGAAATTCTTCGTCCCGAAGAGCACGACCCTGCTGAGATTAAGAAGCGCTTAGAACGGCGCGGAAAATGTCACCTCACTCTTGTGAAGTAGGGCCTCGCTGATAGGCTTTCCTAGTAAAACTAGGAGAGCCTATGTACTTCAAACTAGCAATCCTGAGCCTTTTCCTCGCCGGTTGTGTGTCTACGGTCAAAAAAGATGACGTGCCGGTTCCTCCAATCTTCAAGGTCGATGATTACCGTTGGCAGGATCACCTGCAGCTATCGGATGTGGGTGACCGTGGTTGGTCGGGGAACAACTTTGGCAGCGCTTATTACAAAGATGTGATGAGTCATGCATCCCGGAAGATCACCGGCTACTCGGCGATGACGAACGCTCACGAAACCAATCACATGCTCAATAACGAGGTCCGGAACGCGACTGGCGAGAAGGACAACACGATTTACTTGGATAACGGCAAGGCGGCGCTCGTCCTAGAACCGAAGATGAACTCCGGAAAGATCCGGAACTACCTTCCGGAGTTCGTTAAGAAGAAGGCATCAAGCCGATACCAAACGTACCTGGTGAATCAGACGAGCAGCTGGCCTGAGGTGCTTTATCAGTTCGATGAATGGGGAGCGTACCGGACCGACGCCCGGGTCGTGGACGAACTGGTAAAGGCTGGAACCTTTGATCAAGCTCGCCAAGGCGAGGTCTGCACGCTCGATGGCGCGATTGAGTTCATGTACTTCGGCTCTGCCGCTGTGCAGGCGCTGAAGGTCAATGAACCGGACTATCTGCAATACGAGCAGTTCAAGGCTGGCTATGCTCTGCTGGCGGAACAGACGATGGAGTACTTTAAGAAGTACGCCGGGGATCAAAAGTTCGATTGCAGCGCTACACCGATCTTTGACCACTTCCGGGACTCTTCGGAAAACAAGGAAATTCGGGAAACCCTGCGAGAATGGTTAGGCGCGCAGTTCACCGAACGAGTTTGGGGATTCTGAGTTTTTCCAATCGATTGGAGGAAATATGTTGAGTCGAATGATGAAGGTCGGCTGGGCTGGCCTGGCTGCCATCGCAACGTTGAGCCTTGGCGCGGCGATTACGAACGCGTGCGGACGTAAAGGTCAGACGCCTCCTGCAAAGCCAGCGCCGGTGTCGGCTAAGGTTTCGCCCGCGCTCTGGCAGGTTCACCTTTCGGAGGTCAATCAGGGGGAGCCTGCTCCGGTTGCGGAATGGACCGTTGCGGAACTGGCCACGTCCATTGCCGGCTTGGGGATGGATATCCCTGGCGTGGATCACGAGGCGAAGACGGTCGACGTGCTTGTCTACCCGTGGCAGGAATCAGTCCTGCTTCAGGTTTACCCCAACGCGAAAAAATCGGCGGTGCAGGTCGCGGATCAGGTCGCGGACTCGCGTTATAAAACACCAGAAACCGTGATCAGCACGCTTTATGGGATCGCTCGGAAGTATCCGGGGATGGTCGACATCGCGCAGATCGGTCAGACGCATAAAGAGCGTCCGATCATGGCAGCGCGTCTTGGATCTCGTGAAGAGAACAAGAAGGTTATCGTTTTTGATGCGATGCACCACGCCAGGGAACTGATGACTCCAGAAGTCGCACTCGACATCATCGAGCAACTCGCTTCCGGTAGTGATCCGGAGTTGGATGAGCTTTTGAAGACGGTCGAGGTCTGGGTCGTCCCGCAGGTGAACCCGGACGGGAATAATCTCGTCTGGACTGCGAATACGATGCAGCGGAAAAACGCGAATCCGTCCGGCCATACAGATAACAACCGCAATTATCCTTGGAAATGGGGTCAGTGCGGAGGGTCGTCTGGGACTGTCTCGAACGAACAGTACCGGGGTAGGAGCGCGAATAGCGAGCCGGAAACCAAGGCGATGGTCGAACTCGGACGGATGCTGAAAGGCCAGCTGAAGATGTACATCAGCTACCATTCCTATTCGGAAATGGTCCTGTTGGCAGGCGGGTGCCAAGGCGAGCGCACATCGCCCGAGCAACGCGCATTTGGTCAGGAGCTTGGGCGGCTTCACAAACGTGACCGGGGCGGCGGTCCGTATGCCGTGGGCCAAAGCTGGGAGCTTCTCTACCCGACCGATGGGGTCTCGGCTGACTGGTTTGCCGGCGAGTTGGGGGCGTACGCTTACGTGATCGAACTCAACGGTTCAAGCGCCGGATTCCAGCCACCTTATTCCTACCGCGACCCAACGGTTCAGATGGCGCGGGCGGGCTGGAAAGCCGCGATTAAGAAAACATCTACTCTCTGACTTTCCGGGAAAACCGAGGTAATGGGGTCGGGCCTGGGGGCTCGGCCCTTTTTACTTTGGAGTTGCTATGCACGGGGACTATTACGACGACGATATTTATCGCCTGCGGTCTAAAATTAATGATGCCGAGATGGATCGGGACGCTCTGGAGAGGGTGAGAGCGATGCTCGATCTGTTTTCCGATAACCCCGCGATGGTCATGAATCCTTCTCACGTCAAAGTTGGATTGGACTCGTTGGAACTTATTACGCTTAGAAACCTTGAAACTCTCAGGGGCAATCTGCGTCGAATGGAACAGTGAGGAGGGTGGCGATGTACATGGACACAAGCGATCCGGATGTCAGCTTTTTTCACCCGTCCGCAGCGTTCGTCATCGGGACGAAGGTTAAGAGCCTGGTCTACGGACGGGGGACCGTCACGGACTTCGACCAGACCGACGGCAGTCCTTGGCCGGTAGTAGCTACGTTCAAAGATCCAGAGTCAACAACCGGTGGAGAGGTCCATAAGGCGTATACCCCTACGGGCCGACTGGCGCATACCGATGACATAGGCATCCGGGATCTGTACCACGAGAGCGAGGAGATGCCGGACCTAAAGGCAGCGATGCACGCCTTGATGCGACGTGCAAAGGCTGAACAGACGGAAGTCCGCGAGAGGCAGTTCAAGGTATTCGAGCGAAATCTCGATCTGTGCCGGGCCCAGACGGTTCAGGAAATGCGCGATCGGTTTAACGAGGCTTGGAAAATGCGTCCGCAGATTCCAAAGGAGTTCATTGATATGCTCTTCGCATATGCTGCGCTCGAGGATGCGAAGGCAGCACTGGACATGGCAACCAAGACCGCCCGGTCGGAGAACTGAGCATGTACCTTCATCTCATTCAGGAAGATAAAAACGGGAAACTGCTGCATGTGGGGCTGCGGAAGGTAGATACGCGCGAACTGCATCTGCACTCTGCAATGGCGGAAATCCAGGCTCAGGGTGAACGGGTCGCCCCGCCGGATCAGGTGACGCTTGGTTATCTCGGCCTAGAAGACGATACAGGGTCTGTGAAGGTCTACCAGGTGGGCCGGGTCGCTCGGTGTATGCATCCGGTTTACCTCTCTCCGACCTTCGGAACCGCGTCCGATCGGCGCATTGAAGTCGCCCAGCTGTGCCTGGAAAGGTCGTCCCACGTTAATTCAAGTAACTCCCCGGTAGTTTAGGATCGCTGGATTCCTGCGCAGGTACACTCAGTGGAACCTGGTAGGGAGGGTTTATGGCACCGAACGATATGGTCGTTGAGCGGAATGAAGTCGTCTCAGTATTTGTAGAGTTTCTGCTCTGGGGCCTCCAGGTCCTGGTGCTCTGGCTGTTGTGGGCGTGGCTTGCCACACCTATCTTCGGTCTCCATCTTTCCTATCTCCAAGTGATGGGCTTGCACTTGATTCTTCGTACGGCAATCAAGGATGCGACGTTCGTCTTCGCGCCCAAGGCTCTGCCTACGACCACGGCTATCGTGCATAACCTGCTTTGGTACGGACTTGTTCTGCTTGTGGGTTACCTGATTAGCCTCACGTACTGAGAACGATTTCCAATCGATCGGAAAAACCGCCGCGTAATGACGGCGGTTCTTTTTTGCAATAGTTGCTGTGGAATTATCAGTGTTTTAAGCCGGGCGTTCACCTTAGTGAGTGGAGGCCCTATGGCGTTTATGCGGGTTATTTCAGGTAACCCCGATCTTTCCTATGTGCTTGCAAAGAATCCACACAGCGGGATGCAGGCTCGTTCGATCCGACGGGGTACGGTGTACGGGTGGTACCCGACGCCTGATAGCTACTGTCTGAATTTCATCGACAGTGAGACAGAGACGAGTTTCGGCCCTGAACAGGAGCAGGAGTTCGAATACATCAATGTGACCCGCTACGCTTCGCCAATGGCCTACCTCTCAATGATCTCGGAGATGCTTACTACGGCATTTCGGAAGCCAAACGAGAAGGACGTCCCGGCGCTTGCGGCAGTCGAATTCGAGACGGTGTATCTCTCCGACTTGATGCTGCTTGACGCATATCGCAAGGCTTATCCGCAGATCGTGTTTATGACTGAGGACGTAGCGAAGGACATTAAGAGTCTTTCGCTGACAGTGCATCCCAGTTATTCCGTCACTATGCGAGAGTTACTTAACATTTCGCTGACAATGATGATGGGAATGGCTTTCCGGTCGGAGTCCGACTACGTCGAGACATCCAAGGAAATCGCGGCCAAATACATCGAATGCATGAACGTTGTGGACGCGCCGTATGTCGTGCGTCGATTGATGAAAAACGCCCTCTTCCAGGATCGCCAAAGCTTTGCTTTGCTCAAGCCTCAACTGGATCAGTCGCGGAGGCACACTTTGGACCTCGTTTACGGAAACAATCAGATTGCCCGCCGGGACGCCATTAAATCCGTTCTGCAAATGGAGGGTCGCCACGTAATAGACCTCGGCTGTGGGGACGGGTTCTATACGGACACGATCGCTCGGCATGCCACGGCCTACTACGGGGTGGATACTGCCGAGGAAACCCTCAACGTTGCCAAGAACAAGTACGGGAAAATTGAGAAAGCAAAGTTCTTTGGGTCGCTCCCAGTCGCGGTGGCCGAACTTCCGGATGGAGTCCCTGTCACGGTCCTGATGACCGAGGTTATTGAACATATGCCGCTGGAGACGGCAGCGGATTTGGTGATCGACGCGGCGGCCACTCCTGGGCTTGAGCAGATGGTTATCACCACACCCAATCAAGACTTTAACCACCTATACGGAATGGCGGACGGCGAGGTCCGGCACGAAGACCACGACTGGGAAATGGGTGCAGACGCATTCCGACAGTGGCTCACCGGTCTTTTGCCACACATGGAAATCTCGTTCAGCCAGATCGGAGACGGCGTTGACGGGATTCGGCCTCAGCTGATGGCTGTTGTTCAAAAGAAGGGCGAGTAAATGAACTACGAAATTAACAAGGAGTCGGTGAAGGTTTCCTTCCCGCCACAGTCCGTTCTTATGACAGTGGGGCCTACGGGCTGCGGAAAGACTACCTTTGCCAAAAGACTCGTAAAGAAGACGCCCTTCGGAATGCGTGCCGTCCACATATCTTCAGATCATATTCGGCAGGAACTGCTGGGTCAGGATGTGTTAAAGGGCAATCTGCACAAGTACGATAATCAGATGATGCAGGTGTCGCACAAAGCTTTTGAGAAGCTTTGGTTCGACCTCCGCATGGCTATGCAGTACCCATATCCCGCTGACCTTATCGTTCTTGATACGACAGGGTTGAACGAGGAGTTTCGCGAGACGGTCGAAAAGATCTGCAAGGAAAACTATTACGCCTGCATCCCGGTGGTTTTCGAATACAAAAAGTTCGGAGACTACTTCGACCATCTGACAGATCAAGACCAGAACCGAAAGCTGATCGCTCGCCACTTGGAACGGCTGCGGGAATATCAGCGAACAATGAAGCGCCCCAAAAATGGGATCATCAAAGTTAAGTCCCCTTTTACCGAACCTGAGATCGACCCGGCATCGACCGCGCATCTTAAGCGCGTGCGTGAGTACGCGCCGTCCCGGCGCTACGACGTGATTGGGGACATTCACGGATGCTGGGAGGAGTTCACTGACCTCGTCCAGAAGCTGGGATACACGATCAATGATCACGGCATAAATGCTCCGGAAGGATCAAAGCTGATCCTTGCGGGTGACGTCATCGACAAGGGGCCGAAGAGTCGCGAAGTAGCAAAGCTCATATTGAATAGTCCCGACGTAGTCCTCGTGCTCGGCAATCACGAAAACTTCGCAAACTACGCTGCGCTCGACATGGATGAGGCGAAAGGGCCGCCTACCGAGGTCCGCGAGAAGTACTTCAACATGTCGATGGAAAAGGACGAGGACTGGATCCAGACGGTGAAGTACCTGATGGAAAAGGCCGTCCCGTTCTATGAGTTCGCGAACGGCATCGTCACACACAGCCCCTGCAAACGGGGGGTGCTGGGCAAGATGCATCCCAACGCAGTGCGAGAGCAAAACCGGGGATTGCGGTACCCAGAGGTTGCGAATGCCGACGAGTTACACGCAGCGCTGGACGATAAGTTCGCGGAGATCTTCAAGGACGCTCAGCGCAACGAGCCGCTTCACATCTTTGGCCACATCGCCTCGGTGACGCCCATCGTTGCCGGTAATCAGATTGGGATCGACACGGGGTGCGTCCACGGGAACAAGCTCACTGCGGTTAGCGTGCTTCCTAACGGGCGCTACTTCTTTACCCAGGTGCCGGCCAAGCAAACCTACTTTCCGAAAGACCTTTATCGCAAAGCCGAGAAGGTCATGCCGGAAACGGATACGCTGTGGCAAAAGCTTGATCCCCAATCCCGCAAGGCGATCGCGCGTATGTTCCGGAGCGGCGTAAACTACGTCTCCGCAACAATGAGCCCGTCGGACAAACTGGGGGACGAACTAGAGAGCCTGGAGGCCGGGCTGCGCTACTTTCAAAACCAGAAGGTCGAACATCTTTTGATCCAGCCGAAGTACATGGGATCGCGGTGCCAGATCTACCTCTACCCACATGAGGTAGAGAAATCGTACGGTGTGTCGCGCAACGGGATCCGGATCCGGCATGTGGATCTCAGTCCCGTCCTTCCTACTCTCACGAAGCTTGTTTCGTCCTGGCAGGATCTGAATTTTACTGAATGCTACGTCTTTGACGGAGAGCTACTGCCGTGGACGGCGATGGGTAAGGGGTTGGTCGAGGAGCAATTCGATCCCGTCGCGAAGTGCCTGGGGCGTGAGCTTAAGGCTAGGAAGGCGAACGGTTTCCTAGAGGCTCTGCAGGCTTCGAAAGAGACCCAGGCGTACGTGAACTTCCGCGAGCAAAAGAACTCGAAGACAAAAAAGGACTGGATCGATCAGATCGGGCACGCTCAGTACACAACTCTGTCCGCGCTCGCCGCTACCGAAATGCGGTCCTATGCTGAGGACGAAGCCGACCTCGAGAAGTATCGCCAGCAGGTCGAGCTTTACGGATCCGATGCACCGCTGGAGTATCGCCCTTTCAACCTCCTGAAGGTTGCCTTTAAGAACGGGGAAGAGTGGGTGAACGATAAGTCGCTCTACGATCTCAACCTGTTCGGTATGGACAACACACTCCCACTATTGGTTACCGAGGAGAATTTCGCTGAGTCCTTGGAGAAGGCAAAGCGGTTCTACTCGCAGGTGACTACCGGGCGACGGATGGAAGGCGTGGTTATTAAGCCTGCGGGAGCGATTCCCAGGGGATGCGCCGCGTATCTCAAGGTGCGGAACTCGGAGTACTTGCGGATCGTTTACGGATACGACTACCTGAAGCCTTCCAAGTATCAGCGCTTGCTCGGTAATAAGAGAATCGGTGGGAAGCGCCGGACCTCGATTCGTGAGCATGAACTGGGTCAAAAGCTGCTTTCGATTCCTTTGAAGGACCTAGCGCCTGAGGATAGGCAGTCCGCTTTCCCGAATGGGTACGTGCAGATCGCTGCAAATATCCTTGAAGCATTGAAGGATGAGAAGTCTCTCGATCCTCGCCTGTAAAAAAACAGCCCCCGTCCTGGGGGCTGTCTGCATAGGAGACTGAGGTCTGCGGTCTCAGTCCACTCGTTCCTTATGGGGTTAGCACCCCGATCCAAACTGTGAAAGCGAATCGTGTTATCGTGTCGGAAAGCCCGCAGGGACGCCGACATGATAGTGCTTACCGACACCGCAGCATGGGCCCGGCGTTACGGTATTGAGGTCGATCGGTTCAAGTGCCCTGTCTGCAGGCAGGAATACGAGTATATTCTCGCAATAGCTTTGAAGGGGTGGAGGGGTGTGCTCGCTCCTGATCATGGCTGTGGCAAAGAGGGGATATCTGAGGTCGTCGTGGACCTCTCCTATTATCTAAAGCGTAGACGAGGGAATCGATTCCGATGGTGATTTTCCAATCGATTGGAAGGGGTAGAGGTATGCGTTTCTATTCGGTTTTGTGCGCAATTGTGGCAGCTACGGTTTCGTGTGCGTCGGTCGCCGCTCCGAAGTCGGAAGAGCTAAAGCTGGAAAATTTCAAAGCCAACGTTGAGAAGTTGGCTGGGCCGGACTTTAAGGGCCGGGGAACGGGACAGCCAGGCAATACGGCGGCGGTGGCTTGGGTCGAGGGCGAGCTTGATAAGGTTGGCCTCCCTCACGAGCGTTACGCATTGAACACACCCCGTGGTCGGACCGAAAACCTGATTGCATGGATTAAGCATCCGTTTGCTACCGAGTCTGTGGTCATAGGCGCACATATCGATCACTTGGGAACGAGCGGTACCCGCACCTATTGGGGCGCGGACGACAACGCCTCGGGATCGGCGATGCTGTTGGAGATTGCAAAGCTTGCGTCGCAGTTTGCGCTTTCGACTCAGCGGAATGTTTATTTCCAGTGGTACTCGGGAGAAGAGCTTGGTCTGTACGGGTCGGAGGCGTGGGTGCGTAACCCGACGATTCCGATCTCCGAAGTGAAGTACATGATCAACATGGACATGGTGGGGTATCTCAGGAACAACCGGGTCGAGGCGTTGGGGTGTATGATGGCCCCAACTATTTGCGAAACCTTGAAAGAGCGCGTGCGTGCTTCGGTACCGAGCTTGACGCTTTCCGCCACCAAGGCAGCGGGCGGAGGGTCCGACCACGTGCCGTTCGCGCGCAAGGGCATTCCGGTGACGTTCTTCTATACGGGAACTCACCAGTGCTACCACCAGACCTGCGATACCCCCGAAAAGATTAACTATGACGGGATGGTCAAGGTGGCGACGGCCTCTTGGGAGCTTCTGTACATGCTGATGTCGGGAGTGCCTATTACGTCGAACGTCTCTGAAGTTGCTAACGACCCGTCTCTGGATTGCGACAAGGGTGAATCTTCGTGTGTTAAGAAGCCGTGCGGGAAGTCTTTTGAACATCCTCACGCTGGACACAAGCATTGACGGAATAGCCTTCTGATTGCTGCGCTCCGAATTTTCGCAGATAGTTCGCAAGCACTAACTGGAAATCGGAGCGTTCATGAATTTGACCGAAAGCGCATTCGTCCTTGGTGTGGCGTGGTTCCTCGCTACCTTCGGCCTTTCCTTCTTTCTCGACTTCCTTAAGACCATCTTCGAGCTAGCGATCAATTCGACAATCAGGGAATTACCTGGCCGGCGGTTGGATCCCAAGGAGGTCTGCGTTGTCGTTCCGTGTCACAACTCGGCCAACGACCCGGACCAGAATGAAGTAGGCCAGTGGCTCTTAGAATTGGTGAAGTCCGTCCCTGCCGGTTATCGAATCGTTTTTAGCGAAAACGCATCGACGGATTCGACTCTTCAGGTTTTGAACAAGATCCGGAATCAGTTTCCGGAGAGAGCGATCGATGTCATTGCCTGCGATCAGCCTGGAAAGATGAATGCGGTCCATCGGGCGGTCCTTTTTGCAAAAGGATTAGGCTACCGGTATTTCCTTCTGCTGGACGATGATGTGCGATGGACGGGATCATCGATCCTTGAAGTCAGTCACTATTCTCCGGCCTGCACGGCTCTGCCGGTAGTTCCATCTGAGGGAAAATCCTGGATTCACCGATCGCAGATTATTGAATACCAGATGATGGTGGCGTCGAAGCGAGCACAGTCACTAGTTGGTTCGGCAAGTATGGCCTCAGGGGCGGCAGGGCTATTCACGATAAGTGATTTCGTCGAGGCAATGCACGAACACGACGGAAAGCATATCGGCGACGACACGATGGCCGCTCTTATCTTCCACGTTCGGAAAAAGAGGATCGCTTTCGGATCCGGGACGGTCATTCGGACTCGTCCTCCACAGACTCTAAAGGTCTGGTGGAAGCAACGGGCGAAGCGTTGGGAGATATCTCCGGTTAAGAATATGAACTGGTTGGCTCGAACGGGATTTAAGCTGCCGGGGGAGGGTCCTGGGTTTTTGACCCGGTGGATGTTCCTGTACCGTCTTTTCGTGGTCTTTAACGACGTGCTGCGGATCGTCTCGTTCCCGCTAATCCTGTGGCGTGCGCCTCAACTGATGTTGGGGGTGTTGGGAATGACCTGGGTTTCGGTTTTCGCGAAGGTCTGGATGTACCATAAGTTCTTTGAACTAAAGCATTCCTGGGATCGTCAGTCGATTTTGATGCTATTTCTCTACCCGGGGTATGCTTTCCTCTGCTGGTTTTCGCGACTTTATGCTATTCCAAAAGGACTCGTTTACTACTTCAAATCGTTTTTCGATAAGGAGACCGTTCATGCGCAAGCTCAATATGGCCACTTGGTGTCTCGCTCTGACGACCGCGTTCACGAGCCAAGCGTTCGCGATCGATGAGACGGAGACGGGTTTGCCCGTAGCCGAGGGCGGTCTCCAGCTTTCCCTTAGTCGCGAATGGTATGAGGGGAACGTCACCGGACGGAACTTCGTCGAAACTTGGGTGGGGGCTCGTTCGGGCGCGGTTCGTGCCGCCACGACTACCGACTTTAAGAAGCATCGAATCCAGGTTTCGGCGGGTCTTCGTGATTTCTATGATCACGCCGCCCTTCAGCCGTTCTATTTCGAGGGCTACACGGAGTCCGGAAAGCCTGCATATGCGCTTCTTGGCTTGGAAGTGCCGCTCATTAGACCCCTGACGGTCTTTGGAGCCGTGGCTTACAACCAAAAGCACCAGTTCCGCTTTCTCGGCGGGCCTGTCTTTTACTGGAAGGACAGCCATTCCAGTCTCTTCTTCTATGGTTCCGGCGATCTTGAGGGGCAAGTTCGAACTCTGGGGGCGGTCACCCTTCGGAACCGGCTGCGCGGGTTTGGGAAGGTGGGCATGGATCTCGATGTGTCGGCGAAAATTGTCGATGTGAAGGGTGAGCCCCAAACGGCGTTCGGCGGGAAAGCTGGGGTCGCCTTCGGCCCGTTGTCGCTTTCGGCCCAGCTTGCCCCCTTCTACGAGGGTAGCGAGTTGAACCGCCTCCAGGCCGTTGTGGGGCTGGCTACCGGTATCTAAGGCACGAAAACGTAAGTGATACTGCCGGCCTTCGGGTCGGCTTTTTTCGTTTAAGGGTAGGATTGAATTAATCGCTGGCACCCCCTCACCGGCGGTGGAGGTGCCCATGCTGCTAGACATGACTGTAGCCGCTCTTGGCGCTGTCGCTGAGGATCTTATCGAGTGGTGGATTAAATACCGGGGGAAGCAGTGGCCCCTGACGGAGTACCGTGAAGATTTCTTTCGTCGTGCTAGGCGCTGGCCGCTCCCACATCCTGATAAGATGAAGATTGCCGAAAGAATGTTCGAAGAGGTTGTAAGGCAGGTAGATCTTTATGGTCGCCCTTCGCCCGAACAAGTGCGAGATATCGTTGGTAGAGCAAAACTTATCATCAAAACGGAGTGGCGCACTCGAAAGGGATGAGGCAAGACCATTCCAATTTGGGAGGGTCCTATGAATGCCGTCACCCGGTCAGAGAAGCCTAAACAACTAGCACTAGACGACCGCATCAACGCGGTACTTGATAGATGGAACGCCGCAGTCGTCAAGGACACTAAGCTTCCTAGAGTCTTCTTGAATCCGATCCATCACTGGGGATTCCATGGATGCCCGGGGCCGTTTTCAAGCAGGGGACTGGCCTTATGGGAGGCGGATCTCGAAGTGCTCAGCTTGATCGCGGATGCGTCGGAAGAGGAAATCAAGGCGAGTAAATCAGACTACGTGCGCGGGGCTTGGGGCTGGCTGAAGTTTTACTCGCCCATCGTATCTCAGTTCCTTGCGGAACATTACCAGTTCACTCAGGCGAGTCGTTCTGCGAGGTCTGTTGAAGAGCTGCGCGCGCTTCTTCCCGGACAGAATCCGGCACTTCCGTCAGAAAAGACTCTAACGGAGCTTTAGAAATATCCCGCAGGTCCATGACCGCAGCCTTGGTGGGTCCGGCGTCTCGCGACAGAATATCCGAGATGGCCTCATCTAGGACCTGAAGCTTCTTTGTCATGGCCGCGACGTTTGCCATCTCCTCGACCGTTTGGGTCTGGGCTCGCATGAAAAACCCTTTGACTACCGTATAAAGTTCTTCGTCGGTAGTGATCTTTCTGCCATGCGTAAAGATGTCCCCGTTGGGGCAAAAACGAAGTACTTCGGTCGATCCCTCGGAAAAGGTCAGAGTGCCGGGATCTTGATTCAATCCAAGTTCGGTATTGTCGGTCATTGGATCCTCCTAAGGGCTAGTTAGCGTGGGGGCAGGGTAGCAGCAACTTCTGTCCGACTGGGAAGTGTGTTTTACTGCACACCTACCTAGCGGGGACCTATATGATCAAGCTGCAGGAGAAGATCGTACACGGCGAGGCTGTCGTGTGCGTGATTGGTTTGGGATACGTTGGCCTTCCTCTTCTTACGGCGTTCGTCCGGGATCAATTCCGATGCATTGGCCTCGACATTAACGAGAAGCGGTTGGACGAGATTCGCGAAGGCACGGTCTCTGTCGTATCGAAGGCTGCCGCGACCGTGCTCCAAGACGCAGCAGCGGACGATCGCCTGTCGCTGACCTCGGACCCAACGGTATGCAGTAAAGCGGATGTCTGTATCATTTGCGTTCCGACGCCGACGGTGAACCGTCGGCCTGATATTAGCCACGTACTGTCAGTGGTTGATAACGCGCTTGTTCACTGCAAGCCTAAGACGCTGATCGTCCTGGAAAGTACGGTCGCTCCCACGACTACTCGCAAGCTTATTGCCGAGCAGTTGTGCGCCAAAACCAACAAGCAGCTAGATCACGACTTCTTCTTTGCGTTTTCGCCTGAGCGAGAGGATCCGGGCAACAAGACCTTTGCCCTGTGGAATACGCCGAAGCTCGTTGGCGGCGTCAGCGCCATGGGTACTGAGCTAGCTCTTTCCCTGTACTCACGTATTTGCGACAAAGTCCATGTCTGCAGTTCAAGTGAGCACGCCGAACTGGCTAAGCTCTTTGAAAACACCTTCAGAGCCGTAAACATCGCGCTCGCTAACGAACTGAAGGACATCTCTACGTCGATGGGAATCGACCCATTCGACGTCCTTAAAGCATGCGATACAAAGCCGTTTGGGTTTATGAAGTTCACCCCGGGTCCGGGGGTGGGCGGCGAATGCATTCCGGACGATCCGTACTATCTGCTGGAGCATGCACGTTCGCTCGGCGTCCATCTGCCGGTGATCGAAACGTCGATGCGTGCCAATGACATTGAGCCGTTCGAGTTGGTTACACGAGTTCTCGCTGCTTTGGCGGCGAAAAAGGAGAGGACCCACAAACTTCATGTTGTGGGTCTCGCCTATAAACCAGGCGTAGGGGATCTTAGGAATAGTCCTGCGTTGGAAATCTTCCGCCGCTTCCTCGATCTGGGCCTTGAGGTTACCTACGAGGATCCTTATGTGCCGCAGATAGATCACGACGGGGAAACCCATTTCAGCCTTGCACGTGAAGACGCGGATGTCGTTTACGGAGAGGCAGATATAGTCCTCGTGCTTACGAATCATACCGATTTGGATTTTGGGCCGTCCTTCTATGAAAACATCGAAAAGAGAGCGAACCTCATAGGAGATGCGCGTGGTGTTTACGGTATGTCGAACCCCAAAGTCCTGAGGCTCTGATGGCGGTCCAACTCTTTCGTCCGGTTTTCCGCGTAAATGAATGCATTGAAGGCATCCGCGAAGTCTTAGAGTCGGGGTGGGCTGGCCAAGGACCGAAGTGCAAAAAGTTCGAGGAGGAGTTTTCGAGCTTCGTAGGACGGCCGCGCGGACTCTACACGAACTCGGCCACGGCATCCCTGCACCTCGCCGTTCATCTGCTGGACCTTCCGCCAGGATCTAAGATCGCGACGACGCCGATCACCTTTTGCTCGACCAATCACGCGATCAAGTACGCCGGACATGTGCCGATCTTTTGCGATGTGAATCGCGACCTTTCCATGGGATCGGAAAGCGTTTTGAACGCTATTCGCGCGGGCGCGCGGGCGGTCATTTGGGTCCACCACGGTGGCCAGGTCTCCGCCGACTTCTATAAGCTAATGGCCGCCCTGGATGTGTTTGAGGCTCAAGGTCTTCATATTCCGGTGATCGAGGACTGCGCTCACGCCGCTGGGGGATACTACCGGGAGCAGGTTTATTGCGGCGGTGGTGCGGACTTTCAGGTGGTGAAGAGCAGGATCGGATCGAACCAGCGCAACTTCGCTGCTTTCTCGTTCCAGGCCGTGAAAAACATGCCCACTGCTGACTCGGGATTCCTTTTCTGCCCTACCCCAGAACTGACCGCACGGGCTGAAAAGCTTGTATGGCTCGGCATCGACAAGACTACCTTTAGCCGCACGAATACTTCGTCGGACGAGGTTTATAAGTGGCGTTACACGATTGAAGAGATTGGCTGGAAGTACAACGCCAACGACGTTATGGCGGCCATCGCACTAGTCCAACTCAAGTACCTGGATGAGGATAACGCATACCGTGCGAATGTTTACGAGTGGTATCGCAAGCACCTAGCAGCTGCGGGCCTCTACTTGGTCGAGCACCAGACCGGCTCTTCACATCACCTGGTCAACGTCCTAATCAAGAATCGTGAAGAAGCTATCGTCGCGATGAAGAAGGCCGGTTACGCTCCGGGCGTTCACTACCTTCCGAACCAGGAATTCCCCGTATACGCGGACTGCGCAAAGTACGCGCAGCCGCTGACTGTTACGAACGCTATTGCCGAACACATCCTCACTCTTCCAAACCACTTGGAGATCACCGAGGACCACGTGCAAGCTGTCGTGCAGGCTTTGAAATCCGTATCGTGAATGGCAGGATCTAGTTTTCCAATCGATTGGAAAGACCAACGGAGGCCGTGATGGAAGAGTTCCTGAAGATGGTGAATGAGGCTCTTAAGGAGCAAGGCGACGCAACTGGTACAGCTACCGCCGACACCAAGTACAAGGATGTCGGGATGGATAGCCTCACCACCCTGACGCTCATGTCCGATGCCGACGAGAAGCTTGGTATTCGAATCGACCCGAAGGGTTTCTCTGACAACAAGACGTTTGGAGAGATCTATGAGTCCGCTCAGCGTCAGTAACGCTCTTGATGGCCAAATCTATTCCATCGCGACGGCGATCCCTGAAAAGACCGTTCAGAACAAACCTGAACATGTGAAAGCTATTGGGATCGCCACGCGGCATGTCGCTACGCACCATACGACTAAAAGTCTTTGCGTAGCGGCGGCTCGGAAGGCCATGGAGGGAACGAATCCTGCCGACTACGCGGTAGTGATTCTCGTCACTCAGACGCCGGAGCACGTTACCCCGGCCACGGCGTGTCTTATCCAACACGAGTTGGGCTTACCGAAGTCATGTATGGCGTTTGATGTGAATCTCGGATGCAGCGGTTACACCTACGGCCTGCAAATGATGATGAGCCTATTGCGGCAAAAACAGACAGGTCTTCTCCTGGTAGGAGACACGTCCTCACGGATATGCGCGCACGACAACCCTGCGACCGAACCGGTTTTCTCGGATGCTGGGTCAGCAACTGTGGTGAAAAAATCTTCGGATGGTTCCTGGTCGTACTTCGATCATGGAACCGACGGAAGTGGGGCAGACGCCATCATGGCTGCGACCGGGCCGGCTAAAAACCCCAATCTCGAAGAGAGGCAGCTAGGTCTTCAACCATCTAGACTCACCGACCTGCAGATGAAGGGACTGGAGGTTTTCTCCTTCGCAACTAGCGTCGTTCCCAAGTCGATCACAAATCTTCTGAACTACTGCAACGCCATTCCCGAGGCCGTTTCGACCTCCGTTCTGCATCAGGCGAACGCGATGATTAACAAGGCGATCGTAAAAAAATCGAAGCTTGATCCGGATAACGTTCTGGACTGCCTTTTTCAGTACGGCAACGCAGCTGGCGCTTCGATTCCTTTAGCGATCACTGCGGCGGCGAACCGCCCGTTGGAGGCGCCGATCTTGATGGCCGGCTACGGCGTGGGTCTGTCTTGGTGTTCGATGCTGTACCTTGGACGGCCGCCGATTGTTCACCGGCCGGTGGTCGTTCCATGAGAGACAAAAACTTCCTCATTACCGGCGCATCCTCTGGGATCGGATACTGCGTAGCGGAAAAGTTATTTACTGAGGGCGCATATGTGATCGGTGTGGGTCGCAATGTCGGCAAGATGAAAACCAACCAAATCATCGAACGCGACTTTTCGTATGCGAGCCAGGTACTTCCCGATCTGATCTCCGACGTCCCTGAGTTAGATGGCGTCCTGCTTTGTGCGGGAGCGGCGGAGACGGTAGCGATGTCTCGCTTTACCGCTCAGCGGGCGGCAGAGGTCATGGCGCTCAACTTGTTCAATCAGGTCGAGTTTCTGACTGAGTTGATCAAACAGAAGAAGCTGAAAAAGCAGTCGTCTGTTGTTTTGGTATCTTCTATTGCGGCTCGAGTTCCCATTCCCGGTAATGGCATGTATTCCGCGAGCAAGGCCGCCATGGAAGCGATTGCTCGGAACCTCGCCGTAGAGCACGCGCGGCGGGAAATCCGTTTCAACGTAGTTGCCCCTGGGCAGGTCTGGACGCCGATGACGAACAACCTGCCACTAAGTCCAGAGGCTCTGGAAGCGGATCAGAAAAAGTACCCGCTTGGATATGGAACGCCGGAGCAGGTGGCGGGTCCGATTCTTTTTCTCTTGTCCCCAGCTTCCTCGTGGATGACTGGATCAGTGCTGACGGTGGACGGCGGGAGGTCCCTATGCGGTTAACCGCTGGCCACGTCACGCTGCGACCGGTTACTGATGCCGATATCCAGATGGTCAGGGAGTGGCGGAATAGCGAGACTGTTCGATCGCAGCTAGTAGATCGCAGCGAGATCTCTCCTGAGCAGCAGCGTACCTGGTGGTCAAAGATGCGGTTTGACCCGTTTTACTTTGCCTGGATCTGCGAATCGCAGGGGAAGCCATTTGGCTTTGTGTGGGTGAAGCTTGACCAAGATCTGTCAGGGACCACGGGAATCTTTATGGGCCCAGCCGGACACGGTACTGGTGATGCGTTCTTCGTTACTCATGCGATCAATAACTGGTTCTTTGATGAGCTTCGCCGAGACAGTCTTCGCTGCGAATGCTTCGCCACGAATCGATCTGGAGTGCGATATAATAGGTCGATCGGTTATGAGGACGAGTGGGTAAATCCGGATACGCTCCTAATTCGGATGGTCCTGACGCGCGAGTCCCATGAAAAGTTCAAGACGCGTATGGAGAGAATCATTCGTGGAAACCCGCAATTCCCACTATTCGCCTGAGCCCTACGAGCGAGCCTTCGATGGCTGGGTGTACGCTTGCATGCGGAGCGATCTTTCCGAAGGGAAGGTCGCTCTTACCTTTCCGGGTCATCGCATACTCATCACGATGGATGATGTGCGCCCGGACAAGATCATTGCGATGAGCAATACCTGCCTTCATAGGGGAGCACAGATCGTTGGCGGGTCTGAGCACATCTGGTTTGGTAAGTCCGACCTGGTGTGCCCCTATCACCGGTGGACGTACTCTGAGCAAGGTGTTTTGCGCGCGGGACTAGGTATGAGCGCCGCGTGTAAAGGGCTCGAGCTTCGTCGGTATCCGGTGGAGGTGATTGGCGACTTCGTGTTCGTGGATCTTTCGGATCGTCACGAGGAGTTTAAGACCGGCGGGGGAATTGATCTCGCGCTCCTCCAAATCACAAAGGCTATGGGCGATCGTATCGGGCGTGATACGCGCCACTTTTCTTGCAATTGGCAGATTTGCGTAGAGAACACACTTGAGTCGACGCACATCGGGCCGGTACATCCAGAAACGTTTGGCAAGATAAAGATGCGTCCGACCGTCAGGGCATATGCTTATTCCGAGTCCTACCGAGTGGCATCTGCCAGCAGCTATATGCATGTTCCATTCGCTGAATCCTCGAAACGCCCAGACTTTGCACGACACCATACGTCCGGCGGCTTCGAGCACTGGTACATCTATCCAAACCTATCGATCGGCTCGGTTGATGGGATGACCTTTTACGTTGGGTCGATCGTTCCTCGGGGCGAGGCCAAGACAGAATTTCACTACTCGATGTACAAGGCGCACTGCCTTGATCCGAAATCTCAGATGATTTGCGACTTCATTGCAGCGAGCATGCCGGAGTTCACCGGAAAGACTCTGGATGAGGATGTAGCCATTTGCGAGATGGTCCAGCGCGGTTGGCATCATAGAAACCGGGGAGAGGATCTTCTCACTGAGCAGGACATCCGGATAGAGTGGTTTAGAAAAGCTCTCCCACCTCAGGAATGACCTAAATGACGATCCGCATCTGCTTTTTCCAACAGATGAACCACCCCGTCCTTTGCCAACTAAACGTCTGGGACCCGTGCGACGTCATCAACGAGGTGTACGGCAAGGAGCCTGTCCCCAAGTTTCAGGCCAGCCATACGAACCGTATGGACCAGAGCATGAACAAAGCGGACATCATCGTGTTCTATAGGACCGGAGCACATGCTCATCCGGTAATGGCGAAGATGCGGCAGCAGGGGAAGCTTTGCGTTTATTCGCTCGACGACTGGTTGGGCTGGCCGGGGCTTAAAGCTTGTCAGCTGTACGATGATATTTCTCCGGCCTTCCGGTTTTGCGAGATGATGTTTGCCTCTACCCAGCCGATTTTGGACAAGTACGACGCGCGGCGAAAGTTCACCATTACGAACTCCATGCGCCGCAGGTATCTAGACGTCATGGCCGGGTATGAGGCTGATTACTCCGGAGATGAGTTCCACGTGGGCATTACCAAAGCCCACGTTATCCCACCTTTTCCTGAGACGGTTATTCGTATCGCCAGGCAAATCGAGAAGTTCGGTCTGTCGAAGAGGATCGTGTTCCACTACTTCTATCCATCCGAGATGTTCCCAAAATCCCTCTCGCAGAAGATCAAATTCGTTCGCCACGATCCGGTACACGGAACACCAGACGTTTTCTGGTCCGTTTTGCCGGGCCTCAAGCTGCACGCGATCTTCAATCCCATCGAGGAAGGCGAGTTTTCAGACTGTAAGTTTCCTCTGAAGTTTTTCGAAGCGGCGGGTCTCGGTGTTCCCCTGATCGCGTCTCGGTCGTATCCATTCCTGAAAATCATGCAGGGCGGGGAATACGGGATTCTCGGGAGTACCGATCAGGAGTACGCCCATGCATTCAAGCGTCTGATCGATCATCCCGAGCAATGCAGACAGATGGGTCTAGCTGCTCGAAAGAAGGTCTACGACCATCACCTGCTCGAAAAAAACATTCACGAGTACGTCGAGCCCATGCTCGATGAATTGGCAGCTAAGCGGGAAAGAGAAAAGAAGATTACTCCGGACGGTCCCATCAAAAACCAGATTCTTGATGAAAAGGAGGCCGATCTTCAGCGCCATATAGATCTCGGCGATGAGGGACAGACTATTTGCCCTCCGCTCATGTTCCTTCGGTCCCATGAGCAGCCTATCCAGGTCGATGGAAAGATTCGGACGCTCTGGTTCAAAGGCCACACCTACGGTGGTCGGTTTAGCAAAAACGCTCGCGTCGATATCGTTCGTGACGGAAAGGTCAGACACACCGCTTACATTTCAGCCAAATCTATGATGGACTCGACTTGGTGGAGTTGCTTTAGCTCCTCTCCCATCGAAGTACAGAAAGATGATATTCTTCGGATAACGAACGAGGATCGCAGGCCCCTGAGCTTCTATCACGCGGTGGATCAGACCATTCCGGGGCAAATCGCAGTCCGTTACAACCCGTGAGACGGCCATGGACGAGATCAAGATTGACCCGCGGATGCCGTACCCCAAGCTCACCGGGTACGAAAAGAAGATGTTCGCGCTTCCAAATTGGCCTGAGTATTACCGGGCGCTAATTGACGGTGAGCGCCCCTCGTCGGTGATTGAGAGGATCTGGACCGAGAACAAAGACAGTCCGGACTTCTGGTCGAAGTCGACAATGAAGCGCTACGTTTACCTCATTGTCCCGAAGCTGCAGGTGAATACTCAGGTCTATGACCTTCCGTCCGGCGTTCACGCCCTGAAGGCTGCGATCGATTCGAATGTCAGCCCCGAAGATCTCCTGCAGATTGTGTTGGCCTTGCAGGTTGAGCGAGTCCACCAGATGTACCAGGAAGAGCAACGTTCGGGTCGGCCTAGCAAAGAGGTGACCCGGAACATTGAGTTACTGGCAAACGTTTGGTCGAAGATGGCCTCCGTTGAGGTTATGCGTCAGGCGAAGCGGGGCAAGGCGAGCGTTGAGACCGGACAAGTGGTCAATCAGA
>ERZ1066122.601-NODE-601-length-36720-cov-8.645084_pt1 | contig 36720 bp, 19 predicted proteins | sample MGYA00382769_ERZ1066122 | MGnify/ENA primary metagenome ERZ1066122 (study PRJEB33369, sample SAMEA5778352) | biofilm metagenome | biome: Industrial cooling water; feature: Water cooling tower basin; material: Biofilm | place: United Arab Emirates | collected... | reverse complement strand
CCTTGCTTCATCGAGAACGTGGCTTGGCGCTGTGCCCTATTCTTGACAAGCAATTTCATACACTTACCAAAGTGGATTCCATCGCCATCTGTGATTGCTCTCTTTCCAGGCTTGGCAGTATGTGCTCCACTGATTTCTACTTCCAATTGGCTTGGGGACTGCGATACGTTACCAGAGCGACCAGTGCTTGGTAAGCTAACTGCCAACGTCAAAAGAACTATCAAAAGCTGGTGCATATTGAATTTGCGAAATGTTGTTATATGTCAGAACTTAGGCACTGGTTATTAATCCGCGCTTGAAAATCCGCGTTCATCCGCGTGCCATTCACAGCGGGTTGGCGCGCGGATAAACGCGGATGCAAACAACGCGGATTTTCTCGGATTAAGTCTTGCACGCCAGCCGGTGCGTAAGGTCTGTGTATGAGTGTGTTTACCGGTTAGCTGGTTGAAACTTCCTAATCGCCAACATCAAATTCGACTCATTCGCCCGGTGGTTATACCCCGTGCCGAAGGGCAGCGGCTTGGGCCGATGCACCGAATCGCGGTAGGCGGTGAAGAGGTCGTGCTGGTAGTGCTTGGCGAAGAGCGGGATGGGCTTGGTGTAGGAGCCGTAGTGCGTGATGCGGAAGCGGCCGTCGTCGAAGAAATCGTAGGCGATGCCGGAATCGTCTTGCAGCAGGAGCTGGCTTTGGTTGAGCACCACGTTGCGGATGCGCGAGAAGTACGACTTGTGCATCAGGTACGACGCCGACTTGACGAACGTGGCCACCGGGCCGAGGCTTTTGGCGAACGCGATGACCGCCGGATTGCCGGCGAGCTTGCCGTCGGAGATGTCGGCGGAAAAATAATAGACAGTTTGCGGGCGGCCCGTTGAATCGGTGAGGAGGAGGCGCGAGCCGGGGGTTTGGCCGGCCGCGGCGGCGCCTTCGGCCAGGGTGCCTTCGGCAGTCAGGTGAACCAGTTGCGCGTCAACGACGCGGTGGCCGGTGCGGGTGGCGAAGAGCAGCAGGATGGGCAGGGTGCCGTCGAGCTCGGCGGTTTTGAAGTCTTTTTCCATACTGAGGGTGCGGAAAAAGCTGAAATTGAGGACCGACCACAGCGACGACTGCACCATCTTGAACAGGTTGGGCTGCGCCAGCACGGCGGGCGTGGGGAGGGCGCCGACGGGTTCGAGGCCAATCATCACGTAGGTATCGGCCTGCGGGAAATAGGTGTGGACATTGAGCAGGTCGGGGCCGGAGAACGGGTAAAACACCGTCGAGAGGCTGCGCGCGGCCGAATCGAGCTGCCCGCGCGAGGCCCAGCGGCGGATCGGGCGCACGCGCGAGCGGTCGTAGGCCCGCCACTTGGCGTCGTTGGCGGTGCGGAAGGCTTTCCAGCGCGGGTGGTTCAGGAGCGAATCGGGAAGCGGGGCGCCGGGGCGGGCGGGCAGACCGGCGAGGTAACGGCCGAAGGCGTCGTAGAAGCCGGTGGCGCGGGAGGTGTCGGCGGGCGCGGCCAGGGCGGCGGGACGGGCGGTGCGCTCGGCGGTCGGCGCCGAATCGACTGCGGTGGTGGCGGCAGAATTGCCCGAAATCGTGCTGGACTCGGTGTCCGACTCGGGTACCGGCGTCGGCTCGACGGGGGGTGCTTCGACGGCGACGGGCGGTTCGGTGCGGGTTGAGGTGGTCGATTCGGATTGGCAGGCGGGCAGGGCCAACAGCGCGGCGAGGCCGGCGAGCAGAAGCGAGCGCATTGCGTAAGACAGTGGAGAGCGAGTGCTTGCGGGGCGCCGCAGGAGCGCGAAGGTAGCTGGAATGGAGCGCGAACCTCCGGTTCGCTCGCGGCTGGGCACGGCGGCGGGCGTTGGGGTGTGCCGGATGGACCTGCTGCGGTGTGACTGGGGAGCAACCACCGCACCAAACCACCGCACCTAACCGCATTCCCTAACCGCGCGCGAACCGGAGGTTCGCGCTCCATTCCAGCTACCGTAAACAGCCTCCTAGGCCGCCACGCCGCGCCGCCGGGTCAGCAGGAAATAGAGTGGCAGACCTAGCAGCAGCGTAAGCAGCCCGGCGAGCGACTCGGAGGGATTTTGCCGGAGCAGAAACCATAGCGTCCAGCCGTTGAGACCCAGAAACAGCAGCGGCGTGAGCGGGTAGCCCCACGTGCGGTAGGGGCGCGGCAGGTCGGGACGGCGCAGCCGAAGTATGAACACGCCCACAACCGTCAGGAATGTGAACAAACTCAGCACGAAGCCGGTGTAGAGCAGCAACTCCTGAAACGTGAGACCCACGGCCAGAAACAGCAACGCCATCGCGGTTTGCGTGAGGAGGGCACGGAGCGGCACACCCGAACCAGGCTGCCGGTGGGCCAGCCACGCGAGAGTGGGCACGTCCTCGCCGATGGCCTGCACGATGCGCGGCCCGGCGAAAGTCATCGCGGAAATGGTGGAGGTGAGCAGGAACGCGATGGTCAGACCCATCAGCTTCGCCAAGGCGGGCGAAAACAGCCGACCGGCCGCCAGCAGCCCCACTTCCAACTCGCCTTGCAGCTCGGGCAGGGGCGTCACGCGCAGGAAGGCGTAGTTGAGGCCGACATAGAGCACAGCTACCAGCGCGGTGCCCGTGAGCAGGATGCGCGGCAGATTGCGGCGAGGGTCGGCGATTTCGCCGGTGATGTACGCCGCCGCGTTCCAGCCGGAATAGGCGTAGGACACGAACACGAGCGAAACGGCGAATGCTGGGCTAAACAGCAGCGTAGCGTCGCCGGGTACGGGGCGGATGCCCGTCGGCGGGAGCACCACGGCCGTGCCGGGCCGGAGCGCCGCGACAATCAGCACCAGCACGACCATCACCTTCAACGCCGTCAGCACCACCTGCACCCGGCCGCCGAAGCGGACGCTTCGGCTATGCAGCAGCGCCAGCAGCAGCACGGTGGCGGCGGCCAGGGCGCGCACCGGCGCGGCCGGATACAGCCGATGCACGTACTCGCCGAGCGCCACGGCCGCCAGCGCGATGGGCGCCGCAAAACCGACCGTTGCCGACGCCCACCCGCTCAGAAACCCGACGGCCGGATGGTAAATGACCGATAGGTAATGGTATTCGCCGCCGGAGCGCGGCAGCGCGGCAGCCAGCTCGCCGTAGCACAACGCGCCGCATAGCGCCACGACGCCGCCCACGCCCCACAGCAGCAGCAGCGGGAAGATGGACGGCGTACCGGCCACCTGAAAGCCGAGGCTCGTGAACACGCCCGTGCCCACCATCGAGGCCACGACGATAGCAGTGGCGGGCCAGAAACCAAGCGCGGGGCGGGTGGGCGAATCCTTCATCCGCCGCAAGTTGGGCTGTAGCGCGGACTTTTGTCCGCAGTTTGTTTTTCGCGTGAGCTGTTGAAACTGCGGACTAAAGTCCGCGCTACAGCTTCGGGCGTTTATAGAGCGGCACGGTGCTGCACGGCTCGCCGTACATCACCGACGCCACGACGGGCAGCAGCCGGTGCATCACCTCCACGTAGGCCGAGGTGGGCACCGGGAGCTGGCCGCAGCCTTTCACCACAACTTTGGCGTCGCGGTACGCTTCCGGCTCGATGGCGGCGAGGGCATCCTGAAACAGCGCCTGCTCGAGGGCGGCCACATCGCCGAACACGTAGCGGTGGGCGTACGGCTGTAGCTTGGTGGCCAGCAGCATATAGGCCCACGTCGGCACGATGGCGTCGGTGGAGCAGATGATGGCGACGTTTTTTCCGGCGTATTGCGCCCAATCGTGGGTTTTGAGGAACTCGCGGAAATCCTTTTCGCGCAGCAGCAGGCCGTGGAAGAGGTTATCCTTGATGTCGTACACCACGCGCTCGCCGGGATGAATGAACTCCTCGAGGTTGAGCGTGACGAGGCCGGAACTGGCGACACGGTTGACGAATTCGGTTTCGATTTCCATTGCCTGGCTGAGGAGGGTTGCGCGCGGAGTTGCGCGGAGTTTCGGGAAGTTTTCTTACAATGCCGGCGCGGCTTTCGGCACGGTGACGTACACCTCTTTGCCGTAGGATGGCTCGTAGTACGCCACGTCCTCAAACAGTCCGCCACGGTGGCTGAGTGCCGCCAGCTCTGCCAACGTGGCAACGGCCGGCACCCGGACGGCAGGCACATAGTGCGCGCCTTCGGCGCTACCGAGCAGCTCGCGGCATTTAGCGGCACCGCTGCCGCTGAACACGACCGGCCCGCCGGCCAGCAGGTCGGTCAGCCACTCCGGCGTAAGGATGACGGGAGCTTCGGGCCGTAATTCCTCGCCCGCCGCCGTGAACAGGCCGCTGAATGCCTCCTGCCGGCGCGCATCGATGAGTGGGCAAAAGCGGTAGGTAGCAGCATCGGGCACGGCGGCGGCTGTTTGGCAGGCCAGCACCCGCAGCGTAGAGACGGCCACCAGCGGCACACCGAGCGCCGCGCACAAGCCTTTGGCCGTGGCCGCGCCGATGCGGAGGCCCGTGTATGAGCCGGGGCCGGCCGAGAGCGCCACGGCGGCTACGTCGGCCAACGAATTCCCACTCAGCCGCAGCACCTGCTCGACGAGCGGCAGTAGGTGCGAGGCGTGCGATTTGTCGATCCGTAGCTCAGCCTGGGCCACCACCTCGGCGGTGGGCAGGCGAGTCAGGGCCACGCCGCACACCGGCGACGAGGTTTCGAGCGCGAGCAACACGTCGGGCATTCCGGGGCAGGCTACTTTTTGGCCGCCGGCGCGCCCACCACCGCCGACGGTTTCAGCAGCGAAGCGTAGCGTGGGGCGTCGTTGAGGACGGCCACGGCGGCTTTCACGTCTTCGTCGTGGTCGAAGGAGGCTTCCGTCACGCCGCGCTGGAAGTAGTAGCGCGACACGATTTCCGATTCGAGCAGCGGCACAATCTCCGCCTTGAACCGCACCAGATCGTTGGCTTTGTTGAGCAGAATCTTCTTCTGCATCGCCGTCACGTCGGCCTTGATGTCGTCGTAGTGCTTGTCTTCTTTGGCCTGCTTCACCAGTTCTTCCACCGAAGCCTCGACGCCCGTCTTGTACGAGACGTCTTTGTTGGCGAGGAAGGCGACGAACTTTTGGTAATCGGCGTCCGAGAGCTTGAAATCCTTGGCCACCGCGATGGTCGGGTGCTCGGCGCGGTAGCGGGTGGCGAAATCGAAGAGGTAACCTTTGCTGAGGAGCGTACGGGTGATGTCGGCGATTTCAGGGTCGGTCACGGGCACGTCCGGTGCGATACCGCCGCCGTCGTACACGGTGCGCCCGACCAACGTTTTGAACGCCGTGCGCGTCGAGTCGGCGAATTTCACCACGGAGCCGTCGGCTTTGCGGTGGGCGTAATCAAGCTCCTGAATGCACCGGCCGCTCGGGATGTAATACTTCGCCGTCGTGACTTTGAGTTGCGAGTTGTAGGGCAGCGGGCGCGTGGCCTGCACCAGGCCCTTCCCGAACGTGCGCTCGCCGATGAGCACGGCGCGGTCGTAGTCCTGCAACACGCCGCTCACGATTTCGGCGGCCGACGCCGACCGGCTCGACGCCAGCACCGCGATGGGCATTTGCGTATCGAGCGGCGCATCGAGGCCCCGATACACCTTATTCCACTCGGTGAGCTTGCCTTTGGTGCTCACGATTTCCTTCCCCTTCTCGACAAAAAGATTCGAGATGGTGATGGCCTCGTTGAGCAGCCCGCCGGGATTGTCGCGCAGGTCGATGATCAGTTTTTTGGCGCCCTGCACTTTGAGCGCCGTCACGGCGTCGCGCACTTCCTTGCCGGCATCCACCGTGAAGCCCTGCAACTGGAGGTAGCCGACGTCGCCGGAGACCATTCCGTAATAAGGCACGTTGTCGATCTGGATGTTGGCGCGCGTGATGGGCACCTCGAACGGCTTGTCCACGCCGTAGCGGTGCACTTCGAGCTTCACCACGGTACCGGCCTGGCCTTTGAGCAGCTTCGATACGTCGCCCTGGTTGCGCGACTCGACGGCCACGCCGTCGATTTTGAGCACTTCGTCGCCGATGAGCAAGCCGGCTTTTTGGGCCGGAAAACCCTCGTGCGGCATCGAGATAATGGTTTTGCCCTCGCGCTTGATCACCATCGCGCCGATGCCACCGTACTGGCCGGTGGTCATCGTGCGGAAGTCTTCGATATCGTCTTCCGGGATGTAATTGGTGTACGGATCGAGCGATTTGAGCATCGCGTCGATACCGGTTTTCACCATTCGGGCGGGCGCTACTTCATCGACGTACGCCGCGTTCACTTCCTTGAAAAGTGAGGCGAAGATGTCGAGGTTGCGGGCAATCTCAAAATAGCGCTCCGACTGGGTAAACGACGCCGTGGAGAACGCGAGCGCGCCGGTGGCCAGCGCGGTGAGGACGACCGATTTCTTCTTCATTACGAACGGTTGAACCGAAGCAGAACAGACAGAAAAAACACCCTCGCGCCGAGCACAGGGCAATCAAGTTGACGAAGGCGGCGGTGCGTCAGGAAGTTCCGCCCGCGTGAGGCGTTGAAGCCCTTTTCGCAGCCGCTTGCTGAGGGCGGCGAGCGAATCGGGTTTTTCTTTGCCAATATACAACACAGCCACCAGCAACGGGGCGGAAAGACGCGCGCCGCCGCCGTGGGGTTGCGTCAGCGCGGCCAGCAACTCGGGCTTGCAGTGGCGCCACGCCTCGCGCAGGAGCCGCTTGATGCGGTTGCGGTCGGTGGCGCGCTTGAAATGCCGTTTCGATACGGAAAGGACGACCCGGAGGGAAGCAGGGTGAGCTGTATTGCTTAGCTGTGGGCGTTCTTGGGCGTTGGGTGTTGGGTGTTGGGTGTTTGGGAGCGCGCTTGACTCTACTTGGGTTTGCGCGCCTTCGGTGCCGGGTGTTGGGTGCTGGGTGGTGGGTGTCTGGGGTTGAGCCATAGAATCTGCTCCACCTTTCTCCGCCCCCACTTTTGCACTCTCAACTCCCACGCCCACACTTGGGGCAGCATTGCGCGGCGGCTGATCCGCTTCCCGCTTGCCATCATCACCGGAAACGACCGTACCCGCCCCCGTTTGCCAGACGACAAACCGGAGCGGGTACGTGTTGAAGGCCGTGCCGTGCTTGAAGAGGCCGTCGAGCAGACGACGACTGCACAGGCGTTCGGCCTTACGAAAGGTGTAGCGGACAGGGGCCGCAGGCCGCGAGGCGGATGCGGCGGCGGTCGGCACGCGCGCTAAGAGCCGGATGACGGCGGTTGGTTAGGGCTTCGGACGGCGCTCGTCGGAGACGGTCAGGCGCTTACGGCCTTTGGCGCGGCGGGCAGCCAGCACACGGCGGCCGTTGGCGGTTTCCATCCGCGAGCGGAAGCCGTGCTTGTTGCGGCGCTTGCGTTGCGAGGGCTGATACGTACGTTTCATCGATTCGGCGACTTAACCGCACCCGGCTTTTTCGGGAACGGGCGGCAAAAGTACGGAGAATCCGGCAAATGGCCAAACGTTTGGTTGTTTTGGCGTTAGTTAGTGGCGGCTCTCACCCCAAAAAGCCCTCCCGCCCCTTTGCGTATGATTCAGTACCACTTGTTCCACCGCGACCCGCTGGGCGGCTACCTGCCCATCGAAATCACGCTCGACACGCTGTTGCTGCCCACCACGGCGCTGCAACTGGCCGCCTGGCGACCGGGGCGCTACGAGCTGCAGAACTTCGCGCAACGGGTGCGGCGCCTGCGCGCCTTCGACGAAGCCGGCGACGAGCTAGCCGTCCACAAAACCACCAAAGACCGCTGGGAAGTGGCCACGGCCGGCGCCCGTACGCTCACCGTGCGCTACGAGTACCACGCCCGGCAGCTCGACGCGGGCGGCTCGTGGCTCGATGAAGAGCAGCTCTACGTCAATCCCGTGAACTGTTGCCTGGCGGTGGTCGGGCGCGAGCACGAGCCGTGCGGGCTGCATCTGCACGTACCCGGCGGCTGGCGCGTGGCGTGCGCGCTGCCCCAGCCCCACGACGACCCGCACGAGCGCCACGCCAACGGCGGCTACGACGAGTTGGCCGACTCGCCGTTCATCGCCTCGCCGACGCTCCAGCACGAGGTGTTCGATGTAGAGGGGCACCGCTTCCACGTGTGGGTGCAGGGCGGCGGGGCGCTCGATTTTCATCGTCTGAAAGCCGATTTCCGCGCCTTCACGGCCGAGCAACTGGAAATGTTCGGCGGGTTTCCGCGCGCGGCGTACCACTATCTGGTGCAACTCCTGCCGACGCGCTTCTACCACGGCGTCGAGCACACCACGTCCACGGTGCTGGCGCTCGGTCCGGCGGAGTTGCTGCCGACGTGGAGCCTCTACAAAGAGCTGCTCGGCGTGGCCTGCCACGAGCTGTTTCACGTCTGGAACGTGAAGCTGATTCGGCCCGCCGAACTACAGCCCTACGACTACACCCGCGAGCAGTATTTCCGCACCGGCTACGTAGCCGAAGGACTCACCACTTACTACGGCGACTACCTGCTGTGCCGCGCGGGCGTATTCACGCTGGAGCAGTACCTGACGGAGCTGAACGGCGTAGTGCGAAAGCATTTCGACGACGACGGCTGGCGCCACACGTCGGTGGCCGAGTCGTCGGTGGATGTGTGGCTCGACGGCTACCGGCCCGGCGCGCCTGATCGCAAGGTCAGCATCTACCACAAAGGCTGTTTGGCAGCGCTGCTGCTCGACCTCGAAATCCGGCGCCTGCACGACCACCAGCGCAGCCTCGACGACGTGATGCGCGCCCTGTGGCAGCACTTTGGCCAGACCGGGCGCGGCTACACGGCCGCCGACTACCGGCGCGTGGTCGAGGAAGTGGCCACCACGCCGCTCGACTGGTATTTCAATGAAGTCCTCGACGGCCTCACGCCACTCGAGAAGCTCCTCGACCGGGTGCTCGGCACGGTGGGGCTTCATCTGCACACTGAGGAAAATTCGAGTGCCGCCGAAAGCCGCTGGGGCTTGCGGCTGGGCACACAGGCAGTGCTACCCGAGGTGCTCGCGGTAGCGGCCAACTCGCCCGCCGCCCGCGCGTTGAGCATCGGCGACGAACTGGTGGCCGTCAACGGCCGCAAGGTGGAAAACGGCAACCTGCCGGGCCTGCTGCTGGTCGCCACAGAAACGGTGGAACTGACAGTTTTCCGCAACAAGCAGCTTCGCACGGCAACCCTGACGGCCACCGGCGAAGCCTATTTCCGGCGTCTCAGCATCGAGCCTGACCCCGACGCCTCACCGGCTGAAGTGGCGCGGCGGCGATTGTGGCTGCGGCAATGATGGCGCTGCCTCCACGTCAATTCTGCTCCGGTCGGGCGACGACCAGCTCCCACCGAAAGGCCCACCGCCAGCGCAGGCGCACGACCCTGACGGCCGCCCGCTCGCAGATACTCAACAAATCGGCGCGCCGAAACGCCCGAGCCACCGAAAGGGGCGCGTCGTGCCGTACCAGACGCGAACCATTCAGCAGGCGCGTGAGCCACTTGATGCAGTAATACGCGATGGGGTGGCGGTGCAGATCGTTGACCACCACTCCCAGTCGAGCTTGCCCGGCGAGTTGCCGGAGAAGTTGCACCAGCGCCGCATCCGTGAAATGATGACAGAACAGGCTGCACGTAATGATGTCGTAGGTGTGCCGACGAAACTCGTCGCTGAAAATATTGATCGCTTCAAATTGAATCGTGGGCCAGTCCGCGCATTTGGCGCGCGCGTAGGTGATCATAAACGGATTCGCGTCGATACCGGTCAAGTGTACCGGCTGCCCGCGCCGGGCCGCCCACCGCGCGATGACCCGCAGCGTATCGCCGCCGCCGCACCCGATGTCGGCAATCCGCAACGGCCGGCTGCGGGCCCACTCGGCCGACAGCAACGCCAGGCCGCGCAGCACGGGCGCGTACCCACCGAGCCACGTATTGATGACCTCCAGCTCGTCGAGGTTGTGGCGAAGCTCGTCGCCGGCGAGCGCGAGGTCGTCCATCAGCTCGGGGTGGTCGTGGCGGTGGCGGAGGTCGATCACGGCGCGGGCGCGGGCAAGGCAGAGGGAAGAAGGCGAGGGCGTCAGGCCGGGAACGCCACGCGCAGCAGCAGCGATTCGAGCGTCAGGCCCGGCCCGAACGCGAACGACAGCACCCGCTCGTCGCGCTGGGCGGGCGTGAGTTCGGCCAGCAGCCGGCGCAGCACGAACAGCACCGTCGCCGACGACATATTGCCGCACTCGCGCAGCACGGAGTAGGCGTGGCGGTTGGCGTCGCGCGGGAGCGCCAGCGCCTGCTCGATGACTTCCAGAATGCGCCGCCCGCCGGGGTGGATGGCTACGTGCGCCACGTCGGCCGGGCGCAGTCGCAGCGCCCGCAGCAACCTATCGGTAAGCTGGCCGATACCGGCCCGAATCAGGTCGGGCACGTACGACGAAAGCGTCATCTCGAACCCTGAATCGCCGATGTGCCACGCCATATCGGCGTGGCCGGCCGGCTCCAGAGCACAATGCGAGGCTTCGAGCGCCAGCGCCGGGGCACCCGGCGCGAGGGGCGCCCCCGCCACGAGTACCGCCGCCGCGCCGTCGGCAAACAGCGCATTGGAAAGCAGGTGGTCGTCGGAGAGGTGCTTCTGAAAGTGCAGCGTACACAGCTCGACGCACACCACCACCACGCGCGCCCCGGCATCGGCCCGCACGATGGCATCGGCGAGCTTGAGGCCATTGAAAGCCGCGTAGCAGCCCATAAAATTGACGGCCGTGCGCTGCACCGTGGCGGGCAGCCCGAGCGCCCCAATCAGATCGACGTCAAGCCCCGGCGCGTACATTCCCGTGCAGCTCACGGTGATCAGGTGCGTGATCGACGCGACGCCGACCGCCGCCACCTGACGCAGGCAATCGGCAATGGCATTGGCGGCCAGCGGTACGGCAGCAGCGCGGTACGCCGCCATCCGCGCCCCGACCGCCGGGAACGGCTCGAGGTCGGGCGCGGGCGGATAAAACGTAAAGTCAGCGGGTTGGCGGCCGTAATCGGGCACTACGGTATGCCGGGCGTCGATGCCCGACGCGCGATAGAGTGCCCGCAGGCGGCGCGCGGCGACGGCATCGAGCGCCAGCGTCCTGACCATAAAGTCGGCGATGCGCGCTTGGGGCAGCCGACACGGCGGCAACGCCGTGCCGATAGCGCAGAGGTAGCTTTCAGCCATTCAGGAGCGGAAGAGAGCGGGAAACGCCGACGGGCACCCGCGAAGGTATCCCCAAACGGCGCCGCCGCCGGATAGTTTTCGACGTGCCCGCCCGCCTACGCTTGGCCCAATTCACCGGCTCGCTGGGTGAAAAAACAAGAAATAGTGTATTTTTGCGAATTCCGACGACGAGTGTCGTATATTTCGGAGCCTGAACCCTGACCGAGCCTAACCCGAATGCCATTTCCGGCGTTAGGTCTCACCATCAACCCCCACGCCTTACACCCACTCAACCATCCACCACGTAACCAGAGTGCCAGCCGGGCATCGCCTTTCTATGAAAAAACTCCTACTTGCCCTCTTGTTTTCGGCCGCTTTTGGCTCGACGGCCCACGCCCAGATGGTGGCCGAGCGGTCGGCGCCTGCCGCCGAAGAACGCTCAGTCGTCGTGTTTCCGAACCCGAGCGCGGGAATTTTGCACGTAACCGTGACCGGTTTCGAGGGCGCCGCGAGCCTACGGGTGCTCAACGTCATCGGCAACGAGGTGTACCGCGAGGCCATCAGTGCGGCAGAGCCGCGCGTGAGCCGCACAATTGATTTGAGCAATCTGTCGGCGGGCCTCTACTACATCAAAATCGAAAACGGCGCACACGCCGAGATGCGGAAGGTGGTCATCCGCTAACCGTCGGCGCGGCCGTTTGTCAGCCAAGCATACAGCGCCCCACCCAGCTACGGAATGCTGGGTGGGGCGCTGGTTTCTTAGTGGGGCGTAAGGGAGCGACGGGTTTTACAACCCTTGTGATGCTTTCTGAATCAGGTCGTCCAGGAAAGCGCGCCCGTAGCCGATGCGCGTGGCGTACTCGAGGCACAGATCGTACTCGCGCTCATCGACGCGGCCGTCCTGCATCATCAGCAGCACCAGCGTCTGGAGATGGAACGTGCGCTCGAGGCCGGTGTCGGGGATGACGAAGCTCAGGACCGGCAGCGTATCGATGAGCGGCGCCACATCGGCGGGCGACAAGTCGAGTTGGTTACCGATGGAGACCAGAAAATCGCCTTCCTGCTCGTCGAGGTAGCGGTCGGCGGTCGCCACGAGCAGCAGGTTCTGGAAGAAGTAGAGCCGCTTCTGACGAGTGTCGAGCAGCTCGCGGGTGAGGTGCGTGTTCATTGCCGGTAAATGTACGTACCATCGCCGTAGGGTTTGATGGCTCGCGGGTGGGTTGCCGATGCGAGGTGAGTATCTTCGCCACGAAACAAGGGGCTACCCTTCGTCCGTCCTTCCTTATCCGCATTTCCACTGATGGCGTCTTCGTTGTCACCTTCAGAGTCTCGCATCGGCACCTGGAAGCTAGTCACCATCGCGCTCAACTCGGCGGCGATTTACGTGTTGGCTTATATATTGGTGTTCGGTGTATTGCAGCTTTCCCAAGCGGCAATGGCGTATCGCTACGTAATCCCGACCATTCTGCATCCGAGTAAGCTCAATTACTTGATTCAGGACCCGGAGTGGCGTCGGTCGATCATCGTGATCGTGTTTTCGACCGGCCCGGTGCTGTGCCTGCTCCTGGCCGTCGTTGCCCTGTTTCGGTTACGCTCCACGCTGGAAGACCGCGGGTCGGCGAAGGTATTTTACGCCTGGGTAGTGCTGCACGGCTGCAATCAGTTTTTCGGCGCGATGGTAGCCGATAACTTCCTGCGCGACGGTTTTTGGCTGGCGCCGGCCTACCTGGTCATCACGTCAACGGTACCGGCCATTGCGTTGGGGTTTTTGTTTGCCAACCTCTGCCTCGTGATTGGTTACAAGCTCAGTCTGCCGTTCCTGAAAACGTGCGACTCCATCTCGTTGATGCGCCTCGAAAATCGGCCGAAGCTCATTTGGATTACCATCTTCGCCCCGTGGGCGATTGGTACGCTGGCCGTCAACCTCAGTAAGATCGGGACGATGACGATGCTGGAGGCCGCGCATTCGCTCGTGATCCTGCTGCTGCTGATTCCGATGGCGGTTGGTATCCGTTTTGAGATGCACGAGCTGACCGTGCCGGCGCCGCGCCGTCCGCGGCTCGAACGAGTGCTCATCGTGTCGGCGCTCACGGCGCTCATCGGGTGGCGCGCAATCACGCACAAAGGCATCTACTTCAAGCCGCACGGCTACCGTAGCTACCCCGGCCGCGATGTGGTTGACAAAGTGCGGTAGCGCCGCCCGGCGGGGTGCCGCGTGGTCATCAGAGCAAGACTCGCTGAACTTCAGGCCCGGCAATCGGGTAGTTGGCGAGGCTGCATCAGTCGGGCTCTGTTGCTGAGCCTGCCCGTCTTCTACCGTCTTCGTTACGTTCTATGCATTCCGTGTGTCTCTTTCGTGAATTGGTTCTGACCGCGCATCTGCTGTTTGCGGCAGTGGCAACCACTGCCGCGCAGCCCTCGACCACTCGCCGTGCGACCGCCGCGCAAGCATCTCCCGCCCCGGCTTCGGCGATGAAGCCCGAAGAGCGCGCGCGCCAGATGACCGCGTCGATGACGCAATCGCTCGGCCTCAACTCTGCTCAACAGGCCAAGGTGCAGGAGATCAACCTTACGGCCATCCAGCGGGTGGAGGAAGCCCGCCGGACGTACGCCCGGCAGTTGCGCCGGATGCGCGCGGAGATCGATCTGATCGGCAACAGCCGCCTCGGCCTCCTCAAAGACGCGCTGACCGAGCAGCAGTTTCGCGCCTACACGGCGATGCGCGAGAAGAAAATGGGCATCCCGGAGGCGCTCAAGCAGCAAGCGAAATTGAGCGAATCGGCGGGGGGCGAGTAGGGGCGGCAGCCGCAGCCGCAGGCGCAGAGGTTGAGGCGGGCAGTGGCAGCAACAAAATGCCCGCGCCAACGGAGGTCGGCGCGGGCCGGAACAAGGGTCGCGGTAGGGTAGCCTACACGCCCGGCTCGCGCCGCAGGGGCGCGTCGTAGGCGGGCGAGGGCGGCAGCGGGTCGGTATCGGAGGGCGGGAGGCGGATTTCTTCCGTATCGGCCACGCGCAGCGTGAGAAGGCCGGAGAGAATCATCGAGCAGCCGCCGAGCACGAGTGTCAACTCGGGGCGTCCGCCGAACACGTGGTCGGTAAACCAGCCCAGAATCAGGCCCGCCACCACTTGCGGAATGACGATGAAGAAATTGAACACGCCCATATAATAGCCCATTTTGTTGGCGGGCAGCGCACCGGCGAGCATTGCGTACGGGACGCTCAGAATGGATGCCCACGCGATACCGACGCCGATCATCGAGAGCAGAAGCATCTGGGGATTCGAGATGAAGAAGATCGAAATCAGTCCCAGACCGCCCGCCGTCAGGCAGAGCATATGCGTGAAGCGGCGACTCGTGGCCCGTGCGATGGCCGGCAGCAGCAGCGCCGCGATGGCCGACACGCCGTTATAGACTGCGAAGCAGACACCGACCCAATCGGCGCCTTCGTTGTAGAGCTTCGAGGTGGCGTCGGTGGTGTGGTAGATGTGGCTCGTGACGGCTTTGGTGGTGTAAATCCACATCGAGAACAGCGCCAGCCACGAAAAGAACTGCACCACGGCGAGCTGGCGCATCGTGTGCGGCATCTGAAAGATGCCCGCGAAGGACTCCCTGAAGCCGTGCGCGAACCCGGCCGTGCGCCGTTTCTCCGCCTCAAACTCCTCGAGGTTTTCGGGCGGATACTCGCGGGTGCGGGCTACCGTCCAGGCCACGGCCGCGAAGAACGCCACGGCACCTAGATAGAACGAGTACTTCACCGACGGCGGAATCTGCCCCGCCGGGGCCGTATTGGGTACCTCAAAGTAGTTGGTGAGGATGTAGGGCAGCATCGAGGCCACCACCGCGCCCACGCCGATGAAGAACGTCTGGGCCGCGAAACCCGTGGTGCGCTGCTCGTCGGGGAGCAAATCGCCGACGAGGGCCCGGAACGGCTCCATCGAGATATTGATGGAGGAGTCCATAATCCAGAGCATCCCGACGGCCATCCACAGCGTCGAGGAGTTGGGCATCAGCAGCAGCGCCAACGAGGCCAGCGTGGCGCCAATCATAAAAAACGGCCGCCGCCGCCCCCAGCGCGGATGCCACGTACGGTCGGAGAGGTAGCCGATGATGGGTTGCACCAACAGCCCCGTAAGCGGCGCGGCAAGCCAGTAAAGGGCGATTTCGGTGCCGCCGAGCGTCTCGAAAATCCGACTGACGTTGGCATTCTGCAAGGCAAAGCCGAACTGAATGCCCAGAAAGCCGAAGCTCATATTCCAGATTTGCCAGAACGAGAGCCGGGGCTTGTGCCGTGTGGCTGCCGCAGCCGGGGGTGCCATAGTGGCCATAAGAACGAGGACGGAGAGAGGGCGAAAAACGAGCAAGCCGGGTCGGTTTCGGCGCCGACTGGAATCGAATCCGAAAAATACAGCCGATTTGCTGGGAATCCGACAACCTACTGCCGCAACGGATGAAAAAAACGTAGGGACGGGGCTGGTGGCCGCCCTTACGTTGCCGGTGCCGGGGTGCGGGTGGGCACGAGGCCCGCCCCTACGTTGCTGATTGCGTGGTGTGGTAAGGTCGGGTACGAGGCCCGCTCCCTATTTCGCCGTCAGCCGGAACACGGCGGCACTCAAGGGCGGCAGGCCCACTTTAAGGCCCTTGGCGGCGTCTGGGGCGTAGAGGTCGGGGGCGCTCACGGCCAACTCGCGCCGGGTCAGGAGTTGATCGACAGCGCGGAGCTGGCCGTTGGTGGGCAGGCCGAGCGTTTTGAGCGCGGCTTCGGGGATTTTCAGGGTGGCATCGTGCGCCTTCTGCCGGTCGAAGTTGACCACGACGAGCAGGCGCTCCTCGCCGTGGTAGCGCAGGAAGGCGTAGCATTTCTGGTCGTCGTAGCCGGCGGCCTGGTTGCGTTCGTTGGCGTAGTGCAGGCCGTAAAAATCGCCCGTGCGGATGGCCGCCGACGAGCGGCACAGGCTCAGGAGCCTGCCGTAGAACGCGCGCAGCTCTCGTTGCTCGGCCGAGAGGCGCCCGCCGTCGAACTTGCCGTCGTTGAGCCACTTCTGGTGCTCGGGGACGCCCCAGTAATCGAAGATGGTGGTACGGCCGTCCTGCGAGGAGAAGCCTTCGGCGTCGGTGCCCGGCTCGCCGACTTCCTGGCCGAAGTAGAGCATCACGGGGCCCGTGCTGAGCAGGGCGGTCACGGTCATTCCGGGGATGGCGGTGCGCGGGTTGCCCGCGAACTGCGGCGAGGCGATGCGCTGCTCGTCGTGGTTTTCGAGGAAGCGGTACATATTCCGCTCGATGCCGCGCGATTCCTGCTGCCAGATGTAGTCGAGCTTGCCGGTGGAGCCGCCGCCGGCCATCAGCTCGCGCAGGCGGTCGTAGAGGCCGACTTTATCGTAGAGGTAATCGAACTTGCCGACCTGCACGTAGCGGTGGTAGGCGGCCGGGTTATAAATCTCGGCGATAAACTTGACCCCCGGCCGCGCCCGCTTCACTTCGGGGATGCACCACGCCCAGAACTCGACGGGCACCATCTCGGCCACGTCGCAGCGGAAGGCATCGACGTCTTTGGCGGCCCAGTAGAGCAGGATGTCGCGCATCTTTTTCCAGGTGTCGGGCACGGGGTCGAAGTGCGGGATTTTCTGGCCCTGCTGGTAGTCCCAGCCGTAGTTGAGCTTGCAGGTCTCGAACCAGTCGTCGAGCGACGGCGTGGCCGTGAACACGTCGTTGCCGGTGGCTTTGGCCGGCGACTCGGCGTACTTGCCGTCTTCGTTGGGCGCCCCCAGCCCGCCGAGCGGGTTGTTCTGCTTCGGCACCGTGAAGGTTTGGCCGGGCAGGTAATAGAAATTGTTGTTCGGCGCGAAGGTGCGCGTCTTGTCGTCCTGCTCGCCTAAATCGACCACCCCGGCGGGCTTGGCGTCGGAGTGGTAGGAGCGGGCGACGTGGTTGGGGATGAAGTCCATCACCACCTTCATCCCGGCCTTGTGGGTGCGTTTGATGAGCGCTTCCCACTCCTGCATCCGCTTGGCGGGGGCGGTGGCGAGGTCGGGGTCCACGTCGTAATAATCACGGATGGCGTAGGGCGAGCCGGCGCGGCCCTTCACCACGTCGGCATCGTCGGCGGGCAGGCCGGGGTAGGCGGTCATCGTGGCGTGCTCGATGATGCCCGTGTACCACATATGCGTGATGCCGAGCGCCTTCATCTCGGTGAGCGCCTTGTCGGTGATCTGCTCGAACTTGCCGACGCCGTTTTCCTCGGCCGTACCCCACGGCTTGTTCGTGGTCTTGCCGTTGGTGAAAAGGCGCGGCAGGCATTGATAGACGACGAGTTTATCGTCATCGGCGGCGGCGGCGGAAGCGGGTGAAGACATTGCAGCGGTAGGGGAGGAAGCCGACGCCGACGCTGCACCGGGCGCCGACGCCCGTGGGGCAGAGCAGGCAGCCAGCCCCAGCAGCACGGCAGAGTAAAGGGCGTGTTTCATCGGGGCGAAAGATACGGCCAAGCGGAAAGGGGCGCGAAAAATTGCTCGCTTGCGGTCAGCGAGGCGTTCTACTGTCAACATCCTACCACTCCTGCGTTAGTGGGTGCAACATCAGCTCATCGACCACCACGCCGGGCGGTTGGTCGAGCACGTACTGCACGGCGCGCGCCACGTCGGTGGGGGCGAGGTGGTGAGTCAGGTCGCCGGTGGGGGCGCCGTTGAAGTGCGTATCCACCATTCCGGGGTAAATCACGCTCACCTTGACGCCGTAGGGCCGCACTTCCTTGCGGAGCGAGCCGAGCAGCGCGTCTTGCGCGTACTTGGAAGCGCCGTAAGCGGTACCGTGCGCGAACGTGCGCTTGCTGACATCCGACGCAATCCCGATGAAGTGGCCGCTGCGCTGTTGCTTGAACACCGGCACCGCGTACCTGGCCAACAGGAACGTGCCGCGCACGTTGGTGGCGAAAATGCGGTCGAACTCTTCGGACGTAAACTGTTCCAACTCCGCGAACGAGCCAACGCCGGCATTGGCAATCACGGCATCGAGGCGGCCGTAGTGCTGGACGGTCTGGTCAACGACCCGTTTTACATCCTCTTCGTGACTGACGTCGCCCTGCACGTTGAGTTGGCCGGGCGTGTCGGCAGGCCGGCGACTGACTGCGACGAGCTGGTGACCTTGCGTACGTAGCAACTCGGCGGTGGCGGCGCCGATGCCTTTGGTGGCGCCGGTGAGGAGGATGACCATTGGGTTGAAGGCGGGCAATGATGAAAGTCAGACTTGTTGCGTTCGAGGCCAATGTACGGCGCGGCCTCTCGGCGAGGCGTATTCGTTGAAAAGCAACCCCACGAAATGGCTTCGGGGGCACTCCTACTGAAGCGCCCACGAAAAAGGGCTGCCCTGAATACCTCAGGACAGCCCTTCTTGCTTTGCGGCCCGACTTACATCTGATTGTGTAAGCCCGGCTCAGCCATCGCTTACTCCTTCACCAGACGGGAGTGGAAGCGCTGCCCGTCCACAACCGTGGTGAGCGTGTAGGAACCGGCCGGCAGGGCCGCCGACACACCCGGCTGCACCGAGTTGAGGCCGGCCACGACGTTCACCGCTTCGGTGTGGACCGTCCGCCCGAGCGCGTCCGTGATCAGCAGCGAAGCCGAACCGGCAGCACCGGCCACCAGCTCAACCCGCAGCGCGCCGTTCTTGCCGAATGGGTTGGGCAATGCGGTAACGCTGGTCGTGATGGTGCCTTCAAACTGCACCGTCCGTGCCGGCGACGCGGTGCGGGTGCCGTCCAGGTCTTCCTGCACCAGGCGGTAGAAGCGCAGGCCGGTCTTGTTTTTCTCGACGTCCGTGAAGCTGTACTCACGCACCGTGGTGGCGTTCGGGGTCGTGCTGCTGACGAAGCCCAGCGAGCGCCACGAGCGGCCATCGAGCGAGGTCTGCACGTCGAAGCCACGGCTGTTCTGCTCGGAAGCAGTCGTCCAGGTCAGGCGGGCGTCGCGGCCCTGGCGCACGGCTTCGAAGCGCGTCAGCTCGACGGGCAGCGTCTGCTCGATATCCTGCACCGCGAACGGCGAGAACGTAGCGAGCTGGTTGCGGGTGCGGCTCCAGCGGCCGTCCACCAACGTGGCGGGGCCATAATCGCGCACCCGAGCATTCCAGTCGCCACCCTCGAAATGCACGACCGTGCACATCGTCCGATCGAAGTTGGGGGCTTCGTCGGTGGCGTTCCACTGTAGCTCAAGGCTGGCGGTCTCGCCGCTCGGCAGAGCACCACCGCCCCAGGTCACGTCCCACTGCTTGTTGACGGTGTAGCCGGCAGGCGTACCCAGCAGCGCATTGGTCACCAATGCGGAAGCCGCGTCGTTGGAGGTGGTGCCGGTGAAGTTCTTCAGCACGGCCGGCGTGTAACTGGTCGCCGTACCGATCGGGAAGAAGACCGTACCGCGCGCGCCCGTGGCGCCACCCGTCCGCAGGAAGAACAAGCGGCCCAGGCCCGACGTGATGACGTAGTGCGACGCATCGGCCCCGGTGATGAAGCTCAGCGTAGCGGCCGTGGTGCCCGGATCGGTCATCGCCAGGTTGTAGGCGCCCAGGTCCACGGAGCCGCCCGTCAGGTCAAGCTCGCGCGTCACGTTCACGCCGCCCGTGAGCACTTTGGGCGTTGCGCCGACCACCACCAGGTTGCGGTACGTACCCGCCGGGATGGGTTGGGCACCCGTGCCGGTGAAGGTCGTGGTGCCGCCGGTGGCCACGTACGAAGTAGTGGCGCTCACCGTGAAGGCGCCGTACACGTTCAGGTCGCCGGAGAGCGTCACCGTCGAGGAACCCTGAATGTCGAGATTCCGCACGTTGGCCGTACCGCCATTGATAACCACCGTCATCCCGTTCGGCACGATGGCATCGGTGGTGGCGCTCGGTACGCACTCCGGCGACCAGTTCAGCGCGTTGTACCAGGTCGTGTTGAAGGCACCGGTAAACGTGACGGTGCTCACTTCCGTGAGCGTGACCGGCGCCGTGCCGGGCGTACAACCGTTGGCATCGCTCACGCGAACCACGTAGTTGCCCGCCGCCAGGCCCGTGAAGGTGTGAGACGACAGGTTGGTCGGGGAAGTTGCCGACTGGAACGCGCCGCCGTTGAACGAGTAGTCGTACACGTAGGGCTGCGTACCGCCGGTCACCGTCAGCGTAATCGACCCGTTGCTCGAGCCGGAGCAGGCCTCGACCGTGGTCGTGTTGGTAACGGTCAGCGCGCCCGGGTCAACGATTACCCGCGTAGCGGAAGCCGTTACCGGCGAGCAGCCATTTGCATCGGTCACGCGCACGATGTAGGTGCCCGCCACCAGGGAGCTGAACACGTACGTGCCGCTCATTTGCGGCATCGAAGCGCCCGTGTAAGCGCCGCCGTCGAGCGAGTAGTCGAAGACGTACGGCGGCGTCCCGCCGGAAGCCGTTACCGAGATGGTGCCGTCGTTGGCGCCGGTGCAGGTCAGGTTGGTTTTGCTGACACCGCCCAGACCCAGAGCCGTCGGCGACGTGAGCGTAACCGACTGCGACGAAGCAGCCACGCAATCGCTGGCGTCGTTCTTCACCAGAATCGAGTAGGTACCCGAGACGCGGCTGATCGTCACCGAGGTCGAGAAGACACCCGAATAGGCGCCGCCGTTGACCGAGTAGCGGTAGTTCGAGCCGGGGCCGCCTGCCGCCGTGATCGTGATCGTGCCTTGCCCACCGAAGCACAACGGATCCGTGCTGCTGAGCGAGAAGGTGGGCTGGGGGTTGATCGTGAGTGCGAGCACATCCGTAGCCGCCGTGCAGGGCGCCACTTGGCCGCTGCTGGTGAGCGTCAGCGTGGCCGAGCCGGTGGCCACGTCGTTGGTGCCGGGCGTGTAGATGGCGTTGAGGTCGGTGGTGCTCGGCGAGAACGACCCGTCGCCGCTCGTGCTCCACGTACCGCCCGTAGCACCGCCGCCGATGGTACCGGCGAGGGAGTAGGTATCGCTGGCGCAGATGGTGGCGGTTGCCGGGCCGGCGTTGACCGTGGCGGGCGTGTTCACCGTCAGCGGGCCGCCGCTCACGGTCAGCGCGCAGCCCGTGGTGGCCGTGGGGCCGTAGGCGTCGTTGACACTCACCAGGGCGTACGTAACGCCCCCCGTGGTGGGGAACGTGAAGGGCGAAGTAGTGGCCGTCACAGGCGCTTGGTTAACGCCGTTCTCCGACAGCACTATGCTCCACGGGCCACCGTTGCCGGTGATGGTCACAGAGCCGGTGAAGGGGGCGCACTGCGCTCCTGTGGTGGTCAGGGTGGCGGTTTGCTGCGTGTAGCTAAACTCGTCGGAGCCAATGTCAGGCGAGGTCTGACGCGAGGTGGCGGCGTTTTCGTACTCGCCGTTCACGCCCACGATTACCTGCGCCGCACCGTCGAGCTGGCAGTTGGTGGTGGGGTCGAGGTTGAGGTTGCCGGCCGCTTCGTCCACGAAGCGGGCATCCACGTTCTTCGAGTTGTCGTCGGTGGTACCAGCCGTGGCCTGCCACGCAGCGAAAGTGGTATTCGCTGCGCTTACCTCGACCGTCGTGGTCGGGTTGGCGGCGTACAGGTCGTTGTAGTCCGAGGTCAGGTCCGTCGTCGACGTGATTTTCAGGGCGATGTGCTTGCCCGTGCCGCCCGTGCGCTCGTTGATCAGAATGTTGTTGCGCAGGTCGAGCGTGGCCGTGGTGCCGCGACGCAAGGCTGCCGATTCACTGCTGCCAGCCGTGGCCGAGCCACCGATTCGCACCGAGTTGAATTGATAGTTCTGGCCGTCCGAAGAGGCGTCTGAGTCTTCCCAGATTCCAATGATTGGCATCGCGTTGGTGTTGCCCGTATTTTCAATGGAAATCTGGTTGTTGCGGATTTCGGGAATGCCTGCGAAAATGTAGATGCCCGTTACTTGCCCCGGAATGCCACTCCCGGTCGAGCTGCGAACATCCCCGATGCGGTTGCGATTAATGACAACTGTGTTAGCATTCGTGCCAAGGTGTACGATGCCTGTAATGCGTCCCAGTGTGCCGGTGTGCGTGTTGTTCAGGCCCGTGATGCTGTTACCCGAAATCTCGATACTGTTTGGCTCCGAGTTACTTACGATGCCGCCCAGCGCGGGGTTATCTGGACCGTTACCAGAGCGCAATACCCCTGCGATATTGCTGATGGTGTTGTTGTTGATGACGATCTCGGTCGTGGAGCCCGCCGAGCGAATCGCCTGAAAAGTGCTGGTCGAGGATGACGCGATAGCGAAGCCCCGGATCAGGTTGCCGCTCACGGTTACGTTGCCGGGGTTGCCGCTGCTCGGACCGGTGGCGTTCACCAAAATCGGGTAGAATGTTACCGTACCCGTCGTGGACCACGTCCAGGTGCCCGTTGCCCCAGCGGCGTTACCACCGATGGTGTTGTTCGTCACGTCAAAATTCAGCGACGACGACAACCCGCCCACCTCAATGGCGCGCGGCGTACCGGCCGAGTGAACGACCGCCGCGTTGTAGAAGAAATCGTTGTCGTCGATCAGCCAGTTCGAGCCGGTGCTGCTGCTGAGCAGTACGCCGAAGCCGGTCCAGTTAAAGATTTCGTTGCCCTGAATCGTGACGTCGGAGTTGGCCGCCGACAGCGAGCCGCTCGAATAGAATGCTTGGAACGGCAAGCCCGTGCCGGTCGTGATGTCACGAATCTGGTTATTGAGGAGCTGGAAGTTGTCGTTGCCGGTCACGCCACCCACCACGCCGCCGACGGGCGAAGTGGTGGAGGTACCCAGGAACACCACGCCGTTAGAGGCACTGGTGGAAGCGCCTTCAATCACGCAGTTGCGGATGGTGTTGTTCGTAGCATCCTGAATCAGCGTGAACACCGGTACGCTGGTGCTGGCATTACGGAATGTGAGGAAGCGGTCGGTGCCGGTCTGGTTGAAGCGGCCGTCAAAGACCACCCGGTCGGCGCCGTTGAGGACGAAGCCGTTGGTTGCGATGGTATTGCTTGCCCCCGTGATGGTGCGCGTAGCGGCGGCGCTCGGCTGCACCCGGATGATGAAGTTCGAACCGGTTGGCTCTTCGGTCAGCGCGTTGAGGCGATTAGCGCCGTCTTCGATGGAGATATCGCCGGTGACGAGGACTGTCAGGTTGCCCGTCAGGGCGCCGGCATTCAGGCGGGAGAACAAACCGTTGGCGGCCGTAAAGCTCGTGTAGGTCTCGCCCGGCCCCACATTGACGGTGCCCGAGAACGCGAACAGAATCGTGTACTGGTTCTTGTTTGCCACCGAGAACGTCGCCGTAATCGGGAAGGCGGCCGACGTAAGAGCCACCGTAGCCGGTGTCGCCGCGAACGTGTTGTTGGGGCTGATGCCGACGTTGATTTGCGTCGTCGAGAGGTCTTGCGCCGTCACGAAATACTGAATCACCGAACCAGCCACCGGCGTTGAGGTCAGCAACGAGAAATCCGGCGTGAACGAGAACGGCGACGAAGCATTGGTAGCTTCCACGAATTTCCAGCCATCATCCGCCGACGTATTGCCGGCAAACGTATTCGCGTTCGTGCTCAGGCGGTAGTAGAGGCGCGGCTTGGTGCCGGCCGTGGTGTTCACGCCGCTGTTGTCGGTGATGGTCGCCGTGATGGTCGGCGCCGCCGTGGAGGTCTGATCCGGCACCGTCGAGGTGATGGTGATCGTCGGCGGGGTGAGGTCGGCGGGGATGAAATCGCCTTCGTCGGCGCCGATGTCGGGGTTCTGGCCGCCGCCGTTGGTTTGGCCGCCCTTTGGGTAGCTGGCCGCTACGCGGGTGTTGAGCGCGTCGATGTCATCTACGATTCCTGTGTTGTTCTGACCACCGGCCTCGGCTTGTGTAGCGTTGGCGGTGTTCAAGTGCGGGTCGCTGTTGCTGACAAACGGCGTATTCGACTCTGTTACGGCAGCCGATTCTCGGCCGCTGCCCAGTTGCGATCGGTAGGTGATCAGCGTCGAATAGTTTGTGCTAGCCTCGGCGTAAATAGTCGTTGTGCCGAACAGCAGGTTGTTGTTGATAACCGAGCCGGCAGCGAGCGTACCAGCACTGCTCGAAGTACGGTAAATGGCCATTGCCCGGTTGGTGGTCGATGGAGCACCGTTCAGCACGGTCTTGTTGACCAGAATGTTGTTTCTGTAGTCAATCGTACCGATGCTGCCGTTCCAGGTCAGGGCAGCCGATTGGTGCGACGTGCTGGTGGCCGTCATCCCGTTCAGATACACCGTGTTGAAATACACGTTGATGGTACCACCGCCGCGCAGGTCAAGTGCCCGGACGCTGGGCACACCGTTCGAGGCGTTGGCGGTGATGTTGGAGAGCATATTATTGCTCATATTCACTACCGCTGATGCGGAGGTAGAACCTTCCAGGTAAATCCCCGACACAATGCCCGCCGTCGTGTTCGTCGTCAGACCGGTAATTGTGTTGCGGGCAATCGTGTTGGTCGCGCTGGCCACCGCTGAGTAGCGAATCGCAGCATATGCACCCGTGCTGGCCGCTCCGCTTTTGTTGAAGTTGCTGAACGAGTTGCCCGTAATGGTGCCCACCCCGGCGCTCATAAAAATTCCGTAGAGCGCCGCCGACGAATTGGTACCCGTGTTGGTCAGGTTGCTGAACGAGTTGCCCGTGATGCTGGCCGACGCGCCGCTCGTGATATTGATACCCGTCGCCACCGAGTTGTTGGTCACGCCGATGTTCGAGAATGTGTTGCCCGAAATCGTCATCGTGTTGCCGGTCCCGCTGGTCGACGTGATGCCGTAAGCTGTGGAGCCGGACGATAAAATCTGGCTGAACACGGTGTTGCTGACCGTCAAGTTGGTCACGTTAGCCAAGCTCACGCCATAAGCGGCAGCCGAAGCGCCGGCTTGGCCAATAACGTAGCTGGTCAGGGTAGCGGGCAAGGTAGCCGTGCCCGTAATGGTCACGTTGTTATCGGGGAATGCCGACGTGCCGTTGAGATTATACCCCTGCAAAGCACCCATAATGACTACATCCTGAAACGTCAGGTTCTGGTTAATACCCCCTGCCGCCGTGGCCCCCGCGAACGTGTACACGCCCGTGGTGGTGTTGGTGTTACTTGCACTAAGCGTGATGTAGGCATTCCGGAAAGCGATTGTGTTACTGCCGTCCGTGCCCGTTGGGGCGTTGATAGCTAGTCCGCGCTCCATCCGGGTGGTGGCGTCAGAGCCGTTATCGACGAGGTTGATGCCGTTGAAAGTGACGTAGTCAGTACCATTCAGCGAGAAGACGGCATCTGTGCTGCCCGTACCCAGGCCGCTACGCAGCGTAGCGTTGGTACCAGCCGACCGCTGGAACGTAATGGTATTAGTGCTGCTGTTGCCGCTAATAACGCCCAGCGCCACAGGAGCCTCGCTGAATATCTGTCCGCTGATGACGTTGAACGTCACCGCGCCAGACATTCCATCTTGCGTCAAGGCCTGCGCGGCGCTCGTGAAGCTGGGGAACGTGCGGTTGCCGAGCGACAAATTTGCTGTGTTATCAATCGTGTACGTACCGCTCAGGGGCTGGGCGGCGCGGCTGGTCATCACGACATTATCGAGTGCGGCGGGACCCTGATTCTGCGTGAACGAGTTGTTCGTCCAGGTAAAAATCAATCGCACCGTAGTGCCAGCAAGGCTGGCCGGAAGCGTAGTAGTTGCCGTGACAAACGTATTCTGTCCGAACAGACTGTTGAGCAACGTAGTCGCGCTACCAGTGCCGGTGCCCGGAAGAGCAGTGCTGCTGCTGATGCTTGTGGTGGTGGCGCTAGGTAAGAACGTGATGGGCGCATACGATACACGGAGATAGTCGCTTGACTCCCCATTGTTGCGCCAAGAGAAACTAAGGCTGATGACATCTTGCCCAGCCGGAACTACCACATCCTGATACAAATGGGTAGTCGAATTTGTAGCGGTGTAGTTGTGTGCGAAGGGAGAAGATGCGGAGTTGGAGATATACACGGCATTTGATCCTGCCGTAGCCCCAGCAGCCGTTCCCTGTTGCCACTTGTTGGCGCTTATGTCGTTTACTTGAGTAAAAGAGCCATAACCGGATTCGAAGCTCTCGTTAATCAGCGACGACCCAACCGTAAACTGTGCCCGGAAGTTGTTGCCGCCGTTGTTTAGAAACAACGTCCCCGCCAAGCTGTTGCTCGACTCGCCGTACACTTCCAAGACGTAATTTCCGGGCGTGAGCGTGTTCAGCAGGTCGACGTTGAGGTTATTGGTCTCCCACCGCTGGTTGCACGACGAATACGGAGCGTTACAGCTACCGCTCTCGTTGGCGGCGAAACCCAAGTCCGGCGTCACGTTGAACGCTCCCGGCGTACCGGTGTAGGCATACACCCGGTACCGGAGCCGGGTGCCCGTCACGTCATCGTTGCCGTTTTTGAAGGTTTTGAGCTGCGCGCCTTTCAGCACCAGATTGGAGCTACCCTGCGCGAAAACACCCAGATTGCCGCCATTAAGGTCGGGGTTGCCCGTGGTGGTCGGCGGGTTCAGGTCGTAGTACGCATTAACCCCGCCATTGAGGCTCAAGATCGCGTATCCTTCAAAAATACCGTTCTGTGCCCACGTCGGCCCAGCTGCCCCCAGCACCAACAACAACATCCCCGCTAGCCAAGCGAGGGGTGGGGCAAGGCCCCGGCGAGAAGAACGGGCGACGCCAACCGCCGTCGCAGCGGTTGAAGAAGAGCGCCGACCGGGTGTGTGCGTAGACACGTGGGTCATACCGAACGAGTATAGGAGGTGGAAGTACGAAACCAGCAGGCAACACCGCGCGATACGGCAGCGCGCTAACACAAACGAAAAGCGGTCGCGGTTCCAGCGGAAAGCGCAACGGCCTTCAAAGTTACTGCAAAGTTTGCAATGGCTTGCTTGCCAAGCGGCGGGCAATCACAGGCGTTCTGTTTTTGCATTGCAAAATCCTTAATGTACTTCCCTATACTACAGCGGTTTTCGGGTCTATTTACGGTATCGTAGAGACGCATCGTCGCGTCTGCGGCGGGTAAGTAGAGACGCATCTTTGCATCTGCGGCGGTTGCGCCAAGCAGTGGCGCCGGGCAGCGGAGACGCAAGGATGCGTCTCTACCCCGTCCGCTGCCCCTGAATCTGCTCTAATAGGCCTGGCTACATCGGGGTCAGCGCCGAAGCCCGCTGCCGCACCAATCGGCGCGGCGGCGGGCTTCGAACGGATTAGACTTTTTTCTTACCGATGGGGTACGAGCGAGCTGTGCTCCCTTCGGTGCCCGTTGGCGCGTTACTCCCTCACCACTCGCTCGTGCAGGAGGCTGCCATTCAGTTCGGTGGTGAGGGAGTAGGTGCCGGCGGCTAGCGTGGGCGGCACGAGGGGGCGCAGCTCGGTGTAGCCGGCGGCCACGGGCAGCGCTTGCACGAACACCGGGCGTCCCACGGCATCGGTCAGCGTGAGGCGGGCGGTGCCGGCGGCGGGGGCCGTCAGACGCACGACCAGTTGCCCGGCGCGGAAGGGGTTAGGCACGGGCACGGCTGATAGCTCAAGGCTGCCGCCGAACGTCAGGCTTCGCACGGAAGAGAGTTGCGCCGTGCCGTCCAGATCGAGTTGGCGGAGGCGGTAGTGGCGGGCGCCTGCCTTATTCGGCTCGTGGTCGGTGAACTCGTAGTGGCGCGCCGTGGTGGCGTTGGGCGTGGGGCTGGCCACGAAACCCAACGTACGGAACGTGCGGCCGTCGGTCGAGACCTGCGTCTCGAAGCCTTTGCTGTCTTTTTCGGAAGCCGTACTCCACAGCAGACGCGCATTGGCGCCCACGCGCTCCACCTCGAACCGCACCAGCTCGACGGGCAGCGGCTGCGTGTAGTCTTCCACCGCGAACGGCGAGAACGTGGTGAGCTGGGTGCGCTGGCGCGTCCAAAGCCCCCCCACCAGCGTGGCGGGTGCGTAGTCGCGGGTGCGGTGCGTCCAGACGCCGCCCTCGAAATGCTTCACTGTGCAGAAGGTGCGGTCGAAGGCGGTGCCTTCGTCGGTGGTGTTCCAGCGGAGCTGGAGCGTACCGGTTTCGCCGACGGGCAACGTGCCGGTGCCCCAGTCGATGTCCCAGGTTTTCTGCACGACGTGGGTACCGGAAGGGTCGATGGCGATTACGATGGGCACCACATCACTCACCGAGCCGCGCGCGGCATTGGAGTACGATGAAACAGCCGACAGCGTGAGCTGCGCGGGCGTGTAGCTGCCCGCCGTGCCGATGGGAAAGAACACCACCTGACGCGCCGTAGCGGCGCCGCCCGTACGCGCAAACACCACCTGCCCGGTGCCGCTCGTGATGAGGTAATTCGTCGGGCCGAAGCCAGTGATCGAGGCCAGCGGGCCGGCAGGCGGGTCGAGCGTCAGATTGAAGCTGCCGAGATCGATGGAGCCGCCCGTCAGGTCGAGGGTGCCGTACACGCCCCCCGCACCGGTCAGGGTTTTGGCACCGCTCAGGGCGATGGAGAAGTATTGCCCGGCCGGAATGAACGGGGCCGTGGCGGTAAACGTGGTAGTGCCTGCCTGCGCCACAAACCCGGCGGCCGAAGCCGTCGTGAAGGTGCCGTACACGTCGAGGTTACCGGTGCCGTTGATGGTCAGCACGGCACTGGTCTGCACCGTCAGGCTGTTTACTTCGGCCGTGCCGCTGCTGATGACGGGCTGGTTGGCCGTGTTCGGAATCACGGCCGAGATGGTGCTCGTCGGGACGCAGGCCGTCCAGTTGGCGGCATCGTACCAATTGGGGCTGGTGCCGAGCCACGTGGTGGTGCCCGTGATGGTGAGCGTGAGCTGGTCGGTAGCGGCCGTGCAGGGGGCCAGTTGGCCGCTGCTGGTTAGCATAAGCGTAGCGGTGCCGTTGGTTATGTCGGCGGAGCCAGGCGTGTAGGTGGCGCCCAGCGTGGTGGCCGAGGGCGAGAACGTACCGTCGCCGCTCGTCGTCCAGGTGCCGCCAGTGGCGCCTCCGCTGGCCGTGCCGCCCAGAGTGTAGGCGGAGCCGGTGCAGATGATGGCCGTGGCCGGGCCGGCATCCACCGTTGCCGGTGTATTCACCGCCAGCGAGCCGCTCACCGTCAGCGCGCAGCCGTAGGCGTCGGTCACGCTCACGAGCGAGTAGGTGCGGGTGCCGCTGGTGGCCGCCGGCGCGGGGAACGTCACGGACGTGGCCGTCGGGCTGGCGCTCACTACGGTGCCCGTGTTGGGCGTGGGGCTGTCGTTGTCGGTGTAGTTGACCGTGAACGGGCCACCATTGCCCCCCAGCGAGACCGTGGCGGTGGTGGTGCCGCACACCGGGCTGCTGGTGGTGATGGCCGCCGCCTGCGGGGTGTAGCTGAACTCGTCGGAGCCGATGTCGGGCGAGGTCTGGCGCGAGGTCAGCGGGTTGTCGAACTCGCCGTTGATGGTGGCGTTGATCACGACGCCCGCGCCGTCGAGCTGGCAGTTGGTGGTGGGGTCGAGGTTGAGGTTGCCGAGTGTTTCATCGACGAAGCGCACATCCACGTTGGTGGAGTTGCCCGCCAGCCCCAGCGATGTCCAGCTCGTGGCGCCGCTGAATGGGTAAGCCGTCGGGGTAGCCACCCCTGTTTCGCCCAGCGTACCGGCCGTGGTCGAAAACAGGTTGTTGTGGGTGGAAGTGGTCGACCCCGTTACGCCCAACCCCACCGCGAAGTGGCTGCCCGTGCCGGTGCGCTCGTTGAGTAGAATGTTGTCGCGCAGGTCCACTGTCGGGACGGTGGTGGTGCTCGGGCGCGTGAAGGCGTAGGTTTTGGTCGTGCCGGTGGTGGCCGCCCCATCGATCCGCACCGAGTTAAAGTAGAACTTATCGGTGGAAAGCGTCCGCGTTTCGTCCCGAATCCCGATTATGCCTACCCCTATCGTGCTGCCGGTGTTGGTCAGGGCTATCTGGTTGTTGGTCAGCGTCCACTCGCCGTTATAGAGGCTGACGCCGATGAGGCCACCGGCGGTTGTGCCCGCCGTGGTCAGGTCAACGATGCGGTTGAAGGAAACAGCCCCGACTGCTACTGCACTGCTGGTAGTCAGAATGCCCGCCACCCACGACGTAGAAGCCGAAGCGGTCAGACGCAAGCGCTGGATGGTGTTGCCCACATAAATTTGGGCATTGCCGGCCAGGTTGCCGGCCGCCGAACCAGCCAGAATCCCCACGAATTGCGGCGCGGTGGCCGAGCCGCCGGTCATATTGGAGCTGATGTCCTGAATCACGTTCTGCCCCACGGCCGCGTACGGCCCGCTGCTGGTCAGCTCGATGCCGCGGAACGAGTGCCCCGCCGTGCCCTTGAGGCTGATGTTCTGAATCGTGTTGCCCTGCACCACCACGTTGCCCGGCGTGGTCAGGGTCTGGCCGAGGCTGTTGATGTAAATCCCCCGGAAGACCAGCGACGCGGTGGTGTTGGAGTTGGTCCAGAGACCCGAGTTGTCGGCCGCCGAGCCGCCGATGCCGTTGTTGAGAATCTGCCAGTTGGCGGCCTGCGTGTTGGCGTTCAGGTCCATCGCCCGCACCGTGGTGGCGGTGTGGGGCGTGGCCGACGAGTAGAAGAACTTGTTGCCCGAGATGGTCCAGTTTGAGCCGTTGCCGGTGGAAGTGCTGATGCCGTACTGAGTGAAGTTCGAGAACTCGTTGTCGGCAACCGTTACGTCGGAGTTGGCCTGCCCCAGCGACAATGTAGAGCCGTTGGAGTAGAACGCCGTCACCGGCAGCCCGGCCGCGCCGTTGCGCAGCTGGCACTCGCGCAGCGTGAAGAAGTCGTTGCCGATGCCCGTGCCGATGGGGATGCTGATGCCGTCCATCACGGCCGTCTGGCTCGTACCCAGAAACACCAGCGCCCCGGCCGAGCTGGTGCCGCTGCCCTCGATGATGAGGTTGCGCAGGGTGATGTTTTGGGCCTCCTGCTGCGCCACGAACACCGGGGCGGTGCCCGTGGCGTTGGTGTTGCGGAACAGCAGGTAGCGCCCGCTGCCGCCGAAACGGCCGTCCACCGTCACGCGGTCGGCGCCGGTGAAGCGGATGCCGTTGTTCGAGCCACCCGCGATGGCCCCGCTGATGGTCCACAGCGTGGCCGCGCTGGGCTGAATCGTGATCGAGAAGTTCGCCCCGCCGTCTTCGGCCAGGGGTTTGAGGGCGTTGGCGCCGTCCTCGATGCTGATGTCGCCGGTGATGTTCACCGTGAGGTTACCCGTCAGGGCGCCGGCATTCAGCGCGGCGAAGAGGCCGCCGGCCGCCGTCAGCGAGGTCAGCGTCTCGGTTGGCCCCACGTTCAGCGTCCCGGCGTAGCCCTGGATAATGCTGAACTGGCTGAGCGTGCCGGGCGCCGTGGCGCCGGGCGGCGTGGTGCCGCTGCCGCCGCTGGGGTTGGTGCCGGGGTTGGCGGGCGCCGCGTTGTCCTGGGCGGCCACGTAGTACTGGATTACGTCGCCGGACATTACCCCGCCCACGCTCGCGTAGGTGATGGTGAAGGTGTAGCTGTTGCCCATCGACGACGTAGCCGGCGCGCTCACGAAGGCACCCATCGTGCCTTTGCGGAAGTAGATGAGCGGCCGGCCGCTCATCGTCACGTCCACGCCGCTGGGGTCGGTGATGGTGGCCGTGAGGGTGCGGCTGGGCAGGGAGCTGGCGCCCGGCCCCAGGAGGGTGTAGGCGATGGCCGGCCCCGTCACGTCGCGCGGGGTGTAGTCGCCCTCATCGGCGCCGATGTCGGGGTTTTGCCCGCCGCCGTTGGAGGGCGTCGGCGTGATGGGGTACGGCCCGCTGCGGGCCGTCGGCAAGTCGTAGTCTTCCGTCAGGCCGGTGATTTCCACGCCGCCGGCTTCGGCCTGCGTGGGCGCGGTGCCCAGGTGCAGGAAGCCCGCATCGGTGCCAACCACCGACGCGAAGTACGTGGCCAGCGTGAAGGTGGCGGGCAGCTCGGCCTTCGCGTTCTGCTCGCGCGGGGGCGAGAGCAGGCCCATCAGCGCCTTGTAGGCCGCCAGCGTCTGGATGGGGTTGGTGAGCGTGCCCGTGCCTTCGCCGTACAGCAGGTTCGAGGCCGAAGCCGCGCCGGCGTAGTACAGGTTATAGTCGGTGGTGGTGCTCAGCGTACTCGGGGGGGTGCCGTTGGTACCGCTCGCCGCGCGCCGCAGCGCCACCGTGAAACCCGCAGTGCCAGCCGTCGAGGTGTTGACCACCAGGTTGTTGCGGAAATCCTGCGTCCCGGACGTGGGGAAGCGGATACCCGCCGTACCGAACGTGGCCGACGTGGACGAGGCGTTCAGGTACACCGTGTTGTACTGCACGTTGTTGGTGGTGCCGCTCGTAAGGTCAATCCCGATGACGGCCACGCCCCCCGAGGCCTGCGGCGCCGTCAGGTTGCCGATCAGGTTGTTGGTGATGTTGATCGTGGTACCTGAGCTGATCAGGATGCCCTGCGCCGAGCCGCTGGTGCCCACCGCGCTCAGGTCGTAGATCTTGTTGCGGCTGATGCCGATGGTGGTGCCCAGCGTCTGGTTGATGCCGCGCACCGTGCCGCTGCCCGAACCCGTGATGCTCAGCCCGCCGATGGTGTTCAGGCTGATGGTCTTGACGGCGGCCGCGAGCGTATTGGTCAGGATGCCCGTCACGCCGTGTCCCGTGCTGGTGCTGGCGCCGCCGATGCTCAGCCCCGTGATGATGTTGCCCGTCAGGTTTTCCAGCGGCGTCGAATCGAAGTTATAGTACCCGATTACCGTCGAAGACGACACCCCGGTGGAGGTGGTGATGGTGTTGTTGGTGAGCGTGTTGGTCTGGGCCGTAATCTGGCCCGCGGCCAGGCGCAGCGCGTACAGCGTCCCGCTGGCAGCCGTGATCTGGTTGTTGTTGACGGTGTTGGAGCTGGCCGTCACTACCGCCGCCGCGGGCTGGTTGCCCAGCCGGATGCCGTAGAGGGTCCCCGCGCCGCTCTTGGTGTTGTTCTGCACCAGGTTGCTCGACAGGTTCACGGCCGTGCCGGTGGTGGTGCTGGTAGCGCCCGAGCGGTAGATGCCGGTGAAGTCGTTGGTGGCGACCGACGAGTTGCCGGTCACTTCGTTGCCCGTAATCACCACCACCAGCGCCGCGTTCGTGGAGGCATCTTCAATGCCGGTGAACGCGCCACCCGAAGCCGTCACCGAGCAGTTCTGCACCTTGTTGCCCGTGATGGTCGTGGCTGTCACGTTTGAGGTGCCGGCCTGCCGGATGCCCCACTGGCTGCTGGTGGTGGCTGTCGCGAACGTGACGGTGTTACTGTTGATGAGCAGCGAGCCGTAGATGCCCGGCGAGTTCGAGACCCCCGTGCTGATGCCGTTTACGGTGGCACCGGTGGTGCCCGTCGGGATCGAGACCGAGTTGTTTTCGATTTTCAGGTTTTCCTGGTTGTCGGCCCGGATGCCGTAGGTGGTGTTGCCGCCGCCGCCCACGTTCGAGACGGTGTTGGCCGTGGTGGTGCCCACCTCGAAGGCGTTATCGCGCAGCCCGGAGCCGGTAGCCAGGTTGCCGTGGACGTAGATGCCCGCGTAGGCATTCGAGATGGTGTTGCCGTTGAGCTTGATGCCCGTGGCCACGCCGGCCGCCGTGGAGGCCATCAGCGCGCCCGGCGCCACGCCGCTGTGGCCCGGCGAACAGTAGATGCCGATGGTGGCGGTGTTGGCCTTGTTGAGCGTGATGGTGGAGTTGCGAATCTCTACGTTCTGGCAGGCGTCTTCGTTGGCGGCGCGCATCGTGGCGTAACCGTACTCGGCGCGGGCCGCGTCGGTGGTGTTCGAGGCGTTCTCCTGCACGTCGATGTCGTCGAACGTCACCCAGTCGGCCCCCGCGATGCGGATGATACCGTCGTTGGCGCTAGTGCCGCCAGTGCCCACCGCGCCCGTGGTCGAGAACGTAATCAGCGGGTTCTGGCTGGTGGCTTTCTGGAAAATCAGCCGGTTCGTGCTGCTGCTGCCGCCCACCGTCAGCACAGGCGGCGCCTCGGTGTAGCCCGCCCCGTTCGAGACGTTGAACGTCACGTTGCCGCTGGCCGCGATGCCGAGCGAGTTGAGCCGGTTGAAGGCGTCGGTGAACGAGTTGAAGTTCGAGCCAGCCGTCGGGTTCGACGAGTTGATGGTGTACGTGCCGCTGCTCAGCGCCAGCGAGCCGGTGTAGGTGTAACGGTAGTTCTGGCCGCCGGCGTTGTTGAGCTTGAGCGTCAGCATATCGGCGTTGGCGCTCGTTACGCCCGTCGTCACCGGCGCCGTGAAGACGTAGTAGTCCACCGTGGCGCCGGCGCCCTGTGCCGGGATGGTCGCCGAGCGCAGCGTCGTGGAGCCGTCGGTTACCATCGTCAGGATGGTCGACGAAGCGAACCCGTCGGTCGAGTAGCGCAGGTACACCGTCTCGTTCGAGCCGGAGTTGTTGGCTGAGATGGCGGCCGTCACTTTCACGGCCACGTTGGAGGTCGGCACGGCCGGGTCGCGCTGGACGTGGGTGATGTTGGCCGGTTCGTAGCTCGTTTCGAGCACCGCCATAAAGTTGTCGCTGCCCGCGTTCTCCGTGATGTTGAACGTGTAGTAGCGGCCGCTGGTGGTAGCCAGCAGCCGGCCCGGCGCCCCGCCGGAAGCCGTGTTGTAGCGCGCCGAGCCAGTGCTCACGCTGGGGTCGATGAGCTGGTTGTAGGCCGGAATGGCCTGAGCCGCCGTGGTGGGCCGCCAGTTGGTGGTGAGGTCGGGGGTGCCGCCGCCCACCGCGAACGACCAGGTGGCCGCCGTCGTACCGGCGGCCTGCGCGGCCGTGGCCTGCACCCGCGCCTGCCGAGACGTGCCCAGGTCGGTGAGGGCGTAGTTGGCGGGCGTACTGCTGGCGATGGTGCCGGTAAGCCACGTGGGCTGCGCCACTGCTGGTGCGCTCAGGCCCAGCGCCACCAGGCTTGCCGCCAGCCAGGCGAGCGGTGAGGCCAGATGCCGGCGGAAGGCGCGCACCACCGCACCCACTACGGGAGCGGCGGAAAGCGAGCCGAATGGGTGCGTAAAAAGGTGGGTCATATCGAACGAGGCTGGAGGTGAAACGACCGTAGCAGGAAAGGAGAACGCGAATGAGCGAACCGAAAAACAACGGGGGCCAATGAGCAGGATACTGGTATCCCATCCGCATCGGCCCCCTCGACTTGTTGTGGTAAGCGGGTAGCTACAAGTTACAAGCTAAGAGCCTATCCGACAAGTCGCTTCTGTGCTGTAGTGCGGACTTTAGTCCGCCGTTGCAGGCGTTTAACTGCGGACTAAAGTCCGCACTACAGCCGAAGGCGTCTGGTGAGCGGACCTTCTGGATAGGCTCTAATACCCTTACTTGTAGATGCTGTCAGAACATCAAAAACCGTAAAACTTCTGGTCGACCGCTTAAAGTTACTTGATACTCAACTGATTTGCATCTTGTGCAGGAGAGTTTTCGCAACCTTTGGGTTGAGGGTGATGCTTTCCGCGCACCACCGTCAGGGTGCGGGGCAGGTGGGGCAGGCAGGCCGCCCGGCCGGGCCCTTGAGGCGCCCGGCGCCCGGCGCGGGCCTCGTTTCGTCACTGCGTCACGACTACCGGCCGCACGAACCGGCTGCCATCGGCCACCGCCACGACCAGCGAGTACGTACCGGCCGCCAGTTCAGCCGTGGGCAACGCCGAATAGCCCAGGCGCACCAGTTCGGCCGAGGTCTGTTGCTCCCGAACGCGCCGGCCCTGCGCGTCGTAGAGCGAGAGCGTGATCGGACCAGCGGGCGCGGCGGGCCAACTCAGGTGCAGCTCTGTCGTGGCTGGCTGCGGGAATATCGACAACGATGCCCCGATGGCCGCATCGTCCCGTACGCCGACCGGCCCCAGGTCGAAGCCGAAGTGCTGCCACACCGAACTGGTGGTGGTGCCCGTAATGGCGGTGGCACTTGCCGAGAACAATTTTTTGCCTGCGTTGGCGCCCGAGTGCGGGTCGCCGTCGGTATAAACGTAAGTGGCGGTGGAGGCTGTAAACGACGTTTCGACAATAAGCGTCTTGGCCGGGTCGTAGGTGAACGCGCTGGTGAGCGGAATGCTGATCCATTCGCCGGCGGCGCCCGCGCCGGGGTTGTAGGTGGCTTGGTTGAGCACCGTTTGCAACCCCGTATAAAACTCGGTGGCGGGCACGAAGGTCGTATTCGAGGTGTGCCCCAGCTTGATGGTGAAGTCGCTCAATGCCACGCCACTCATCGAGGCCGTGCCACGCCGGAAATACACCCGGTTGATGGTACCGGCCGTGGCGCCCGCCAAGTCAGCCGGCAGGTACAGCAGTTGGTTTTTCGACGCGGCGGGGTTGCCCAGCAAATAGTTGCTGATGTTGGTGTTGGCGCTGACTTTCGTGACTTGCGGCGCCTGAGCGACACTCGTCGGGGGGAGCGCCAATCCGGCCGCGACCGCGCAGGTGAGGAGGAGAGAAAATCGCATCGTCCGAAGTGAAATAAGGGGTGAGAAATAGGGTCGGCTGCCGCTCTATTCTTTCAGCAGCCGCGCGTGGCGAGCCGTACCGGCCGAAGGCTTCATCGTCAGCACGTAGGCACCGGCCGGCAGCCAGGTGGGCAGCACCAGGGTGCGCTCGGCATCGGCGGGGGCAGCGGGCAGCACCGTTTGCCAGCAC
>ERZ1066122.600-NODE-600-length-36765-cov-10.460610_pt1 | contig 36765 bp, 34 predicted proteins | sample MGYA00382769_ERZ1066122 | MGnify/ENA primary metagenome ERZ1066122 (study PRJEB33369, sample SAMEA5778352) | biofilm metagenome | biome: Industrial cooling water; feature: Water cooling tower basin; material: Biofilm | place: United Arab Emirates | collected... | reverse complement strand
AAGGCGCGCTGATCCTGGAGGAAGGGATCGCCCAGCGCGCGTCGGACATCGATGTCGTCTGGATCTACGGCTATGGCTGGCCGGTCTATCGCGGCGGCCCGATGTTCTGGGCGGACATCGAAGGCAATGACAAGATCGTCGCCGGGCTGGAGAAGCACCAGGCGGCGTTCGGGCCGGACTTCCGGGTGTCGAGCCTGCTGCGTGAGAAAGCCGAGCAGAAGGGCCGGTTCACCAAGCCGGTGTGACGGCCGCCTTTTCCCCGGCGAGAGATGCCGGCTCGCCGGGGAGAGGGGTTGGCGGGCAGGGCCGCCCGCGCTTATGGGGGCGCATGACTGACATCCCCATTCGCCGCGCGCTCCTGTCCGTATCCGACAAGACCGGGCTTGCCGATCTCGGCCGGTCGCTCGCTGCCCGCGGCGTCGAGCTGGTCTCGACCGGCGGGACGGCCAAGGCGCTGCGCGACGCCGGGCTCGAGGTCCGCGACGTGTCCGAGCTGACCGGCTTTCCGGAAATGATGGACGGGCGGGTGAAGACGCTCCACCCGATGGTGCATGGCGGGCTGCTGGCGGTGCGGGACAATCCCGACCATCAGGCCGCCATGGCCGCCCACGGCATCGGCGCGATCGATCTGGTCGTCGTCAATCTCTACCCGTTCGAGGCGACGGTGGCACGCGGCGCGGGCCGGGACGAGGTGATCGAGAATATCGACATCGGCGGGCCCTCCATGGTCCGCTCCGCCGCCAAGAACCACGCCTTCGTGGCGATCGTGACCGATCCGGCCGATTACGCGCTGGTCGAAAAGGGCGCGACGACGCTCGCCGAGCGCAGATATTTGGCCGCCAAGGCCTTCGCGCTGACCGCCCGCTACGATTCCGCGATCGCCTCCTGGTTCGCCTTCGCCGATCAGGGCAAGCTGTTCCCGGACACGCTGCCGCTGACGCTGATCCGCGGCCAGGAGCTGCGCTATGGCGAAAATCCGCACCAGCAGGCAGCGCTCTATCTGCCGAGCGGCCCCGCGGCGCGCGGCATCGCCCAGGCCGAGCAGCTCCAGGGCAAGGAGCTCAGCTACAACAACTATAACGACGCCGATGCAGCCCTGGAGCTTGTCTCGGAGTTCCGCGACGGGCCGCCGACGGTTGTCATCGTCAAGCATGCCAATCCGTGCGGAGTCGCGACCGGGGCGACGCTGCTCGAGGCATATCGGGCGGCCTTTGCCTGCGACACGGTGTCGGCCTTTGGCGGGATCATCGCGGTCAACCGGCCGCTGGACGGCCCCACCGCCGAGGCGATCACCGAGATCTTCACCGAAGTCGTGGTCGCGCCCGATGCCGATGCGGCCGCGCGCGCGGCCTTTGCGAGCAAGAAGAATCTCCGCCTGCTGATCGCGGGGGAACTCCCCGATCCCCGGCGGCCGGGGCTGACGCTGAAATCGATCGCCGGGGGGATGCTGGTCCAGAGCCGGGACGATGGGGTGCTCGGCGCGCTCGAGGTGGTGACCAAGCGCGCGCCGACCGAGCAGGAGCTGGCCGACATGCGCTTCGCCTGGCTGATCGCCAAGCACGTCAAGTCGAACGCGATCGTCTATGCGAAAGGGGGCGCCACCGCCGGCATCGGCGCGGGCCAGATGAACCGGCTGGAATCCGCGCGCATCGCTGCCTGGAAAGCCAAGGACGCGGCCGCGAAAGCCGGCTGGGAAGCCCCGCGGACGATCGGATCGGCCGTCGCTTCCGACGCGTTCTTCCCCTTTGCCGACGGGCTGCTGGCGGCGGTCGAGGCCGGCGCGACGGCGGTGATCCAACCCGGCGGATCGGTGCGCGACGCCGAAGTGATCGCCGCGGCCGATGCGGCCGGGCTCGCCATGGCCTTTACCGGCATCCGCCACTTCCGGCACTGAGCCGGCGCCGGCACGATCCCGTCAGGGAAGCAGGGACGGCGGCGATGGTTCGGCCGGCCCCGGGGCCGTCGCGCCCGTGCCGTCCGGCGCAGCGCCGGCCAGTGCCATCGCCGGTCGGCGCCTGAACAGCACGCGATCGGCCGGCGTGAAGCCCTTGCGCCAGATCAGCCAGCCATAGCTGCACAGGATCGCCGGCACGCCGACGACAAGCTCCAGCCATTCCGGCACCGAAGTCGCGACATAGCCGACGACCGTCGCCGCCGCCGCCGCCCAGACGAGCGCCCAGCGCCAGGGCGAAACCGGCGCTTCGAGCAGCCGGGCGAGCAGCCGGGCCTTGACCACCGCCGCGAAGCCGAGCGCGACCGGCAACGCCATCGCCGGGCCCAGCGCCTGCAGCAGCAACGGCGCCCCGGCGGCGCGCAGACCGAGGATGAGCGCGAAGCTGAGCGCGATCTGGAGGAGGATCGTCGCGACGGAAATCAGCATGTTGCGGTGGCGCGCCACATAGACGAGCGCCGATTCGGCGACCACCGCCGTCGCGGCGACCACTTCGGCGACCATCAGGAAGGCGAGCGCGCCGGTCCCGCTGACGAATTGCGGCCCGGCCAGCCCCATGATCGCTTCCCCCGGGATGGTGAGCGCCAGCGCAATGCCGGCCTGGGCGGCGATGATCCAGAAGCCGACCTGGCGGACATGGGCGGCGACCGCGGTGCGATCGCCCTTCTTCAGATTCTGGGTGATGACCGGGCCCAGGATCGGATCGAAGCTGGTCTTCAACTTCTGCGGCAGGGTGACGATCTGCTGAGCGACCCAGTAGATGCCGATCACGGCCGGCGGGAAGAACAGGCCGAGGATCGCGCGATCGACGTTCCGCGTGCCCCATTCGATCGCATCGGCGGCGGCGAGCGGAGCGTTGCGCCGCGCGATGCGAAACAGCGCCGCGGGCCGCGGCGACCAGCGGGACGGCAGGCCGTAGCTGCGAATCATCGGCCAGAGCGAGGCGACCAGCGCCGCGACCAGCGACAGCGCATAGGCAAGGATCAGCCCGTCCCGCGTCGAATAGAAATGAAGCGCGAAGGCGGCGATGCTGATCGTCCACGGCTCGACGAGCGCGCGCGCGCGGACCGTGGCAGCGACGTTCAGCCGGTATGCGCAGGCCGCCAGGGCGACATCCGACCAGGCCAGCGCGAAGATCGTGAGCGGCAGCAGGCGATCGAGCCCGTTCAGTTCGGAGTTCGGGAACATCAGCTCCGGCAGAAGGATCAGCAGGCCGGCCATGAGCGCCGAGGCAATGCCGGCGACCAGCATCCCGTCCCAGACGACATGGGCATGGGGCCGGTCGTCCGCCGACAGCTGCTGGGCAAGCCCTCGCTTCAGCCCCAGCGTCGCGAGCTGGGCGGCAAACTCGATGACCAGGATCGCATAGGCGAAGCGACCGAGCGCGTCCGGCCCGTAGAGGCGGCCCGCGATGAACAGGAACGGGATGCGCGCGAGCAGCCGCAGCATGAAGCCGAGCACGTTGGTCCGCCCACCCTTGGCGAGGCTGGCCAGATCCGGATCGGCGACGCGGTCCCCCATCCGCCACCCTTATTGCGCGGTTTCCGCTTTGGCCACAGCGCGCGGGCCGCCCGGGCCACGGGCATCCAGACGCCGCATCATCGGCGTCACCGTCACGCCGTGCAGGAGAATCGAGGTGAGGATGACGAGCCCGAGCGTGCTGAACAGCGCCGGTTCGCGCTCGAACGTGCCATGGTTGATCCCATAGGCGAGATAATAGACCGAGCCGAGACCGCGGATGCCGAAAAACGCGATCACCCCGCGTTCGAGCACGGGCCGGCCACTGCCGGCCAGGCTGATCCAGCCGGCGAGCGGCCGCACCACGAACAGCGCGATCACCGCAAAGCCCGCTTCCGGCCAGGTGAGGCCGGCCAGCAGGCCGCCCTGGACCAGCATGCCGCCGAAGAACACGAGCAGCACCATCATCAGCAGCCGCTCGGTCTCGTCCGCGAAATCGTGCATCCGGTCGTTGAAGTCGTTGCTGCGGGCTGTCTGACGGAGCATCAACCCCGCCAAGAAGACGGCCAGGAAGCCATAGCCATGGGCCATCTCGGTCAGTGCGTAGATGGTGAGCGTGGCGCCGAGGGCGATGAATCCGTCGCCGGTCCGCGACAGCTCCGTGCCGCGGGGAAACCGATAGATCACCCAGCCGAACAGCCGCCCGAGCGCGATGCCGACCAGCGCGCCGATTCCGAGCCGGAGGACGACATCGTCCCACAGCCAGTGCCGCCACGTTCCGCCGGCGAAGCCGGTGAGGCTCGCTGCGACCGCCAGGTGGATGAACGGAAAGGCAAGCGCGTCGTTCAGTCCGGCTTCCGAGGTCAGGGCGAAGCGCGTCTCGTCGTCCTGATCGCTTTTCGGATGCTCGATCTGGATGTCGGATGCGAGCACCGGATCGGTCGGCGCGAGCGCCGCTGCGAGCAGCAGCGCCGTCGCCGCGCCGAGGCCGAGCAGCAGCTGGCCGGCCGCCATGAGCGCGAGGATGGTGAGCGGCATCGCAATGCCGAGCAGCCGCCAGGTCAGCTGCCAGCGGCGCCAGGACAGCGGCCGCTCGATCTTCAGTCCCGCCCCCATTAGCGAGATGATGACGATCAGCTCCGACGCCTTCTCGACCAGGACCGGCGTTTCGGCCGGATGCGGCGAATAGTCTGCGAAGACCGTCCAGCTGAACACCGCCATGCCGATGCCGACGCACAGGATGGGCAGCGACAGGGGCAGCCGCTTCACCAGCAGCGGCAGCCAGGCGACGAGCAGGATCAGCGCGCCGACCGCGAGCAGGATGGGAATGTAGAAGCGGGCGATGTCGGATGCAGCAGCGGCGAGCATCACCGCCAAACGCGGGAGCGGCCGTTTCGGGGCCGCTTCGATGCACGCGGCTGCGGCGCCGTCAGTGGGCGGCGCCCCAGCTCGGCCCCGCGCCGATCTCGACGCCGAGCGGCACCGAGAGGGTGAGCGCCGGCTCGGCGGCGCCGGCCATCACCCGGCGGATGACGTCGCCCGCGGCCGGCACGTCGCCCTCCGGCAGCTCGAACACCAGCTCGTCATGCACCTGGAGCAGCATGCGGACATGGCCGAGCCCGGCGGCCGCCAGAGCCGGCTCCATCTTCACCATCGCACGCTTGATGATGTCGGCGCTGGTGCCCTGGATCGGCGCATTGATCGCCGCCCGCTCGGCGCCCTGGCGCTCGTGCTGCAGCTTCGACTTGATGCGCAGGAAATGCGTCTTCCGTCCGAACAGCGTCGTCGTGTAGCCGCGCTCCCGCACGCCCATCAGCGTCTCGGCAATGTAGCGGTTGATGCCGGGGAAGCGCTCGAAGTAGCGGTCGATCATTGCCTGGGCCTCGTCTGGCGTGACGCCCAGCCGGCCAGCGAGGCCCCAGCGCGAAATGCCGTAGAGAATGGCAAAGTTGATCGTCTTCGCGCGCGCCCGGGTGTCGCGGTTCACCTCGCCGAAGAGCTCGGTCGCGGTCAGTGCATGGATGTCCGCCCCGGCGGCGAACGCGTCGCGCAGTGCGGGCACATCCGCCATATGCGCGGCGATGCGAAGCTCGATCTGGCTGTAATCGGCCGACAGGATCACATTTCCCGGTTCGGCCACGAACGCATCGCGAATCTGCCGGCCGGTTTCGGTGCGAATCGGGATGTTCTGCAGATTGGGCTCGGTCGACGAGAGCCGGCCGGTCTGCGCGCCGGTCAGCGAATAGCAGGTATGGACGCGCCCGTCCTCCGGGCTGATTTCGTCCTGCAGCGCGTCGGTATAGGTCGATTTGAGCTTCGTCAGCTGCCGCCAGTCGAGCACCCGCGCGGCGATCTCGACGCCGTCCGCGGCCAGCCGCTCAAGCTCGTTCACATCGGTCGAATAGACGCCCGATTTGCCCTTCCGGCCGCCCTTCAGTCCCATTTTCTCGAACAGGATGTCGCCGAGCTGCTTCGGGCTGCCGATGGTGAAGGACTGCCCGGCAAGCGCGAACACCTCCGCCTCGATCGCGCCGATCTGCTGGGCGAATTCGCCGGACAGTCGCGAAAGCACCTGGCGATCGACCTTGATGCCGGTCCGCTCCATCTTCGCGACCACCGGAATGAGAGGCCGATCGACAAGCTCATAGACTGTGGTCGCCGATTCGGCCGACAGGCGCGGCTTCAGCCGCCGCCACAGCCGCAGCGTAACGTCCGCATCCTCGGCGGCGTAGCGCGTCGCCTCGGCCAGCCCGACCTGGTGGAAGCCGAGCTGGTTGCGGCCGCTGCCGACCACATCCTTGAACGCGATGCAGCTGTGCTGGAGATGGGTGGCGGCCAGTTCGTCCATCCCGTGCCCGTGCAGCCCGGCATCGAGATCAAAGCTGATCACGATCGTGTCGTCGACCGGCGCAACATCGATGCCGAGCCGCGCGAGCACGCACATGTCGAACTTGATGTTGTGGCCGATCTTGAGGACGGCCGGATCCTCGAGCAGCGGCTTCAGCCGAGCGAGCGCCGCCGCCATCGGGATCTGGGCCGGGAAATCGCTGCCCAGCAGATCGCCGCCGCCATGGCCGAGGGGGATGTAGCAGGCGCGATTGGGGGCAAGCGCCAGGCTGATGCCGACCAGGTTCGCCCGGTTCGCATCCTTGCTGTCGGTCTCCGTGTCGACGGCGACATGGCCCTGGGCACGAGCGGCCTCGATCCAGCGATCAAGGACCGCCAGATCGAGAACCGACTCATAGGCGTCGCGGTCGCAGGGCGGATCGTCGGGCACCGCGATGGTGGTGCCGCTCGGCGTCACCGAATCGGTGACGCTGCCGAGCCGGGCGAGGAGCGAGCGGAAGCCGTGATGCTCGAGAAACGCCCGCAGCGGCGCCTCTGGAATGCCCTTCAGCGCCATCTCGTCGATCGGATGGACAAGCGGCACGTCCATCTTCAGGCGGACGAGCTCGCGCGAGAGGCGCGCGGCGTCGGCATGGGCGATCAGATTGTCGCGCAGCTTGCCCGGCTTCATCGCCGGCGCCGCCGCCAGCACTGCATCCAGATCGCCATGCTCGAGGATCAGCTTGGACGCGGTCTTGGGGCCGATCCCAGGCACCCCGGGCACATTGTCGACGCTGTCGCCCATCAGTGCCAGCACGTCGCCCAGCCGGTCCGGCCCGACGCCAAACTTCTCGACGACCGCCTCGGCGCCCAGCCGGCGGTTGTTCATGGTGTCGTAGAGATCGAGACCGGGCTCGATCAGCTGCATCAGATCCTTGTCGGACGAGACGATCGTGACGTGCCATCCCTGCGCCAGCGCCGCCCTTGCATAGCTTGCGATCAGATCGTCCGCTTCCACGCCTGCCTCTTCAAGGCAGGGCAGCGAAAAGGCGCGAGTTGCATCGCGGATCATCGGGAACTGCGGAACCAGATCTTCGGGCGGCGGCGGCCGGTTCGCCTTGTAGCCATCGTACATGTCGTTGCGGAACGAAGTGCCGCTGGCGTCGAAGATCACGGCCATGTGGGTCGGCCCGTCGGCACGGTTCAGCTCGTCGGCGAGCTTCCACAACATGGTGGTGTAGCCATAGACGGCGCCGACCGGCTCGCCATGCTGGTTGGTGAGCGGCGGCAGCCGGTGATAGGCGCGAAAGATGTAGCCGGAGCCGTCGACAAGGTAGAGATGGGGCATGGCACCCGGATAGCTTTCCCCGCCGCGCTGCGCCAGCTTCCGCCGGGCCGCGCAAGCGCTTAAGGACCGGTCCGGGATGAACGCGCCAGCGATCGAAGCAGAGCGGGCCTCGGCCGGGGCGGAGCGAGACGAAGCGGTGGTCGGCCGGGAACGGGCGCCCCGCGCCGGGCGTCCGGGCCGACGGAAATACTCCGCGCTGGTCTTCGCGCTGGTCTTCACCACGTATCTGTTGACGGCGCTCGCCGGGCTGCGCTGGGCATTGATCCAAGGCGCGGGATCTCCGGTCTGGCCGGCCGCCGGGGTCGCCTTTGCGGCGATGGTGCTGGCCGGGCTCCGCTACTGGCCGGCGCTGGTGCTGGCGCGCTTCGCGGCGGCGGTGATCGTCGAATCGGCGCCTCCCCTCTGGGCCGATCTGGTGATCGCGCTCGGCGCCGCCATCGGCGCCGCCGTGCCGGTTTGGCTGATCCGCCGGGCGTGGCGCTTCAGTGCTCGCCTCGACGGCCTTCCGGACATGCTGTCGCTGATCTTCGGCGGCGCCGGCCTCGGCGCGACGCTGTCGGCGGGGATCGGCGGCTTGTCCCTCTGGCTGGCCGGCGTCTCGGGCGAGATGCTGATCGCAACGACCTTCAATTGGTGGTTCGGCTACGCCGTGGGCGCGCTGGTGGCGGCACCGCTGATCCTGAGCTGGAGCCGGCTCCAGCGCTGGCCGGCGGTCCGGATCCTGCATTTTGCCACGTGCATGCTGACCGGCGCGGCGCTGGCCGCGCTGATCTTTTTGCAGCCCCGGGACGCCGGGCTGTGGCCTTTCCATGTCTTCCCGATCTTCGTCTGGGCGGCGATCGCCTTTCGCATTCGGGGCGTGGCCGGCCTGCTCCTCATCACATCCGCATTTGCGCTGATCGGCGCGGCCGAGGGCCTGGGACCGCTCAACCGGATCGACATGGTGCCGGCCGAGCGGGTGTTCCTGACCCAGCAGTTCATCGGCATGGTCGCGCTCACGATGCTGCTGTTGGCCGCCGCAATGGAGCAGCGGCGCGGCATCGAAGCACAGGCGCGGCTGGCGGCGATCGTCGCATCGTCGGCCGACGCGATGATCAGCTTCTCGAATGATGGCGCAGTCCGCTCCTGGAATGCCGGCGCGGAGGCGCTGTTCGGCTATCGCGAGGACGAAGTGATCGGCCGCTCGGGCCAGTTCCTGCTGCCGCCCGAGGAAATCGCGACCGGTGGAGCATTCCGCATGGCGATGCAGCAAGGCGTCGTGCGGCTTGACACCGTGCGGCTGGACCGGGACGGGGAGCGCGTCGACGTGTCGATCAGCGCCAACCGGATGACCGCTCCGGACGGCGCGGTGATCGGCGTCTCGGCGGTGATGCGTGACATCCGTGCCCGCAAGCGCGCGGAGCGGCATCAACAGCTGTTGATCCACGAGCTGAACCACCGGGTGAAGAACACGCTCGCGATCGTTCAGGGTCTTGCGCAGCAGAGCTTCAAGCGCGTGGCCAATGAAGACGCGCAGCGCGCGTTCGACGGGCGGCTGATGGCACTCGCCTCCGCGCACAATCTGCTGACCGATCAGCGCTGGGAACGGGCGCCGCTGGCGGCGCTGGTCGCGGAAGTGCTCGCGCCCTATCGTGGTGAGACGGCCGAGCGCGTGACGCTGGCCGGCCCGGCGGTGGATCTCGATCCGCAAACCGCTGTCGCGATCGCGATGGCGCTGCACGAACTCGCGACCAACGCCGCCAAATATGGCGCGCTGTCGGTGCCCGGCGGCCATGTCGCGATCGCCTGGTCCTGCCTGGACGACGGCGGGCCGCGGGTCGCGCTCGACTGGGTCGAGCGCGGCGGACCGCCGGTCGAGCCGCCCAGCCGGCGAGGCTTCGGCACGCGGCTGATCGAACGGGGGCTGAGCGCCGACCTGAAAGGACGCACGCAGATCGACTTTCACCCGCACGGCGTTGTCGCTCGGCTGGAGGCGCCGCGCCTGCCCGACGTTGCGGCGATGGAACGGAAAGAGCCCTGACGGCTTCTTCGCAGTGGAAGAAGCGGGAGTGGCCTGCGTTGACCGACAAGACCATGCGCGCGGCCGTGCTGACCGGCCCAGGGCGAATCGCGATCGAGCGAGTGGCCGTGCCGGAGCCGGGGCCGGGCCAGGTGCGCGTGCGGCTGGAGGGCTGCGGAGTCTGCGCGTCCAACCTGACGCCTTGGGCAGGGCCGGAATGGATGCGCTTCCCGACCGCGCCGGGCGACCTCGGCCATGAGGGCTGGGGCATCGTCGATGCGGTGGGACTCGGCGTCGAGGGGGTGGTCGCAGGCACGCGGGTCGCGGCTCTCGGCTACCACAGCTATGCCGAATATGATCTCGCCGCCGCAGAGGCCGTGGTGCCGCTGCCCTCGTCTCTCGACGGCGTGGCTTTTCCGGGCGAGCCGCTCGGCTGCGCGTTCAACATCTTCGCGCGGGCCGACATCCGGCACGGCCAGACGGTGGCGATCGTCGGCATCGGCTTTCTGGGCGCGCTGCTGACCCGGCTGGCCAGCGACGCCGGGGCCCGGGTCATCGCAATCTCGCGGCGATCCGAGTCGCTGGCGCTCGCGCGGGACATGGGCGCCGCCGAGACGGTCGCCATGGCGGATCACCAGGCGATCATCGACCAGGTGGCGGGGCTGACCGGCGGGCGTTTCTGCGAGCGGGTGATCGAGGCAGTCGGCAAGCAATGGCCGCTCGATCTCGCCGGCGAGCTGACCGCGGAGCGCGGCCGGCTGATCATTGCCGGCTATCACCAGGACGGGCCCCGCCAAGTCAATATGTGGCTGTGGAACTGGCGCGGGATCGATGTGGTGAACGCGCATGAGCGCGATCCGGCCGCCTATGTCGCCGGCATCCGCCAGGCCGTGGCTGCAGTCGCCGCCGGCCGGATCGATCCGGCGCCGCTCTACACCGGGCGCTACCCGCTCGAACGGCTGGGCGAGGCGCTCGATGCGACGCGCGACCGACCGGGCGGCTTCGTGAAGGCACTGGTCACCTTTTGATGCGGCTCGGCTTTCTTGGCGTCGGCTGGATCGGCCGCCAGCGGATGGCGGCGATGCTGGCGACCGGTGCCGTCACCGCCGACTGCTTCTGCGATCCGGACGAGGCGAACGCCGCCGAGGCCGCCGCCGCCGCCGCCGGCGCGGTCCGCGTCGCGGGGCTTGACGCCATGCTCGAACGCGGCGTCGACGGCGTCGTGATCGCCACGCCAAGTGCGCTCCACGCCGAGCAGGCCATCCACGCCCTCGAGGCCGGCGCCGCGGTGTTCTGCCAGAAACCGCTTGGCCGGACCGCCCGTGAAGCGGCCGCCGCGGTGGTGGCGGCCCGCCGCGGCGATCGGCTGCTCGGGCTCGACCTGTCCTACCGCAACACGGCCGCCGTCGCGGCGCTGCGCGACGCGCTGCCGGCGCTCGGCCCCGTCCATGCGGTCGATCTCGTCTTCCACAATGCCTATGGGCCGGACAAGCCGTGGTTCTACGATCCCCTCCTGGCGGGTGGCGGCTGCGTGATCGATCTCGGCGTTCATCTGATCGACCTCGCCCTCTGGCTGCTCGGCTGGCCGGAGATCGTCGAGGTTCACTCACGGCTGCTCGCGAAGGGTGGCATCGTCGATGCCGGCCAGGTCGAGGATTATGCGGTGGCGACGCTCACCACGGCGGCGGGTGCGGTGCTGAGGCTCGCCTGTTCCTGGCACCTCCCCGCCGGCTGCGAGGCGGAGATCGGGGCGCGCTTCTACGGCGCTGCGGGCGGAGCGGGCGTGCACAACATCGGCGGCTCCTTCTACGATTTCCGGGCGGAGCGCTATTCGGGCACGACGACGATCGCGATCGCCGAGCCGCCCGACGCCTGGGGCGGCCGCGCGGCGGCGGAATGGGCACGACGGCTGGCGGCCGGCGACCGCTTCGATCCGGCGGCCGAGCGCTTTGTCGAGGTCGCGCGCGTTCTCGACCGCATCTATGGCCGCTGAGCGGTGCGCCACTCTTCCATGAAATGCCGGCGGCAGAGCGCGACATATCGGTCATTGCCGCCAATCTCGGTCTGCGCGCCGCTGGTGACCGGTCGGCCGGCCGCATCGATGCGCAGGTTCATCGTCGCCTTGGCGCCGCAGGCGCAGACCGCCTTCAGTTCGACAAGCACATCGGCGAGCGCCAGCAGATGGGCGCTGCCTTCGAACAATTCGGCGCGGAAATCGGTGCGCAGCCCGTAGGCGAGCACCGGGATGCGCATTTCGTCAGCCACCCGGGCGAGATCGAACACCTGGCGCTTGGTCAGGAACTGCGCTTCATCGACCAGCACACACGCCAGCGGCGTGACGGCATGCTGGGCGGCGACCGCCGCACGCATGTCGGTTTCTGCCGCGAACATATGGGCGTCCGCCTCCAGCCCGATGCGGGAGCTGATCACGCCGGCGCGGGTGCGGTCGTCGATCGCCGCGGTGAACAGCATCGTGTGCATGCCGCGCTCCCGATAATTGAAGCTCGCCTGCAGCAGCGTCGTCGATTTCCCGGCATTCATCGAGGCATAGTAGAAATAGAGCTTAGCCACGAGCGGCCGCCTCCAGCCGGGCGATCGCCCGGTCGCGGCCGATCAGCGGCAGCAGGGCCGCCATGTCCGGTCCCTGGGCACGCCCGGTCAGCGCCAGGCGGAGCGGCAGGAAGAGCGCCTTGCCCCTGCGCCCGCTTTCCTGCTGCAGCCGGCCGGTGAGTGCGTGCCACGGGTCCGCGCTCCAGTCGACCGCGGCGGCCGCGGCCGCGGCCGCCCTCAGATAGGCGTGATCGGCCGGGTCGATCGGGGCGGCGACCGGCCCCTCGATCACTGACCACCAGTCCGCTGCCTCGGCGACGCGCGACAGGTTCGGGCGGACCGCGTTCCAGGCGCGCTCGTCCATCTCTGGCGGCAGCCGGCCGGCCACCCGAGCATGGCCGAGCTGGTGGACGATCCGGGCATTCACCTGCGCCAGCTCTGCCTCGTCAAAGCGGGCGGGCGCGCGGCCGAAGCTTGCGAAATCGAAGCTTTCGATCAGCGGCGCCGGGTCGGCGACCGGCTCCACTGCCAGGCTGGTGCCGAGCCGGGCGAGGAGCGCGACGAGGGCCTGGGGCTCGATTCCGCTCTCGCGGAAATGATCGGCATCGGCCGCGCCCAGCCGCTTCGACAATTTGCCTTCCGCGCCGACCAGCAGAGCTTCGTGGGCGAAGGCCGGCGGCGGAGCCCCGAGTGCCGCGAACATCTGCACCTGCGCCGCCGTGTTCGACACATGATCCTCGCCGCGCACAACATGGGTGATGCCGAGATCGATATCGTCGATGACGGAGGGCAGCAAATAGAGCCAGGAGCCGTCCGCGCGGCGGACGACGGGATCGCTGATGAGGCTCGGATCGAAGCGCTGGGCACCGCGGATTAGATCGTCCCAGGCGATCGGGGCATCATGATCCAGCCGGAAACGCCAATGCGGGCGGATGCCGGCGGCCTCCCGATCGGCCCGCTCCGCGGCGGTCAGCGCAAGCGCCGCCCGATCATAGACCGGCGGCAGGCCGCGGCCGAGCTGGATCTTGCGCTTGAGATCGAGCTCCTGCGGACTTTCGTAGCAGGGATAGACGCGGCCGGCGGCGCGCAGAGCATCGAACCGCGCCTCATAGGCGTCAAACCGGGCGGACTGGCGCGCTTCGCCGTCCCAATCGAGACCGAGCCAGGACAGATCGGCGCGGATCGCCTCAACATATCGCTCCTCCGACCGCTCCCGATCGGTGTCGTCGATGCGCAGCAGGAACCGCCCTCCGGTTTTGCGGGCGAACAGCCAGTTGTGCAGGGCCGTGCGCAGATTGCCGACATGAAGCCGCCCGGTCGGCGACGGCGCGAAGCGCGTGACGCTGGTCACGATCCCGTCCGGAAGCTGTGGGTGATCGGGTAGCGGCGGTCGCGGCCGAAATTGCGCTTGCCGAGCTTGACCCCGGGCGGCGCCTGGCGCCGCTTATACTCGGCGACGTGAAGCAGGCGCTCGATCCGCGCGACGGTGTCGCGATCAAAGCCGCGGGCAGCCACTTCGGCGACCGTCAGCTCTTCCTCGACCAGGCCGTGGAGGATCGGATCGAGCACCTCGTAAGGCGGCAGGCTGTCCGAATCCTTCTGGTCCGCGCGCAGCTCGGCCGATGGCGGCTTCGCGATCACGCGGTCCGGCATCACCGGTCCCGCCGGCCCGAGCGCCAGCGCGGGACGATGGGCGTTGCGCCAGCGGGACAGTTCGAACACCGTGGTCTTGTAGGCGTCCTTCAGCACCGAATAGCCGCCGGCCATGTCGCCATAGATGGTCGCATAGCCGACCGACATTTCGCTCTTGTTGCCGGTGGTGAGCAGCATGGGCCCGAATTTGTTGCTGAGCGCCATCAGCGTGACGCCGCGGATCCGGGACTGGAGATTTTCCTCGGCAAGATCGGGCGCTCGCCCGTCGAACAGCGGCGCGAGCATGGTGCCGAACGCGTCCATCGCCGGCGCGATCGGCACGGTATCGAGCCGCACGCCGAGCAGCCGCGCGCATTCGGCCGCGTCATCGAGCGATTCCTGGCTGGTGAAGCGCGACGGCAGCATCACGCACCACACCCGCTCCGGCCCCAACGCATCGACCGCCACTGCCGCGGTCAGCGCGCTGTCGATGCCGCCCGACAGGCCAAGCACGACCCCGGGGAAGCGATTGGCATTCACGTAATCGCGCAGGCCGACGATCATCGCGTGATAGAGATCGGCCGGATAGGGATCGAGCGCATGGATCTCGCCGGGAGCGCAGGTCCAGCCGCGCGCCCCTTTTCGCCATTCGGTCAACACCAGCGCCTCCTCCCAGTCGGGAAGCTGGTGGGCGAGTGCGCCGTCGCCGTTCAGCACGAAGCTTGCACCGTCGAAAACCACTTCGTCCTGTCCGCCGACCCGGTTCAGGAAGATGAGCGGCAGTCCCGTTTCGGCGACCCGCCGGGCCCCGATCTCGCCGGTGCGCAGATCGTCCTTCTCCACTTCGTACGGACTGCCATGCGGGGAGATCAGCAGCTCGGCGCCGCGGGCCTTCAGATGCGCGCAGACCTCCGGAAACCAGATGTCCTCGCAGACGGGCAGTCCCAGCTGGACGCCGCGGAACGAGACAGGATCGGGCAGCGGCCCTGGCGCGAACCACCGCTTCTCGTCAAACGTGCCGTAATTGGGCAGCTCATGCTTCCGCGTGACTGCCGCCACGCGGCCGGCGTCGAGCAGCGCGAGGATGTTGTAGAGCCGCCCGCCCTCTGCCTGGACGCTGCCGACGATCATCGCCGGTCCGCCATCAGCGGTCGCCGCCGCCAGCCGGGCAAGCGCCGCTTCGGCGCCCGCCACGACGGCCGGCTTCAGCACCAGATCCTCGGGCGGATAGCCGATCACCTGCAGTTCCGGGAACACGATCAGATCGGCGCCGGCCGCGCGTTCGCGCCAGGCCAGCATCGCCGCGACGTTGCCGTCGAGATCGCCGACACGCTGGCTGGTCTGGGCAAGGGCAATGCGCAGGGTCATGGCCGGCGTCTAGGCGCTCGGTCCGCGCCTCGCAACGGCGGGACTTTGACAAGGCCGAGCTTGGGCTTAAGGGGCGGTCGCGACGGACTCATGACACTGCCGGGGGCGCGCAAATGAAACTCTTGTCGGGCAACGCGAACCTCCCGCTTGCGCAGGCGATTGCCGACTATCTCGAGATGCCGCTGACGGAGGCGAGCGTGCGGCGCTTCGCCGACGAGGAAGTGTTTGTCGAGATTCACGAGAATGTCCGCGGCGAGGACGTGTTCGTGATCCAGCCGACCGGCTACCCGGCCAACGACAATCTGATGGAGCTGCTGATCTGCATCGACGCGCTGAAGCGCGCTTCGGCGAAGCGGATCACCGCCGTCGTCCCCTATTTCGGCTATGCCCGGCAGGATCGGAAGCCCGGCCCGCGCACACCGATCTCGGCAAAGCTCGTCGCCAATCTGATCACCGTTGCCGGCGCGAGCCGCGTGCTTTCGGTTGATCTCCATGCGGGGCAGATCCAGGGCTTTTTCGACATTCCGACCGACAATCTCTATGCGGCGCCGGTGATGTCGGCGGACATTCTCGCCCGCTGGCCGGCCGAGAATCTGATGGTCGTCTCCCCGGACGTCGGCGGCGTGGTGCGCGCCCGCGCACTCGCCAAGCGGCTCGACAACGCCGCGCTGGCGATCGTCGACAAGCGCCGCGAGCGGCCCGGCGAATCGGAAGTGATGAACATCATCGGCGACGTCGCCGGCCGCTTCTGCATCCTGGTCGACGACATCGTCGATTCGGCCGGCACGCTCTGCAATGCCGCCGCGGCACTGAAGGAAGCGGGCGCGGAAGACGTGGTTGCCTATGTGAGCCACGGCGTGCTTTCCGGCGGCGCCGTGGCGCGAGTCGATGGCTCGGCGCTGGCGGAGCTGGTGATCACCGACTCGATCGCGCCGACCGAGGCCGTGAACGCCGCGACTCACATCCGCACGCTCACCATCGCCCCGCTGCTCGCCGAAGCGATCAAGCGCATCGCCGACGAAAGCTCGGTTTCGAGCCTGTTCGACTAAGCCTTGGGCGGCCGGGCAGCGAGGAGCACGCCGACGACCAACAGCGCCAGGCCGGCAGCGCGGCTGCCGGTCATCGGACGTGCCGGTGCGCCGAACAGGCCATATTGGTCGATCGCGGCCGCGGCGAACAGCTGGGCGACGACCACGCACATAATGGCCGGGCCGGTGCCGAAGCGCGGCACGAGCCAGGTGATGCTGATCACGTAGAACGCCATGATCAGCCCCGCGAACCAGTAATGAACTGGCTGATCGGCGAGCGCTGCGGGAGGTCCGCTGCGCTGGCTCGCGACGAAGAGCAATGCGCCGACGAATGCGCCGCCGGTGACGATGAGGGCCGGCCAGCCGACATTGCCGACACTGGTCGACAAGGTGCCGTTCAACCGCGCCATCACGGGGATCAGCAACCCGGCCATGATCGCGAGCGCGGCATAGCCGATCGCCGGGTTCATGGCGCAAGACGCCCGCGCCGGCTGATCGCCGCCGTCGCAGGCCTCGCGCTTGACGCACCTGATCCAGAGCATGTCATGGACACCCTCTGTCAAAGCAGCCATGCGGACACAAGCGCCGGCCGCCGAAAAGGATCGACGAGACCTTGACGCGGAACCCTTGATCGCGTCTCCGCGTCAATGCGATCACCGACCGATTGGAGCTGGATGATGAGTGCGCCCGTACAGCCCGAGCATACGCTCCCCCACATCCCGGCTGGCACCGCCATTCCAAAAGTGATCCACCAAACATATCCGAGGCAGGACTTGCCGGAACCCCTCGCCGCCAACGTGTCCCGGCTGCGCGACCTCAATCCGAGTTGGGAGCATCGTCTTTACGACGATGAGGATATTGCCCGTTACGTCCGCGATCATTTCGGAGCCAGAATCGCAGCGACGCTCGACCGCCTCGCTCCCGAATACAGCGTCGCCCGGTCCGACGTGTTCCGCTACATGCTCATGTATCGCGAGGGCGGCGTCTATCTCGACATCAAGAGCTACGCATCCCGCCCGCTGGACGTCACGCTCCCGCCGAGCAGCCTTCTCGTCACGGCACAGTGGGGCGAAGGCTCCAGCCGCGCCTTTGGGCGCCACCGAGAGTTGCGGCACCTTCCGGGCGGAGAGTATCAGCAGTGGCATATCGCGGCCGCTCCGGGGCATCCGATCCTGCGCCGCGTGCTGATCGACGTCCTCGGCAACATCGAGACGTACTCGCCGTGGCGGTTCGGTGTCGGCAAGAAGGGCGTCCTCGCGGTCACTGGCCCGATCGCCTATACCAAGTCCTTTCTCGCCATCGGCCCGTCTCCCGACGTCCATGTCGCGCGGTCACACGAAGACCTCGGCCTCGAATACAGCGTGGTCAAGGACCACACCGTTTTCTTCGGCACCCATTACAGCCGGCTCGACACGCCCGTGGTGCCGCCCCGGACGATCCGAGAGCGGGTCAGCGCTCGGCTGTTCCGGGAAGTCCGGCGCATCTGGCTCCATCTGCAGGGCGTGCCGGCGCCAGAACGTGGCGGCGGACGCGGGTGATCTGCACGGCTGCAAGGTGCGCGCGCAGGTCTGCAGCCAGCCGGGATCGGGCCGCGCGGTCAGCTCGCGCTGCGAATGAACGTCTCGACCTCGGCATGGGCATCGTCGTCGGTCATCTGTTCCGGCGGGTGCTTGCAGAACCAGGCGGACGGCGCGAGGATCGGTCCGCCAAGGCCCCGATCGAGAGCAAGCTTTGCGCAGCGGATCATGTCGATCGCGACGCCGGCCGAGTTCGGACTGTCCTCGACGGACAGGCGCAACTCCAGATTCATCGGCACGCCGCCGAACAACTGCCCCTCCATGCGCAGAAAGCAGACCTTGTTGTCGTTCTGCCACGCGACATAGTCGCTGGGGCCGATATGGATGTTCTCCGCATCGAGACGGCGATGGGCGACAGACTGCACTGCTTCGGTCTTGGACACTTTCTTCGAGGACAGCCGCGCCCGGTTGGCCATGTTCAGGAAGTCGGTGTTGCCGCCGGTGTTGAGCTGGTACGTCCGCTCGAGCTTCACGCCGCGCTTGGCGAATAGGTCGGTCAAAACCCGGTGAACGATGGTGGCGCCGAGCTGCGCCTTGATGTCGTCGCCGATGATCGGCACGCCAGCGGCCGCAAAGCGCGCCGCCCAGACGGGATCGCTCGCGATGAAGACGGGGATGTTGTTGACGAAGGCCACGCCGGCTTCGAGCGCGCATTCAGCGTAGAACTCGGTCGCCTGCTGGCTACCGACCGGTAGGTAATTGAGGAGCACGTCCGCCTGGCTCTCGACCAGCACGCGGACCACGTCCGCCTTGCCCGGCTCGGCAGCCTCGGCGCGCAGGAAAGTGCGGTCGGCGGGCTGCGCGTCCATATGGTCGGCAATGCCGTCCAGCACCCGCCCCATGCGGACAGGCGTGCCGGTGGGAGTGACATGGTCGCAGAAGACCGTGGTGCAGTTCGGCTTGGCGAAGATCGCCTCGGCAAGATCCCGGCCGACCTTGCGCCGGTCTATGTCCCAGGCCGCGACGAGCCGGATGTCGCTCGGCCGATAGCCGCCCAGATCCCAGTGCATCAGCCCGATCTGCTCGTTCGCGCCGCCGTTCTGGTAGTGGGCGATCCCCTGGACAAGGGAGCTCGCGCAATTGCCGACGCCGACGAGCGCCACGTTGATGTGCCGTCGGTGGGGCGACGGACGCACGATCCCGGCAGCGTCAGCCATGCGCCAGGGCACGCGTCGGGACGGCGGGGGCGTAGCGGGCGATCATCTCCGCGCAGAAATCCGCGAAGCCGGCCGGATCGGCCGGCGGGCTGGTGTGGTGCGGCGCGATCCCCAGATGCTCGGGCGTGAAGCAGAAGGTGACGGTGGTCTCGAAGTCCGCCAGTGCCGCCATCTGCCGGTCGAACCAGTCGCGCGCGCCGGGGCGGAAGCTGTCCGCCCAGCTGAGACCGGTGCGCAAATGGCGGACGCCCAGCCGCTTCATCCAGGCGACTGCGTCGTCCAGCCGCGGATCCTCGAAGTGAAACCACTGCATCAGCCCCATCTGGCGAGCGTGGCGGGCATAATGGTCGAGACCGGGCTTGGGCGTCCCGTCGGCGCGGATCAGGCCCATGTAGAAATGGCGATAGTAGCTCGATCCCTCCGCTTCCTTGTGGCGGGTGGTGGCCCCCCAATGATGGGGCAGATCGAACAGCGAGTACCAGTAAATGCGCGGCACTCGGCCGATCAGCAGCTCGGCCGTCCGGTCGACGCCGAACACCTGTACTTCCTCCGCCCCGAAGCTGCCGACTCCCACTTCGGTGACCCAGATCTCATGGTCGGGGACGACGGCTTCGATCTCGGCGATGCGGTCCGGCCAGGCGTGGATCGGCCACAGATTCCAGTCGAGGGGAAAGCCGTGCAAGGCGACCACATCGACATGGTCGAGCACGCCATAGCCGCCGAGACGGCGGATGAAGTACGGATCGATCGGGGACGTGCCGCCCAGCACGCGCTTCACCGCCGGATTGACGGCGGCGATCGCCTCGGCCGCGCGGATCGTCATGTCGGCATAACGCGTCCAATCGGGATCGATGTCCGGATCCCAGTGGGACTTGTTGTTCGGCTCGTTCCAGATCATCGCGGCTTCGATCATGCCTTCCCCCGGGTTGGATAGACGGCCGGCCGGCCCTGATCGCCATAAGGCACCGGCGCGACCTGGCAGAGATAGACTTCCGCTTCGGGCCGCGCCTCGATGCGGAAGCCGGCGGCCCGCAGCATCGCCTCGCTGCAGGCGCGGTTCGGCGTCCACCAATTGGTCCAGTCACCCGCGTAACGACGCTCGATGAAGTGCAGCCGCGGATAGCCAGGATCGGAAAAAATCTCCGGCTCGTCGAACGTGCCTGGCGTGTGGAAGGCATGATCCTCCGGCACCGACGCCACCGCATCGGACCCGCGCTGCATCGTCTGGAAGAGCATCCGATCGGCAGCGACATGCTCGCGGATCAGGTCGAGTGCGAGCAACGGATGGCGAAGATGGTAGAGCACGCCCATGAAGAGCACGACATCGAACCGCTCCCCGAGCGCACCGACATCATAGACCGACAGCTGGCGGAACTCGATGTCGGGAAAGCCGAGCTCGCCCGCGGCGAAACGGGCCTGCTCCAGATAGCGGGGACATTCGTCGATCCCGAGCACGCGGGCGGCGCCGCGCCGCTTCATCTCGAACGCGTAGAAGCCAGCATTGCAGCCGATGTCGAGCACCGTTTTGCCGCGGAGATCGGCCGGCAGCGCAGCGGCGAAACGAGCAAACTTGAAGCGCGGATAATCGCCGAGGAAATGGTCGGGCGCCGTCTCGACGCCACCCAGATCGAGATTGTGGAACCACGGCCCCAGCGCGTCGATGCGGCGGCGCAGCGCCGCCGCGCGTGGCTCGTTCGGTGCCGCGGCACTCACGCCGCCGCACCCTCGTTGAGACTGAGCAGCCGCCCGCCCCAGCTGCCCAGTTCGACCCGACTGACGGAAGCCGGGCCGATGTCGAAGCGCAGCAGATTGTCGAGGCAGAGGCCAATGACGCGGGCGATGAACCCCCGGATCACATCGGCATGGGTGACCAGTGCGATGGTCTGCCCGGCATTGTCGGCAGCGAGGCCCCGGGCGAACGCCTCGACCCGGTCGGCAACTTCGGCCATCGGCTCCCCGCCCGGCGGCGCGGCCGTCCCCCGCCGGGCGTTCCACCGAACGAACGCCGGGTCTTCGGCCAGCGCCGCGATCCGGCACCCGGTCCAGCGGCCGAGATCGATCTCGTCGAGTGCATCGGCAAGGTTCACGTCCGCTCCCCGGACAGCCGCGAGCGCGGCCGCAGTGGCGCGCGTCCGCTCGCGCGGGGAACTGTAGATCGCCGCGACGGGTTGAGCGGCAAGGCGTTCGGCAAGCTCCGCGGCCTGGCGGCGCCCGGCGGCAGAAAGCGGCGCGCCATCGGCACGCCCGGTCAGTCGATCGCCGTAATCGCTGTGCGTCGCGTGGCGGATCAGGAGCAGAGTCGCGGTCATCGCCGCGGGCCTCTTCGGTGCATCTACTTACCCTCGTTGTCGAGGCGTAACCGACAAGGCTGGCGCTGGTTCCCGCAGTCGATCGGCAGCCGGCAGCGGAACTTAGATGATGAACCCGTGTTGTCCTTCGGAACACAGGCGGGCCGACGGAACCGAAATCTCGGCCGTCGGGTCCGGACAAAAGGGATGCGCATGGCGGAACGCGTGCTGATTACCGGCGGAGCGGGGTTTATCGGCCGTTTCGTCGCTGCTGAACTGCTGCAGCGCGGCCATCGCGTGCGCGTCCTCGACAGTCTGATCGATCAGGTCCATGGCGGCACCGCCCGGCCGGACGGACTCCCGGAGGACGTGGAGCTGATCCGTGCCGACATCCGCGATGCGGATGCGGTCGCCGCGGCGCTCGACGGGATCGACAGCGTGATTCATCTCGCGGCCGAAGTGGGGGTCGGCCAGTCGATGTACGCGGTCGAACGCTACACCTCCGTCAACGATGTCGGCACCGCCGTCCTGTTCGAGGGGATCATCGCGGCACCGGTGCGCCGCGTGGTCACCGCGTCGTCGATGAGCATCTACGGCGAGGGCCTGTACCGGTCCGCCGACGGCGCCCTGATCGAAACGGCGGAGCGCGGCGCCACGGCCGGCGGCCGCGGCGGATGGGATCCGACGGACGCCGAAGGACGGCCGCTCACGCCCGTCGCGACGCCGGAATGGAAGCGACCCAATCTCGCATCCATCTATGCGCTCAACAAATATGTGCAGGAGCGAACGACCCATATCCTCGCCGGATCCTACGGCATTGAAGGCGTTTGCCTCCGACTGTTCAACGTCTACGGGCCGGGCCAGGCGCTCTCCAACCCTTACACGGGCGTGCTTGCCATCTTCGCGTCGCGGCTGCTCAACCGGCAGCGGCCACTGATCTTCGAGGACGGCGCCCAGCGCCGCGATTTCGTCTATGTCGGCGACGTCGCCCGCGCCTTTGCCGATGCGCTGGAGCGGCCCGGCCTCTCCGGCGAGACGCTGAACATCGGCTCCGGCGAGGATCGTTCGGTTACCGAAGTGGCCGAAGAACTCGCCCGCGCAATGGGCTCCGGGCTTGCTCCCGAGATCGTGGGCAAGGCCCGCATCGGCGACATCCGCCACTGCTTCTGCGACGCGTCCCGCGCCGCAGCGCTGATCGGCTTTGCACCGCGCAAGGATTTCGGCGAGGGGCTGGTCGAGCTGGCCGAATGGGTGGCGGCCCAGACCGCGATCGACCGTGTCGACGAAGCGCGCGCGGAGCTCGAAGCGCGGGGCCTGGTCGCATGAGCGGGCCGGTGCTCGTCACCGGCGGCGCCGGCTTCATTGGTTGCAACATCGCCGACCGGCTGGCCCGCGAAGGCCATGACGTGATCGTGCTCGACGCACTCGCCCGGCCAGGCGTCGAGGGCAATCTCGCCTGGCTGAAGGCGCGGCATGGCACCCGCATCCGGGAAATCGTCGCCGACATCCGTGATGCGGACGCCCTGGCTGCGGCGACGCGGGATGCAGAGGCGGTGTTCCACATGGCGGCGCAAGTCGCGGTGACGACCAGCCTGGTCGATCCGCTCGCCGATTTCGACGTGAACATCCGCGGCACCTTGCTGGTGCTGGAGGCGCTGCGACGGCGCGGCGCGCCGGTGCCGATCGTTTTTGCGTCGACCAACAAGGTCTATGGCGATCTCGGCGATCTGACGCTCATCGAGGCGGCGGACCGCTGGCTGCCCGCCGATCCGCGGGTTCGCACGCACGGGATCGCCGAAAACCGACCCCTCGATTTCCACACGCCCTATGGCTGCTCCAAAGGTGCGGCCGACCAATATGTGCTCGATTATGCCCGCAGCTTCGGACTGCCCGCGACGGTGATCCGGATGAGCTGCGTCTACGGCCCCCGGCAGATGGGCACCGAGGACCAGGGCTGGGTTGCCCATTTCCTGATCCGGGCGCTCGAGGGCCGTCCGATCACCATCTATGGCGACGGCAAGCAGGTGCGGGACGTGCTGCATGTCGACGACGCGGTCGACGCCTATCTGCTCGCCTGGCGGTTCATCGGGGCGGTGCGGGGCCGCGCGTTCAACTTGGGCGGCGGACCAGACAATGCCGTCAGCCTGCGCGACGTGCTGGGCGCGGTCGAGCGGCTGACCGGTCGACCGGTCTCGGTCGAGCGGCAGGACTGGCGCGCCGGCGACCAGCGCTACTTCGTGGCCGATGCGCGCGAGCTGCGCGGTGCACTGGGGCTGGCGACGCCGATCGGCTGGCACGATGGCCTGGCCGATCTCGCCGGCTGGCTTGCCGAAGCTCGCGGATTGCCGCTTGCCGGCCGCCGGCGGATGGAAGCGGCCGAGTGAGCAGGGTCCTGCTGACGGCGGACACGGTCGGCGGGGTCTGGACCTATGCGGCCGAGCTGGCGCGGGGCTTGGCGGCCGCGGGTCTCGATCCGATCCTGGTGACGCTCGGGCCGCCGGCGTCCGCGGGCCAGCGCCTCGACCTCGGCGATCTGCCTTGCCTCGACAGCGGACTGCCGCTCGATTGGCTAGCGGAGGATGCGGCGTCGGTGCGCGCTGCCGCCGCCGGGCTGGTCCGGATCGCGCGCGATCTGGATGTCGATCTTGTCCAGCTTCATGCCCCGGCGCTCGCCGCCGGCCCCCGCTTCGACCAGCCGGTCATCACCGTCGTCCACAGCTGCGTCGCCACCTGGTGGCAGGCGGTGCGCGGCGGGCCGATGCCGGCGGAGCTGGCGTGGCGGGCGGGGCTGACCGCCGAGGGGATCGCTGCCGCCGATCTGGTGATCGCGCCGAGCGCGAGCTTCGCCGCCGCGCTGGCCCAGGCCTATCGCCTGTCCGGCACGCCGACGGTGGTGCCGAACGGCCTCCGCGACAGCGGCGCGGCGCCGGCCGCCGCCCCCTGTGCGGCCGGCCTGACCGTCGGCCGCTTGTGGGACGCAGGCAAGAACGTCGCCGTGCTCGACCGCGCCGCCGCCCTGACCGAGGTGCCGATTCGTGCCGCCGGCGCACTCCGCGGGCCGGACGGAGCCCGGCTGACGCTGGCCCACGCCCAGCCGCTCGGGCCCTTGCCGCCCGGCGCCGTCCGCGCCGCGCTCGCTGCGCGGCCGGTGTTCCTGTCCGCGGCCGTGTACGAGCCGTTCGGCCTCGCCGCACTCGAGGCGGCGCAGGCAGGATGCGCGCTGGTGCTGGCCGACATCCCGACGTTCCGCGAACTCTGGGACGGCGCCGCCCGCTTTGTGTACCCGCACGACGCCGCCGGCTTCGCCCGTGCGCTGGACGAGATTGTCGGCGATCCGGCGCTGCGCGCACGGCTCGGCGCAGCGGCGCGGGAACGCGCCGGCGGCTATCGCGCGGCCCGCACCGCCGCCGCCATGCTCGATCATTACCGTCGGCTCCTCGCCGTCCCGGCGCCGATGCTGCAGGCCGCAGAATGAGGATCGCGTACTTCACCCACTCGCTTGCCAGCTGCTGGAACCATGGCAATGCGCATTTCCTGCGCGGCGTGCTGCGGGAATTGATCGCGCTCGGCCACGACGTCACGGCTTACGAGCCGCAAGGCGCCTGGAGCCTCGCCAACCTGATCGGCGATCATGGCGAAGCCGGGCTGGATGCCTTCGCGCACGCCTATCCGGAGCTGCAGCCGCGTTTCTTTGGGGAAGAGGCCGATCCCGACGAGCTGATCGACGGCTGCGATCTCGTGATCGTGCACGAATGGAATGCGCCTGAGCTGATCGCGCGGCTGGGGCGGGCACGGGCCGCGCGGCGCGATTTCAAGCTGCTGTTCCACGACACCCATCACCGCGCCGTCAGCGCGCCGCAGACGATGCAGGCCTATGATCTCGACGCTTATGACGGCGTGCTCGCATTCGGGGGCGCGCTGGCCGAGGTCTACCGGCGCTGGGGCTGGGGCGACCGCGTGTTCGTGTGGCACGAAGCCGCCGACACGCGCCTGTTCCGCCCGCCGGCGCGGGAGGCGCGCCGCGAAGGGCTGGTGTGGATCGGCAATTGGGGCGACGACGAGCGGTCGACCGAGCTGGAGACATTCCTTTTCCGCCCGGCAGCGGCAGCGCGCCTGCCGCTCGACGTGTACGGCGTCCGCTACCCGCCGCAGGCACAGGAGATGCTGGCGGCGCACGGCGCCTGCTTCCGTGGCTGGCTGCCGAACGCGCGGGCACCTGAAATCTATGCCGGCCATCTGGCGACCGTCCACATCCCGCGGCGTTATTATGCCGAGCTGCTGCCGGGCATCCCGACGATCCGGGTGTTCGAAGCGTTGGCCTGCGGCATTCCGCTGGTCTGCGCGCCGTGGAATGATTGCGAGCAGCTGTTCCGACCGGGCGACGACTATCTGGTCGCCCGCGATGGGCGCGAGATGGCCGCCCATCTGCAGGAGCTCCGCCACGACCCCGAGCTGCGCGAGCGGCTGGCCGATCACGGCCGGCGCTCGATCTGCGCCCGTCACAGCTGCGCGCACCGCGCCGCGGAGCTGCTCCAGATCGTCGAGCGGCTGGACCGCGCGGCCGCGGCTTCCCCAGTAAAGGTTCTGTCATGAAGATCGCCTTCTACGGCTCCAGCCTGCTGTCTTCCTACTGGAACGGGGCGGCGACCTATTATCGCGGGCTGCTGCGCGACTTGGCCGGGCGCGGCCACGACATCGCCTTCTACGAGCCCGACGCTTTCGACCGGCAGCGCCACCGCGACATCGAGCCGCCCGACTGGGCCCGGGTCACCGTCTATCCGGCGACCCAGGGCGGGCTCGCCGCGGTGCTTGCGGAAGCTGCCGCCGCGGACGTGGTGGTGAAGGCGAGCGGCGTCGGCGTGTTCGACGAGGCGCTGCTCGATGGCGTGATCGCTCATGCCGCGCCGCACGCGATCCGCATCTTCTGGGATGTCGATGCCGCGGCGACGCTGGACGAGATTCGCACCGACACGAGCCACCCGATCCGCCGTGCGCTGCCCGAGCTTGATCTGGTCCTGACCTATGGCGGCGGCGCGCCGGTGGTGGACGCCTATCGCACCCTCGGGGCCCGTCGGTGCGTGCCCATCTACAATGCGCTTGATCCGACCACCCACCACCCGGTGCCGGCCGATCCGCGCTTCGCTGCCGACCTCGCCTTTCTCGGCAACCGGCTGCCCGACCGCGAGGCGCGGGTGGACGAGTTCTTTCTGCGCGCGGCGGCCACCGCTCCGGATCGGCGCTTCCTGATCGGCGGCAATGGCTGGGACGACAAGGCGATGCCGGACAATGTCCGCCGGCTTGGCCATGTGTCGACGAACGACCACAATGCCTTCAACAGCACGCCGCTGGCGGTGCTGAACATCGCCCGCGACAGCATGGCGGCGATCGGCTTCTCCCCGGCGACGCGAGTGTTCGAAGCGGCCGGCGCGGCCGCCTGCCTGATCACCGACGCCTGGGACGGGCTGGAGTTGTTTCTGAAGCCGGAGCACGAAGTGCTGGTCGCGCGCGATGGCCAGGACGTCGCGGAGCTCGTCTCCGGGCTGACGCCCGCACGGGCGCGGGCGATCGGGGCTGCCGCGCTCGCCCGCGTCCGCCGGGACCACAGCTATGCGCGGCGCGGCGCGGAAGTGGATGCGGTGCTGCACGAGGTGCAGGCGCGGCGGACAGCACGGAGCGCGGCATGAAGCTCGTCGTCCTCGGCCTCAGCCTGTCCTCGTCATGGGGCAATGGCCATGCGACCACCTACCGCGCACTCCTGAAGGCCTTTGCCGCTCGCGGCCATTCGATCCTGTTTCTGGAGCGGGAGCGCCCCTGGTACGCCGCGCATCGCGATCTCGCGGCGCCCGATTATTGCGACCTCGCCTTTTACGGAGACGTCGAGGCGCTGGCGAGCTGGCACCGGGCGATCGCCGCTGCCGATGCCGTGATTGTCGGCTCTTATGTGCCGGACGGCGTCGCCATCGGCCGCCTCGTCCAGACGCTGGCCCGCGGCGTCACGGCCTTTTACGACATCGACACGCCGGTCACGCTTGCCCGCCTTGCATCCGGCGATCACGACTATCTGAGCCCCGCGCTGATCCCGGGCTATGACCTCTACCTGTCCTTCACCGGCGGGCCGACGCTCGCGCGGATCGAGCAGGATTATGGCGCACCCGCGGCCCGGCCGCTCTATTGCTCGGTCGACCCCTGCATCTACCGGCCGATCGATGTGCCGATCCGCTGGGACCTTTCCTATCTCGGCACCTACAGCGCCGACCGGCAGCCCACGCTCGAACGGCTGCTGATCGAGCCGGCACGTCGGATGCCTGACCGCCGCTTCGTCGTCGCCGGTCCGCAATATCCGGCGGACATCGCTTGGCCGGACAATGTGGAGCGGATCGACCATGTGCCGCCCGCCGACCACCCCGCCTTCTACGCCGCGTCCCGCTTCACCCTGAACGTCACTCGCGCCGACATGATCGCAGCCGGCTGGTCACCGTCGGTCCGCCTGTTCGAGGCCGGCGCATGCGGCACGGCCATCATCTCCGATCATTGGCCCGGCCTCGAGGCGCTGTTCGCGCCGGGGCGGGAGATCCTGCTCGCCGACACTGCCGATGCCGTGGCGGCCGCCCTTTCCGGCGCCGATGCCCGGACGATCGGCGCCGCCGCCCGCGCGCGGACGCTGGCCGGCCACACTGCCGCGCACCGCGCCGCCGAGCTCGAAGCCGCGCTGGCCGACGCATCCGCCAGGCCGCCCGAGCTGCGCGCGGCCGAATGAAACCACTGCCTGCCGCAAGAGTTGGACCGGAGGCGACAAGAAGAACAAGATCGGGCGGGCGACGACGGAGAAGGCGTTGAAGAAAAAAGAATATGCGCTCGTCGCGGGAGGTGCCGGCTTCATCGGATCGCATCTGTGCGACCGGCTGATCGCAGAGGGGTTCCACGTCTTCTGCCTCGACAATCTTCAGACCGGGCGGGCCGTCAACCTGCAGCATCTGACGACCGAACCGCGCTTCGACTTGATCGAGGCGGACGTGACCGAGCCGCTCCCTGCCGCCATCACCGGCGCAGCCGATCGGCTGGGCGAGATCTACAATCTGGCCTGCGCCGCATCGCCGCCCCATTATCAGGCGGATCCCGAGCACACGATGCTGACCAACGTGCTCGGCACGACCCATCTGCTCCGGCTCGCCGAACGGAGCGGCGCGCGCTTCCTGCTCAGTTCGACGAGCGAGGTCTATGGCGATCCGGAACTGCATCCGCAGCCGGAAGAGTATCGCGGGTGGGTGAACTGCACCGGGCCACGCGCGTGCTACGACGAAGGCAAACGGGCGGCCGAGACGCTGGCGTTCGATTACGACCGCCACCGCCGGGCGGACGTGCGCGTCGCCCGCATCTTCAACACCTATGGCCCGCGCATGCGGCCGGACGACGGCCGGGTGGTATCGAACGTCATCTGCCAGGCGCTGGGCGGCGAGGCGATCACCATCTATGGCGACGGCAGCCAGACCCGCAGCTTCTGCTATGTCGACGATCTGGTCGACGGGCTGCTGGCGCTGATGCGGCATGATGGCGCGCAGCCCGGCCCGGTCAATCTGGGCAATCCAAACGAACTGACGGTCGCCGATCTCGTCCGCCGGGTGGTGGCGCTGACCGGCACCGGCGGCGCCATCGCCCATCATCCGCTGCCGATCGACGATCCCCGCCGGCGCCGCCCGGACATCGGCAAGGCGGAGCGGCTGCTGGGGTGGCAGCCGCGGATCGGCCTGCAGCAAGGGCTGGAACGGACGATCGCCTGGTTCGCAGGCGACAGCGCCGGCGCCCGGGCCGACGCCAAAGCGCCGGCGATCGCCGTGGCGGCAGAATGAGCGCCGCGGCGGCGCTCAGGCGCCGCCGCCGATCGCTTTCCAGCTGTCCGCGATTTCGCCCACATTGGCGATCACGTCGCGCACCGCCGCAGCGTCGTTCTCGACACTGGCGCGAAGGATCGTCTCGCGGGCGCCGCGATAGAAGCGCGAGAGCGTCTCGGCGACGCTGCCCCCGCGCTCGAAATCCAGCCCCGCCTCGAGCGCGAAGAGCAGCGCCAGCGCCTTGGTCAGCCGCGCGCTCTTGTCAGCGAAATCGCCGCGGTCGATGGCCCGTGCGCCCAGCCGCAGCTCCCGCAGCAGATCTTCGAACAGCAACGTGACCAGGCCGTGCGGACTGGCCCCGCCGACCCGGCTGGCGAGATCGACGTGGCGATAGGTCTCGGCCGGATCGCGGGCGAGGCGAGACGCGTACATCACCGGTCGGCCGTCCAGTTCCTGATCTGTTGATCGAGGAAGCTCTGGGTGGCGCGATAGGCGGAGACGCGCGCATCCATGCCGGCGAACTGCCGGGTCAGCCGCGTCCGCATGTCCTCGATCGAGCGCGCGAGCCGCTCCTGCTCGTCGGCGATCTGCCGCTGCTGCTTCGAATAGACGCTCTGGCTGGCGGCAAGTCCGCCACCCTGTCCGGTCAGCTCGGTCGAGATCTCGCGCAGCGCCCGGCCCAGCCCATTGGTGAGCATGCGCTCGACCGCGGCCGGATTGGCGGTAAGCGCCCGCTGCAGCTGCGCCGGATCGACCGACAGCGATCCGTCCCGGCTGGTGCGGACGCCCAGTTCCGCGAGCGTCCGTGGCTCGCCCGGCGCTGCGTCGGTCACGAGCTGGCGGTTGGTGAGAGTGCCGAGCCGACGGACCATTTCGCGTGCGCCGGGATCGCTGCGCAGCACGCCGTCGGTCGGGTTGGTTTCCGCCCGGGCGATGCCGAGCAGCTCGTTATAGGTGGCGACGATGTCCTCGACGGCCTGGCCGAGCGCGGCAGTGGCGGGCTGGCTGGTGAGCGCGATCGAACGGCCCGGCGCAGCCTGGAGCAGATCGAGCTTCACGCCCGGAATCACGTCCGCAAAGCTGTTGCCCGGCCGGCGCAGCTCGACGCCGTCGACCGCGATCACCGCGTCGGCGGCCTTGCGGGTGAGCGTCATGCTGGGCGCGGTGGGCGACCAGGCAAGCATCGCGAGGCCCGGCGCCGCCGCGTCTTCCGCCACATCGATGGTGAAGGACTGGTCGGCACCCGTCGCGCTCTTGATGGACAGGCGCGAACCGGTGACGTCGGTGACAACCGTTGCCGTCACTCCGGCCCTGGCATTGTTGATGGCGTCGGCGATCCCGGTCAGGCTGTTGGCGCCATCGGCAATGGTGACGGCGATCGGCGTCGCGCCGGCCTTCGGCGTGAAGCCCGTCGGCGTGTCGCCGGTCCACTGGGTGGTGCCGAGGGTGATGGTGAGGGTGCCGGTGCCGACCGGCGCCGTGCGATCGGCGACCAGGGGCGACGTCACCACCTGGGCGGTCGCCAGCTGCCGCACTTCCACTTCTGCCGAGAGGTTGGAGAGGCGCGCGCCCGGCAACAGGCTTGCCGCAACGACCGAGGAGTCGGCGCTGACCGGCTGGGTGGACAGCGTGCCGGTGCTGACGAGGTTCGACAGCGCGAGCGAGAAGCCGGAGAGGCCGTTGCGCAGCTGCGACAGGCCCGAAATCTGGGCCGCGACCGTCTCTTGCCGCGTGGTGAGGATCCGCGATTTCTGCGCGAATTGGGCGTCGACGAGCTGAGTGACCAGCGCGGCGGTGTCGATGCCGGAACCGATGCCGAGAGCAACGGGAATGGAGTTCATGCGCGCGTTCGCCTTTCAGGACAGCTAACGGCCGCGCCGGCCCAAGCTTTAGCGCGACGGCCGGACCAAGTCGGCGGCACCCTCAGGCGCGGCCGACACGCCGGCCATCTTCGTCGAAAAGCGCGGTGTCGGGCACGATCACATTGGGCGGTCCGCCACCGGCCCGCAGATTGACGCCAAACACAAAAGCCAGGACGGTCGCGACCGCGACATAGAGATCGTCGCGGATCTGCTGACCCTCGCGGCTGGTGTAATAGACGGCACGGGCGAGCGCCGGATATTCGAGCACCGGCTTGCCAAGCTCCTGCGCCAGTTCGCGGATGGCGAGCGCCTTGGCGCCCCTGCCTTTCGCCACCACCACCGGCACATCGTCCTGGCCGCGTTCGTAGCGCAGCGCGACGGCGAAGTGGGTGGGGTTGGTGAGCACGACATGCGCGCTCTCGACCGCGCGGCGGGCGCCTCCCTTGAGAATCTCCCGCTGGCGCTGGCGGAGTGCCGCCTTCAGCTCCGGCGAGCCTTCCGCCTCCTTGTGCTCCTCCTTCACTTCCTGCTTGGTCATGCGAAGCTTCGCGAGCAGGCGGACGAGCTGGATCGGCACGTCGACGCCGGCGATGATCAGCAGACCGCCGGCCATCACGAGCAGCAGCAGGACGAACCGCCAACCGAGCGCCGCGACGCTGCCTTCGACGCTGCCGGCGACAAGGCCGAGCGACTCCTCCTTCATCGCCCACAGCATCCAGGCACCGAGCGCGCCGAGCAGCACGACCTTCAGCAGGCCCTTGCCGAGCTCGATCAGTCCTTGCATGCCGAACATCCGCTTCAGGCCGGCCGCGGGGTTGATCCGTGATCCCTTGAACCCCATCAGGCCGGCATTGAAGCGCGCGCCGCCCAAGCCGGCCTGGCTGACAATGGCAACGGCCAGGCTCGCGCCGAACAGCAGCAGCAGCGACGGCGCCAGCATCAAGCCCACTGCCGCAAGCGGCCGCAGCGGCTGGAAATCCTCGATGTCGCCGCGGCCGAAGGCCAGGCACTCCCGCATCACGGCCTTCAGCGCGCCGATCAGCGCGGGGCCGGACAGCGCGAGCCACAGCACGCCGACCAGCACCACCGCCGCCGTGGCGAATTCGCGGCTGCGGAGGGTTTCGCCCTTTTCTGCGGCGTCGCGGCGCCGCTTGGGCGTCGGCGCTTCGGTCTTCTCGCCGAATTGCTCCGCGCTCATTGGCCGAGCACCAGGCTGGACGCGGCGGCGAGCGCCTCGCGCACGATCACGCCCATCTGGTCGCCCATCGCCGGAAAGGCGATGGCGAGCGCGACGAGGCCGGTCGCAAGGCTTGCGGGCAGGCCGACCGCGAACAGGTTGAGCGCGGGCGCGGAGCGGGACAGCATGCCGACGATGACATTGAGGCAAAGCAGCACGAAGCCGACCGGCAGCGCGAGCAGCAGCCCCGCGGCAAAGGCATAGCCGCCGAACAGCGCGATGTCCTTCAGCTGGCCGGCCGCCAGCCAGGCGCCGCCGGGCGGCAGCACCCGATAGCTTTTGACGACAAGATCGACGAGCACCAGATGGCCGTCGAGCGCCAGGAACAGCAGCGTCATCACGATCATCAGGAACTGGCCGAGCGCCGGGGTGGAGACGCCCGCCTGGGGATCGATCGACGTCGCAAAGCCGAGGCCCATCGTGCCGCCGATCGCCTCGCTGGCGACGAGCGGCCCGGCAAAGGCGATCTGGACGATGAAGCCGAGCGCGAGGCCGACCAGCGCTTCCTGGGCAACCTGGAGGAGCGTGCCGACCGCAAACAGCTCGGGCGGCGGGCCGACATCGGTGTTCGCGACGACAAGCACGCCGATCGCGCCCGCCAGCACGATGCGGACCGGCAGCGGCACGGCCACCGCGCCGAACACCGGTGCGGCGACGAACGCGGCACCGATCCGCACCATCACGAACAGCAGCGCATAGAGCGCCGGTTCGACCGCAGGAAGGCCGAGGCCGAACATGCTCACCAACGCCCCTTCTTCCCGCTCTCCCGGGAGGAGAGAGCGACGCGACGCAGGCGCGCGGGGTGTGGGGGGTCGATGCCGGTCACGGCAGGCACCGAGCCATCTCACCCCAGCCCTCTCCCCGCCGGGGAAAGGGGGCGAGACGCGGCCTCACCGGACCAGATCCGGAATGCGATCAAAGATCGAGATGGTGAAATCGCTGATCAGGCCCAGGATCAGCGCCCCGAACACGGCGATCGACACGCCGACGATCGCGAGCTTGGGCACGAAGGACAAGGTCGCTTCGTTGATCGAGGTTGCCGCCTGCACCATGCCGAGCAGCAGACCGGCCAGCAGCGCCGGAATGAGGATGGGCGCGGAGGCAAGCGCGAGCACCCACATCGCTTCGCGGCCGACCGAGATGAAATAGGATGCGTCCATGGCCGCTACCCCACGAAGGAGTTGGCGAGCGAGCCCATCGTCAGCGCCCAGCCGTCGACCAGGACGAACAGCAGCAGCTTGAAGGGCAGGGAGATGATCGTCGGTGACAACATCATCATGCCGAGCGCCATCAGCACGCTCGCGACGACGAGATCGATGACCAGAAAGGGAAGGAAGATCAGGAAGCCGATCTGGAACGCCGTCTTCAACTCGGACGTGACGAAGGCCGGCAGCGCGATCGAGAATGGCACGTCGGCAGGCTTGGCGAACGGCCCCTTCTTCGCAATCGTCGAGAACATCTCGATGTCCTTCACCCGCGTCTGCTTCAGCATGAAGCCGTGCATGACGTCGCCGCTGCGCGAGATCATCTCGGACGCCTGGATCTGCCCGGCGGCATAGGGCCCGATCGCGCGCTCGTTCACCACGCCCAGCACCGGCGCCATCACGAAGAAGGTGAGGAACAGGGAGAGGCCGATCAGCACCTGGTTGGGCGGCGTCTGCTGCAGCCCGAGCGCCTGGCGGAGGATCGCGAGCACGATCACGATGCGGGTGAAGCTGGTCATCATCAGCAGGAGCGACGGCAGCACCGTCAGCAGCGCCATGATGATCAGCACCTGCAGCGACAGCGACAGTGGTGCCTCGCCACCGCCGAGCTGGCTCAGCGCGCGGTCGAGCGCTTCCGGCGCGCCCGGCGCCTGCGGCGCGGCGGGCGGCAGCGGCAGCGCGGGCGCCGCCTGGGCGAATGCGGGCGACGCCGCGAAAGCGGCGACCAGCAGCGCAAGCACCATTCCCCAGAGCAGGCTGGGGCGAATGGCCGGCAATGTCACTTTCCCATCTCCACCTTGTCGACGAGGCTGACGCCGCCGCGACCGACCGAGACGAGCAGTTTCGCGCCCTCGAACTCGATCACCGCGAGCCGCAGCCCCGGCGAGACCATCATGCTTTCCTTGACGGCGATCTGTCGGGTGCCCTGGGCGCCGGGCAGCTTCGCTTCCAGCTTGCGCCACGCCCAGAGGCACAGCACTAGGAGGCCGCAGACGAGCGGCAGCAGCAGCGCGAGCTTGAGAAGATAGGTCCCGATCACAGGGCGGCCGCCGGCTGATCGGCAAGCTCGGTGATGCGGATGCCGAAGCGGTCGCCGACCGTCACCACTTCGCCGCGGCCGATCAGCGTGCCGTTGACCAGCACGTCGAGCAGCTCGTTGGCGTAGCGATCGAGCTCGATCACGCTGGATTCGCCGAGCGCCAGCAGCTCGCGCAGCTTGAGGTTGGTGCCGCCGACCTCGACCGACAGCCGGACATCCACGTCCTGCAGCAACCGGAAATTGGCCGCCACGCCGGTGTCGAGCGGCAGGCCGCCACGGCTCATGTCGTTCATCGCTTTTCCTCGTCTTCCAGGGGTTCGAGTCGCTGGATGCGGATCGCCGCGCGACCATTGGCAGCGCCGACGGCGCCGCGCGCGAAGCGGCTGCCCGATACGAGCAACGGGATTTCAGGCCCGAAGCTGATCGGGATCACGTCGCCGGGCTTCAGCGTCATCAGCCGCGCGAGCGGAATGACCGGCTCCGCGAGCACCGAGCGGACCGGCAGCTTCACGTTCATCACCGCGCGGGTGAGGCCGGAGAGCCAGGCGGGATCGTCCCCGCCGCGGCGCGGCTGCACCTTGGACGACAGGATCGCGGCGATCGGCTTCAGCGCAGCGGCCGGATAAAGGAGATCGACCGGCACCCGGTGCGCGTCGGACAGGGACAGCACGAAGCGGGTGCGCACCACCCGGTCGTCGCCGTCGATCTGCGCGAGCATCGCCGGGTTGCTTTCGGTGCGGCCGACCCGGAATTCGAGCTCCGCGAGTTCGCCCCAGGCCGTCGCGAGCCGCTCGACCACGCCCGCCGCGAGCCGCGCGATCATCGCGTCGGCCGTCGGCGTGAACTCGGCGGGCAGCGGATTGGGCGCGAGGCCCGGGCCGCCGAAGTAAAGGTCGACGAGCTGGAAGACGAGCGCACCGTCCAGCACCAGCATCGCCTGACCGGACAGCGGCGCCATCGAGATCAGCGTGGTGCTGCTCAGCGCCGAGCCGCGGCTTTCCAGATAATCGTCGAACCGCTCGATCTGGATCGGCTCCGCCGCAACGCGCACCGCGCGCCGCAGCAGCGGCTCGAACTGTCCGCGCAGCGTCCGCGCCAGGAGCTGGTTCACGCGGGTCAGCGCGTGGAGATCGCCAAGCGGATTGGCGGTGCCCCCGCCCAGCGCCGCGGCATGGGCAGCGCGGCCGGCGGCTCCGGACGCAGGTGCGCGTTCGCGCGTGGAGGCAGGGATTTCAGCCATCTACATGGTTACTGAACAATGAAATTGGTAAAATAGACGTTACCGACGCCGCCAAAGCCTTCCTTTTCCTTCAGCGTGTCGTTGATCGCCTTGGCCAGGCGCCGCTGGAGATCCTTCTTGCCATCGGCGGTGAAGACATGCTCCTCGTCGGTTTCCGAGAGCGTCATCAGCACGGCCGAGCGGACGGCCAGCTCATGGCCCTTCAGATTCTCGATCACCCGCTCGTCATAGTTGGTCGAGACGGCGAGCCCGACCTGGATCAGATGGGCGCTGTCCTTGAGGTTGGAGGTGAACTCCTTCTCGAGCTGGAAGTAGCTCGACTCATATTTGGGCGCCTCCCCTTCGCTCTTGCTTTCGCCCTCGCCTTCTTCCTTCTTGGGCTTCGACCCCTTGGGCACGAGCTTCGGCACGTCCTTTTCCTCGGCGGTGGCTTCCTTGCCGCCGAGCAGACCGCTGGAAGCCGCATAGATGCCGCCGCCGATCCCGGCGCCGGTCAGCACCAGGGCGCCGACGATGATCAGCAGCATCGACTTGCCCTTCTTCTTGGGGGCAGGAGCGGGAGCGGCAGCACTGGCCATGGATCAAGCCTTTCCTTCAATCTCGGTGGAGGGATGTCATGCGATGCGATCGCGCTGCCGGGCCGGTGTTTCGGCATCGGCCTGGCGCGGCGTTGAGGGAGTTTGGGTCCGGTCGTCGGGCTGGCTGCGCGGCGCCGGCTGGCGATCGCCCGCCGCGCCGCCATCGACCTGGGTCTGGCCAAGCCGGACACCGCGGGCTTCGGCAAGCTCCTGAAGCCGCGGCGCCGCCTCGCTGAGCAGAGCGCGGGCCTGCGCAGTCTCGGCCGCGAGCGTCACGCGCATGCTGCCGTCCTCCCGCTCCTCGACGCGGATCTCGACGGCGCCGAGCATGTCGGGCGCGAGCCGGATCTGGGCTTCCCGCAGCCCGCCTTCGCGGCGCAGTTCGACGATCTCGTCGATCATGCCCTGGAGCCAGTCGGCCTTGCCCGTATCGAGCCGGAGGAGCGGCGCGACGCTTTCGGTGCGGGGCGCACTCTCGGCGATCGACGCGCCTGGACCGAAGCCGGCCAGCGCCTCGCCGCCGGTCGATGCTGGGGGTGCCGACACCAGCGGCACGCCCGCCGGATCGGCGACCGCGGCGGCCGGCGCCGCAC